>Ga0209200_1000119_pt1 | contig 89461 bp, 77 predicted proteins | sample AD_UKC033_MetaG_FD_184406 | JGI IMG/M metagenome (GOLD analysis project Ga0209200, IMG submission 184406) | Active sludge microbial communities of municipal wastewater-treating anaerobic digesters from USA - AD_UKC033_MetaG (SPAdes) (version 2) | ecosystem: Engineered > Bioreactor > Anaerobic >...
TTTGTACTTTATCTGGCATTCAGAAAAACAGTGCCATTTACTATTTTATTTGGTGTATTGCTCTTCACTGCAACTAATAGTTACTTTCAGTATTATGCAAGTCAGACTTATACTGAGGCTTTTTTCTGTATGCTTCAGGCAATGTTTTTCCTGTTTATAGTCCGAACAATAAACACAGCTTATAAAGGATTTGACAAGAATTATTTTTGGGCAGGAGCTATTTTGTTTTTGCTTACGCTAACGAAAAATATTTCAATTGGTGCAATTCTTGCCGTGTTGTTGTTTTTTGTGGTGATAAAAGAGTATAAGAAGTTGCTTTTTATACTGGGATCTTTTGCAGTATTACGTGTGCCGTTTGAAATATTAAAATCATCCATTTGGGGAAGTGAAAATCAATTCTCAAATCAATATCAGATACTCATACAAAAAGATGCGTACGATGCATCAAAGGGCACAGATGATTTTTTTGGATTTTTAGGAAGGCTTGCAGATAATACTTCCATTTATATTGGCAAAAGATATTATCAGATTTTAGGTTTGGTAAGTGAGGATAAAACAACTTTCAATAACGGTCTCGTATTTATTTTCATAGTATTGATGATTATAGCACTCATTGCTATTCTTAAGCAGAAAAACAGAATTCTTTTGTTTGCACTGTTCTATGTAGTCATCATGATGGGGATGACATTTTTTGTACTACAGACAAATTGGGACCAGCCACGAATGATATTGGTATATGTGCCGTTAACACTTCTAATCATATTTTATGGACTTTATCATATTTTTGGGAAGCAACGGGTTGCACGTAACATTATATTTTCTCTGTTTTTTATACTGTTTACATTCGGTGGTTTGTTTAAAACGTTAGGAAAGGCAGGTAATAATGTTCATGTACTCGAGAAAAATCTTGCAGGTGATATTTATTACGGATATACAGAGGATTGGTCAAACTTTTTGAAGTTAAGCAGGTATTGCGCGGACAGTCTTCCACCTAATTCGTTAGTGGCTTCACGCAAAGCACCTATGTCGTTTATTTATGGAAGAGGAAAGGAATTTTATCCGATTTACACAGTTATTAGTTCTGACCCTGACAGTTCATTAGCAATTTTGAAAAAGGAAAAAGTTACTCATGTACTTATTGCAAGCCTCCGAAGAAACCCAAAAAAGAATGATGGATTTGTGATAAATACACTTCACCGTATTTTTATGCCTATTGCACAAAAATATCCTAAGAAGTTGGTGCTGATTAAACAAATAGGCAACTCAGAGCCGGCTTATTTATATGAGATAAAATATTAATGGATAACAGAATTAATAATGAGCTTGAACACGGCAAGAAACTTCTTGCCGAAGGTGCAGAAGCAGTATGGAACTGGGACAGTCCGGCAGGACGTGTAAGAGCAGACAGACGTGCAGAATTGTTGGCTAAATTTTCAAATATCAAACCCGGTGAAACAGCATTAGAGATAGGTTGTGGAACAGGATTGTTCTCTAACAAATTCCGTAATCTTACTCAGGCAAAGGTTGTGGCAACTGATTTATCGCCTGAACTGCTGGAAGTGGCACGACAGAAATATACAGGTATAGAATTCAAGTTAGAAGATGCAATGAATTTAAGTTTTGCCGATAGCAGCTTTCAGGTTGTATTTGGCAGTTCTGTCTTACATCATTTGGATTTTCAGAAATCACTCAAACAAATTTACCGCGTATTAAAGCCGGGAGGGAAAATGGTTTTTGCAGAGCCAAATATGATTAACCCACAAATATTTATTCAGAAGAATATACCGTTTATAAAAAAATGGCTGGGCGACTCACCTGATGAAACAGCAATAGTGCGATGGAAGTTTAAAAAACTCTTAGAAGAAAACGGCTTCAAGAATGTAATCATTATACCATACGATTTTCTACATCCTGTCGTTCCTTCGTTTTTGATATCACTGGTAAACGGAACAGGCAAAATCATTGAAAGGATTCCTGTAGCACGGGAAATTGCAGGTTCGGTGATTATTTCTGCAATGAAATAATTATTCAGTAATCAAAAAAGTTTTGTAAATAGTTTGGTCGTTGAGATACAATACAGCTACGTACATTCCTTTATTTAAATCGGATAGCGAAAACTGGGAGTGATTTTTGACAACTTGAGTGTGCTTCATCTTTTCTCCTGCTAAATTGTAAACAAATAGCTCACCCATTCCCTGTTTGTTTAATTCAACATTCAATAATTGAGAATTGTTACTATACGAGATGGAACTTTCCTTTTGTTCGGTATTATTTATTCCTACAGTTTCATAGCATACATTGACAGCATCAAGAAAATTGCCAATGCTGGGAAGGTTCATTGCAGCAGAAACAGATGAGAACCTTAATTGAAAGACGTTTGTGTTTTGTACAGGAGGTACATTATAACCTATATTGTAAAATCCCCAGGTAACATCATTGTCTGAAAATAAACCTAATGAAGTCATTGATCCGCCTGTTTCGCCAATAAAAACTTCCATCACATCCGTTCCGGCTCGGCCTCTGTGAGCAAATGAGATATTGATGTGTGAGCCCGGTTTGAGAATCAGGTTCTGATAAACAGTTCCCGTATAGTTTGCATTGATTTCAAGAAACTGATTGCCTGAAAATGCAGGGACTCCATTATATCCATTCTGCCAGATTTCCATTAACCCATCCTGAGCGGTAGTATGCCAGCACGATAAAATATTGCTATCAATCAATGCCATTGAATTGGTTATAAAAGAATTGTCAAAATCACCATTGCAAATTAAATCGCAATCTTGAGCCTTTAATTGAAAGCCGGTAAGCATGAAAAGAAATATTGCTATTATTCGCTTCATAGAATGATTTGTACAAATATATTAAAACAGAAATTGATATGGAACCTTTTTGAATTATTTTTTTGATTACGTTTGAATTCTCTTCAAACATATATGAGATACTTTTTCTTTACTCTGACATTTGTACTGCTATGCTCTGCATCGCATGCACAAAACTTGTTGATGTATGGTGGTGCCCGCAGTCAGGCCATGAGCGATGCGTCTGTAACTTTCAGTGATGTTTTTGCATCATTCAATAATCAGGCTGCCTTGGCTTACCTTACCAAATCCGAAGCAGGTATTGCCGTCAACACTCGCTTTGCAGTGAAAGAGATGAATACGCTCTATGCTGCTTTTGCACTTCCGCTGAGTGAAAACAGAGGTGTTTTTGGTGTGAATGTGAGTCGCTATGGTTATAGTTTGTATAATCAGAATAAGGTTGGATTGAGTTATTCAAGACAACTGAGTAAGGTGTTCAGTGCCGGAATTCAGTTTGATTATCTGAACACACATCTCGCAGATGGATATGGCAGCAGGTCGTCATTTACAGTTGAGGGCGGTGTACTTGCAACATTTGATAAATTGAAAGCAGGAGTACATTTTTTCAATCCTTTGAACGTAAAACTTGCCGACTATGATGATGAACGTATGCCAATAATGGTGAAAGCGGGAGTAAGTTATGCTGTCTCAGAAAAAGTGATTGCAGCAGCCGAAGTGTTTAAAAACATCAACAACAAAGGAATTGTAAAAGCAGGTGTGGAATATCATCCGGTGAAAGCGTTGTATGTACGCGGTGGTGTAAGCAGTGAGCCGATACAGTTTACATTTGGTATTGGTGCAGCGTTTGGTGATTTTCATTTTGATATTTCTTCGGGATATATGCAGCCTTTAGGATACAGCCCTGCAGGTTCATTGCGATACACATTTTAAAAAGTATGAAAAACACTTTACGTAATTTCTGTATTGTAATTTTCTGTTTCATCAGCATGGATGTGTATTCGCAGATAGTAACGCCTCCGGGAAATGATGACCGCACCGAAGAAAAAATTGAAGATGCAGCAAGCAATTCGGATGAGTCGGTAGATCTGACAGAACTTACCGAGCAGTTGCAGTATCTTTCGGCCAATCCCATCAACCTCAACACTGCAACGAGAGATGAGTTGATGCAAACAGGATTGTTTACCGAAATGCAGGCGCAAGCCATTATAGATTACCGTGAAAAAACCGGAAATTTTCAGTCGCTTTACGAATTGCAGGTAGTGGATTATTTTTCTATTCAGGATATCAGAGACATTCTTCCGTATGTAACAGTAGGCAGCACATTAAATGTGACCGAAACGCTGAAGAAAATGATAACGAATGGCAACAGCAGACTCATTGTAAGAGGACAACGTTATCTCGAAAAACAAAAAGGGTTCAGAGATGGAACTGCTTCCGACAAAATAAATCCTGCCTATCCCGGCAGTCCCTGGAAATTATATACACAGTATCAGTATCGCTTTAAACAAAATCTGAGTTTTAATATTACTGCAGAAAAAGATCAGGGAGAAGAATTTTTTAAAGGCTCTCAAAAAAATGGTTTCGATTTCTATTCGGCACATCTTGCCATTCGCGATTTAGGAATTATCAGAACAGCGGTGATTGGCGATTACGATTTGTTGTATGGACAAGGTCTTACATTGTTTACCGGACTGTCGTATGGCAAAACTCCTGACGCAGCAGCTGTACGTAAATTGTCGAGAGGGATAAAGCCATATACTTCCCTCAACGAAACCAGCATGAAGCGAGGAGTAGCTGTGTCAGTAGGTCGCAGAAACTGGAATGCAGATGTTTTTTACAGTAACAAAAAACTGGATGCCAACCTTGATTTTTCTGAAGACTCATTGGAGCAGGAAGACATTTTTACTTCGTTTATTGAATCGGGATATCACCGCACACAAAGCGAATTAGACAATAAGAACACCATCCGCGAGCAAATGGTTGGAGTGAATGGCGGTTACAGGTGGAGAAATTTTCAGATTGGTGCCACAGCCGTAAATGTAAATTACGATAAAAACCTGAACAGAGCTACTCAGCTTTATAACCGTTTTGATTTCAGTGGTGATGCATTTTTCAAAACAGGAATTGATTACAACTGGTTGTATCGAAACATCAATTTGTTTGGCGAATTTTCGAGAAGTGAAAATGGTGCAATTGCTTATGTCAACGGAGCGATTGTCAGTCTTGGTTCAGCAATGACAATTTCAATTGTCAACAGAAATTATCCGCGTGCATTTAATTATCTTTATGCAAGTGGTTTTGGCGAAAGCAGCACTACGCGCAACGAGAAAGGAACTTATGCAGGTTTGGTTTTCAGACCTGACAGATACTGGACACTGTCAGGCTACGTTGATTATTTTACTTTTCCATGGTTGCGTTTTGGTGCTGATGCACCCTCAAAAGGTTATGAGTATCTGGGACAACTTACATGGGCGCCAACAAGACAGTTCAGCGTATATGTACGTGCAAGGAGTAAAACAAAAGAGATGAATACGGGAGAGGCTGCTGTTGCTGATTATCTGGTCAACCGAACTCAGAATAATTACAGGTTAAATCTCTCCTATAAGATATCGCAGGCGGTAACCATACACAGCAGGGTAGAGTGGGTGAAGGTTAATAATGAAGAGAGTCCTGATGAAAGCGGATTAATGGTATATCAGGATATTATTTTCAAGCCGTTGAGCTCGCCACTTTCGGGAGCAGTTCGTTATGGATTGTTTGATACCGATAGTTATGACTCGCGTATATATGCTTATGAGAATGATATTTTATATTCGTATTCCATTCCTGCATTTTACAACAAAGGTTACAGATACTATGTAACTCTTCGATATAAAATTTCCAAGCAAATAGATGTATGGGCCAGATTTGCCCAAACGGTTTACACCAACCAAAAAACATTTGGTTCGGGATTGGATGAAATCAATGGAAACAAGCGAAGTGAAATAAAATTACAGGTAAGATATCAGTTTTAGTATTTTTGTGTTTATGAGGAATTGGGGATTGAATCTGATAGTGGTAATATGGGTGATTTTTACAGGTTATTGGTTACTGCCATTGAAAAAACCAAAAGCTTTCAGAAGCGACAGCGAACCAAACACCATCCTGGCTACCCAACAGTTTTGCGAACCCAAATGTGCAGATATAAAAATTAAGAGAGGTGTGTTGGTCATTCCTGACAGCATTAAGAAATTATACCCTGAACTGAACAAAGATGTGGCGTTGATAATAGGCGAATCGCCATTTCGTAAATCCAAAAGTGCTTTGATGTTTTCTTATGATTTTGTGTTATCAGGCAAAGTAGTGAAGGTAGGTTATACCGAGCAGGATGGTTATGTTCCTGTATTTAATGTTACTGAATGGTTCCCTACACAGTATATTGCACGCTTCTGGAAACTTACAGGCACTTATGAAATCTTATATCTGATAAATCTTAATCTCGGGCTTCCGCTGTTGCTGTTTTTCTTTTTCAAGCAAGGTTCATCACTGAACAAACTTTTTTAACAGCGTGGCCATTCCTGCAAACATCCATGCATTGCTCCAGCGCATGAATGAAATTTTCTCAGTATGATTTTTGTATTTTCTGAAATAAAAACCACCATTTTCATCCTGCATATTCATGCTCATATAAGTTGCAACAGCAAGTGCTTTTTCTGAATAATCAAAACGTGAAAGTGTGAGCAATGATTGTCCTGCAGCAGTGCAATCTACAGGGAATGCTTTTTTATCATAGAATTTCGGCATGCCGTCATCTTCAAAAAAATTATTTAAGTAGTAGCCAACTCCTTTTTCCATCTGAGCTTTCCACATATAATCATTGCAACATTGCTGATATTCGTGCAGGCAGTCGAGCACATAGCCGGTGTGATAATTGTCAACCCATGTGCCTACATCGCTGGTTGAATAAATCCATGCACCATTCTCGCGCTGATGATTCATCACAAATGCTACAGCACTGTGAGCAACGTTTTTAAATTCTTCTTTTCCTGTAGCTTCGTAAAGTTGTGCCAGCAATCGTGCACCTTTCATGCTTGCATTAAACACTACCTGCTTATCAAAGGGCGAATAAGAAAAACAAAAATTATTCTGAGCGTCATACGTCCGGTTCAAATCATTCAACACAAACTCACCGGCACTTTTGCAAAGCGATAATGCTTCTTCATTACCTGTGAGTTTCCATGCAATGTAAAGGCTGTTGGTGATGATGCCTGTAGCCACCACTGTTGGCTGATAAGCAGGAATTTTTGCATAACGTGCTTCCCAGTCAAAATCATATCCCCAGCATGCACCTTTGAATCCCTGTGGGATTAATTTTTTCAATTCTGAAATAAGCTGATTGATTTTTGTGAGATACTCATTTTTTTTGTCAGGATAAATACCACACAACTCACTGTATGCCTGAATGCACAAACCCAGTGTGACGGGATTCAATCCTTTGGGAACAAACAAAAAAGGACGCAGATTCAGTGAGGAGCGTTTTACCAATTGTTGCGCACCAAAACGGATGAGTTTATTGCTTTTGAAAAACGGCAATCTGAACAAAGGAGATTTCAGCGCATCATAAGGATCGTAGCCTTTGTAATGTTCGTGCTCAATAAAGGACTGCAGTCTTTCAAGTGATGATGAAAGTATTTGCTGCTCACCCATATTTACAGCGTTATTCTTTGTCCACTGGTGGCAATACTCTCCAGCGCTTTAAATGTAGCACGTGTTGACATGACTGTTTCTTCAAATGGAATAGGAGCAGGCTTTCCACTTTTGATACAATCAACAAATGTTTTTATTTCTTCCTGATGGCCTTTATCCTGCGTGCCTGAAATTTTCTTTTCAGTTTTTCCAAACACATGCAATGTTTTAAAATCATCCAACTGTGCCACTATTCCCGACCCGAATACTTCGAGATATTCCTTGCTGACTTGTTTGTTGCCATTGCTGAAATAATTTACTGAGGCAACACTTCCGTTTTCAAATGTCAGTGAAATGGTGACGGTATCATTCAGTTTGGATGCATCATTCAGAGCAGTTGCACTCACTGATGTAATGGGTGAACCTGCAATAAACATACAAAGGTCAATAAAGTGACAAGCTTCGCCAATGATTCTTCCGCCTCCGGTTTTCAAATCGTGCACCCAGTGATCGGCAGGAATAACTCCTGCATTGATGCGATAGTTTACTGAAATAGGCATTCCGGGAGTAAAATGTTTTTTCAGTTGTTGAACCAATGGAGCAAAACGCCTGTTGAAGCCGACCATTACTCTTGCAGGCTGCCTGTTGTGAGCTTCAACAATTTGATCAAGTTCTGCCTCGGTAAGGCACAGAGGTTTTTCTACGAAAATATTTTTTCCCTTGCTGATGCCGGCAAGTACATAAGGTGCATGTGTATCGTGGCGTGTTGCGATAAAAACAGTGTTGATGTTGCTGTCGTTAAAAATATCCTGCGCATCACCCGATGCTGTGGCAAACTGATTTTTGTCGGCTATGTTGCGTGCATTGTTAGGACGTGCAGTAACAACAGTTACCAGTTTGGCAGGAGTGTTTTTTAATGCAGGTATCAGAAAGTTCTGACCGAATGATCCTGCACCTACCAAACCAACTGTAACATCACCTTGCCGGTAACTTTGTGAAGCGATGTTTACTTTTTGATTTAATGTTTTTGAAACATCATACTTCAGCACCATGCCAACAAAAGGTTCAGTCTTGTTCATGATTAAGTCATACGCTTTTGGCGCATCGCTAAAGCTGAATGTATGAGTGAGTAATTTTTCAAGCGATATTTTTCCTGAAGCAAGCATTTCGACAAAAGCCTGCATGTTGCGGTTTTCTGTCCAGCGCACATAGCCATAAGGATAATCCAGTCCGCCTTCTTCGTATTCTGCATCATAGCGTCCAGGCCCATAAGAACAACTCATTCTCAGATCAAGTTCCTTTTTGAAATAGTTAGGACGTTTGAAACCTGTTGGCACTGCACCCACAATAATTACTTTCCCCTTTTTTCTGCATAATGCACCTGCCAGATCAATAGGGTCTGTTGAATCAGTTCCTGCAGTGATGATAACTGCGTCAGTGCCGTAACCGTCAGTCAGCTCATTGATGACATGCTCCAGATCATCACGTTTGCGACTGTAAGCATGTGCAGTACCTGTGGCAATTGCCAGATCCACCATGCGCTGGTCAATATCCACACCAATGGTTTTAACACCGCTGGCATGCAACATCTGTAGTGTAAGCTGACCTACCAGTCCAAGGCCAATCACCACACAGTTTTCGCCAAGGCGCAAATCAGCCTGACGAATTCCCTGCAAGGCAATACTGCCAAGTGTTGTAAAACATGCATGCTGCAGATTAACCGATTTGTCAACTTTCACACACAGGTTCACGGGAACTGCTACTACTTCTGCATGTACTGCACTGTTGCCTCCGCATGCAACAATGTCGCCCACTCTGAAATCAACTACATCATCAGCTACTGCAATCACTTCACCTGCTGTGCTGTAACCTAATGCAGAAGGTGCATCTAATTTATTCATCACCATTTTATAGGTGTTCATGATGCCAAATGTTTTTGCAGCATCAATCACTTTTTTCACTTCTTCTTTGCGTGCACGTGCTTTGCCGATATAACTCAGCCTTGCATCTTTCACAGTTTTACCTTCAGTACCTGCACTTATCAGTGAGTAATGATTACGCACCAATACCTGTCCTGATGATAATACCGGAAAAGGCACTTCGAGAAGTTGCATTTTACCGTCTTTTAAATTTTGCGTCAGTTGCTCCATGATATTCTTATTGCGGTATTCAGTCTGTTATTTAACCGTAGAATGAACGGTATCAAACCACTTTTTAAATTCTTTCAATCCTTCTTCGAGAGATGTTTCAGGTTTATAATTTAATAACCGTTGTGCTTTGCTGATATTGGCATAGGTGTGAGGTACATCACCAGGTTGCTCAGGCAGTTTTTCAAGATTTGCTTTATGACCTGATACATTTTCGATGTGTGAGATGAGTTGATGTAAAGTTACCGTACGGCTGTTTCCTAAGTTGATGATTTCGTATGGCGACTTGTCGTAATCTATAGCTGCACGAATACCTTTTACAATATCTCCCACGTAGGTGTAATCGCGGCTTGTTTCGCCATTGCCATAAAACGGAATCCTTTTATTTTCCGACATCAGTTTATAAAACTTATGTATAGCCAAATCGGGGCGTTGGCGTGGACCAAACACCGTGAAAAATCTCAGTGATATAAAACGTATGCCATACAAATGTGTGTAGGTATGTCCTGTAAGTTCACCTGCAACTTTTGTTGAAGCATAAGGCGAAATAGGTTTCAGTACAAAATCATCTTCGCTCCAGGGAGTGTTTGGATTTACACCATACACACTGCTGCTTCCTGCAAACACAAACTGTCTGATATTTTTTTCTCGGGCTTTTTCAAGCAGGTTCAAAGTACCTTTAATGTTGACGTCCTCATACAGTAAAGGCTGCTCTATGCTTGGTCTTACACCTGCCCGTGCTGCCAGGTGAACAATCACATCAAATGAATGCTGAAATACTTTTTCTAAAAATGCTGTATCACGAATATCACCCTGGTGAAGAATGAAATTTTCGTTTTTCAAAGCAGCGTTGATATTTTGTTTTTTCGTTTCAGGGTTATAAAAATTATCGAAACTGTCAATGCAATGTACTCTCCACTGTTTTTCTGCAAGCAGCAAATCGCAAAGATGGCTTCCTATGAAACCTGCTCCTCCTGTTATTAAAACGTTTTTTAAGGTTGTACTCATTTTTGCTCAATTACAGAACGGAAGGCATTACCCATTCGTTCAACCATTTTTTCTTCCGTAAGATTTTCAAGATAAATTCTTCTGCTCTCGGCACCCATTTTATTTCGTAAAGCTTTGTCGTTTGCCAAGATAATAATTTTTTCAGCGAGTTGACTGATATTTCTTTTTTCAACCAGATAGCCGTTCACGCCATCATGCACACTCTCTGGAATGGCAGCATGATCGGTAGAAATAACAGGAAGCCCTGCGGCCATTGCTTCTACCGTCACCCAGGGATGACCTTCGTTGCGGTAATAAGTTGGAAAAACAAAAATGTCGGCATCGTTGAGTATCTGAAATTTTCTGTCGCCTTTCACAGGTCCATGATTGATGATTGGCAGTTCAGGATGTTCCGAAACAAATTTTTCGAATTCGGTTTTTACATCAGCATCGCGCCATTCACCGGCAAATGCAAACTGCACATTTTTGTTTTGCGCATATACCAGCGGGGTAGCATACAAAGCTTCCATCACACCTTTGGTGCGTACATAATTTCCAAGAAAAAGCACAGTAGTTTTTTCGTGATTACGCTCATTGTAATTCACCGGAAAATTTCCTCCGTTGGGAATCACATAAATATCTTTTTCAGGAACAATCCAGTTGAACAGTTTACGCAGATTATTACCAAGCACAATCTGCCCATTCACTTTTCTGTGTACAAAACGAATAAAAGCTTTCATCGTTTTGCCTGATTCATTATACCAGTTGAGGAAATATCCGCCTCGAAGGTGTGTAAGTACTTTTCTTCCGAATAATTTTGCAATCAGAATGTATCCGGCATCGCGGGTGTAACCAACAGTTGTTTGCCCTGCAGGAACATAAACCAAATCAGGACGGTATTTAATGCAATACCAAAACAGCTGTGCATATTGTTTGAATGCCAAATAGAAGTTGGTGAAGTCTAATTTAGCAAGTGTATTGATATCACGTTTGTCGGATAAGTCCAGATGTACAAGATTAAATTCGTCTTTCAGTTTGGAGTTGAGAATAAGTTCGCATGCAACTGAAGGGCCGATGTAAGGCGGTGGAAGTTTTCCGAGAAAGATGACGGTATATTTTTTCTTATCGGTCATTCAATGAAAATTTTAGAGATGGAAAAATTTTTGTGAGCACAAATGCCAGAGCAATTCCGCTGCACATCATCAGAATAAAATCAATAGGAATACGTGCTCTGGTAAAACCCATGGCAATCATGTGTGCACCGGTGAAGCAAAGAAGAATGCCTGCAAGCATCAGGGCAACAGGTTTGTTTCTGCGATAAAGAATTACAAATCCAAATGGAGCCAACAGCAGCAATGGAAAATACGAAACAAAATACACCCACTGTCGTCCTTCATTGCTTCCGAATTTCAGATTAACTGTTTGCGGGTTTCTGTTCCATGACCATAGTTTCTGTGCTTTCAGAAAACCCATGCGCACAAACTGTGCGAAGTGATTTTCTATCCATTGTACGGATTCTTTTTTGTATGCATCAGCAGCTACGACAGCATCCTTCGGGGTACGTGCTGCAAGAGGATACTGACGATAAATTTCAGGTGGAGGATTCAGTCTGTAAATCTGGTCAAGTGAGCGATCGTTGCGCAGATATTCTTCCGAATAGTCATTGTTGCCCTGCCACATACCAAACGATCCATGTGTGCTGATCAGGAATCTGCCGGTGTATGAATAATTTCGCATCAGCCATGGAGTAAGCGTAAGTGCTGTTGCAGACAGGTAAAGTACAACAGCAGTAAATGCATAGTTGAAATTTTTTTCTTTTCGTTTAATGTAAAAAATAAACAGCAGAACAGGAGGGATGAAAGTAAGGATGGTTGCTCTTGTAAGAAAAGCAAGTCCGGTAATAATTCCTGCAAGAATCAGATGTGATGTGTTCAGCGGTTTTGAAACTATAAGATATACAAGTAATACCAACAGAAAAACAAACAGTGTATGATCGTAAATAGAAAGAGAATAGGTGAAGAGATATGGATAACAGACATGATACAGCGCTGCAAAAAATCCTGCTATTGAGTTGAACAGAGAAGTTACAATTTTGAAAAGAAGGAAAGAAGTAAGCAGATGCAGCAATGCCTGAATAATGGTAATGCCAAGCCAGTTGAAACCGCTAAACGCATATCCCAAACTCATCAAAGCAGGGTAGAGGGGTTCGTAATCTACAGAAGGAGTTCCGGTGGTAAGACTGTATTCGTGATGCAGATACATGTTGCATGCAAGTGCATTGAGGTAGGTTTTGGAATTACCACGTTTGGTAAATGAATCTTTAATCTGGTATCCGGCAAAAATTTTTACGGCAAAGCCGGCAATTAATACTACCAAAAAAAGTTTGCGTAAAGACTGTTCGGAAAATGCGGACACGTGTTAAAAACAATTATAAAAATATTGCCCGTAATGGGCTCTTTTAAAGAGCCGCAAAAATACACTTAAATCATGAAACTTCTGCTGTATCTGCTGGCTAATCCTTGAAAGTATTGATGGATTTTTTATCCAGATACTGAAAAAAAGTATCACTTCGCAATCCCAAGCGTAATGATTCAACCGCTACAACTTCTGTAGGAGCTATATTTCCTAAATTCACATTGGCGCCAAACTGTTTGATAAAATAAACCTGTTGCGATTTCTGAGGAGCTTCCCATATAATTTTATCGTGAGGAATACGGGAAATGATTTTATTAATCAGCATGACGTGTGCTTTGCCATTGGGTCTGTAAATGCCTACTGTTCCGCTTTCGCGAGCTTCTGCAATTACCTTCCATACGCCTGCTTCCAGTTCGCGTTCCATCATTTGTATCCATACGTTGGGACGTATAATGATACCTTCTTCCTTAGAGCCAACTTCTGAAATTACTGTTACCTGCTTTGCAAGTTGCTTGATATACTCGCACTTTTTGTCGTGAGGTAAAATAATGGAACCATCAGAAATTTCTGCATATTCCATTTTATATTTCGTCAAAACTTTGAGGTAGTTCTTAAACTCATTGCGGATAAGAAATGCTTCGAGCAGAGTTCCTCCAAAATATACAGGTATGCCGGCTTCTTTATACAGAGCAATTTTTTTATCAAGATTAGGAGTAATCATACTGCTCCCGAACCCTAATTTTACCAAATCAACATAAGGCCCTGATGCTGAAATAAAATCTTCTGTTTCTCTTACACTGATTCCTTTATCCATTACCATTGTAAGCCCGCTATCTCGTGGTTTTGTGGAACGGGCAGGAACCTGGCTCAATTCAAAATTCATTGGTTACCGGTTTGTTCTAAAATTTTAAGAATGTTTACGTCATCCAACAATTCAGGATATTGTTCCTGAATTATTGTAGTAAGGTTGTTAAATGATCCGACAGCTTCTTCAAGAATGTTGTAAGATTCTTTCAGGTTGCCTGCACGGTAATGAAGGGATGCAAGTTTTAGTGTTATCTCAGGTTGATAAGGGAAATATTTAACTCCAATTTTGGCATATTCCAAAGCAGCATCAAACTGATTATTTTCATAAAGAAATTCAGGATACTCAATCCATATATCTGCATAATCCGGATCCATCTCCATCACTTTTCTGTATGCTTCATCAGCAAGATCTATGTTACCCAGTTCGCGCTCGCAGTCTGCCAGCAAAAACCAGTAATCACTCACTGTGGAATCTACTTCTATTGCTTTTTTCACATAGTGAATGGATTCATACCAGCGCTCTTCGTCAGCAAGGGTAGAGGCTACTCCATACCAGGCTGAATGCAATTCAGGATTACTTTTTATGGCTTTCTTGTAATAGTTACGTGCTTCTTCAAAATTTTCGAGATAATCATAACATTTTGCTATGTCTTCGTAAATCAGTGTGTCGGGAATTCCAAACTCAAAACTTTGTTTATAAGAGTCAATGGCTTTTTCATATTCACCCATCATCATCAGGCAGTGACCTGTTTCAATATAAGCATCTACAAACGATTCATTGGTGATGTGACAATAGCTATAGCAGTTGAGCGCTTCTTCAAACTGGCTTATATATTGATAAACTTGCCCTTTGTAATACCAGTATAAAGTGTTGTAAGGGTCGTTGTCTATCAAGGTCTGGAAGTACGTCAATGCCTCCTCCGTTCTGTTGGTATTCAGAAAACATTCGCATAGTTCTTCCAGGGCGTTGGTATTTTTTTTGTTTTCGAACAGGCAGTTTTTCAGATAATGAATGGCTCCATGCAGGTCCTGCATGTAATTATAAGTTAGGGCCATCTGATAATAAGCATCCTCCTTAAATTCTGTAAAGGTAAGCAGATGCTTAAACACTTCGAGTGCAGCTTTATGTTGCTGAAGATTGTTCAGAATGGCTCCTTTAATCAGATAAATTTCTTCGTTGAGAGGATAAATATCCTGAAGGCGTTCAAGCATTTCCAGTGCTTCTTCGTTATTTCCCATCAGGTAAGTTATGTAAGCCTCCTTGATTTGAAAAACCTCCATTGCCGGATTGATGTTTTCGGCATATTTTACTACATCAAGAGCTTTTTCGAACTCAAAATTTTCAATGTAGAATTCTGTTATTCTGAGTAATGTATCCGCATCAAAGAAATAGCTTTTCTTATTGCGAAGCATTTCTTCAAAACGTAATATGGACTTTGTAATGCTTTCTTCAGGTTCTTCATGGCTTTCAAATTCATCGTCTTGCATCATACGCTCTCTGTTTGGTTCCCGTAAACGTAGTGCAAAAATAACTGTTTTTTGCCTATAAACAGCTATTGTTTATCAACCAATGAATGTTGACCATTGGTTGATTGACCATGTAAATATTTGATAATAAGTGAGTAAGGGGTCTTAATTTAAAGCATGAAGTACAAGCCCGCTTCGCAATTTTGGTTCAAACCAGGTCACCTTTGGAGGCATGATGAGGTCATTGTCGGCAATGTCCATCAATTGCTTCATCGTAACAGGATATAAGGCAAAAGCTACCTTCATTTCGCCACTGTCAACCCTTCTTTTAAGTTCACCAAGTCCACGAAGACCACCTACAAAGTCTATCCTTTTGTCTTTACGCAAATCCACAATGTTGAATAATGGAGCCAACACTTTCTCAGAAAGAATAGTTACATCAAGCACACCAATCGGGTCGCTGTCTTTGTAAGTTCCTGTTTTGGCAGTTAGTTTATACCATTTGCCTTCCAGATACATACTGAATTCGTGTAGTGCTGCAGGGCGATACTCTGCAGTACCTTTTTCTTCAACCGTAAAGTTTTCTTTTAATTTATCAATCAACTGATTTGCACTTAAACCATTTAAGTCTTTTATCACACGGTTATAGTCCATAATCTTCAGCTGATTGTCCGGGAAGTGCACAGCAAGGAAAAAATTATATTCTTCTTTTCCGGTATGATTTGGATTTTTATCACGGAGTTCTTTGCCTACCAGTGCCGCAGCTGCTGTGCGATGATGGCCATCTGCCACATAGGTGTTTTTAAGTTTTGCAAATTCTTCTGTAATGATGCGTATGTCATTATCATTATCCACAATCCAGAACTGATGACCGATGCCATCATCCGAAACAAAATCATATTCGGGAGTTGCTGTAGTAATATGGCTCACCAACTCATCCAGTTTATGCACCTGACGGTAAGCAAAAAACACAGGCTCATAATTTAACCCTGAAACGCGAACATGATTCTTACGGTCTTCTTCTTTATCCGGACGTGTAAGCTCATGTTTCTTAATCACACCATTGATGTAATCATCTACAGCAGCACAACCTACTATGCCGTATTGTTTGCGGCCATCCATTGTTTGTGCATAAATGTAGTAACAGTCTTTTCCATCCTGAAAAAACACTCCTTCGCGAAACATTCTTTCAAAATTCTCTTTTCCTTTTTTATAAATCTCCGGAGAATAATGGTCGAAGTCGTCAGGGAAATCTATCTCTGGTTTTATTACATGATAAAAAGAGTTGGGGTCGCCTTTGGTTTCTATGCGAGCTTCTTTCTCATCCAGTACATCATACGGGCGGCATGCAATACTTTTTACCAGTTCTTTTTTTGGACGTATTCCTTTAAAAGGTTTTAAAATAGCCATAATTTTATCTGTTCAGTTCAGGGGTGCAAAATTAGATTTTTAAGTTTATTTTTTAGTGAAATATTCAACCACTTTTTGAGCAAGTTCAATACCGATTCGTTCCTGAGCTTCTTTGGTGCTTCCTCCAATATGCGGACTAAGCGAAATTTTCTCATTCTTACGCAGCGATTCTTTTATCAGCGGTTCACCTTCAAAAACGTCTATTCCGGCAAAGGCAACTTTACCGCTGTTCAATGCATCAATTAAATCGTTCTCGGAAATCACTCCGCCACGGGCTGTGTTCACAATGCCTACTCCCTGTTTCATCAAATCAAATTCTTTTTTGGCTATAACGGGTGGGCTGCCTTTGGCAAAAGGCATGTGAAGTGTAATAAAATCACTTTCAGTAATCAGTTTTGTGAATGATACACATTTAAAAGTAACCGAAATTTTATGCTGACCGAGTGAAGGATGCAGGTTTAAGTCAACTGAAACATCTTCATTGTTCAGCCTGTGAAACATCACGTTCATTCCAAGTCCCATTGCAATGGATGCCACACATTTTCCAATTTGTCCTGCACCGATGATGCCTATAGTTTTTCCGCGCAGTTCAATACCGGCAGAATATTTTTTCTTCAGTTTGTCAAATGTTTCTTTGGTCTCTGACGATGGCATGTTGCGGTTGGCATCATACAGCATACGTACACCTGTAAACAGATGAGCAAACACCAGTTCGGCAACCGATTGTGATGAGGCAGCGGGTGTATTTATAACTGCCAGGCCTTTGTCGCGTGCATATTTCACATCAATGTTATCCATACCTACACCGGCACGACCAATCACTTTCAGATTGGGACAGGCATCAATCACATTCTGACGAACTGTGGTTGCACTTCGCACCAGTATGGCATCAAAATTTTTCAATGCATCGGCCAATTGTTCCTGAGCTACTTTGTCAGTGGAAACCTGAAAACCTGCTGCTTCAAATATTTTTTTTCCTGCAGCATCAATACCATCATTTGCAAGTATTTTTACCATAAAAAATAAAATTTTAAGATGCTAAGAAACGAAAAATAAGAATTAGAAAATATGGGTACGATTTAAACAGGTGATAGTCTTATACATTTGTTAAAAAGCATGATTTTAATCAGAAATATTTGTAAGTGATTTGAAAGCGGTATCATAATTTATACTTACTTTGATAAATCAAATCTTTTTTAAATGAGTTCGGAAGAAAACTATCTCGAAAAAAACCGCCAACTGTGGAACAGCAGAACTGAAATACATCTGAAATCGGAATTTTATGATGTTGAAGGATTTCTGAAAGGTAAATCTTCCCTAAACGAAATTGAACTTAAATTGCTGGGTGATATTAACGGAAAATCAATTCTGCATTTGCAGTGTCATTTCGGGCAAGACAGTATTTCGTTAAGCAGACTTGGTGCAAAAGTTACAGGAGTTGATTTGTCGGACAAGGCCATTGACAGTGCAAGGCAAATTGCGAAGGATGCACAGTCAGATGCCGCTTTTGTATGTTGTGATATTTACGATCTGCCAAACCATCTGAATGAAAAATTTGATATTGTTTTCACGAGTTATGGCACCATTGGATGGTTGCCTGATTTGGACAGATGGGCTAAGGTCATTGCACACTTTTTAAAACCCAATGGAAGGTTTATCATTGCTGAATTTCATCCTTTTGTTTGGATGTATGATAACAACTTTGAACATATAGCTTACAGCTATTTTAAAGCAGAGGCAATTGTTGAAACAGAGGACGGAACCTATGCAGATACTTCTGCTGATATACATTTGGACTCTATAACGTGGAATCATAGTTTGAGTGAAGTGATGAGCAGCCTGTTAAAAAACGGAATGCAGATAGATGCTTTTGAAGAATATGATTATTCTCCTTACAACTGTTTCAATAAAACCATAGAGTTCGAACCGGGTAAATTCAGAATAGAGCATTTCGGAAATAAAATTCCTATGGTTTACGCCATGAGTGCAACAAAAATTTCAACTGACATTTGATGACTGTTTAATTCTGCTCAAAAAAAATTCTTTTAAGTTAAATTAAGTTGATGTATGGATATTTTATTACTTATTATAGCAGGACTTTTATTACTCGCAGGATTAGCAGGAAGTTTTTTGCCTGTATTGCCAGGGCCTCCGCTGTCATGGGTAGGATTGCTTATAGCTTCTTTTTCGACCCATGTAAATTTCAGTGCTGTGTTTTTGATAATAACAGCCATCATCACTCTGGTATTAACAGTATTTGATTATGTCATGCCCGGTTTGGCAGTTAAAAAGAAAGGCGGAAGTAAGGCAGGCGAACGTGGGGCACTGGCAGGAGGAATCATAGGTATGTTTATGGGACCTTTTGGTATTATCATAGGACCTTTCGTTGGTGCGTTCATTGGAGAGTGGATTGCAAACGGAGGAAGATTTGATGATGCAATGCGAATAGCTCTCAGCTCATTTGTAGGATTTTTACTCAGTACAGGAATAAAATTGATATGGTGTCTGATGATGATATACTGGTATATAAGGCAAATTGTTTTGTAAACAGTTTGTAATTAAATTTTCGTAGTCAGAAATCTGAAAAGATGGCAATGTAACAAAGCACTTTTGAATAAATTTGCCACCTGATAATTAAATTATGGCTTCAGGTTTTTTTGCTTTATTGGACGATATCAGCGCATTGATGGATGATATGGCGATGGCTACAAAAGTAGCTTCGCAAAAAACTGCCGGTATATTGGGTGATGACCTTGCTGTTAACGCTGAAAAATCTACAGGTTTTATTTCATCCAGAGAATTGCCTGTATTATGGGAAATAACCAAGGGATCTTTTCTGAATAAAGTCATCATCATTCCGCTGGTATTTTTGCTCAATGTTTATCTTCCTATAGCCATCATCATTATTTTAATGGTAGGAGGTGCTTATCTTGCTTATGAAGGGGTTGAAAAAATTATTGAATATTTATTTCATAGAAATCATGATGCACCCGACAAGCACATTGAAAATATTGCAGATTCAGGAGTAGAGAATGTTGAACAGGAGAAAAAGAAAATTAAAGATGCCATAAAAACAGATTTCATTCTCTCTCTGGAAATTGTCATCATTGCATTAAGTACTGTGCTCAACGCGGAGTTGTGGTTGCGGATAGCAACTGTGTCAGCAGTTGCAATTATTGCCACAGTAGGTGTTTATGGGATTGTTGCACTTATTGTTCGGATGGATGATGCCGGATTTAAACTTATTAAACGAAGTGATGGAAAAGGTTTTGCAGGAGCTGTGGGTCGCCTGTTGGTTAACTCATTACCTGTTATCATAAAAATGCTGAGTGTAATTGGTACCATAGCCTTACTGATGGTAGCAGGAGGGTTATTTCTGCATAATGTAAGTTTTCTGCATCACTTATTTGAAAAAATACCCGAAATATTTTCAAGTATCATCATTGGTATTGTAGTTGGTTTGATTATATTCGCATTAGTGGCTTCAGGTAAGAAAATATTTTCTGCAATCAAGGGAGGATGAGCGTAGTAATCAAACTCAGGACAGATGCTCTCAGGTGGTATCAATCATTCATCATTTTTTTTCTGTTGCTGATAACTTTTTCCGGAAAAGCACAGGAAGTAACCATCAGTACCGACCGTCCTGACCAAAGTGATGGTGTTGAAACAGTTCCTTTCAGAAAATTTCAGATAGAAGAAGGATTGACATTTGCAGAGAAAACGGTTGTCAATAATCTGATGCTGCGATATGGGTTGACCAATTCTACTGAAGTACGCTTGATTGCTGACGCAGGAAAAGAAAATCATCTGCAAGGATTGCAACCTTTGACACTAAGTGTTAAACAAAAAATTATTCGTCAGCACAAAGTTTTGCCGGCAATTACTTTCGTTGGTGACTTATCATTCGGTCAGCTTGCAAGTAACGATTATCATTCGGAACAGTGGCCTTATTCACTGAAACTGGCTTTTGAAAACGAACTTTCACAAAAATTTACACTGAGCTACAATGCAGGTGTGTCAGACGAGTTCAGGAATCTTGATTTAAGTCTTAATCTTGGATATTCGCCTGATGAAAAGTGGGCTGTATTTATAGAATATTTTTCAACATTGAGCGAGGATGAAAAAGAGCATAACATAGATGTAGGAGTTTTATATTTAATACATCCATTGTTGCAGGTAGATATTGCAGGCGGACGATCAGTATTTGCAAAAGAAAATCGTTATTTTGGCACCTTTGGAATATCTTATCTGTTTAACTGAATCTTTTCACAGGATGAAACGAATATTCTTTGCAGTTTTAGTTTTTATACTCAGTGCAGATGCAACTTTTGGTCAGCAGCAGATGTCTGAATCAAAAGCTGAAAAAGACTCTTCTATTAACAAAAACATCAGTAGTAATCCTCTCCGGTTTTCAGGTTATATTCAAACACAATATCAGTACGGAGAGAGATATGCAACACTGAAAGTAGGAGGAAGTAATACTGATAATAATAAAAATTTCAATCGTATAGGTATAAGAAGAGGTAGAATAAAAATGCAATATGAAAAAGGAATTGTTGAAGGGGTGTTTCAGGTTGATGTAACTGAAAAAGGATTCAGAATTAAGGATGTTTACATTTCACTGAAAGACCCATGGAAGGGTATCTTTAGTTTGAATGCCGGAATTTTCAATTTACCTTTTGGTTACGAAGTTTCTTATTCATCTTCAAGGAGAGCATCTCCTGAAAGAGCAAAAGTTATCACAACTCTTTTTCCTGATGAGCGCGATATTGGTGCCATGTTGACTTTAGAAGGACCTGATAGCTCAATGTGGAAAAATTTTAAATTGGAACTTGGAGTAATAGGTGGCAACGCTACCAATATGGAGTTAGACAATCACAAAGATTTTATTGCTCATCTTACATATCACAATCAGTTGAGCAGCAAGTTGAATTTGGGAGGTGGATTTTCTTATTATTCCGGAGGTGTTTATCAGGGCAATGCCAATGTCTATAGCATGGAGAATAATTCTTTTATATTGAACAGTAATATTAAAAATGTCGGAGATTATGCTCTGAGGAGATATTTTGGAGCAGATTTACAAGTGTTGTTTAAAACCAATTGGGGTGCATCACAGATTTATGGTGAGTATATTTTTGGCTCGCAACCCGGAGGAATAAACTCAACTGAAAGTCCTGACTATACGTCCTTGCCTGATGAGGATACTTATATAAGAAATTTCACCGGGGGCTATATCACATTTGTACAGGAGTTAGGAGGGAGTAATGTATCATTCATTGCCAAATACGACTGTTATGATCCTAACATAAAGGTTGAGAAGAATGAATTAGGTTCAGGAGGAACTACAAAAGCAGATGTGGCTTATAAAACTTTTGGCTCAGGCTTGCTATGGCAATTGAAAAACGGATTAAGGTTAACAGGATATTATGACTGGATTTTAAATGAAAAATCCGCGAACCTTACCGGATATGAAAAAGATATTTCGGACAATGTATTTACACTTCGGTTGCAATATAAATTTTGACAACTCATCAAGGTTATATGCTGAAATTACTGATTTTTGCTGAGGTATTAAGTATTAAAATAATTCCTGCAGCATTTAATAACAACTTTCAGAATTTTACAGTATGATTCTTTGGATTGCATTTATTGCATTAATCATTATAGCATTAGTTTTAGATCTGGGCATTTTCAACCGTTCTCCACACGTTATAAAAACAAAGGAGGCTGCCATTTGGACAGGTGTTTGGGTAACAATTGCTGTACTGTTTTCAGGAATAATTTATCTGGCTTTTCAGAATAACTGGATAGAGAATCCAACCAAACTGACTCCAACTAATGCTGTAATCAAATATGTTACCGGTTACCTGATAGAACTCTCATTAAGCGTTGATAACATCTTTTTAATTGCACTAATTTTTTCATCCTTTGCCATTCCTAAAAAATATCAGCATGAAGTTTTGTTTTATGGTGTATTGGGTGCTATAGTTTTCAGAGCAGTGATGATTGTTTTCGGTGTGGCACTCATCAACAAGTTCAGTTGGATTATTTATGTTTTCGGAGTGTTTCTGATTTTTACAGCAATCAGAATGCTGATTAGCCATGACAAACCAAAGAATCCCAAAAAATCTAAAATTTATAAATGGATAAAAAAAGTATATCCGGTTTCGAATACACTGTATGAAGACAGATTTTTTGTAAAAAAAGGAAGAATAAAATTTGCAACACCACTGTTTGTGGCATTAATTATTATTGAACTTACCGATATAGTTTTTGCATTAGACAGTATTCCGGCAATTTTTGCAATAACAGCCGATCCGTTTATCATTTTCAGTTCAAATATCTTAGCGGTGATGGGTTTACGTTCCATGTTCTTCCTGATTGTAGGTATGCTTGATAAATTCAGATATATCAGTTATAGTTTGATTGTTATTCTGGCATTCGTGGGTACGAAGATGCTGCTTGCACATCATGTTGATATTCCCGACTGGTTATCGTTAGGAGTAATAGTACTGTCACTGGCAGTTGGTATGCTTGCGTCAGTACTTAAAAAACAAGAACCCGAAATAGTAAGTTTTGATGATGCCGCTCAGGGAGAAAAATAAATTTCAGAACTAACAGAGTATTTTTTATTATTGAATATTTTAGATTAAAAATTTAAAGTTGAACTTATGAAAACTAGTAGGTTAGAGGCTTTCAGTGATGGAGTAATTGCAATCATCATAACCATAATGGTTTTGGAACTGAAAGTTCCGGAAGAAGCAGATTTTGCCGGCTTAGAACCTTTAATCCCCAAATTCATGTCCTACATACTTAGCTTTATTTACGTAGGTATTTACTGGAATAATCATCATCATTTATTTCATGTTATTGAAAGAGTAAACGGGAAGATACTGTGGGCAAACATGGGTTTGCTGTTTGCCATGTCATTAATTCCGCTAACAACTGCATGGATGGGTGAACATCATTTTGACCGCAATCCTACTACTTTGTATGGTTGCAATTTACTTCTGTGCGCCATTGCTTTTTTTATTCTTGAGTATGCAGCCATAAAAAGCGAAGGTAAAGCATCAAAACTTGGCAAAGCCCTGCATAATACCACCAAAGAAAATTTATCATGGATATTGTATTTAGCAGGAATTGTCTGTTCCTTCTATCAACCTCTCATCAGTGTCATCTGCTATTTTTCAGTAGCTGTCATCTGGTTGGTACCCGACACACGAATTGAGAAACAGATGAAGGAATGAAATCAATAATAGACTAATGTTAACCAGACATCGTGTCTTTGCCTGTGACAGCATTTATTACTTCTTCTCATACGCTCCTAAATCGGGAGCCACACCCTGCGGACGTGCATTGCCATCCAGATCAAAATTTAACTGAGGGAAGTTGAGTAAACCGGCATCACCGGCATCAATACATGGCGAAATGTCTTTGAGATGATAGTCGTACTTGTTTACATCTTCAAACTCTGGATTCTGGTTTTTAAGAATATTGAAAAAACCGGGAATTACACTTACAGGAGTAACTTTATCATCAACTTTCAACAAACAATATCTGAATGCATAAGTGTCGGCAGTGCTGTCCACCAAATCTTTTTCAATTTCATTGTCAATATTACCGTAGATAATACAGTTATCAGTTTCTATGTTAAGAGGAATATGTTGATTGCCATTTTGTGTTGGCACAAAATCATTCATAAAGAATGCAGGTGTGCTGCGCTGTGAGTAGCGCCAGTAATTAGCAAACGTATTTTGTTTGAGCGTGTAACTTCCTCCCTGTGTAAATGCAGCACAATAGCTTTTGCAATCGCTGATAAGTGTGTTATACATGGAAATATTAAAGCTTCGTGCCAACAAACCAATGGACATATTTCTGATATTGGTATTACTTACTGTCAGCTGTGTGGGTACATCACCAATCACTCCGTCAAGGGTTACGTCTTCGGCCTGTATTCCGAAAAATGCATTTTTGATAAGGGCGTGATCAATCACATTTACTCCGCCTTCGTTAATCCATATTCTGTCCCACTGGTTAGGTACTTCTGAATAACTGTTTTCAAGACGTGTACCTCCAAATTCTACCGGATGTTCTTTGCTGCCTTCAACATGCAGATTGCCGAAACGATAAACCCACAATCCTGAATTGTTGTAGAAATAAATTTTTGTGCCTTCTTTAATGCGTAAAGTAATGCAACTGTCAACTACTGCATAACCATACACCACATAAGGCATCAGACTATCCCATTCAACAATGGTTCCACATGGTTCTCCGTCACCAATGATAGAGTAGGGGAGCCCACTCCCATCTGAAAAAGTAATTGCATATTTTGGTGTGATAAAATGTGCATTCTTTCCATAGGCAACCAGATTAACATCCTGCACATTTCCGTTTGTTTCAAATACGATGGAGTCTGTAACCAAATAAGGTGTGAGACTACTGTTGGGGTCAATAGTTACTTCAATAAACACCCACAGGCTGTCCTTGGCTCTGATTTCAATATCCTTAAATTCATTACCTGAGTGTCCGTCCACATTTATTCTGAATGAGGATGCCGAACCACCTGCAAGTTTAATACTGGAAATATTTATCGGTCTGTTGTGGTTGTTGTATAACATCAGGTATTGTGTTGTACTGCCTATGCTGGCAAACACGGTATCAAACATGATGGTATCTTCAGAAAAATCAAGCTTTGCTGAAGCATCTGTAAGCAGATTGTCTTTGCGGCAGGAAACTGAAACTGCCATATAAATTATCAGCAACAGCCCGAAAAAGTACTTAGTGGTCATGCAACAAAAATAACAGTCTTGATTAAAACGAAAAATCTTCTTTTATATTGAAAATCTGATTGAATAAAAAAACCGCCTCTGTTGAAGGCGGTCTTTTTTGTTATTCTGCAACCGGATTATTTGGAATCCTGGTCATCTTTTTTCTCTGAATTAATCATTTCATCTTTCAGAGCCGACAGTACACTCAGGTCACCGAGTGTAGTTTTCTCCTGAGAATCTTTGATCTTTTTCACATTGCGTGAAGCTTCGCTCTCTTCGCGTGAACGTTCGTTTTCGCGAGCTTGTTTTTCAGAAGCTTTTGCTTCTTCAAACAGGCGGGTATGAGATACTACCAGCTTCTTGTTCTCTTTACTGAACTCGATTACTTTGAAGTCAAGTGTTTCATCTGTTTTAGCAGGAGTACCGTTTTCTTTCATCAGATGACGGTAAGGTGCAAAACCTTCAACACCATAAGTTGTGAAATTTATTACAGCCCCTTTGTCAGTCACTTTTCCTACAACACCCTGATGAACAGAATCTACTTTGAAGATGGTTTCATAAGCATCCCATGGATTATCTTCAAGTTGTTTATGTCCTAAGCTAAGTCTGCGGTGTTCAGTATCTACTTCAAGTACTACCACTTCAATATTCTCACCTACCTTGGTAAACTCTGCAGGATGTTTTATTTTCTTAGACCAACTCAAATCTGAGATATGAATCAATCCGTCAATTCCTTCTTCAAGTTCTACAAAGACACCGAAGTTGGTAAGGCTTCTTACCTTGGCTGTATGCTTAGATCCAACAGGATATTTATCCATAATGTTCACCCATGGGTCAGGCATCAGTTGCTTTAATCCTAATGACATCTTGCGCTCTTCGCGGTCAAGTGTCAGAATCACAGTTTCAATTTCATCACCTACTTTCATAAAGTCTTGTGGGCTGCGCAGATGTTGTGACCATGACATTTCCGATACGTGAATAAGTCCTTCAACACCGGGAATAATTTCAATAAATGCACCATAGTCAGTAAGTACAACTACTTTGCCTTTTACTTTATCACCTACTTTCAGGTTGGCATCAAGTGCTTCCCATGGCTGAGGTGTAAGTTGTTTCAGGCCAAGTGCAATACGTTTTTTGTCTTCGTCAAAGTCGAGAATTACCACATTGATTTTGTCATCCAGTTTAAGAACTTCTTCCGGATGATTGATTCTTCCCCATGAAATATCAGTGATGTGCAGCAATCCGTCCACTCCGCCAAGGTCCATAAACACTCCATAAGAAGTGATGTTCTTAACAGTACCTTCAAGCACTTGTCCTTTTTCAAGTTTAGACATGATTTCTGACTTCTGACTTTCAAGTTCTTCTTCAATAAGAACTTTATGAGAAACCACTACATTTTTGAATTCAGCGTTAATCTTAACCACTTTGAACTCCATTGTTTTTCCTACAAACACATCATAGTCGCGGATAGGTTTAACATCAATTTGTGAACCGGGTAAGAATGCTTCAATACCGAATACATCTACAATCAATCCTCCTTTTGTACGGCATTTTACATAACCCTGAATAATTTCATCGCCTTCCAATGCCTTGTTCACACGCTCCCATGATTGAAGTGCACGGGCTTTTTTATGCGACAGAATTAACTGTCCGTTTTTGTCTTCACGGGTTTCTACATACACTTCCACCTCATCGCCCACTTTAAGGTCGGGCATGTGACGGAATTCATTCAATGGCACCATACCATCAGATTTGAATCCGATGTTGATGACAACTTCTTTGTCGGTGATACTGATAACAGTACCCATTTTTACTTCATGTTCGGTTAGTGTGTTCAGCGTTTGGTCGTACATGGCTTCCATACGCTCACGGTCTTCTGTTTTGTAAATGTCGGTAGATTTACCGGTGTTATCCCAGTCGAAATCGGCTGATGGGACAATGTGTTTTACTTCACTCATTTAATTTGTTTGTTTTTTTGAATGTTGAATTGTTAGACTATATATTGATTATTAAATATCTCTACTCCCTTAAAATGGGGGTGCAAAGATAGTGAAATGCTTTCATTATCAAAATATTTGGAGGGTTTTTCATTCAACAATTCCAACGAAACCTGCATTTGTAGGTTGATCAGCCGGAATTTGTATGTCTAAATGAATTATTCGCTGAAAATAAGCTTATTGTATAGGATAATAAATATCCGTTTCCCATTTCGAAACGTCCTTTTCAACAGCAGGATTGGTAACATACACTTCCACAGGCGGCCCGTCAATAGTTAATTTGTTGTCTTTTGCATATTGCTGAATAGCTAAATGAGTAGCCATGGTATCTTCATAACGACCGAAATAGCGCGACATAATGTAACGTCCCGCACGCAGATTGGATGATAAAATCCCATCACTGCTTTTACCCGCTACGTTGGTAGGCATGCAAACATCAAATTCAAAAGTGTCGTTGGCGGCTTTGTAGTAAATGGCAAAAGGTGAAATGCTTTTACTCACTTCCAGTTTTTGTTTGCTGATTTCTTCTTTCAAAAGTTTATTGGCAGATTCAAAAATACCACTTATCTTATCAGCAGATGCTATTGCATGAACGGCAAGATAAGGTACTGATTCTTTCATTTCCACAAGATCTATCTTAGTATCAGGAGTTGCACTCAGCATCATTTGCTCAATATAATCTTTGATAGACTTCAGTCCATTATCTGTCATTTCAATCATCGCTTTTTTCGACATTAATGAAAGATATTTAAACACAGGATTCCATCCCATATCACTCGTAAAATAGGTAGTGAGTTTGGTGCTGTCACCGGCAGGTTCCAACTTAAAGCCATTAATTCCTTTTCCCTTGCCATTAAAATTCAATTCTGTTTCCACCGTTTTATCGGGTTCGCTTTTTGTAATTGTCATGGTTCCGTTGCCTACATTCTGATTTGCCGATGACCACAGAATTTCAGAACCTACACCTGATTTGATATTGTTATAGGAAATTTTCATAGTGGTATCCATCTGCAGCCAGGTATTCCATTTTTCCCAACTGCTCAAATTATTCAACTCATTAAAAATCACCTTGGGTGATGCGTTTATATAAGTTGATCTTTCAATGTGATGTATATTGGAAATAAACAGTGAACCTATTCCCAGAAGGAGAATGATTACGAGTAATCCAAGAAATACTTTTTTAAGCATGTTGTTTGATGTTGTTGCAACTTACAGAATTGCAGAATAAATATTTTTACGGGAATATTCGCCTCTGAAGAAATGACTATAACAATTCAGTGATAATTTTTTCTATCGGAACACTGTCAGCCTCGGCTTTGTAGTTACGTACCAGCCGATGACGAAGTATAGGCACAGCTACAGCTTTTACATCCTCTATGTCGGGTGAGAATTTGCCATTTATTGCAGCATGGCATTTGGCCCCAATAACAAGATATTGTGATGCACGAGGTCCTGCACCCCATGCAATATAATCATTCACAACAGCAGTTTTGTTGTTTGCTCCGGGGCGTGTTTTGGCAGTAAGACCTACAGCATAATTCAGTACATTATCCGGAACAGGGATTTTACGAATCAACTGCTGATAGTAGATAATTTCTTTTTCGTCCAGTACTTTTTCTGCTACACCCGTTGTTTCTCCTGTTGTATTTTTCACCACCATTACTTCTTCTTCGAAAGAAGGATAGTCAAGAAATACGTTAAACATAAATCGGTCTAGTTGTGCTTCCGGCAGGGGGTAGGTTCCTTCCTGTTCAATAGGGTTTTGAGTTGCCAGTACAAAAAATGGATTATCAAGAGCATATCTTTTGCCTGATACAGTGACGGAACGTTCCTGCATAGCCTCAAGAAGAGCAGCCTGCGTTTTAGGAGGTGTACGGTTTATTTCGTCTGCTAAAATGATATTGGCAAACACAGGGCCTTTGATAAATTTAAACTGACGGTTTTCATCTAATATTTCAATACCGGTAATATCGCTCGGCATCAGATCGGGAGTAAACTGAATGCGGCTGAATGACAATCCAAGTACCTGCGATATGGTATTTACCAAAAGTGTTTTTGCAAGACCGGGAACACCTACCAACAAACAGTGGCCACGACTGAAAATAGAAATAAGTACATCACGAACTACTTCATCCTGACCTACAATTACCTTTCCTATTTCTTTGCGAAGTTTGCTATAGCTGATCACTAAACCCTGAACAGCTTCTACATCTGATGAAAAATTTTGATTCATAATTCCTGATTTCTTTTTCTGATTTATTTAGAGACTAATTCACCCATTTTTTTAGTTCATCACACGACATATACTCCGGATTGATACGTATGTAGGTTGATTTTTTCTTTCGTACAATCCAGTCGTCCATCAGTTTGGCTTGTTTATGTTGCATGGCAGCCTGCTGTATTCGCTGATAATCATCTGTAAGATTGGCCACATGCGGTTTGGTTCTACGTTTGAGTAAAAATATTTTGTAATACTGAGTGCCATCTTTTGTTGTTATCAATGCAGGATTACTGATTTCTCCCTCCTGAATCTTATCCAACTGAAAAAACACCATAGCATCAACCTGATTGGCTTCAAAGCGTGTATTACCGGTTATGTTATTCATTACATTTCCTCCGTTGCTGCGGGTATCTTCGGCATCAGAGTATTTTAATGCTGCATCTTCAAAACTGATTTGTTTGTCGCGAATCATGAATGCAACACTATCTGCTAATGCTTTTGTGCGTAAGAGATCATCATTATCTACTTCAGGTTTTAATAAAATGTGTCGTACATTGATTGACTCACCTCTGCGGTCAATAAGTTGCACAATATGAAATCCATATTTCGATTCAAACACTGGTGATATTTCACCTTTCTTTAGTTTATACGCTACGGCTTCAAACTCAGGTACTAATTGCCCGCGTGGCACAAATCCAAGTTCTCCGCCTTGTTTTGCTGATCCTGCATCCTGCGAGTATAAGATGGCTAATGTTGCAAAATCTTCTCCTTTGAGTAATCGGTTGCGTATTTCTTCCAGACGTGCCTTTACTCTGTTTTTTTCTTCTTCCGAAATTTTTATTTTAAAAGCAATTTCAGCGTACTCTATTTCTGAATTGATAAAAGGCAAGCTGTCTTTGGGTATGCTGTTGAAATAATCTCTTACTTCTGCAGGTGAGGCAGATGCTTTTCCAACAATTTTCTGTTGCATGGCCTGTGCCTGCAGTTGCTCTTTGATAAGAGGTTTAAATTCTTCCTTGATTTCAGGTATAGATTTCTGATAATATGCTTCCAGTTTTTCTGTTGACCCGCCAAACTGTTCGGTAAAGTACGCAATACGTTTTTCCATTTCGCCTTCAACCTGTGCATCGCTCACCATTACGCTGTCAATATTGGCGTAGTGTACCAATAATCGTGTCAGCATCAGTTGGTCCAATGCATCGCACCGGGCACTTTCACTTGCATAATTTCCCTGTGCAAGATATTGTTCATATTGCGACTCAAGGTCAGAGAGCATCACTATTTTATTTCCTATAACTCCAATAACCTGATCAATTACAGCGCCTGACTGCTGTGCCTTTGCAGTGTAGCAACACATGGTTACCATTACAGGAAGTAGTACTTTATTGATATATTTCAAATTCATTGTTTTGTTGTGCTTGCTTGAATGCTGATTTCTGCATTTCCTCTATCAGCATGAGTTTTCGTTTATTTATAATTAATTCGCGAATGGTTTCTTTTACAAAGTTCAAAGGAGAATTGCTCTCACTGGTCTGAAATCCTAAAATAGATACATAATAAACATTGGCTGAGTCAGTAATTTCTATAAAACGGTTGTTTCTCAAAAACTCATCTTTGTCATACGTTTTTATAGGCACTCTTTTCAGCAGATCATCAAACTGCATCCAGTCATTATCATTGAGCGAATAATCCAATGCATACCGATAACAAAAATCTTCTAATTGCTGACGGTCTTTTTCTTTAGACGAACGCATCCATCCTTTCACTTTATCCACCTTTGGAGTTTTCTTTGCTGCTTTTACAAATATACCTTTGATAATATTACTTTTAAGAACGAAATTTTTACTGTTTTCATTATAATATTTTTCAATTTCCTCATCTGTTACAGTAGTGTCCAGACGTTGGCGTACCAATTCTTGCTCGTAAGCAAATGTAATGAGTGAGTTGCGGTATTCCTGCAATTGTCTTTCTACATTTTTTTGTTCTTCAGGTAAATTGCTTTCTGCAAGATGCAAAATGATATTCTGTTTGACCCAGTCGTCAATATAACTTTTAACTATTAATGCACTGTCCTGTGGTGAAGCTTCTTTAGAAACCAATCCCTGGATATCTGTAACATAAAGGTATTTGTCATACACTCTTGCAACTACATTCTTTTTTTTGTTTTTACCTTCAAAGTCCAGGCTGATATTGTTGCAACTGCATAAAAAAGCAATTCCGGCTAATGCCAGCAGCATCCCGGAATTACTTTTAATTTTCAGCGATTTCAACTTCAGCTCATTTATTTTTGGAATAGCGTTTTCAATACATCCTCATTTACTTTAAAAGAGTATTTGCTTCGCAATTCATTTATCCAGGTTTTCTCAAGGAAGTTCTGATAATCTGCAGTGATAAGTCCACGTGCTTCGTCTAATTTTTTGGCTTGTGGTGCCAGTATAGCATTTACTTTAACAAATACTACCTGATTGTTTTTACTGATATCATTACTCAGCCCCGGTACCCATGCAATTTCATCAATATATTCATTATCACCTTTTGAAAACTTACCGTCTTTGATATTGATGTTTAGAGATGAATCTTTATTAAGTGTCGCGGCAATTTCACTGTCTGATTTTTTCTTTTTAATAAGCTTTCTTGCCTGTGATGCCACGTCTGCGTTTTTGCATGTATAAATTACGGCATCGAGTCGCTCACCCCACATGTAGTTGTTTTTATTTTTATCATAAAAATTTTCAAGACCTGTGGTGTCTTTAACTGCTTTGCTCCAAACCATTTTATCTGTCAGGTCGAATAATAATATACCATCACCATATTCATTCATGAGTGAATGAAATTCAGGATATTTTCTGTCCAACTGTGATTCTTCATGACTAATACATACATCTTCAACAAAATGTTCGTACTGCGAATGAGCAATAGCCTGAGAAGAAATTCCTGTACGTTTGGTCTGATGTTTAGCAAGAAACTGTGCAAAATCAAATGTAGTATAATTTTTACCACCAAGTGTAAATATGGTTTTGATTTTCTTCAATGCCACTGAATCATTAAAGGTGCCGTTGGCAAGAGTTGAATCGAGTGATTTTATAAATTCATCTTTGGCTGCAATATTTTCTTTGAAGCCATTTTCATTCTTAATGCGTGCAACCAGTGAAGCTTTTCCTAATTCACTTCGGCTGTCGCGCATAATCTGATTTTTGATTTCATTCTTTTTATCTTCAAATGAAGGAATTCCGCGTTTCTCCAGTCGCTTGATGATATGCCATCCATAAGGAGTCTGAACAGGCTCGGTATAATCGCCATCTTTAGATAAGGCAAATGCTGCTTTTTCAAACTCAGGTACCATTTTTCCTGTACCAAACCATGGAAGTACGCCACCATTCATGGCTGTACCTTTGTCATCTGAATACTGTTTGGCAAGATCCTCAAATTTTTCTCCTGATTTCAGTTTGTTGTAAATTTCAAATATTTTTCTCTTAGCTTCATTCTTAACTGAGTCGGGATCATTTGCATTCACTCTTATCATGATATGAGCGGTGTGTATTTCGCCAACAGCCGGACGTACATCAGCAACTTTAATCAAATGATAACCAAATCGTGTTCTTACAGGCATTGAAATCTGACCGGGTTTGGTATTGTAAGCTGCGGTTTCAAATGGATATACCATTTGCAGACCGGTGAAATAACCAAGATCACCACCATTTTCTTTGGCTGAGGGGTCTTCTGAACTGTCGCGGGCCATTTTAGCAAAGTCAGCACCTTTTATTAGTCGCTCTCTGATTTTCATGATTCTGTTGTATGCAGCAAGCGTGTCCTTAGGTAAGGTATCCTGGCTAACTTTTATCAGGATATGACTTGCTCTAACATCTTTTTGAAGGCGATCATAAGCTTCACGGATGAGGTTGTCATTTACATTCTGATCGGTAAGATAGGGCTGAGCCAATTGCTTGCGGTATCCTATTAATTCATCAGTAAATGCTTTGGAAGTGTCCATCTTCAAAGCTTCTGCTTCTTTTACTTTTAGTTTATAATTGATAAAAAGTTCCATGTAATCACGAATGGATTTTTCATCATCGGCAGTGGCCTTGTTATTGTTTTTGTAATAAACTCTTTCGAATTCGGATTTAGTTACAGGCATTCCTGCAATGGTTACTAAAACAGGGTCGTTAGCTGCACTTTTTTCTGATGGTGCAACTTCTGTTTTTGCTGCTTTAGTGTTTTTCTGGTTTTTCGGTTGCGCCCATGCATTCAAAAACATTCCTGTCATCAGCACTGCGCATAATAGTTTTTTGTCCATGATAATTGTCTTCAATTTTTTAGGAGGTGCAAATATAAAAAATAGTTATTTTGTAGAGGTTTGCGAAAATAACCACCTCGTTATGAATCAATAATGAATGCTATTTGATTAGCAGTATAAATGCAGTATTTGACGGAGAATTGGATAATGATTGAAGATAAGCCTAGTCGTAAAGTTCAAACTTAATTGACTTTTTATCATAACCCATAGCTTCAATGCGTTGGCGTGCTTCTTTAAGCATATCGGTCCAGCCGCATAAGTAGAATTTAGCCGGACGTTTGTCAGCAAAAATTTCTTCGTAAATGGCATGTACATAACCTTTACGGCCTGTCCATCCTTCGTTATCACGTGACAATACAGGAATAAATTTAAATTCGGGATAATCTCGTTCCAGTTGCTCCATTTCCTCACGATAAAGAATGTCCTTTGTCCAGCGGTTGCCGAAAACCATGTATAAATTTTTATGAGGAATACCTCTTTTTAATATATCTACTACCTGCGAACGCAATGGTGCAATTCCTGTTCCGGTGCAGATGAAACACAAATCGGTTTCTATAGGTTCCTGCACCTGAAATTTACCTAATACACGTGACAATTTTACTGTAGTGCCTACTTTATAATTTTCCCACATATATGGTGTTCCCAACCCTTTTGGATTAAGAACTATACATAATTCAAAAATATTATCGTTGCTGGGAGCTGATGCTATGGAATAGCTTCTGTTGGTAAATTTAGAATCAATAGGTAAATCAACCATTACAAATTGTCCGGCTTTAAATGAAAAAGGTCTTTCTTCAGGAACTTTTATAAAAAACCGTTTTACCACATCATTCTCGTCAATGATATCAATGATGGTTGCATCATAAAATTCGTAAGCCATAATTCAGTATGATTTAGTTGATTAAGTATTGAAAGTTAAGGTCGCCAAAATAGAAAAAAAATGTCATATCAAAGTTGTATGATTTTAAATTCTATTGCCAATCATTTTTATTGAATGAACAAATCGTATATAAAACGAAACTGCCCGGAAGCCGGGCAGTTAGTCGCTAACCATATACCATGAAAAAAATCATCCTAAGTAGGCTTTGAGAATTCTGCTTCTCGAAGTATGTTTAAGTCTTCTGATTGCTTTCTCTTTAATCTGGCGTACACGCTCACGTGTAAGTTCAAAACGTTCGCCAATTTCTTCCAGAGTCATAGCAGGTTCAGGAGTAAGACCAAAATAAAGTCGTATAACATCGGCCTCGCGGGGAGTAAGAGTTGTCAGCGCTCTTTCAATTTCTCTTTTTAGAGATTCACTCATCAATGTGTTTTCAGGACTTTGATTCTCTTCTGTAGGGATGAGATCAAGTAAGCTTCCGTCTTCACCCTGCAGCAGTGGCGCATCCATTGAAATATGTTTTCCTGCTGAACGCATGGTGTCGTTTATCTCATCAATATTCAGTTTCAATACCAGTGCTATTTCTTCGTTGGAAGGTTCGCGTTCAAAATCCTGCTCAAGCTGAGCGTATGTTTTATTTATCTTATTAATAAATCCGAGTTTGTTTACCGGCAGACGTACAATACGTGCCTGCTCTGATATTGCCTGCAAAATACTTTGGCGAATCCACCATACTGCATAAGATATAAACTTAAATCCGCGGGTCTCGTCAAAGCGATAAGCAGCTTTAATTAATCCAAGATTCCCTTCGTTAATCAAATCGCCAAGGGTGAGCCCCTGATTCTGATATTGTTTTGCTACCGAAACCACAAACCGAAGGTTGGATTTAGTAAGCATTTCTAGAGCTGCATGATCACCTTCTTTAATACGTCTTGCATATTTCACTTCCTGCTCTGCCGTTAGTAATGGCAGTTTGCCTATTTCGCTTAGATATTTATCTAATGAATAAGTTTCGCGGTTGGTGACTTGTTTGGTAATTTTCAGCTGACGCATTCTTTCTCTCTTTAAAAAATTTGTATATGGCCTATAACGGCAGAATAATTTTGCGGGTTACACTTTATCATGTATGAACTTTTGTAAGAAATCAGGGTTATTTATGATATAGTTTTTTACTTAACTTACATAAGTCTTACAAATATCGAGTAGCAGAATTATTGTTCACTCTGAAATAGCCATTCTCAGGCAGAATAAGTGAAATGGAAAGGAGTTGACAAATGGTTTGTAAAATGAAAGAATGATGTAATGAATTTGCAATTTCAAGTACAACAGATGATGTTTTTTTAATTTTGTGCAGTAAATGAGACCTGATTTAGAGAAAGAAAGCAATTATGGAGAAAGCCCGGAGCAGGACGACCTTTTTGAACATTATAAAATGGAGGTTGACCATGGTCAGGCACAAATTCGTATAGATAAATTCCTGACAGCAAGAATGGCTAATGTCACCCGAAACAGGTTACAGGTGGCTATTGATAATGGCAACATTTTGGTAAATGACCAGCCTACCAAGGCCAATTATAAAGTGAAGCCAGGTGATATGATTCGTATTGTATTACCTTATCCTGTGCGCGACCTGGAACTTCTTTGTGAGGATATACCTTTGGATATTATCCATGAAGATGATCAACTGATAGTTGTAAATAAACCTGCAGGACTGGTGGTGCATCCTGCTTATGGAAACTACACCGGCACACTTGCCAATGCTTTGGCAGGCCATTTCTATCCACAGTTTATTGGACAGGCATTGCCATCAGAATATTTTAAGCCGGGTTTGCCACATCGTATTGATAAAAACACTTCCGGCCTTTTGGTGATAGCAAAATGTGAGGATGCGTTAAACTACCTTGCCATGCAGTTTTATGAGCGTACCATCGAACGGAATTATGTTGCTCTTGCATGGGGCGACCTGAAAGATGAAAAAGGTACAATTACTGGTAATGTAGGTCGCAATCTTGTGAATAGAAAAGTGATGGATGTATTTCCTGACGGCAGTCATGGTAAATATGCCGTTACGCATTATGAAGTAATTGAAAGATTTGGCTATGTAACACTCATTAAATTAAAACTGGAAACAGGTCGTACACACCAAATACGTGTTCACATGCAACACATAGGTCATCCTTTGTTTGGCGATTTTGAATATGGGGGTGATAAGATTTTAAAGGGAACAACCAGCAGTAAGTACAAGTCATTTATTCAAAATTGTTTTGAACTGATGCCCTATCAGGCATTGCATGCTAAATCACTTGGCTTTTTGCACCCTGATAATTCTGTTACACAATATTTTGAAGCACCATTGCCTGATAATTTTCAGCAGATGCTTGAAAAATGGCGAACTTATACCTCAGCAGTGCACAGAGGTGGTTGAAAATCACACTTCCAAATTTTTACAGAATTAAAAATATCTTTGCGCATCAATTGATTTGATAACGGATGATTAATGCGGAAAATATTACCCTGCTGCTATGTGCATATTTATTAGGTTCTGTGCCATCAGCAGTGTGGGTAGGCAAAATGTTTTTTGGCATTGATGTACGCGAGTATGGCAGTGGAAATGCAGGTGCAACCAACACTTTCAGGGTATTAGGCCCAAAGGCAGGAGTTCCGGTTTTGATTATGGACATTACCAAGGGTTGGCTTGCTGTTCAGTTAGCCACTTTTTTTGGAGATTATATGCCTGCCACCCAGCAATTTATCAATTTCAAACTTACACTTGGTGTTGCTGCATTAATAGGACATATTTTTCCGGTATTTGCCGGTTTCCGCGGTGGAAAAGGGGTGGCTACCTTACTTGGAATTCTTTGGGGAGTAAACCCTCCGGCTGCAGTTGTTTGTATGATTGTTTTTCTGGTTGTATTCTTTACAACCAGATATGTTTCTCTTGGTTCGATAGCTGCTTCGCTGGCATTTCCAATTGTAGTTATGCTTGGATTAAATGAAACGGTGACGAGTATGAACGTTTTTGCCGTAGCTGTACCAATACTTGTATTAGTTACACATCAGAAAAATATTGAAAGACTTTTGAAGAGAACAGAAAGCAGGGTGGTGCTGTTCAGAAAAAAAAGCAAATAATTTTTCAGCAACGTTCAATGATGGTTGCATAACCCTGGCCCACACCAATACACATCGTACATAAAGCATAACGCTTACCTGTTAACTGCAACTCCAGTGCAGCAGTAAGCAATAATCTTGCTCCTGACATGCCCAGCGGATGTCCCAGTGCAATGGCACCTCCGTTGATGTTTAACCTTTCATCTTTATCGTCAAGTTTCCATTCTCTGATGCAGGCTAAACTTTGCGCAGCAAAAGCTTCATTCAACTCTATCACATCCATATCCTTCCATTGCAATCCAGCTTTTTTAAGTGCAGTGTTAGCTGCTTTTACAGGACCTATACCCATGATGCGGGGTTCTACACCAACCACTGCTGATGCAACAATTCGTGCTATGGGTTGAAGAGAATGATTTTTCAAACCAATGTCAGATGCCATCAACAGACTGCATGCACCGTCATTTACTCCTGAAGCATTTCCTGCTGTAACTGTTCCATCTTTTCTGAAAGCGGGTTTCAGTTTAGCAAGCGTTTCAATAGTGGTGGCAGGTTTTATAAATTCATCAGCATCAACCTTTCGTGGGTCACCTTTTTTCTGAGGGATAATTACAGGAACTATTTCTTTTGCCAGCCTTCCGCTTTGTTGCGCACGTGCTGCTTTTTGCTGAGAATTTACAGCAAATGCATCCTGATCATTTCTGTTTACTGAAAATTGTACAGCAACATTTTCAGCAGTTTCACCCATTGAATCGGTGCCATACTGCTTTTTCATTTTTGGATTAACAAAGCGCCAACCAATACTCGTATCGAATATCTGTACATTACGTGCAAAGGGAGTTTCAGATTTTGACAATACATAAGGAGCACGGCTCATACTTTCTACACCTCCTGCAATCATTACTTCTGCATCGCCTGTTTTAAGTGCACGTGCAGCCTGTATGGCTGCCGACATTCCCGAAGCACATAAACGGTTTACAGTTTCGCCAGGAACATCAACAGGAAGACCTGCCAGCAGCAACGCCATTCTTGCAACATCTCTGTTATCTTCACCTGCCTGATTTGCACAACCCAAAATAACATCACCAATTATTTTTGGATTTAGATTAGAATTTCTGTCGAGCAGAGTTTTAATAGTAAGTGCTGCCATATCATCAGGCCTTACCGATGAAAGTGCACCACCATAATTTCCTACAGGAGTACGTATGCCATCAACAATGTATGCTTCGCTCATATTATTTAAAATATTCTTTACTTGTTCTGTAAACGGTTCCTCTGAAAAAAGCAACCTTTTCATTTTTCTGATTGGTGACGGTTATATGATAAACTCCAATTCTGTTCGTCATTGACAATTCTTCTGCAGTAGCAGTTAGTTCATCACCTACATGTACTGGAGCAGGATAGGAAACAGAGCATTCCAATGCTACCGAAAGTCTCCCATAAGCATTGGATGCAAAAGCAAGGGCACTGTCTGCAAGTGAAAATGCTATGCCACCGTGGGCAATACCAAAGCCGTTCACCATTTCATCTCTTACTTTTAAGCGGATAACACTTTTGCCGGCTTGCATTACCAGACATTCGATGCCTAACCACTGGCTGAAACGGTCGTTTTGCATCATGTGCTCCACTACTTTTTGTGCAATAGAATTATCAGTCATGTGTGCAAAAGTAAAAATTAGACTCAATGATATATGATTAAACGGTCTAAGAAACAGAATCATTTTCGCACTCTGTAAAGAAATGAATTATTATTTGTCAGGATAAAAATTAATTAACATATTGCAGAGGTTATACACTATTCACTTGGGCATTTAAAGGAGAAGAAGTACTTTTAACCGATTTTTAAAAACCTTACCAAAATCAATGAGAGTATTCTGGTTATTGATGGCGTTTTTCTTCAGCCTGAACTTAAAAGGTCAGGATATTCATTTTTCGCAATATTACAATTCGCCACTTACGCTCAATCCCGGATTTACAGGTTGGTATGAGGGCGATTTCAGAGTAGCCAACACATATCGCAGTCAGTGGTCAAGACTTGATCCGGGTTACATCACCAATGCATTTTCTTTCGATAAACAGTTTAATATAGGAGCGCAGCAGTTCAGCGGAGGATTGTTGTTTGTTTATGACCGCTCCGGTATCAATTATTTAAAATCAGCGCGGGCAGGTTTGTCATTGGCATGGAATAAGCAATTTGATATACACAGCATCACTATAGGCATTCAGGAAAATTTTATTTTTAAATCTATTGACAGAAGTAAAATCACACTTCCGGAGCAGTTTAATCAGAACACAGGTTATTTTGACCCCGGCATGCCCAATAATGAAAGCGTGCTGGATGATAAAAGAACTTATGGTGATTTTAACGCAGGTATAGGTTATCAGTTGACTCTTGACAGACACACAGCTAAAGTTGGCTTTGCAATTTTTCATCTGAATAAACCCAAGGATACTTTTTTTAATACAAATAATAAATTGCCATGGCGAAAATGTGTTACGCTATCCGATGCATTTCTGCTGAATGATAATATTACTTTAACAGGGCAATTGCTTTTTATGGAACAGGTAAAGGCCAATGAATGGGTGCCGGGAGTAACTGCAACACGAAAATTAGATATTGAAAATTCGAAGTTTAAAGAAGTGAGTGCAGGTCTTTATGTGCGCACCTCAAAAGGCAGCGGAACAGATGCAATAATTCCTGTGTTGGCAGTAAAATACGACCTTTTTGATGTGGCAGTAAGTTACGATGTAAATATTTCAGGTTTGCATACAGCAACAGCAAGCAGAGGAGGGTTTGAAATAAGTGTTATTTACACAGCATTAAGTTCTAAATTATTTAAAATAAAAATTCCTTGTGATCGGTATTAGAATTTCATGGGTTTGGGTGGTGCTTTTATTAGCCATGTGTGGTACTGTTGCAGGGCAAACAGAAAATAATGTTTTGCAAAAGTATAGCCTCGATCAGTTGAAACGGTTGGGTAAACGATCAGCAGAGTTGAACGATTTCAGCAGTGCAGCTATGTATTATGAGGAATTCTGTAAACGTAAGCCAACAGATTATAAAGTAATATATCAGCTGGCAGAAAGTTATCGTCTGGCAAAGGAGTACAGGAGTGCTCAGGATGCATACCTCAAAGCTTATAACCTAAACCCTAAAAAAAATGCACTCGCACTTTTTTATTATGCTGAAGTTCAGAAATCACTCGGCAATTATAAAAAGGCAGATGAATATTTTGCCAAGTTTAAAAAAGAATATCAGGGTGCCGATAAAAGTGATTTTACTAAAAGAATCAAGAATTATGGAATTGCTGCACAGTTTGCCGATAGCCTTAGCCGTAATGCTCAAAAGATAGCTATTGAACATTTACCTGATAACATTAATACATCGCATGTTGAGTCATCACCATTTTTTATAAATGATACAACAATCATTTACGGTTCACTCAAGACAGATCAGACAACATTTGATTTTAATGCAAAGGACTCTACATCTGACGAGCCAATGCGGAAAATTTATGTAGCAGTAAGAGACAGTGATGAATGGAAAGATGAGGGTGAACTTCCCGGATTTTATAATGTACCAGGTCAACATACGCTAAACGGTGTGTATTCTCAGGACAAACTCAGATTCTACTTCACACGTTGCAAGCGAAATAACCGAAATAAGGTTATCTGTGCAATTTATGTAAGTTTCTTTAATAATGGCACCTGGACTGAACCTGTGTCATTAGGTACAGAAGTGAATAATCCCAAATATACTTCTACACAACCTGCTATAGGAATGAATTCAAAGAAAAGAGGAGAAGAGATTATTTATTTCGTAAGCGACAAAGAAGGCGGGAAAGGTGGTATGGATATTTGGTACACTTCTTTTGATAATAAAACGAAAACTTATAAAGTGCCGGTAAATGCAGGTTCAAAAATAAATACACCCGGTGATGAAGTATCTCCGTTTATAGATCCCAAAACACAGACACTTTATTTCAGTTCTGACGGATGGCAGGGAATAGGAGGGTTGGATATTTTTAAAACCAATGGTGAAATGAAAAAGTGGACGCAACCTGTGAATATGGGAGTGCCGATAAATTCAAATTATGACGATTTATATTTTGTAGTTGCACCTTCCAATCAGGATAATGGGCTTTTGGTTTCCAACAGACCTGTAATAGAAAATGGTGTTAACCGAGGTTCGTGTTGCGATGATATTTTTGAATATATTTATCTTGATGCCATTCACCTGAACGGGAAAGGATTTTTGTATGAAATAGATCCTTCAATAAAAAGAAAGAAAGCCTCAATGATTCCTGTGAGAAGGGCCAGCATTCTTGTTGAAATGCAGAATAGGGAAGATTCTACCTATATATCTCTTGGCAGAACAAGTTCTGATGATCAGGGAAGGTTTAATATTGAACTTTCACCCAATCAGCAATACCGTATAACGGCTCGTAAGGAAGGTTACCTTAATGAAGTAATTGCGCTGAGCACAATGGGTAAAACACGGTCGGGTGATATCTCTATTGACATTCATATCCGCGCTATTCCTGAGGCTCCTTTGTTGCTTACAAATATTTATTATGAGTTTGCAAGTCCGCTTCTTACTCAAAAAGCAAAAAATGCACTCGATACTACACTTGTTGTTTTTCTTGAAAAGAATGCAGACCTTGGCGTAGAAATCCGTTCGCATACAGATGCGATAGGCAGTGAAGAGTCCAATATGATTCTTTCGCAAAAGCGTGCAGAAAGTGTAGTGGATTATCTTGTGGAGAAAGGTATTGACCCCAACAGACTGCGTGCTAAAGGTTTTGGAGAAACAATGCCTGTTGCTCCCAATACCAAACCTGATGGAAGAGATAATCCGAAAGGACGACAACTCAACAGACGTACAGAGTTTAAGATTCTGGGTAAAATGCGTGACGGACAGATAAGGGAAGAAACTGATTTCTGAGAAATTGTTTTTCTTTTATAAATAGTCAAACTTTCAATCCGAAGATTTTTTTCAGCTGACTTATTTCTTCTTCCATGTACTGAAGAAAGTTTCCTGCTTTTTTCTATCAGGTTCAGGACTGCGTAAAGGCGCACACGGTTTGAGAGTATTATATAATTGCAAAGGCAGTTGCTGATACAACTGAGTGCCTTTTGTTTTCCAATCCAGCATTTCATCACTTACGTCTTTGATGATTTTTGCAGGATTTCCGACTACAATTTTTCTGTCAGGTATGACCATCCCATCCGGAACAAAACAAAGTGCTCCGATGATGCAACCTTCACCAACTGTAACATTATCCATAACCACAGCATTCATTCCCACGAGCGAGTTGCGACCTATGGTGGCACCATGAATAACAGCACCATGACCTATGTGAGCACCTTCTTTTAATAAAACGGTTACCCCCGGAAACATGTGTATGGTACAGTTTTCCTGAACATTACAACCATCTTCAATAATGATAGTTCCCCAGTCGCCACGAATGGCAGCACCGGGTGCAATATATACATCTTTGCCAATGATTACATCACCCGTTATGGTAGCTTGTTCATGCACATAGGCACTCTCATGCACAACAGGGCGAAATCCGTTAAATTCAAAAATCATTTTATGAGTTATTTTTTCAATAAATATTTCGTTGCAATTTTCTAACGTTGTTCAAACTGAAACATCAGATGTTAAAAATAAAAAAAGCTGCCTTACCGACAGCTTTTTTTCAGAAAAATGGTTTTATCAATCTAATAATACCTTTTTGGTGACTACATCTTTGTCAAAACTTATTTTCACCAACATCAAACCTTTATTCAGATTTACAGCTGATTTTTCAACTCTCTGATTGTATGAATTGATATTTGAAATACGGGATAAAAGTGCACCTTTCATATCATACACTTCAATGCTTCTCATTGGCTCATTGCTTGTTGAAGCCACAGTGAAATAATTTTTGGAAGGACTGTTGTAAATGGTTATGCTGCTACTGTTGGTTGAAGTTTCATTGATTCCTGTAGGAAGACTGCGGCAATAAACCAGACGTGGGTTGATGTAATTCATGATAGTGTCAATATATGCAAGTGCATAAGCCTTGCTCATAGCAGGGTTGGTGAGCAATGAATTTCCATAACATGTGTCACCACGTGTTGACTGATATCCCATAGCAACTGCAAGATCGCGTGTAGCCTGTAAATCGTACCATTCCCATGGACCTGCATGACCTAACTGTGCGTTGATAGGATTGATTCCTTGTTGTAAGGGGAATAATCCTTCAAGGCCGTTATTGATACTGTTTGCACGTAATGTATAAGGATCAGTAAAACCGGCATTGATAAAACAATTGTTATTGCCTAACTGATCAGCCCATTTTATAACTTCACCTGAACCAATAACATCAACTACAGATTGTGGAGGAACGGTTGGTACATAAACAATTCCTACACCGAAAGGTGCAAAAGGATCATCCACACAATGAATTCCAATCATAGGCACATCACCTGCAGCAATCCATGAACTGTCGCCCATAGCACCGCCAAGATTTACTGCAAATTGTACATTGCTGGAGTATCCGGGATGATTTTCATTATTAAAAGGGGCCACACCACCAAAGCCATCAAAATCACCCAGCGCAGCCTGATTTACGTAAGGTTGTCCTGCAAAAATTCCATAAGCAGGTGCATCTGTGCTGCTGATAAATTTAGGTAACGTAATTTCACTTGGGTCGTTAAGTACTGCATAGTTTAAAGCAATATATCCTCCGGTACCCTGGCCGATAAGAAAAATATTATTTTCATCAATACCATAGGCATTGTTGTTTGTAGCTACATCTTTTCTGAAATAACGAACACATGCTTTTGCATCCTGAATGGAACGATATACAGCATTCAACAATGTACCTCTGCGAATGTCGAGATTACTGTTGGTAGGATCCCATCCCAAACGATAATCAATATTGGCAGCTACATAACCTCTTCGTGCCATTTGTTTACAAATTTCAACAGAAGCACTGTCGTTGCGTGAACCTGTAGCGTTACCATTAATTATTACCGGGATATAACTGCCGGTATGCAAATAAATTACCAGTGGACGTGTAGCCATCGGGTCAGGTGCACCTGCAGGCTCGTAGATATCCATTTTTAAATCTTTGAGTACAGGCGTTCCTGTCAGAACTTCATAGTTTTGAGCGTAAACCACATTGGTGGTAACATTCACTGAAGGGAATACTTCTGTAAGAAAACGCTGAGCATTTACGCTGGTAGTGCCAACTGTTAATAATGCTGCGGATGTGATTGAAAGTAAATATCTATTCATATTTTTATGGTTTTATGAACGTAAAAATAATACAAATCAGAATAATCACCTTAAGAATTTCAACTTTTTTCAAACAAAGCCAGAAATTCTGAAAGGATCATGGCGGAAGCACCCCAAATGACAACTCCACCAACGCAGTATGCAGGTGAAGTGACTATACCTCTGACGGAGGTATGTTTTGCATGGGCATCAATTATTTCCGGTACAAAAAATGATGAGAGAGGAATTTCCAGAATTCGTTTTACCTCTGAAATATTAGGTGAGAACTCTAAATCAGAATTCAGAAAACCTACTACAGGATAAACCATAAAATTGCTTGGAGGAATATACAAAGGAGTGAGCGATCCTGCGATTTCCGGAATTGCTGAAGATAATCCTGTTTCTTCTTCCAGTTCCCGAAGGGCAGTCTGATAAATAGTTTCATCAGTTTCCATTTTTCCTCCGGGGAACGCAATTTGGCCGCTGTGAACTTTGCCATCATCAGTGCGTTCTATCATCACAATGTGAGGGTCATTGTTTTTAGACTTTATCAATAAACATACAGAGCTTTTTTTAAAACCGGTTTCAGGTAAATGAATTGAGCGATAGGGAGGCACCATCCTTAACTGCGCTTGCTGACCCGGAAGCGGCAGTTGCATCCTGTCAACAAGAAAGTTTTTTAAACTTTTGAAATCATGTTGCAACTGCATAATCTGAAATTTTACGTTCGCCTATCTGCTGACGCCACATAGCGTAATACAATCCTTTTTCATCAATCAGTGTCTGATGTTTCCCCTGCTCAACGATATGACCTTTCTCAAGAACAAAAATTCTGTCTGCATGCATGATGGTTGAAAGACGATGCGCAATAAGAATCGTAATTATGGTTTTGTCTTTGTTGATACCTTTTATTGTAGATGTAATTTCTTCTTCAGTGATTGAATCCAGAGCTGAAGTAGCTTCGTCAAGAACCAGAATTTTAGGATTACGTAACAGTGCACGTGCAATAGAAAGCCGCTGTTTTTCACCACCTGAAACTTTTACTCCTCCTTCACCAATCATAGTGTTGATGCCTTTATCGGCTCGTGCGAGCAGTGTATGACAAGCAGCTTTATGCAATGCATCCAAAATTTGTTCATCAGTAGCATCAGGTTTTACGAATAAAAGATTTTCTCTGATTGTTCCTGCAAACAATTGTGTATCCTGTGTAACAAATCCAATTTGTTTGCGCAGGTCGTCAAGGTTTATTTTATCTGATGAGATTTTATTATAATTAATACTTCCTGCCAATGGAGAGTATAATCCTACCAGTAGTTTTACGAGGGTACTCTTGCCGCTGCCTGATGGTCCTACAAAAGCAACGGTTTCGCCTTTATTTACCTGAAAACTGATTTCTGAAAGTGCATGCACCGGTGCTGAAGCATGCTTGAAAGAAACATCCTTAAATTCCAGATGCTTTACTTCGTCAAGGCGCAGGGGGGAGGATGGCTTGTATTCCTGAGGCATTTCCATAATTTCTTTAAAATTATTGAGTGATGCTTCGGCTTCGCGATAAACAGCAATGACGTTGCCAAGTTCCTGCAAAGGGCCAAAAATAAAAAAGGAATAAAACATCAGAGTCATCATGTTGCCCGGTGAAATATCATCTTTAAAAATTAAATAGTAAAGAAGAAAGACAAATGATGTACGCAGAAAATTTACTGTTGTGCCCTGAATGAAACTAAGGCTGCGGATAAATTTTACTTTTTTAAGTTCAAGATTCAGAATTTTATCTGTTACGGAGTTCAAACGGTTTTCTTCCTGTCGTGCAAGACCCAGGCTTTTCACCAGTTCAATATTCCGAAGCGATTCAGTAGTAGCACCGGCTAATGATGTTGTTTCACCAAGTATTGTTTTTGAAATTCTTTTGATTTTTTTACTCAGCATATTGCTCACCAAAGCAAGCACAGGTACTGTTATGATGAATACAGGTGCAATGGCCCAGTGAATTCTGATGGCATAAACCATCACAAATACAATACCCACCAGCGACTGAAACAGAATGCTGATAAATGAATTAATAAACTTCTCACAGTCGGTTCTTACTTTTTGTAATTTACCAAGAGTTTCTCCGCTGCGTTGGTCTTCAAATAGCTGATACGGTAATTCCAGCGAATGTTTGATGCCGTCACTGTACATCTGAGCACCGGTGCGCTGAACAATAACATTTACAAAATAGTCCTGCAGGTTTTTTGCAATTCGCGATACAAGTGCCACTCCAACCAATGCCAGCAGATACCAAATGATTTCACTGAAGAAGAGAGAAAAATCTTTACCGAAAACAGAAACATGCATGGCAAATTTATCCAGCATTTTTCCTGCAATTAATGGATCAAGTAATGAAAAACATTGATTGATGGTTGCAAGCAACAAGGCTAATACAACCAGTTTCCAGTGTTGTTTAAGGTAATTTAGTAAGATGCGCACAGTTGAGTTTTGTTTGAAACGATTACAAATTTAAATAAAGTAAAATGACCTGTTTGGTAAAATAGAATCGTTATAACAACATGAACATAGCCGGTGTTTTCCGGTAAGTGCAGAATTTTTTAATTAATTAAGTATGAAAAACTCTACAGAATTAAACCTTGGAAATTATTTGTAAAGCATAGCTTTACTAATTTCGCAGCCTGATATGAGTAGCACTGCTTTTAAAGATGATGTTTCCAAAGGAGCATTGCAGATAACAGCCTACAGCATATTGTTCAGCATAAGTTTTTCGCACATGCTGAATGATACGATGCAAAGTTTAATACCTTCCATCTATCCCTTGTTAAAGAATTCTTTCAATTTAAATTTTGCACAAATCGGGTTGATACAACTCACGTTTCAGCTTACCGCCAGTATTCTTCAGCCTGTGGTAGGAACTTTTACTGATAAAAGACCACAGCCTTTTTCTCTGGCTATCGGTATGTGTTTTACCCTGATTGGTCTGATATTTATATCTTTTGCCAATAGCTACGCAGCTATACTCGTTTCAGTGGCCTTAATCGGAACAGGCTCTTCCATATTTCATCCCGAGTCATCTAAAATTGCTTTTCTTGCTTCAGGAGGCAGAAGGGGGTTTGCTCAATCCGTTTTTCAGGTCGGTGGAAATTTGGGTACTGCCATCGGCCCTTTGTTAGCTGCATTTGTTATTGTCAGGTTTGGCAGAAGTCATGCCGGCTATTTTGGAATACTTGCTCTGCTGGCTATAGCTATTTTAATTTATGTAGGACGGTGGGCTAAACCACGAATGCTTAGGTTGCGTGCTGAGAAAAGGAAAGGTAATTTAAAAGAATATCACTCAGCGCTCACCAAAAGGCAGGTACATGTTTCAGTTGCAATTTTACTGATTCTTATTTTTTCAAAATATTTTTATCTGGCAAGTATAGGTAGTTACTATACATTTTATCTGATTGAAAAATTCCACGTAAGTATCAGAGACTCTCAGTTTTTCTTATTTGCATTTCTTGCTGCCTCTGCAATGGGCACTTATTTTGGCGGCCCGCTTGGTGACAGGTTCGGCAGAAAATACGTAATCTGGTTTTCTATTCTCGGTGCTGCACCGTTTACACTTTTATTGCCTTATGTCAGTTTATTCTGGACAGCTGTCTTGAGTGTAATCATTGGTTTTATTATTTCATCAGCATTTCCGGCAATTATCGTTTATGCACAGGAACTGATGCCCGGAAAAATCGGAATGATATCAGGATTATTCTTTGGATTTGCGTTTGGCATGGGAGGTTTGGGTTCTGCATTATTAGGTATTCTTGCAGATGCTACAGATATTTATTTCGTTTACCATGTGTGTGCTTTTCTGCCTTTAATAGGTCTTATCACCTGGAAGTTACCCGACCTGAAGCATATTCATTAACCTGTTCAGCGGAGCCCTTAAAAAGTCAATAACTTTTCGTGCAAATGCATTGTTTGTGTTATTGGTTAAGGTATTTTTGAAGACGAATTATTTTCTTAGTTCAAATAATGAAACAATATCACAATCTGCTGCAGCATGTGATGCAGCATGGCACAGATAAGTCGGACAGAACAGGCACCGGTACCCGCAGTGTTTTTGGTTATCAGATGCGTTTTGATTTACAGGAAGGATTTCCGTTGATGACTACCAAAAAGCTGCATACCAAATCTATCATCCATGAGTTGCTTTGGTTTTTAAAAGGTGATACCAACATCAAATATCTCAAAGAAAATGGTGTGAGCATTTGGGATGAGTGGGCCGATGCCGAGGGAAATCTCGGACCTGTATATGGCAAACAATGGCGTTCATGGTCCAATCCTGACGGAAGCGTTACCGATCAGATTTCACAATTAATAAAAACGATAAAAGAAAATCCTGATTCAAGGAGAATGTTGGTAAGTGCATGGAATGTTTCTGATGTTCCTAAAATGGCATTGCCTCCCTGCCACATCATGTTTCAGTTTTATGTTGCCAACGGCAAACTGTCCTGTCAGTTATATCAGCGCAGTGCAGATATTTTTCTGGGAGTTCCTTTCAATATTGCTTCTTATGCATTGCTTACGCACATGATTGCTCAGGTTTGCAATCTTAAAGCAGGAGAGTTTATTCACACACTTGGTGATGCACATATTTACTCCAATCATTTTGAGCAGGTAGAACTGCAACTGTCGCGAACACCATTTGATTTGCCCACATTACAAATCAATCCTTTGGTGAAAGATATTTTCAGTTTTAAGTACGAGGATTTTTACATCTCCAATTATCAGTCGCATCCTGCAATTAAAGCACCTGTAGCTGTATAGCCGAAGTATGAAAATTTCACTGATAGCTGCAATGGATCAGAACAGGCTGATTGGTGCTGACAATGGTTTGCCATGGCATCTTCCTGCTGATATGAAATATTTTAAAGACAAAACACTGGGTCATCATATACTCACGGGAAGGAAAAACTATGAAAGTATTCCTGAAAAATACAGACCTCTGCCCGGAAGAATAAATTTTATTGTTTCGCGCAGAAAGAATTGTAATTACCCGGGTGCAACTTGTTTTTCTGAAATTGATGCAGCAGTAGAGCAGGCTCATAAAGCAGGCGAAAAAGAATTGTTTGTAATAGGAGGAGGGGAGCTGTTTTCGCAGTTTCTTCACCGTGCTGATAAAATGTATATAACGCTGATTCATCACGCATTCAACGGTGATGTTTATTTTCCTGAAATTGATTTTGAAAAATGGAAAATGATTTCCAGAGAAGACCACTTTGCTGATGAAAAAAATGCCTATGATTTCTCATTTACAGAGTGGGTGGCAGTAACAAAAAATTAAATGGAGTTTTTCTGTTTGTAATCTTCAATCATGCCAATCAACCCCTGTTCAAGAGTGATATGAGGCTGCCAGTGTTTTTCATGTTTTATTTTTGAATAATCAGCAACAACATCAAGCACCTCATTCGCTCTGCGTTTTTCTGAGCAGGTAATGTTTGCTTTCCGCTGAGTTATATGTTCAGTTTTATCAATAATCTGCTGCACACTGTAACTCGCTCCACTGCCGATGTTGTAGGTGGCATAACCTGAAGTATTGTTTTCGGCACATTTGAGAAAAGCATCTGCAACATCGTCCACATGCACAAAATCACGTTTAGGAACTAAAGTTTCAAGATTCAATTGCCCTTCAAAAACTCCTTTGATAACTTTCGGAATCAGAAACGACTCATTTTGTCCGGGTCCGTAAATATTAAAAATCCTCAGTATATCAACCGGTACTTCAAACTCCCGGTGATAAACATGGCATAGTTGTTCGCAGATGATTTTGCTGGAGGCATAAGGATTCCACATGTTCACAGGGTGTTGCTCGTCAACAGGCAGATAAGAGGGTGGACCATAAACATACGAGCTTGCAAAAATCATTTTGGCTTTATGTTTCTTGCAAAGTTCAAGAGCATTCAGTGTTCCGTTAATGTTGATGGTAAAAAATTCGGCAGTACGATTGTAAGAATCGGGAACAAAGGTGTGTGCTGCAAGATGAATCAGTACATCAAATGGTTCAATGTTTTTAAGCGTTTCAGGATTGCAGATGTCGAAACCATTTTTTCGCGAAATGGGAATTACTGTAATATCTTTTGAATGAAGCAGCCTCACAACTGCCGAACCCAAAAAACCGGACGAGCCGGTGACTGCAATTCTTTTACTTGCCATTATTTTTATTTTCCAGTTCCTCCATCTGCTGGCATGCACGTTGATAGTCTTCCAAACGACCTATGTCGAGCCAATTGCCATTGTACTGGTATCCTATAACTTTTTCATTCACTTCATGCAGCTTAACAATCAAATCAGGAACATTGTAAAATCCGTCAGGCAAATGTTTCAGCACAGATGGTTCAAAAACATAAATTCCCATACTCACTAAGTATTCGAGAGTTGGTTTTTCTTTCCACTCGGAAAATTCTTTTTTATCATTTATTTTGATAACACCAAAATCAATGTTTACCATTTTACGTGTTAATCCGATGGTAGCAGTTGCTTTATTTTGTCTGTGAAAGTTTACCATTTCATCCAGATTGATATCGGTAAATAAATCACCATTCATAAAGAAAAATGTATCCGTCAGATGCTCTGCAATAAGTTTCATGGGGCCGGCAGTACCCAGTGGTTCATCTTCGCTGGAATAAACTATTTCCACTCCGAATTTTTTTCCATCACCAAAATAAGAACGGATTAACGATTCAAGATAACCAACGCAGATGATAACTTTTTTTACACCGGCATCTTTCAGTTGTCTGATAAGAATTTCGAGAATAGGCCTGTTGCCAACAGGCATGAGAGGTTTGGGTAAACTGATAGTAAACGGTGCTAATCGTGTGCCTTTTCCTCCTGCTAATAATACTGCTATCATAATCTTGTTTTAAACATTATACACATCCGGTTTGTACAGATGCAAGTTAGATTCTAAAAATTTAATGGTTTGTTTTAAACCTTCTTCAAGTGTAAGTTGTGGTCGCCAGTTGGTATTGCTGACAATTTTTGTGTTATCGCAAAACAATCTTTCTACTTCGCTCTTATCAGGTCTTACACGTTGTGAGTCGGTAATGATGGAAATATTTTTGTTCATCAGTTTGGCTATCATCAGTGCAAGGTCACCCACAGAAATTTCGTCTTTCATTCCGATATTGGTAACAGTGCCGTTGAAAGCGGGATTTTGCGCTATGGCAAGAAAACCGTTTGCTGTGTCTTTTACGAATGTAAGGTCGCGGGTAGGAGTCGTGTGACCTAATTTAATTTCAGTTTTTCCTGAAAGCAATTGTGTGATGATAGTAGGAATTACTGCACGGGCACTTTGTCGTGGTCCATAGGTGTTGAATGGGCGAACAATTTTAACTGGTGAGTTAAATGAGAGATAATAACTCAGTGCCATCTGGTCGGCTCCTATTTTTGATGCAGAGTAAGGTGACTGACCCACCAAAGGATGTTTTTCGTCAATAGGAACGTATTGTGCAGTGCCATAGGTTTCGCTGGTAGAAGTCACCAGAATATTTTCAGTACCCTGTTCGCGGCATGACTGAACAATGTTGTAAGTCCCCTCTACATTAGTTTTGATATACGCCATTGGCGAAACATAACTATAGGGAATGCCAATGAGTGCTGCTAGATGAAATACGGTATCACATCCTTTAACGGCATTGTACACACTGTCGTAATCGCGAATATCACCTGTGATAAATTCAATATCATTTTTATAAGGCGAAGATTCGAGCCATCCATAATTTCCTTTGGAATTATAACGTACAAAAGCTTTTACTTTATAACCGGATTCCACACAGCGCTCTGTAAGATGAGAACCTATAAATCCTGCAGCACCGGTAACTAAAACGTTTTTCATTGATAAAATTGTTGATTTATTAATTGAGATTTTGCCCTGCTAGTTGATTAAATTTTATACTTTCTAAATTTTTTTGATGTTCCTTTTTCTCACGTGCTACATCATATACATTTACCATGGAAAGTAAAATCATCAGATACCATAAAAGTGTGGTATAATCAAAAGGATGACCGGTAAATGCATAAGTTACGTACATAATAAGTAATGATAATGCAGCAAAAATAGAAGGATTACGTGTACGGTGATAAATATTAGATAGTCTGGCAATAAAACGAATAATAAACATCAGAAAAACTGTTAGGCCGATAGCACCTACCTGAAGAAGGTATGCGAGGTATTGATTATGGGCAATGAAATTTCTTGAAGAACCCAAAAATTGTTGATATGGTTTATATTCTTGAAAATACATATTTATCAAATGCTCCCAGCGATTAACACGTCCTGTCCCCATAGATTTTGCTACATCTGCATCACCGCCAGAATCTATATAATCTATTTCTGTTTCAAAACGGGTATTGAGATCATCAGAAAGAGAAAAAGAAATATAAATGGAAATGGCCAATGCTGGAACGATAAGAAATAGCCTCCTCTCAAAAATACCATACCACATAATTACATAGATTAGAAACATAATTAAGGCACTTTTAGTCATGGTGATGACCAGAATGATAGTTGTTACAACCAACGTAAGTACTCTTAAAAATTTTAAAAAATCGTTTGGCTTTTTAGAAGTAATACTGAAAAACATATTGCAATACAACAAACAAATAACAGATAAATAGGAGGGTGTTCCGGGGTCATTATACAATCCATTATATCTCACTACCCCTCTTGTTGTGTCAAAATTCGATAATCCAAGGGCAAAAACAAGAATAGTTATGATTCCGGCAGCCAATGATGTTAGCCAGATCGCCTTAACTAATTTTGTTCTTTGTTGATAGTCTTCCATTATTTCTCGTGCAGCTATAAAATACAGTAAATAAGAGCCAATCAGTCGGGGATACGTTTTAATGCTATCTAGAATAGCACGATGATCAGTAGAAATATTCAGAAAGAATGCAAGTATTTGTAACCCCAGAAAAATCCAAATCAATATTTCATTTGTAGTTGGATAGAATACGGGTTTGTTAAGGTATTTTACCACAAAAATGAGAAATATAAACACTCCTGAAATTTCCAAGGCATTAAAATCATTTATGATATTAATGTTTACTGTCATATCAAGAAAAGGCTTAACCAGAAAAAGTGTATAAAGAAATTTTCGGTTAAAGAAAATGCCTGCTACTATCAGCACAGCTAATCCTACATAAGCGACTATTGCAAGTATAAAATCAAGCATTTTTCTTGTATATATTTATGGCATCAATAAAGCCTTGCGCACTTTTTTGAGGTGTGACATATTCACTTATAAACCGATTGGCATTTATGCCAAGTTTCAATAATAGAGTTTCGTCATCCAACAGAGAATTCAGTTTTTGTGCAGCTTTTTCATAATGACTGAAATCAAGTATTACTCCATTTTCATTTTCTTTTATAAGATCAATAGCTGCACCGGCATTTGGCGATACAGCGCTTGGAACACCAGCAGCCATCGCTTCGTTCAAAACCAATCCCCAAATATCACATCCGGTTTGGAACAAAAACATGTCTGTATTAATTAAATAGGGTGGGAGATCTTTTTTCTGAATAAATCCTTCAAATGAAATATAATCATTAAGGTGTAACTCATTGACGAGATTAAATAATAATTCACGTGCAGGTCCATCACCTATAATTGTAAGCTTAAAATCATTTCTGATTGTTTTGAGTTCATAGATTGTATGAATAAGGTCATCAATTTTTTTTCCATGTGTAAGATATCCCAAATAAAGCAATTGCTTTGTGGCTGATACTTTTCGGTTTTCTCTGCTAATGGCAACCTGATTAAAAAAATCGGTATCAACGGTATTGATTGCAATAGAAATTTTATCAGCAGGGGCACCAATGGAGATTAAATACCTTTTTGCCATAGTACCGTAAGCAACAAATCCTTTAGCTCTGCGCACTAATATTTTTCTCATCAATATACGTAAGGCAGAATCCTTTCTGCCTTTAAATTTTACCGATCCTGACCATATGAAAAAGTTAATTTTCATAAAGAAGGAAAATAGCCATAACTTAATGGTTGCAGGACTGTAACCAATAACAAATGTAATATCAGGTTTATGTTTGATATGGAATCTGATTATGCCCGGGTAAGTAAACATTGTGTTTTCAACCGAGCCGAGATTAAATTTTGTGGATTTTAAAAATGTATAATCAAATTTCATTCTTGAAAAATCAAGTTTGCTTTTTCTCCGTTTATAGCCGGATGCGGCAAATAAAACCTTCAATTGAATGTTTTGTTCTTTGAGCATATCATCCAATTTGTTCAGCATTGCAATACGATAATCCTGCGGGACATTCGTAATTATTAGTACGTTCTTAATCTCAGGCATGCATCCATTTTTTAAACCATGAAATGAGAAAATAAGCAGTCCATAAATCATTTACAGCTTTTTCGCTTCCACTTTTCACTTCATTCAATATATACTTTATTCCCTGTGTTTTCAGAAATGGAAAATTAGAACAAAATTCAATATAATTTGATTCTACATAATCAACCATTATTTCACTACCCCATTTTTTCAATGGTAAACAGAACCCCATTTTTTTTCTGTATAATACTTCATTCGGAAGTATAGATTCAAGTGATTTTTTTAATATGTATTTTGGTTCATTTCCCTTAACCTTCATTTCACCAGGTACTGATAAAGCAAAGTTTACCAGCTCATAATCAAGAAAAGGAGACCTTAATTCAATTGAGTGTGCCATTCCTAATCTATCAGCTCTGTACAAATACCAGTTAGGATCCGTTAGTTTGAATCCCATAAAACACATCCAGTCTATAGGCTGATGATATGGTTTTCTGATTTTATCATATTCATGTTTGAATGATTCGACAACAGAGTAGGAATTTAACTCACTATGTTTATTTCTGAAATCATCAGTTAGAAAATTGTTTTTTACCGATTCTTTAAAACTTCGTGCGCTGCCCCAGAAAAATTCCTGATTCAAGGCAGCTCTGTTAAGCATTTCACTCAATGGTGAATTTGAATCGTAAAGTGAATACGTTGCGGAAATTATTTTTTTAACGGGAGAAGGCAATCGTTTTAGGTTGTTAAACTTATCATAGTTGTGGATATATCTTAGATGATTTCTATATCCTGCAAAAATTTCATCACTTCCATCTCCTGTCAGTACTACAATAGTTCCTTCCTGCCGTGCTTTTTGAGAAATAAAATATATGGGAACACAGGTTGGATCAGCTAACGGTTCATCAAAAATATCAACTACATGTGGCAGAAAATTTTTAAACTCATCAGGGTTTACAGTTTTTTCAAAATGTTGTGTGCCGAATAATTGAGAAACTTTTCTTGCATGTTCCAACTCATCAAAGTCAGGTTGGTCTTCAAATCCTATAGAATACGTTTTTACCGGTTGATCAGTCATTTTTGACATAAGGGCAACCAATGCACTTGAGTCAACACCTCCACTAAGAAAGGCTCCCACAGGCACATTGGAGACCATCCGATATTGCACTGATTTTTTCAGGAGTTCAAGTGTTTGGGTTCTTAGTTCATCTTCACTTTTGGCACGTAGGTCTGTGTATTCAATCTGCCAATATTGCGAATAAGTATGTTCTCCATTTTTATTTATTGTCATGCAATATCCGGGGTGAAATTTTTTGATACCCCTGAACATTGTTGATGGAGGAGAGAGCACATTAAAAGTTAGGAAATGATAAAATGCTTCTTCATCCAGTTCATTTTTTATAAATGGAAGTTTAAGTAATGCTTTTATTTCGGATGAAAATGCAAATACACCGTTTTGAAAAGAATAATAAAGTGGTTTTTTGCCTACTCTGTCTCTTGCCAGAAAAAGAACTTCTTTTTTCGGATCCCAAATAGCAAATGCAAACATGCCATTAAGATATTGGAGACACCGCTCACCATATTTTTCATACAGTGCTATTATGACTTCTGTATCACTGTCAGACTTGAACGGATAACCTTCAACAAGTTTTTTTAGTTCATTGAAGTTATATATCTCACCATTGAAAACAATTTCATAACCTGCATCATTTCTCATTGGCTGATGTCCGGCTGATGACAAATCAATTATGCTGAGTCTTCGATGTCCGAAAAATATTTTACCTCCTTCAATAGAAGAAATACCACTATCGTCAGGTCCTCTGTGACGGATAGAATTATTCATTAAATCAATTAATGACTTTTCATCACCAATGCCAACTTGACTATAATTGAAAATTCCGTTTATGCCACACATTTAGTTAACAAGTAAATTTTTTATTGTTGTTTGCCATGCATTATTGAAATAATTCATGTCGAATTGTTTTACAAAAGCATAACCTGTTTGGCCATTCTTTTTTCCTGTAAGTATGATTTCTGAAACATGTTCTCTCAGATTTTCGTTTGTTGAAATTATCTGACCGGATTTTGTAAGTAACTCATTCATGCCTCCTATGCCTGAACCTATGACCGGAGTTTGGCATAAAAGGGCTTCATGTGCAACACGGTTCCATCCCTCGCAAAGTTTACTCATGAGTACTACAACTGAGGATGCATGTAATAATGTAATAAACTCTTTCTTTTCCAAAGAAAGAAAACGAACCGGCAATTCAGTTGCTTTATTTTTTGCACCGGTCATTATTAATTCAACATTTAAATCTTTCAAAGAATTATAAACATCAAATACTCCTTTTTGACGGTGTGCATTGCCTATGTAAACAATTGGTCGCTCACTAAGCCCATATTTCTTACGAAATAATGCAATTTCATTTTCTGTTGAATTATATTCTGAAAGATTGAAAGAATTATAAATTATCTGAACGTTCTTGCAACCCATTTTCTGCATTTGTTCTCTCCAGTATTCAGAAACAACAACCACCAAATTCATTTCAGGTAACTTTTTTGCAAGCATTTTAAAAAACATTTTATGTGCAAATGTCTGACCTGAAAACTGCTCATCAATATGATGTATAATTGCTATATTTTTTGATCTTTTATTAATTTTTGAAATAGCAGCAGGATAAATTTCCTTTATCGTCACATCAGCATTGGGAGCAGCAAATTGATTTCTTATAAAATAATTCAGAAAAGATTGATTACTGTTCTTTACTGTATTCTTATCAATGGACACATCAAATTGTTCAGATAATGCCATTAAAGCATAATGATTATAGGTGTTGCCACCTTTAGTGACGGATGTTATCCTTTTTTGAAGAAAATTCTCAGCAACAATTGGTGCCTTTGTTTGCCACACGATTTTAGCCGACATTGAGAAAAGTTGATAATTTGACCTGTTGCATATTTAGCATGCAAATTTAGTCATTTCTACCATATCATAACCGTGTATAAAATACAGATATACAGTAATTTACTTCAAGTTAAGGCTGGATGTCATAGAAAGGAAGAAAGGAAGATATTTATTGCCATTCTCACGAATTTGTCTTTCAATTCGGAATCGTTCTTCAATAATGGTTGGCATTTGAGATTTTAATGTCGGGATATCGAACTGAAAACTGCAAAAACGATTTTGCAGTTTAACTGCTTTTTTGGATTTGACTAAATGAAAAAATGGAAGGATAAGTCCTTGTTGAGTAACTTCAAACTGCTTGCTTCCCGCTTTCAAACGAATGTTTTTAGACAACTGATAAGTTTTTATTTCAGGGAAGTAAATCTCTTTAAACAAATTATTTGTTGTGAATGCAGTATGTAGTTCTGTAAATAAATGCTCAACCCAATTAATAATTTCAATTGCGGTAGGCGTAGTTTTAAACCAATTATTTCTCCAATCTATTATTTTTAGAATCAGTTCATAAAGCTTACCGTCCTTAATATTTAAAAATTCAAGGTCGTAAATCAGTGCTTTACCATGAAGCAACAAATCCCGTACACGAATTGTTCTGTATTTTTTCTGTACATAAAGTTGAATGTACATCTTTAACAGATATTCTAAAGCGGTTTGTTTTTGCAATAATTCTTTGTCGTTTTCTGCAAGTTCGTTTCCTGTTCTCATATCTGTTCCATGCACCAGATGGTAATTATGCAGAAATGTGAACATTTCAGTTTTCTTAAAATCGCTTACAGAGCATGCATAAGGCTGATGCAGGAAAAGATATTTTTCTTCAGTACTCATTTCTGCTCTGAAATTTTCAGAAAGAACAGTATTGTCTTTGACAAGAATCAATAAGTCAATATCAGAAATGCCCGGATTGGATACATGACCTATCGAATAAATGGCGACAACCTCACTAAAAGTTTTTAGTGATTCATACAGTTTTTCTGAATAGAGTTGATAGGTTTCACGTTCTACCCATCTTGGATAATCAATAAGGTTATATTTCATTTCCGGCTTTTTTAATCAAAATGTCAATAAACCTCACCATTTCAGGTTTAATATCATTTATTTTTTTTACTAAAGTCGGATCAATTTTGCCTGACCAATTCTTATAAAAATAATGATTCAGAAGTGCATTGTCTATCCTCTGAAGTATATTAAAACGATAAGGAGAAGCATAATTCCATTCATTTCGAATCTGAGAAACACTGTCCATTACCTGATAATCATTTTGAGACATCTCTTTTCTTAACAAATCAAAACTTTCTTTTTTAAAGACACCTTCGGGATGTCGAAGCTGAAGGTATATGGCTGGTAACAGCATGAACCCACTCAACATACTTTTTAAATCATAGTAATTGGAAGTAGCTGCATTTTTTTGAATATTGCGTTTCAGGTGATTACAAAATCGTGCAAAATGTTTTTGTAATTCGTCATCAGAAGAAAGTTTGTATTTGATGGTTAAATTATTCCTTCCTGTCAGGCATTTGGCACGTGAAAACAACATTACCGGAAAATAGTCTACCGGATAATTATTCAACTCCTTTTCTGTGATAAGAAACCAACCATGATGCTGAAGAGGATCCATTTTTCTCATGATACGTTCTGACTTATGCAACTTGATGGCTGTCTTATAAACTGCGACCGGTGATTGAAATGCAGAATGATTAAGTAAAACAAGCCCATCAAAATCGCTGTAGCTGATAAGCTCATCAGTGCCAAGACTACCATGCGCAAATGCTCCAATCAATTTATTGCTGAGTTTTCTTTCCAAGAATTCTTTCATTTCCAGTGCAAAGCTATTTGCAAATTGATAGTGTGAAATGGTGACTGAAGTTTCATTCATTAAAATTTCTTCAGTTATGCTACGATAAACTGAAAAAATCTTTTTTGAATTTTTGTAATATGGTATTCGATAATGTATAAAACTCAACAGCCTGTCTAAACTATTCAGACATCCTGTTTTAAAGTATCTTCTGATTAATTCAGATTTTTGTCTGGCAGTCATAATTTATTACTGTGCTATTTTCTTCTTTGCAGATGTAATAACAATTGCCTGAGGGCCTAATTTGTTAGAGAGTTTAACTACAGTGTTCAATAATACGTTGTCTAATACCAATACAGTTTGCATAATCCCTTTGTTCTTATGCCAGGGTTTATAAATTCGGTTCATAACAGCTTCGTAAACGACTCTGAAAAGCGAATTATAAGGAGCTATTGTAAGTATCTGATAATTTAATTTGTTTAACTCTTCTTTTGTCTCTTTCAGGTTTATTTTATTATCATGGTCGCTATGCTCATAAGTTCTGAATAGTTTTCTGACCATTTCGGTTTGTTTTTCTGAAAATTGACGGGTAGTATAAACCGGTTCGTGTAAAGTGAAAATTGCTTCGGGTTTTAGTTTTTTATCTACTTCAGCGAATGCATCAGTGGGTCGGGGCAGGTGATGCAACATTCCAAAACTGATAGCTGCATCAAAAAAATTGTTTTTAATTGGAATATTGAGTGCGCTTGCCTGAATAAAATCTGATCCGGGAATTGCCATTTTTGCCACCATCAGTCTTTTAAAAGAAATGTCAGTTCCGATGTAATTGTAGCCGAATTCAACCGGATTAAATATACGTGATACAGTGCGTGCATTACCACATCCTATTTCAAAAATCCATTTGCCTTTGCAGTTTTTCTCCAGAAACTTAATCATATTTTGCTTTCGTGGAATAAATAATCTCCATAGATTATCTGTCTTAATTGATTTCAACATGTCAAGTCTTTGCTTCTCAGTATCCACTGCAGCATCATAATATTTCATTTCTTCTCTGTTCCATTCTCCATCTGCTGATTTGTGCTGGGCAGTAATTCTGTTCAATGTGTTTTGCAAAGCGTTGGCCAATTCATTGGGAAGTTGCTTTATTAATTGCTGAGCAATGCTGTTTAGATGGGTCAGATCCTGGTCGGTATCGTTCAATAAAATGGGAATGTACTCATGAATGACATAAACATATTTATTATCAGAAGTGAAAATTACACCTGATTTAATATCATCATCAAGAAGAATTTTGTCATCAAAGAGGTCTTTTACAGAATTATTTTGTCGTGTCAGTTCAATGCTGTAAAGCATTAAGTCAGAGGTGCCGGTATTGGGGCAAATAAGTTTGTCAAGTATTCTTTTGTACATATATTTTATAGAAAGTTTGCTTTGATAATGTCTTTTAATTCATTAATTATAAATAACATAATTTACAAAGTCTTTTACATTAATTCGGTTGTTGAATAGGTTATGTAATTGTGAGAAATAAGGAAGTTCTGAATGTTGACTGTAGGTTAGTTTTCCATAAATATGATCTATTGCATTGACGCCTTCAAGTACAATTGGATTACCAGGGTTCTGACCAAAGAAACCTTTACCAATCAATAATCCTAATGTACGATTACGACTTAAGTCATTGAGGGATGTCAACCCGAAATCGCCAATGCCTGCATATCGGAAAATTGTGTCGCTCTTCACTGAAAATATTTCCAAAATTCTTTTGATCTCATTCAATGCTTTTGTAAAAACAAGAAAGCGAACATTAGAAGAATTATAATAAGCATCAACAATTCCTACTATAATAGCATATATGTTTTTTAAAATGCTTAAAAGTTCAACTCCTCGAATATCATCAGTATAGTCAAACACTGCAAGATTGCTTCTGAATAGTGATTTTATATTTTGAAAATCGGAAATATCTGAAGTGGCAATTGTAAACGATGTTGGAATTTCAAAAATAAATTCATTGGCAAAAGAGGGGCCTTTTAAAGAAGCTAATCTGTTAGGAATAATCTCGGCTATGGCATCAGGAATAAATTTTCCTTTTTGACCAAATCCTTTAGCTCCATTGATAACCACACATTCTGGTTTTAACTGAAGCTGTTTCATGAAATCAATGATTGCATTTGAAGGAATGCATAGAAACAAATAGTCGGCATTACTGATGGACTGTAAATCATCAGTTGCCTTAATAGCTTTACTTAAAATTTTATTTGGGAAGTAAGAAGGGTTTTTTCTGGAAGTATTGATTTCTGCAATAACCTGTTTGTTTCTGGTATGGATAGTAATACTGTTTTCCTTTATCAGGGCATTAGCAAGGGCAGTTCCAAATGCTCCTCCACCGGCTATTGAAATGTTCATTAAAGATTAAGAATGGTGTAAAATGTTGATTGCCAAAAATAGTAAAATATGGCTAAGGTTTATCAATAATAGAATTAAACTCCTTTATATAAGGATTGTATAGTTCAATAAATTTCATGGAGTTGCCCAATGGCTTCATTTACTCAGAATTCCTGCAATTCAACCATGTGTTTAAAACGTTGTGAACGTTCTATCAGGTCATCAAACTTCCCATAATCTTTAAGTTTTCCTTTTTCTATCAGATAAATTATATCAGCATTTTTAATGGTAGACAAACGGTGAGCAATAATGATTATAGTGAAATTACCATGTAATGAATCAATATTTCTTTGAATTATTGCTTCAGTTTCAGAGTCGAGAGACGATGTAGCTTCGTCAAGTATGAGTATTTCAACATTTTTGAAAAGTTCTCTTGCGATAGAAATTCGTTGTCTCTGCCCTCCTGAAATTAAAATTCCATGATCTCCTAACTGGGTATTAGCTTTATCCGGTAAGCTATTAATGAAATCAGTCAAATGCGTAAGTGCAATTGTTTTGTTGAAATGCTCAAGGGTTTCTGCTGTTGGTTCAGCCCAGAAAGTAATATTATTGAATATTGTATCATTAAAAATTACTGGTTCTTGTGAAATATATCCGATTTTACTTCGATAACTTTCAATGTCAAAATTGGTCAATGGCTTACTATCCATTTCAATATTACCTGATGTAGGAGTAAGCAAGGACGATACTAAATTGGCTAAGGTTGTTTTTCCTGAACCGCTTTCGCCAACAAATGCTATGGTCTTATTCTTTGGAATCTGAAGACTTATATCGTTGATGATAACTTTTGTTCCATATTGTAAACTTACATGGTTGAGTTGGATATTATCAGCAAAAGTAAAGGGTAGGCTTCCTGCATTTTTTTCCTGATATAATTCCATTTTATCGAGTGTAGCATTAATAGATTTAAATGATCCGATATTTTGAAGATAACTTTGCCAGGAAGCCTGAAGTGAAAGCAGAAACACCAATGCTCTGTAAAATAAAAGTAAACTAAGTATTATAGTATTAAGCCCGGTACCGATTAATTTAACCTGAATCAGAATAACTAGTGAAACAATGATAATAAGCACCGGCTCTCTGACACTGGAAGTAATACTTTGATAGAGTCCGATTTTCTTGTTTAAGTATTCAGTTTCATCTATGGTCTTCTTTAATTTTACCGAGTAAAAGGAAAAATAGTTGGTTGATTTTAAATATTTGAAATAATGTACAGCTTGCAGAATATAAGAGTTAAACTGATCGCCTTTTCTGGATAATGCAGAGGAAGCTTGTTTTGTTAAACTAAAAATTTTCTTAAATACATAATTAGAAATTATAGCACCTGCCGAAACTAATAATGCAAATTGCCAATTTGTGGTAAAGGCGAGAAGCATATAAATAATTAGCATGATGATTGATTGAAAGGAATTCAAATAGTGCATGATTCCATTACGCATCAACGCTACTTCTGTGTTCAGACTGTTTTGAATTTTTCCTGCATCAAAAGTGAGAAAACCTTCGTAGCTCAGGTTATGAATTCTGTTTGTAAGGCTCAATTGAACAGTTTTCATAAAATGTTGTCGCATCTTAACCTGATGATACATTTGAAGGAACTTCAAAAATCCTTTGGTTATGAATAAAAAAGAAAGTATAAATAGGATGGAAATCAGATTAAGTTTTAAACCAATCATTGCCAAAGCATCCGTAAAATAATGCAATTTCCCTAAAGAGTTTGACGATGAAACAACAGTATTACCATCATCACTAACTGATTGCAGTAATGGCATAAACATAGCCATACCTATTCCATCGAAAAGACTTACTCCTGTACTAAGTATAATACTAATAATGAATTGTCCTTTTAAAATACTGAAATAGTATTTGAAGTAATTCCAGAATTCGTATTTTGAGTTATCTTTCATATCAACAGCACAAAGTCATGTACTCGTTACTTTTTATTACGACTGAATAATTTAAAGAATTTACCCACAAGCGTTTTTGGTTTATTATCTTCATCATAATAACCATAGCCGTAACCATATCCGTAACCATATCCGTAGCCGTAACCATAACCATAACCATAACCATAAGCAGTAGTTCCTGCTTTCACTCCATTAAAAATGATACAGATATTTTTAATTTTACCATCCTTATATAGTTTATTGATAAAATCAAGATGATGCTTTCTTGTATAATTCTGTCTAACAATATAAATTGTTACATCTGCAAAACGTGCAAGCTCAAGTCCATCACTTATTAACCCTATTGGAGGTGAATCCATAATTACATAGTCATACTTTTCTTTTAATAGAGTTACCAATTGGCTCATTCTGTCATTCAAAAGAATTTCTGAAGGGTTTGGTGGTTTAGGGCCTGAAAGGATAAGGTCCATACCTAGTTCCGGAGTTGATTGAATTATTTCATCAATTGTAGCAGAACCAATGAGGTAATTACTCAAACCTAAATTAGATGAGAGATTAAATGATGAAGGTTGTTGTGGTTTACGTAAATCGCAACCTACCATAACAACCTTTTTACCTCCGGAAGCCAAAATAGCAGCCAGATTTATTGCACAAAAACTTTTTCCTTCAGCACTGATTGAAGATGATATAAGAATTAGATTATTTGTCTTAGATCCATGAAAATACTGAAGATTACTTCTTACAGAACGAAATGCTTCTGTAGTTTGAGAGTGTGGTTTGAAATTAACAACAATATTATTTTCAATGTCGGTATAACCGATTAATCCAAGTACCGGAATGGCTGTACTTTTTTCAAGAATCTGGCGGTTTTTGATTCTGTCATCAAGCGTTTCTTTAAAATAAACGATAGTTGAAGGAATGACTAATCCAAGTAATACAGCCAAAGTGTAAGTAATTCCTTTAACAGGTTTGATAGGGTTTAAAATGGTTCTTGCATTATCAATTACCTTGCAATCGGAAATACTTGAAGCTAATATGATGGCAGTCTCAGCACGTTTCTGCAGTAGGTACGTATAAAGGTTTTCTGTAATAGTAGCCTGTCTTATAATGCTGGATAACTCTTTTTCTTCTCTTGGTAACTCACGGATTTTTGCATTAACTTTATTTAGTTGGTCCAAGGTCTGCAGTTTAGATATATTACTTACATCTCTCAGGCTTTTAATTTTTTCTAAAATTTCTGCTTTGGTATTTTCAATCTGGATGTTCTTTTTCTGAATCAGTGGATTATCCTCTGTGGTATATTTCAATGCATTTTCACGCTCTGTTTGCAAAGCACTAAGATTAGTAAGCAAAATTTGCAAAATTGGTTCAGTAACACTTACATATGCCGGAGCCAAATATTTAACGTTATTTCCTTTCCGGATATAGTCATCAAGATACTTTAGGAAGGTCTGCTGTAAATTAATGTTGTTAAGATCTCCTTCTATTCTGGTTGCTTCTCCCTGAGAAATGCTGGCTGTACCTGTTAAGTCAATGATGCCATTTTCAGTCTTATACTTTTCAAGTTTTCCTTCAGAGTTAAGTAATTCATTTGTAATGACACTCAATTGTTGGTCAATAAAACGAAGAGAATTTTGAGTGTCTTCATTTTTTTGTTCTACTCCATATGCTAAATATACTTCGGTGAGTTTATTCAGAAAGTCACATCCTTTTTGGGGAACCGGGTCATCTACAGAAACTAATACCAATCTGGTTCCTTTTATCTGAGTAACACTCATTCGTTGACTATAAGAGTTTACCAGATTTTCGGTTGTATTAGGAGTAATTCGGTAAATATTTTTTTCGTTGATGGAGTTTTTATAAATTTTTAATCTGTTTGGGTCTCGCAGAATAAACTGAATATTTCCGAAATCTGTTTTTATCGTTTCATTGAATCGGCCTTTTTTTACTTCTACAACATTTGAATGGATATTCTTATATGTTATTTCAAAATCTTCAGGACTTACAACTTTAACTATTATTTCCGGGATGCTTTCAGTGCTGGTGGATGAATCAGTAACTAATTCAATTGCACTGTTTTTATATAGTTCTGAGGTTTTTATATCTCCTTCCAGCCAATAGGTAAATTTAAAATCAAGTTGCTCAATGGTTCGTGTAATTATGTTCCGCGATTTTATGATCTGCATCTGGCTTTCAATGCTTCCATTGTTGTCCATTGAAGCCAGTTTAGCCAACAAATCCTGTTCTCCGAATTTCTTATCATCCATTCCAAGCATTAGCGATGTAGTGGAAGTGTAAACAGGAGTAGAATACCACAGATAATATCTTGCAGTAACCAAGGCTATTACTAAAAATGCAACATAAATAATCCAGTATGCAATTACTTTTTCATAAAGAAATTGCTTTAGGTTAAAACTCTGATCCTTGTTTTCTATTTGCTGAAATTCGTCTTGCATTCTTAATTCTTCTGGACTTTAAATTACTTTCGCTCGGATAAGTATTAATGTAAGTAGTGTACCAATGCTAACTATAACCGGAGCTAATCTGAAAAACATATCACCTGAAGAGATTTTTGTTTTCCGTGCGTTAACATAAACAATATCATTTGGGTGAAGAAAGTAATAGGATGAACTGAAAATCTCAGGTCTCGTGATATCCAGCATTCCGTATTCCGGCTTGCCTGTTTCGGATTCTCTTACAACCAAAATGTTAGTTCTTTTTCCGTATACAGTCATATCTCCGGCCATAGCTAAAGCTTCTGTAATAGAAACATTTTCATTACTCATATAATACACTCCAGGCCTGGCAACTTCACCTAAAATAATTATTTTGAAATTTTCAAGACGAACCTGAATTGAAGGGCTGACCAAATATTTTTCCAGTTCTTTTTTTAATAGGTCTTGAGTCTCTGATAATGTCAAGCCTTTCACCTTTACCTTACCTAAAAAAGGGATGCTTATTTCTCCATTACTATCCACGAGATAACCCTGAATTACTTTCTGCACTTCTGTATCGGAACTGTTATCTTTCACAAAAGGTGGATTAAAATAACTACTTGCTTCGGGACTTACACTGGTTACAAGAATTGACAAGATGTCGTTCTCCCCTATGTGATGTGTATAATTATTGAAGGTTAATGAACTGTCAATTTTTTTTACATCCCTTTGAAAATAAGAGTACTCCTTTGAAGGTATACAGGCGCTTATACAGAACAAAGTGATAATCAATGTTATTAGCCTGCCTTTTACCTGGAATTTCATTGCAAAATTTTATGATTTATTATTTATGGGCGGCAAAGATAATATTATTTCTCAGTCATAACCATAATAAAATATAGGTATCAGAAACCTGAAAAATAAAAGATAAACTGCTGTTTTACGTACTTTCGCAGGCTTAATATCAAACGCGCATGAATTTTCAGAACTTATTGTTTTCAGTAGAGCAAGGATTAGCCACAATAACCATCAACCGTCCTGATAAGTTGAACGCATTGAACGCCTTAACTGTTCAGGAGATCGGTAAAGCAGTGGCGGCTGCTAATGCTGATTCGTCAGTAAAAGTGATTATTATAACCGGTGCAGGCGAAAAATCTTTTGTTGCCGGGGCCGATATCAGTGAGTTTGAGGGGCTTTCAGAACAACAGGCAATGACGCTCGCTGCCAATGGTCAGGAAGTTTTTAAGTCAATTGAAGATTCTCCCAAACCGGTAATTGCCGCTGTAAATGGTTTTGCTTTGGGAGGAGGATGTGAGTTGGCTATGGCTTGCCATTTGCGTATTGCTTCTGACAATTCCCGTTTTGGTCAGCCCGAAGTGAAACTGGGATTGATTCCGGCCTATGGAGGCACCCAGCGTATGACAAGACTCATTGGCCGCACCAAATCGTTGGAACTGATGATTACAACTGATATGATTAATGCGCAGCAAGCTTTGGAGTTAGGTTTGTTGAATTATGTGGTTGCACAGGCTGAACTGATGAATAAATGCAAAGAAATTGCTGCTAAAATTATGGCTCAGGCGCCTCTTGCAGTGGCAGGTGTGATAGCGTGTGTAAATGATTATGCTAATGGAAAGGACGGATTCCAATCGGAAGTGAGAGTGTTTGGCTATTGTTTTACTACGGAAGATAACAAAGAAGGTGTGGCTGCTTTTAAAGAGAAAAGAGCACCTGCCTTTAAAGGAAAATAATTTTGGGAAGTACAACAATTACATACCAAATTTCATCATTCCCGGTTTTTGACCCATTGACCATTTACTACTAATGCTTGTTTTTCCATCAGCTTCACTGCTCACTGCTGAGTTTGATGAAATTAAAAGACAGATTTCGGAATTTGCGCTGACAACTTCCTCTAAGAATGTTGTTCTGCAATTGCAGCCCGTTGCAGAGAGAGAATGGATTGTTCAGGAAACGGGAAAGACAAAGGAATTCTCTCAGCTTATTGCTGATGGTGAAAGTTTTAATCTTACCGGATTTAAAGATGTTTCAAAAGAGTTGGGCTTGTTGCGTATTGAAAACAGTATGCTGCAACCTGAACATGCACTGAACATTGCGAAGCTAACGCAGTCCACAGGAGAAATTATTTCATTTTTTAATAACAGTAACGACAGATTTCCTTTGCTTACAGCTTTGGTAAGTGAATTAAAATTTGAGAAAACCATAGTTGAAGCAGTTGATAAAGTTTTGGATGAGTATGGTGTAGTTCGCTCTTCGGCATCTCCGGAGTTGATGCACATTCGCAGAACACTGCAAAGGCAACGTGCCGAAGCAGACAGAATTTATCAGAGTGTGCTAAGCAAATACCGCAAAAACGGATGGCTTACCGACAATGAAGAAACATCGCGCAACGGAAGGAGAGTGTTGTCAATTGTAGCCGAACAAAAACGTACGCTCAGAGGAATAGTACACGACTTATCTGCTACAGGCAAAACAGCATTCATAGAGCCTGAAGAAGTTGTGGACATAAATACATCCGTATGGCAACTGGAGCAGGAGGAAAGAATGGAAATTGCAAGGATACTTCGTGAACTGACAAAGTTTCTGAGGCAATATCTTCCTTTGATTGAAGCCTATTTTTCAGCAATTGTTGAACTGGATACATGCAGAGCCAAGGCACTTTATGCACAGATAATTCATGCAGTGCTTCCGACTTTATCGCCATCCATTTCTTTTAATCTCGTTAAAGCACAACATCCATTACTTTTTCTTCATAACAAAGCGTTAAAGAAAATTACAGTACCGTTTTCGCTAAGACTTGATTCTCGTAATCATATTTTAGTCATCAGCGGACCTAATGCAGGCGGCAAAACAGTTTGCATGAAAACAGTAGGGCTGCTGCAGATGATGCTACAGTCGGGTATGCTGGTGCCGGTGGCCGAAGGTTCGCAGATGACAATATTCAATAAACTGTTTGTGGATATTGGCGACTCACAATCCATTGCCTATGAGCTTAGCACTTACAGTTCAAGACTTCAAAACATGAAAGTTTTTCTGGAGCAGGCGGATGACAAAAGCCTTTTTCTGATTGACGAATTTGGCAGCGGCACCGACCCTGACCTTGGAGGAGCACTTGCAGAAGCGTTGCTCGAAGAACTTAATGCACGCAAGTCAACAGGTATCATCACTACACATTTTATGAATCTGAAAACACTTGCTGATAAAACTCCCGGACTGATTAATGGAAGTATGATGTTCGACTCTAAAAATCTGAAACCGCTTTTTCAGTTGCAGGTGGGAAAACCCGGAAGCTCTTACACATTTGTTGTAGCAGCAAGGAGCGGATTGTCACAGTCGCTCATCAGCAAAGCAAGAAATAAAGTGACACAAAATCATTTGGCATTAGAAAAATTGCTTACAAAACTTGAGAGAGATAAAAATCTTGTTCAGAAAAGACTGCATGAACTTGAAGAAAAAGAAAAGAAGCTGAAAAAACTCATGCATACAAGTGAGAATCTGATAGTGGAGAATGAGAAAATAAAAGCTGCTATGGAAACATTCCTCAGAAAGGAAGAAGAGAAAATTGTTGCACGTTACGAAAACAGAATGAAACGTGTGGCCAAAGATCTGAAAGAAGCCAAGAACAAGAAACAGGTAATTGACAAATTTCTGAATGAACTTGGACTTAAACGTGAGAAAAAACTTAAAGAGCCTGAACGCACCATCAACCCTGCAATAGTTGCCGGTTCGGAAGTGAAGTTATATAACGGAAAAGTAAAAGGCAAAGTAGAAAGTATTGACGGCAACAATGCAACAGTTGTTTTTGGTATTTATAAAACTAAATGCAAACTGATAGACTTAGTGATGGCAGATGAGGAGAAAAAAGAAAGTAAAACGCACTCTAAGAAATAAAAATTTTTAATCTTTCATCTTACGGAGCGATCATGGATTTATGCCATGTGTTTCCTTCAGGATGATAAACAACTCTGTCGTGCAAACGGCTTGGACGCCCTTGCCAGAATTCGAAATAATCAGGTTGCAATAAAAAACCTCCCCAGTGTGGAGGGCGAGGTACTGCATCAGAATATTTTTGTTTTAATGTTTTGAATTTTTCTTCAAGCTCTTCACGCGATTGAATGGTGTGACTTTGGTCAGATGCCCATGCACCAATCTGACTGTCAACAGGTCGTGATGCAAAATATTCATCAGAAACCTGATCACTTACCTTGCTCACTTTTCCTTCCACACGAATTTGCTTTTCTAATTGTGGCCAGAAAAAATTAAGTGCCGCAAAAGCATTTTCCAATAACTGACTGCCTTTGCGACTGTTATAGTTGGTAAAAAATGTAAATCCATCTTCATTGGCATCGCGCAGCAAAACAATTCTGCTGGAAGGACGACCATTCTTGTCGGCAGTTGCAAGATTCATAGCATTAACATCAGGAATGTTGGCCGCAACTGCTAATGAAAACCATTTTTCAAACTGATTAAAAGGATTGTCATCAGCTGTTGAAATGTCAAATTTATCTTTGGAATATTCGTCTCTTACCGAATGAAGTAAATCTTTTAATTTATCCATCTTTATTTCTTATACCTGAAACCGTTGATGTAAGTTTTTAAATAAATTCATCAATTATTTACCAAAATTAGCAAATACTCATGTTCATTGGCTGAAAATTATTCGGCATGGCATATTTTTAGCAACTCATTAATAAAAGAAAAAAATAAGAATTGAGTAACTTTTTAGACAGACAACGTAAAATAATATAAACTTCTAAACTTTGGAACTATGGCACGCACTGAATTAAACGCAACAACAGGCTCGTTACTTATTTCCGAACCACAACTTAGCGATAACTTTTTTAAGAGATCTGTAATTCTGCTAAGTGAACACGACACCAAAGGAACGCTTGGTTTTATATTGAATAAAATTACAGATATAAAAATCAATGATGCCGTAGAAGATTTTCCTCAGTTTGATGCACCACTGTTTTTTGGAGGACCTGTTGATACCGATACTTTGTTTTATATACATACTGTAGGCCATTTATTGACTGATTCCAAAGAAATCATTGATGGAGTCTATCTTGGTGGCGATTATGACAGACTGAAATTTTTGATTAATACCAAACAAATCAAACCCGGACAGATACGTTTTTACGCAGGTTATTCAGGATGGAGTCCATTGCAACTGGAAGAAGAACTGCAGGTGAATGCATGGATGCTTGGTACTGCCAATCAGGAGTTTACTTTTTATCCTGAACCTGAAGTATTGTGGAGTCAGGTATTGCGCAGTATGAAAAACAAATATTCATTGCTTGCCAATTTCCCTGACGACCCAAACTTAAATTAAGTTTAGTTATCAATCTGCCCGTCACGAATCACAACTTTGCGGTCGGCCATCTGAGCCAGTTCGTTGTTGTGTGTTACAATCACAACGGTTTTATTAAATTTATTTCTCAGGTCGAAAAACAGCTGATGCAGTTCACTTGCATTTGCCGAATCGAGATTACCTGAAGGTTCATCTGCCAGCAGAAGAGGAGGGTTGTTGATGAGTGCACGGGCAACGGCTACTCTTTGTTGTTCGCCACCTGAAAGTTCAGAAGGTTTGTGATGTAAACGATGTTTTAAGTTCAGATATTCAAACCATTCTTTTGCTTTTTTTTGTGCCTCATCTTCCTTTACTCCCTGAATGAGTGCAGGAATAATGGTGTTTTCAAGAGCAGTAAATTCGGGCAGCAGGTGATGAAACTGAAACACAAAACCGATATTCTTATTTCTGAAGTCAGCGAGTTTTTTTTCAGGTAATTTCAAAACATTCTGATTCAACAGCTGAACTGTGCCTGATTCGGGTTTATCTATTGTACCCATTATATGAAGTAAAGTGGATTTTCCTGCACCGGATGGACCTACAATTGCCACCACTTCGCCTTCGGCAATGCTCAGTGTAATGCCTTTCAGCACCTGCAACTCATCATACGACTTGCGTATGTTTTCAATGAATATACTCATGCCGCTAAAATACTAATACCTTCAATATTTTATCTTTGCCCGATAAGTTAAAACATTGGAAATATTACTCTCAACTCCTTACTGGTTTCTGATATTTTGTATTTTGACGGGGCTGGTATTCGCATGGCTGCTTTATGCCCGTACCTCAGAATGGGAAGAGGTGAGACCCTGGCTGAGGCGACTGATGCCGGCAGTTCGGTTTATTTCAGTGTCGTTTCTCTTTTTTCTGTTGTTGTCACCATTTGTCAAAACCAATTTCCGCGAAGTAGAAAAACCGGTAATAGCCATTGCAGTTGACAATTCAGAGTCCATGCGCATTGATTCGCTGCATCATTCCACTGCAGAAATTGTTAAGGCAGTGAATGAACTCTCAGAGGAACTGCAAAAAAATTATGATGTTAAATTATACACTTTCGGCTCCGAAACACGCGCAGGAAACGATTTAAACTTTTCTGAAAAATCAACTGATATATCAGGAGCAATGGATTATATACAGTCGCTGTATGCCGGACGCAATCTGGGTTCCGTTATTCTGGTGTCAGATGGTATATACAACTCCGGCAGTAATCCTGTTTATAAAGCCTCAGCACTAAAAGTGCCTGTAAATATTCTGGCTGTGGGCGACACTACTGTGCACCGTGATTTATCTCTGGCAGGAGTTTCTTATAATAAAACTGTAAACATTGGAAACAATTTTCCTCTCGAAATACGTATTGCTGCAAAACAATCTGCAGGAGCATCATCGGTACTGACTGTTTCCGAAAAAAATGAAGTATTGTTTACAAAACCGTTAAGCATTACGGGGAATAATTTTTTTACAACGGTACCTGTGTTTCTGACAGCAAAAACAAAAGGTGTGCACAGTTACAAAATCAGTTTAAGCACCATTGATGGAGAGAAAAATATTCAGAACAACAGCACTGAAATTTTTATAGAAGTTACTGACAGCAAACTGAAAGTTTTACTCATTGCACAATCGCCACATCCTGATATTGCTGCCATACGAACGATGCTCGACAAAACCAGCCAGTATCAGTTAACAGTAGCTTATGCCGATCAGTTCCGGGATAACCTTGCACTCTACAATCTGGTTATCCTTCATCAGTTACCTTCCGGCAAATCATCTGAAATAATTAAAAAACTTCAGGTTGCACAATTACCTTATCTGGTGGTTTTGGGTGCACAAACCTCTGTTGCCGAATTCAACAAACTGGGTACAGGTGTAAACATCAGTCAACCCATTTCAAAAAACAGTGATGTATATGCATCCGTCAATGGTGAGTTTTCTCTTTTCTCGGTAACGGATGATATGAAGAAGATAATTGCAACATTTCCGCCATTGAGTTCGCCTTTCGGTACCTATCGTGCAGATAAAGAAATTTACACCTTGCTCACTCAGCGTATTGGAGCAGTAGAAACAGGTCAGCCGTTGTTGTATTTTTCAAATGCCGGCAATATTCGCAAAGCAGTGCTTGCAGGTGAAGGAATATGGCGTTGGCGGCTCAATGAATATGCACAGAAAGAATCAACCGTAAACATGGATGAACTTTTTGGAAAAATCATTCAATACCTTATTGTAAAAGAAAGCAAGGTTCCATTCAGGGTGAGATATAAAAAATCATTCAACGAAAATGAGCAAGCGTTGTTTGATGCTGAATTACTCAACCCTGCCGGAGAACTCACCAATGAGCCTGAAGTGAAAATGGTGATCACCAATGAAGCCGGTAAGGAATACAGTTTTGTCTTTTCACGTGTAGCAAACACTTATCATCTCAATGCAGGCTATCTGTCACCGGGGAAATACAGTTTTCGTGCTGAAGTAAAATCAGGAGATAAAGTTTATACAGAGAAGGGAGAGTTTGCAGTGAACAAACTGATGCTCGAAACTACTGAGACCACTGCAGACTATGGATTGCTTTATTCCATTGCTTCATCCACCAAGGGAGTGATGTCTTCCATTCCGGATATAAGTCCATTGGTCAAAGCTATTCAGGCTGATGAGTCAGTGAAACCTGTGTCATACTATCACACTACACTTTCGGAATTGCTCAATCTGAAATGGATGATGGTGATACTGCTTTTATTACTGTCGCTTGAATGGTTTTTACGTAAACGCAGTGGTTCCTATTAGGTTTATTATAGTTGTTGCATGATGCTGCTAACATCATCAGCCCACACAGCATCCTTATATTTTCTGAACCATGTAAGTTGACGTTTGGCATAGTTGCGTGTGTTTTGTTTGATTTTCTCAACAGTGTTTTCATAGGAATTTTTATTGTCAAAATACTCAAAAAATTCTGAATAGCCAACTGTTTGCAGCGCTTTAAGTGAGCGATGAGGCATTAATTTTTTTGCTTCTTCTTCCAACCCCTGTTCAATCATATTATCCACCCGCTGGTTGATGTGTTCATAGAGTAGTTTACGTTCTTTGGAAACAATAAAAATATTGAAATCAAAGTCGCGTTTCTTAGGTTGGTTTTGTTTGAGTGAAGGATAAGTTTTGCCGGTAACATAAAAAACTTCGAGTGCACGCATCACTCTGCGTGGATTTTTCAAATCAATGGTTCTGTATGATTCGGCATCAACGAGTTTCAGTTTTGAAGTAAGAGACTCAAGACCTGATTGTTCCAGTTCATCAGCTAATTGTTTTCGAATGTTGATGTCGGCAACCGGAAGTTCATCCACGCCAAATAAAACAGCATCCATGTATAATCCTGTTCCACCTGTAAAAACCAAAGTGTCATAAATGCTGAAAAGAGAATTTATTTTCTCGATTGCCTGCACTTCGTAAATCCCTGCATTCATTTCGTCATGAATGGAATGCGACTGAATGAAATGATGTTTTACCTCTGAAAGTTCGGCTGCCGTTGGTACTGCAGTTCCGATTTGCATTTCACGATATAATTGCCGCGAATCGAATGAAACAATTTCCGTATGCAGTTTTTGAGCAAGTTCAACAGCCAGATTTGTTTTTCCCGCTGCTGTAGGCCCTGCAATTACAATGAGTTTTTTGTTTTTGCGCACACTCAAAGTTACACAAATGTAGTGTTGCTACACTTTCAGAATGGAATGGTGATAGTTCCTTTAGATTCGAGAGGGCACTTGGGACAGTTGTCGAACAATACACTTTCGGCAGCTTGTTTGGCTTTGGTAAGAAGGTAGTTGCTTGTTGTGGTAGTACCTTCAGCTCCCGGAGTTGCTTTGGTAACGTGCCCATATTTGTCAATAGAAATTTCTACTACCACAATACCTTTTTCCATAGTAAGGTTTTCAATTTTTGGTTGCTTGGTAAGTGTACGTCCCGCCATTTCATATTTCACACCCCTCACTTCAGCATTTTTTATCTCAGAATCCTGCAACTTCATTTCATGTGACGCATCTGAAAAAGTAATACTGCTTACTTCGTTCAGAGGGAAACTCATCACGTTGCCTTTAAACTTAAAGCTCACTTTATTATCCACTACCTGTTGCAAGGTGCCATTCATTTTTTCGCCACTCTTTAAAATTAACGTATGCTGAGCAGAAAGTTGCATCACACCAAGGAAAAATATTCCGCTAAGAATTATTTTTTTCATCATTCGAGAATTTAATATTATTTTTTCAAAAGTAATTTTTTACACCTCCTGTCAAATGAGGTTTTTATAAATAATACCACTATTTTTTCAACATTATCAACATTAATAAACCATTTGCTCCTGTATCATTAACTTTGCGCACTTCAAAATATTACATCGTAAATGAAATTAGTAAGCATTTTAAAAGGTGATGACACCAAACTGGGAATAATTGTAAATGAAAAAGTATATGATTTAAGCGGAGCGGCAGAGGCAGCAGGGATTCAACATTTTCCTGATACCATGGCGCAATTTCTCAAAGAATTTGAATCTAATATGAAAACTGCAACACAGTTACAGCAACAGATTTCAGAGGGGAAGCTAAACATAAACGGCAACGCTCTCAACAACGCTTCACTTGCAGCACCGGTGCCTCATCCAACTTCATGTCGCGATGGTTATGCTTTCAGGCAACATGTGGCTGCTGCAAGGCGCAACCGCAGAGTGGAGATGATACCTGAATTTGATGAGTATCCTATTTTTTATTTCACCAACCACAATGCCATACAGGGGCCGGGTGATATCTTTTGCATGCCCGATCATTTTGAAAAACTCGATTTTGAACTGGAAGTGGCAGTGGTAATAGGGAAGAAGGGAATGAATATTAAAGCAGCAGATGCCGATAAATATATTGCAGGGTATATGATCATGAACGATATGAGTGCGCGCACCTTGCAGATGGAGGAAATGAAACTGAATCTGGGGCCTGCTAAAGGAAAAGATTTTTCTACGGTTATAGGGCCTTACCTGGTAACACCTGATGAGTTAGAACCATATAAAATTGCTCCCAAGGCCAACCATACAGGAAACAATTATAACCTGAAAATGACATGTAAAGTGAACGGAGTGCAGGTATCAGAGGGAAATATGGGTGATATGGACTGGACATTTGCTGAAATTATCGAACGCTGCGCTTATGGAGTAAACATATTGCCGGGTGATGTGATTGGCAGCGGCACTGTGGGCACAGGTTGTTTTTTGGAACTCAACGGAACCGGACTTTTGAATAATCCGGATTACAAACCACAATGGCTTAAAGATGGAGACGTGGTAGAAATGGAAATTACAGGATTGGGAGTACTGAAAAATACAATCAGAAAAGTACAATCCGATTTTTCAATTTTGAAGTTGAAGAAGAAGGCAGTGTAAAAAGGGTTACAACAATGTAAAGTTGAAGATTCTCAACTTAGTGAAAACGAACCTTCTGACCATAGAATAATATGACATCTTTTTACCGGAAGTGATAACTTTTTAGTGCTTCTTTTCAAATAAGTACCTGCACTTTTTATAAAAAAGTTATCATAATATTGCTTTTTTTGCAACCGACCTTGAAGAATTCTGTCTAATTCTACGTATGAACAATGATAGCCAGTCATTTTCTGACAAAATTTTGGTAGAAAAAGTTTTGAGTGGAAACACTCAGGCCTTTGCCATTATTGTGAAGCAAACAGAGAGGCTGGTAGCCCAGATTGTGCGTAAAATGATTACGAATGAAGAAGATCAGAAAGACCTTGTTCAGGAAATTTATCTTAAAGTTTACCAAAGAATAAATACGTTCAGATTTCAGTCTAAGTTATCTACATGGATTGGAAGCATTGCATACCATACTTCCATAAATTATCTGGAGAAAAAGAAAATTCCATTATACGATATTGATGCTTTGCATGAAAACACGTTTGTTCAACATGATAACGCAGAAAAGAAACTGTTCAGGAATGAAACTTCGAACATTTTGAATAGTGAAATCAATAAACTGCCACCCATTTACAAGACACTGATATCGCTCTATCATATAGAAGAATTACCTAACAAAGAGATAGCTGAGATAACCGGTCTCCCTGAAGGAACAGTAAAAAGTTATTTGTACAGAGCAAGAAAAATTTTGAAAGAAAATATTGAAAGTAATTTTAAAGATCAATTGATATGAACACGAATCACCTGACAGATGAAAATATTCAGGATATTGCACTGAAGAATCTGAAAGAAGAACAACTGCCGATGCATATTAAGGAATGTACTGAATGCAAAGCCAGCCTGAAAGCATATCAGTTTATGATGAATTCGATGAATGAAATCCGGCCTGAGTCATTTTCATTTGATGTTTCGGAGTTAGTGATGCAGAGAATAAAAGTTGCTGAACCGGAAAGCAGTTCGGTTTGGGTTTATGTTTTAGCTTCAGCATTAATTATTTTCGTCACAGGTGTCCTACTGTTTTTCATGCCTGTGTTGAAACCGTTTTTTGAGCTGTTTCACTCACCGGATAGTATGTATAATCTGTTTGTAGCGGTTACCGGTTTATGTGTTTTTGCATTTCTTATGCAGGATGTTTTAAGACAGTATAAACAAAAAGAAAAACTGCTTTTGCAATAAATTTTGCAACCGAAAATAAAAACCTCTGTCTAATGGTATATAACATTAAAAAATTGAAGAAATGAATAAAATTATTTTAAGCATCACCGGAGTCCTGTTCTCTCTTTGCACAATGGCACAGGGTAACTCTGATAGTTTGTCTGCACAGTTGCAGCACAGCATGAACCGTGAAATGAGTCAGTCAGCCGATAAGCAAATTGTAGCACCGGTGCTGATTGTTGGTCTGTTGATATTCCTGATATTATCACTCACAAGATATTTTTTGGATTACCGTTTAAAGAATAAAATCGTGAGTAAAGGTATTTCTGAACAATTATCAGCTACCATACTCGAGAAGAACAGTAAAAATAAAATTGACGAAGCCATCAAATGGGCAATACTGCTTTGTGGCGTTGCAACCGGGTTGACCATAACTTATTATACCATGCCATTGAATATTCATTCTCTTGCTATAATGGCATTCTGTATCGGAGCGAGCTACTTTGCTTATTTCACTTATTTAAAAAATCAAAAAAAATAATCTTAAAAATAATTAATAAAATGAAAAAAATCCTTCTTCCTTTCATTTGTACAATTCTTAGTACTGCAATATTTGCACAAAGTTTCGACAGGAATAAGCTTGACAGTTATTTCAATGCACTGGAGACTAACAATAAATTTATGGGCAGCATTACCGTTTCTGAAAACGGAAAAATTATTTACACAAAAACAGTTGGTTATTCTGATGTTGAAAACAAAATTAAAGCCGGTGATAATTCTAAATACAGAATTGGGTCTATTACCAAAACTTTTACATCTGCATTGGTTCTGAAAGCTGTTGAAGAGAGAAAATTACAATTGACTGATAAGCTTTCAAAGTATTATCCAACTGTAAAAAATGCAGACAAAATTACTATTGAAGATTTGCTGTATCACCGAAGCGGAATCCATAGTTTTACCGATGATGACGATTATTTAAGCTGGAGCACACAACCTAAAAGTAGGGAGGAGCTTGTAAAAATAATCAGCAAAGGAGAAAGTGAGTTTGAACCCGGAAGTAAGTTTTCCTACAGTAATCCTAACTTTATTTTATTGTCGTTTATTCTTGAGGATGTTTACAAAAAATCTTATGCTGATTTGCTTCAGGAGAAAATAATTAAACCTGTCGGATTGGCAAATACATTCTTCGGGCAAACGATTCATTCAAATAACAATGAGTGCTATTCATACTCATTCAACAATGGCTGGGTGAAGGAGAGTGAAACCAATACTTCCATTCCAATGGGTGCAGGTGGAATCGTATCTACATCTTCAGATCTTACCAAATTTATTGAAGCTCTGTTTTCCGGAAAAATAATATCAGAAAAAAGTCTTGATCAAATGACTACATTAAAGGATCACTTTGGTATGGGAATTTTTCAAATACCTTTTGGAGAAATGAAAGGCTTGGGGCATTCAGGTGCAATTGATGGATTCAGTTCAATGTTAATGTATTTTCCTGAGAAGAAAGTTTCATTTGCATTGATTTCAAATGGTGATAATTACAACAACAACGCTATTTCAATTGCAGTACTGAGCGCTGTATTTAATAAACCTTATGATATACCTGATTTCAGAGAATATGTAGTTACATCTGCAGATTTGGAAAAATACTTAGGAGTTTATAGCACAAAAGAATTACCGCTTAAATTAACCGTAACAAAAGATGGTGACACATTGATTGTGCAGGCAACCGGGCAGCAACAATTGCCTCTTGAAGCAAGATCCAAAGATGTATTTGCATTTGACAGGGCAGGAATTGTGCTGGAGTTTAATCCCGAAATGAAAACAGTATTGCTCAAACAAGGTGGCGGACAGTTTACATTCACCAAGGAATAGGAGAAATTTTAGTAGTAGAATATCTTAATACCGGAAGTTCTTGATTGAAAAGAATTTGCTGTTAAGATATTATTACCCTTAACAACGAATCAAACTCAAATTATGAAAATACTCTTTTGGATATGCTGGATTGCTGAATTGATAACAGTACTTTGGTGGATTATCACGGATGCACAGCAAAAAAATATGCAAGCTAACCCTTTAAGCTATTTATGTCTGATATACCTGATTGCAGTCATTGCAATCAGGTTTGGACTTCAATCCATTAAACTTACTAATGTAATGGTTATGATACCTGCAGTTCCATTACTGCTTCTTGGCCTGATCATTTTAGCGGCCATGATTTCCCGCGGGAAGTGGAATTGAACTGCATTTAGCATGAAATTGCATTGAGCAAGAAAATAATTCATCCAAAGTTGGATATTCTCTAATCAATTTCATAGATTCCATTGCAGATTGGAATAGACAGATGAACTTAATTTAGCTGAGTCAACTGCCAAAGAATGTCTCCATTTTAGAGCTATATTGAATAAGATGGTAAAGAAGAAAAATAATATCTGCAAAATGTTTTGATATATTAATTTAGTTTGTTTATAATATATTTGTAATATTGAGAATGGATGCATTAAAATATGAATCAGTCATAACAATAGATTTAGCTCATATTAAACTTATTATTATGAAATTAAAAATAATAATGCTCAGTATTTCTTTAGCTGCAATATGCCAAACTTTAACTGCTCAACCAAACTTTGAGTGGGCAAAGAACTTTGGAGGTTCAGGGTTTGAACAAGGAAATGGTATTGCAGTTGACAATTCCGGCAATGTTTATACCATCGGATATTTTGCAGGTACTGCTGACTTTGATCCAGGGCCGGGTATTTATTCTCTGACAGCCAATGGAAGTGCGGATATTTTTATCTCGAAATTAGATTCTATGGGGAATCTGGTGTGGGCAAGAGCATTCGGAAGTACCGACTGGGACAAGGGAAACAGTATTGCACTCGATAATTCCGGAAATATTTATGCTACCGGATTTTTCAGTGATACAGTAGATTTTGATCCTGGGCCCGGTGTATTTAATCTTACTTCAGTGGGGATCACTGATATTTTTATTTGCAAATTAGATGCTTCAGGTAATTATCTCTGGGCAAAATCTGTAGGTGGAACAGATTATGATTTTGGAATCTCAATTAAAACGGACGATTCAGGAAATGTATATACAACAGGAAATTTTCTTGATACTGTAGATTTTGATCCCGGTGCAGCCACATACTCTATTACTTCTATGGGAACTTATGATATTTTTATTTTAAAATTGGATTCATCAGGTAATTACATTTGGGTAAAGACTTTTGGTGGCCAGGAACCTCAATCTGTTAGTTCTATTGACGTTGATGCTTCCGGTAATGTTTATACAACTGGATATTTTTATACATCAGCGGATTTTGACCCCGGACCAAATGTTTTTTATCTTATTTCAGAAGGAGAGAATGATGTGTTTGTGTCTAAGTTAGATTCAATGGGTAATTTTATTTGGGCAAAACAATTTGGAAATTATGATGAGGACGAAGGACTCAGCATTGCAACAGATAATTCAGGCAATGTATATACAACGGGAACTTTTAAAGTAACAGTTGATTTTGACCCGGGGCAGGGAGGCTATAATCTCATTTCAACAGGGAGTGAAGATATATTTATTTCTAAATTAGATTCAACGGGTAGTTTTATTTGGGCAAAATCATTTGGAAATATATCAGTAGAAAAGGGTCTTGATATTACTTTAGATAATTCAGGCAATATTTATGCTGTAGGACAGTTCACAGGAACGGTTGATTTTGATCCGGGACCGGGTGTATTTAACCTTAATTCAAATGGTGATTATGATTTGTTTATTTGTAAATTGACTTCTTCCGGCAATTTAGTATGGGCAAAATCAATGGGAGCATTGGGTGTTGATTTAGGTGGTTCAATTGCTGTAGATGATTTGAATAATGTTTATACAACAGGATATTTTCAAAGTACTGTAGATTTTGATCCGGGGCCGGGTGTGCATAACCTTACTGCCTCAGGCATGGGAGATGTATTCATACTAAAATTAAGCAACTCCACAACAGGAATTTCAGAGAATAATTTAAGACATTCAATAACACTCTTTCCAAATCCAACAGAAGGAAAAATAACAATTAGTACTAATAGTACATCAGGCATTGATGCCGTTATCATACGTGATATTTTAGGAAAGGAAGTGTTTGTAAAAAACTTTTCATCAGCAATGCAAATTGAGTTTACTTTGGAAGGTGCAAGCGGTCTTTATTTTGTAGAGTTAATCTGTGGCGATAATAAGTCATATTCCAAAGTGATAAAGGAGTGATGAACATTGCTCAGATTTTCATTCAAGAAATTTGTTGAGAAAAAAATTAAAAACAAATATGTCCAAATCACATTTGTTGTTTTCGTATGGAACTTTGCAGCTTGAAAGTGTTCAGCTGGCTAACTATGGCCGTCTTCTTAAAGGCTCAAAAGATAAACTTGCAGGTTATAAAATAGAGCGGTTAAGGATTACTGATGCAACTGTGCTTAAGAAGAGTAATGCTGATGACCATCCTATAGCTGTTAAATCAAATAACAGAACAGATATGATTGAAGGCATGATTTTCGAAATAACGGAACAAGAACTTCTGGAAACAGATAAGTACGAAGTGAGCGACTATCAAAGAGTGCTCGAAACTTTTGAATCTGGAAGAAAAGCCTGGGTATATGTAGCTAAAAAATAATTTTGTGAGCAATATAACTATTGTGACGATTTATTTTAGTTGAATTCAAAAAAAACAACCATTGGTAATAGAAGTAAATAAAAAAGCCGGCTTAAGCCGGCTTTAAAATTAATTACCTAATTCGCTCATAAACTTCACCCGCATGAGTCTTATTTCTTCGAGTGTATAGTCGTTTTCGCCAAGTTCAATCAATGCATCTTCGGCACTGTCGGTTTCGGCAGTTCTGAAAAAGTCGAACACCTCTTTCTGACGGTCGCTGTCAATTACTTCGTTGATGTAATAATTCAAATCAATTTTTGTTCCTGAAGCAACTATACTTTCCAACTCAGTGATTAAATCTGCCAATGGTATGGCTTTGGCTTCAGCCATATCATCGAGTGAAATTTTTCTGTCAATATTCTGAATGAGATATACCTTCAATCCTGATTTGTTGACTACTGATTTAACAATAAAATCCTGTGGTCTTTCAATCTCATTTTCCTCCACATATTTTTTTATCAAATCAATAAAAGGTTTGCCGTATTTAGCAGCCTTTCCTGCACCCACACCGGTGATGTTTTTCATCTCTTCCATGTTGATGGGATACTGTATGGCCATCTCTTCGAGTGAAGGCTCCTGGAAAATCACAAACGGAGGAAGATTTTTTTGTTTGGCTATCTGCTTGCACAAATCTTTAAGCATGGCAAAAAGTGTTTCGTCAGCAGCAGCGCCACCACCTCCGCCATCCGGCTCGTCATCATCATCGCTGTCGGCATTTTCGTAAGTATGATCCTGAGTTATTTTAAAGCTGTGAGGTTTTTCAATAAATGATTTTCCTTCTTCGGTAAGTTTCAGTAAGCCATAATTATCCACGTCTTTAAACATTAATCCTGCCAACAATGCCTGTCGGATTACTGCCATCCAGAATTTGGCATCCTGATCCATGCCTTCGCCAAACATCTCAAGTTTGTTGTGCTGATAATCTTTAATGGCTTTATCATCTTTTCCGATTAGAACATTAATGATATGTTCGGCTGCAAATTTTTCTTTTACTGCCAAAACAGTTTCTAATACAAGTTGCACTTCATCCTGAGCTTCTATTTGTGTTTTAGGATGCAGACAGTTATCGCAATTGCCACAATTTTCTTCTTCGTATCGTTCGCCAAAGTAGTGTAGCAGATATTTTCTGCGGCACACTGAAGTCTCAGCAAACGAAACTGTTTCGAGGAGCATCTGTTTGCCAATTTCCTGCTCGGCAACAGGTTTTCCTTTCATAAATTTTTCGAGCTTCTCAATATCTTTATAAGAATAGAATGTAACACAACGTCCTTCGCGGCCATCACGACCTGAACGTCCTGTTTCCTGATAATATCCTTCTAGTGATTTAGGAATATCGTGATGTATTACAAAACGCACATCAGGTTTGTCAATGCCCATACCAAAAGCAATGGTAGCTACAATGACATCAATTTTTTCCATCAGAAATTTATCCTGAGTTTCTGCACGTACTGATGCTTCTAATCCTGCATGATAAGGTAGCGCTTTAATGCCGTTTACATTAAGAGTACTGGCAACTTCTTCTACTTTTTTGCGGCTGAGACAATAGATAATTCCTGATTTTCCGGAATGATTTTTTACAAACTTGATAATCTCTTTCAGTACTTCAACTTTAGGACGTACTTCATAATAAAGATTAGGACGGTTGAATGATGCCTTAAATAATTTGGCATCCATCATTCCGAGGTTCTTCTGTATATCGAGCGAAACTTTTTCAGTGGCAGTAGCTGTGAGAGCAATAACCGGAATATTTCCTAATGCTTCCACAATGGGGCGCAAACGCCTGTACTCAGGTCTGAAATCATGTCCCCATTCTGAAATACAGTGCGCCTCGTCAATTGCCAGGAACGAAACTTTTATTTCTTTAAAGAAGGCTACATTTTCTTCCTTGGTGAGAGACTCAGGTGCTACATACAATAATTTTGTTTTACCTGATTTAATATCTTTTTTTACCTGAGCAATTTCAGTTTTGTTAAGTGATGAATTTAAAAAGTGAGCTACTGCCTCATCGGTATTGAATCCACGCAATGCATCCACCTGATTTTTCATCAATGCGATAAGTGGAGAAACAACAATTGCTGTTCCCTCCATCATAAGAGCAGGAAGTTGGTAACACATGGATTTGCCACCACCGGTTGGCATAATCACAAAAGTGTTTTCACCTTTTAAAACGGTTTGAATAATTTCTTCCTGATCGCCTTTAAAGCTGTCGAAGCCGAAATATTTATACAAGGCATCTTTCAGCCGTATGTCGGTAGGCTTTTTTGTAACAAGAGCATTCTTTAACTTTTTCTCCGTAGGAGCAACTTTTTTCTTCTCTTCAGCACCGTTCCCGGAGACTTTTGCGGCAGGCTTAGTTTTGGTTTCTGTCTTTTTAGACTTTCCTGCTTTCTTTTTCTTTGCTTCTGCTAACATTTTATATGATAAAAACTTTAAAAATTTCAGTTAACTAAAATAGGTATTTTTGCCCAATTCAAATATGGTAATTTTTTTTCAAATTTAATACAGAAATAATTCACTTTGAAATCAGCGCAACAAATTATTAAACTGGCTAAAAATACGCTTGATATTGAATCATCCGCTATAGCCGGACTAAAAAATCAAATAACAGGCGATTTTTTTGAGACCGTAAAATTAGTGTTTTTTTCGAAAGGAAGGGTAGTGTGTACCGGAATTGGAAAAAGTGCAATCATAGCCCAAAAGATAACTGCTACATTTAACAGCACAGGTACACCGGCTGTATATATGCATGCTGCCGATGCCATACATGGCGATTTGGGCATTATTCAAAAGGATGATGTGGTAATATGTATTTCTAAAAGTGGAAATACACCTGAAATCAAGGTGCTTGCACCCTTGTTAAAAGCAGCCGGCAATAAACTTATCGCCATAGTTGGTGATACTAAATCATTTCTGGCAGCACATGCAGATTATATATTGGACACTACAGTTGACAAAGAAGCTTGCCCTCATAATCTTGCACCTACCAGCAGTTCTACGGCACAGTTGGCAATGGGCGATGCACTGGCAGTTTGTTTGTTGGAATACAGAGGTTTTACCAAACAGGATTTTGCACGATATCATCCGGGAGGCTCTCTCGGAAAAAGATTGTATCTGAAAATAGCAGATGTTTATGTGAATAATGCAAAACCGGAAGTGAAGCTGACAGATTCTATAAAAGATATTATTCTGACAATTTCAGCTAACAGATTGGGAGCTACAGCCGTAGTTGAAAAAGGCAAGCTTAAAGGCATCATCACTGACGGTGATTTAAGGAGAATGCTTGAAAAGAAGGGAATTGACGATCATGTAAAAGCTAAAGACATCATGAGTAAAACACCTAAAACTGTTTCACCCGAAACAATGGCAGTGGATGCATTTCACATGATGAAATCAAACAATATCACTCAGGTGATAGTGGCTGAAAAAGGAAAGTATCTTGGTTTTGTACATCTTCACGACTTGTTGAAAGAAGGAATATTTTAATCAGAAAATTAGCAGAAGGTGAAGTTTTTCAGAAGAAGTCCGGACCCTAATACAGAGATGAATTTTCTTGATCATCTGGAGGCGTTGCGCTGGCATTTGGTGAGGGCAACACTGGTCATTTTTATTTTGGCCATAGTTGCATTTATCTACAAGGAAATTCTTTTTGACGTTATTATTTTCGGGCCTAAGCGACCGGATTTTATTACATATCGTTTGTTGTGTAAACTTTCCGAAAAGCTTTCCATTGATATGTGTATTACCGATATTCCTTTTACACTTATCAGCACTTCCATGGCAGGACAGTTTACTACTCACATGGTGGCCGCAGGTATTGCAGGGTTGATTATGGGTTTCCCTTATTTGCTTTGGGAAATATGGCGTTTTGTAAAACCCGCCCTCACCGATAAAGAAAAGAGATATACCAGAGGAATTGTTTTTTCAGCATCGTTTCTTTTTTTCTGCGGTGTAGCATTCGGATATTTTATTCTTTCACCGCTGTCTATAAATTTTCTGGGAAGTTATCAGGTGAGCGAACAGGTGAAAAATGCCATCACTATAGATTCTTACATCAGCATTGTAACTCTTATGACGCTTGCCTGTGGAGCAGTGTTTGAATTGCCCATACTGGTTTTTTTCCTCACAAAAATCGGAATCATCACTCCGAAGTTTATGCGATCCTATCGCAAGCATGCATTTATTGTAAACCTGATTATTGCAGCACTTATAACACCTTCACCTGATGTTACAAGTCAGTTGCTGGTAGCCATACCATTGCTGTTGCTTTATGAGTTCAGCATATTTGTGTCGGTGATTGTGGCAAGAAAAGAAGAGAAACAAAAATCTGAATAAAAACATGAGCAATCCGGTTGAAGAATTTAATAATTACCGAGAGCGAATGAATAAACGCATTCTCGACTCAGACAATCTGGTATTGAAACGACTGTTTAATCTCGATACCAATACTTATACGGATGGGGCACTATCTGCTCAGACAAAGGAATTGCTTGGGTTGGTAGCAAGCATGGTGTTGCGTTGTGATGACTGTATTCGTTATCATCTTATTCAATGCAAGAAGAGTGGAATAACTTCAGAGCAGATTTACGAAGTTTTTGCAGTAGCCAATATAGTAGGAGGTACCATTGTAATTCCTCATACACGAAGAGCAGCTGAGTTTTGGGATGAAATAAAGTAACGCTGAACTCTCTGTTTATTTTTTCTCGTTTCTTTCTTTCTGACGGAAGTATTTTCTGAACAGGAAATTTTTCTGCAGTGCTTTTAAATCTTCTTCCAGCGTATAAGAGCTTACTTTCAGTTGTTGCATTACTTCCTGTAAATTATTTTTCATTACGGTATCGGTTAAAACAGCATGTATGGTGCCGTTTTCATTGTTCAGTTTGTTTGCAAAAACATTTATTTTGTCAACAGCGGTATTTAGTGTGTCTGAAAAAATCTGCAGGTTACTTACCAGTAAGTCAACTTTACGTGCGGTAGCAGTGTCGGAAATAAGTCTTCCAAGTACACCTTGTCCGTTATCAACTTCAGTGAGCAGTTGATTCAGTTTTTGTGTGACTGCATTGGCATTGTCTGAAGCTTCGCGTATGGACTGAACGGCCTGTCGAAGATTTTCAGTGACATTGGTATCCGAAATAAGGCTGAAAAGATTATCATTTTTATCAAGCCTGCCGGTTAATTTTTTCAAATCAGTTGTAATATCAAATAAATTGTCATTGGTTTGACTGAGGGTGCGAATCATTTCATCACTTTCAACAGGCCGTACAGACATGAGTATATCACCGGCTTTAATAGGATCGGCAGGTTCTGAAATTGAATTAATGCTTACTAATTTATTACCCATCAGCCCATCTGTACCAATACTTGCAATTGCATTTTTTTTGATATACGGAATCATTTTCTTTTCTATCACCATCTTCACCAGAATGGTATTGTCTTTTTGGAATTCAACTTTCTTGACCGTGCCGATATCAATACCTCCATAACGTACATTATTTCCGGGCATCAGTCCGTTTACATTATAAAAGATAGCACTTATCTCAATGGTATTTCCGAAGACATTTCTTTTGCTGCCTATCATATAAAGTGCAATTATCAGCACCAGCACACCGGCTAATACAAATGCACCTAATTTAATGTTGTTCATTCTGTAATCTTTCATGTTGCAAATTCAAAAAATTGTTGAACGTTTTTATCGGTAGA
>Ga0209200_1000127_pt1 | contig 86557 bp, 71 predicted proteins | sample AD_UKC033_MetaG_FD_184406 | JGI IMG/M metagenome (GOLD analysis project Ga0209200, IMG submission 184406) | Active sludge microbial communities of municipal wastewater-treating anaerobic digesters from USA - AD_UKC033_MetaG (SPAdes) (version 2) | ecosystem: Engineered > Bioreactor > Anaerobic >...
TACATCCGTATGGCTTCTAACTTGAATTCTTTGGTGTATTTTTTCCGCTCTAGCATGATCTTCCTCCTCAACTGATTATATGATCGGCTTAACTTACTGTCCATTTTTTCTGGGGAAGTTCAGAAAGAAGAACTGGAAGCCGTATACGAGATCAGTTTATCGGAGCATACGATTCGTAACATCGTGAGACGAAACAAGGACATCATCAAGAACAAGAAACACAATCCCCATAAGAAAGGACCCCGACCATTTGTGGACTGGTACTCCGCCAAACCCTTTGAAGTCGTACAAGTGGATCTGAAGTATGTTGTAGACCAAAAGGCGCTTTCTCTGGCCCAAATCGACCATATTTATGCCCATAAGCTGCCTATATATCAGTGGAGCGCTATGGATGTAAATTCGCGCTTCAAACTCATCGCTTACTCAGACGAAAAGAGCTGGACCAATGGCCTGACCTGGTTCCTCTGGGTCATCTCCTGGCTAAGAAGTCATGGTGTATCCCACCAGATCATTTTCACCGTGGATCATGGAGAAGAATTCGGAGGCAAATCCTGGTACAAGATCGTCGAGCTCAAAAAGCTGCTCTCTGGTTTTGGTTGTAAGCTCATCCAAAACCATCTGAAACATCCTGAAGAGAATGCCCACCTTGAGCGTTCCCATCGCACAGATGACGATGAGTTTTATATCCCCAAGATCCTCAAAATAACCAGTCGACAAGAAATGTTCACAGAAGCATTCAACTACATGTACTACTATAACGCTGTCAGAAAACATTCAGGCATCAATCGTGAGACTCCTGTGCAACGCTTATTCAAACTGGAACCACAGCTTGATGCTAGAATTAAATACGTTCCACCTCTGATTCTGGACAATCTCTCTGTTAATCTCGGTAACTGGAGTGGATACCATCTGCTGGCTCAGCACCTTAAAAACCCGGCAGATGGCTCAGCAAGACCCTGATGCCAATGCCGATCAGGATCAGACCACCCAAGAATTCCATGCGCTTGCCGAAACGGCAGCCCAGCCTGTCACCGAGCAGGTATCCAGCCACGGAAAGGATAAAGGAGGTGACCCCAACGATCGAACTGCTCACAAGGATCGACCCGTCGATGATCGCCAGGCTCAAACCCACCGCCAGAGCATCAATACTGGTGGCAATTGAAAGCATCACCAGCGACCCGCCCCTGGTGGGATCACTTTTCTGACATTCATCTTCCTTCTTAATGCTGCCGATGATCATCCTACCGCCCACCCAGAACAGCAGAAGGAAAGCCACCCAGTGGTCAAACCGCGAGATGAGGTCTGCGACCTGCCGCCCTGCCAGCCATCCGATGAAGGTCATGCCGCCTTGGAACAGGCCGAAATGGAACGCCAGCCGCAGCACCATGCGCGCGGTCTTTTTTATTCCATTGGTGCCAATACCCAACGAGACTGCGAAGCAGTCCATTGCCAGGCCCAACGCTATCAGGAGGATTTCTAATATTTCCAAGGTGTACGTATCCCAGAAGCCGGATTATACATCCAGTTTGAGTAATCCGGCATTGCAGCACAACATCGAAAACGATGACATTGTTCCCTTTTGCGTGAAGTTTTAAGGTTATTACTGCTTCTGGCGCTTGCTCGAGGTCATTCATTTATGTATAATTCAAACAAATGTTCGATATTAAAGGGGCGCCGTGCCGGTAAATTACATAAAACTCCATCAGCAGATTCGCGAGATGGGCAAGGATTCGGTTACCCGCGAGGGAGAAACGCGCCATGCCCTTGAGCAGTTGTCTTTTCGGCTGAATGAACGCGCCGATGATCTTATCGAACTACAGCGGCAGGTGGAAGAAGCCGTGGCCAAAACTAAAAGCCTGCGCTGCGCCGTGCCGATCGCTGAACCGCTCACCACGCATAAACCCTGCCAGCTGCCTGCCCCTGCCAGCACCATCTTTGCCGCCGACGGATCACAGATCAATCCAGACCCGCATGATTCCATTCTCTTCGGGCTGGTCAACATCGGCGTGTTCTGCATTCAACCGCACAGCGGCCGGGTGCCGGTGGAAAAATCTTATTCTCACCTGCTTTATGGTGATGAACTTTACACCGCTGGCGGCATGGCATCAGAGGACCTGGTCGCCCTGCTGCGCGATGTGCAGGAACGCCGCATCCTGGCTGAACTGGCGCAGAGCGTGACCCCGCCGGTCATCACCCTCACTGACGGACCGCTCGAACTGTACCACGAACCGCGAACTGAAAAATCCTTCAAGGAAAACTTCGCGGCTTACCTATCCGCGCTTGACGACCTGGCGCAAGCCGGTGCAATCACCGCGGGTTATGTGAGCCGCCCGCGGGCCGACCTGGTCATTAAGCTGCTCACTCTGCCCGAAGAGGGTGCCATACCAGCCAACAGCGGCATCACCGATACCGCCCTGTTTGCCAATATACTGCTGCCCGGAGAGCGATCCGCTGTCTTCCGTTTGCAGTCACGTTCGGCTGAAGAATATGAAAGCCGTAAGGCGCTGCATTTCTTTTACATCAATGTTGGCAACACAGCGCGCCCGGCTTTCGCCCGCGTTGAAATTCCATTGTGGGTGGCAGAAAATCCGCAAGCTGTTCAACAGCTGCATTCCACGCTGATGGAGCAGTCAGCGCTGAGCGGCCAGATACCCTACCCCTACCCGCTCATTCGCGCCCACGAGATTGCGGTGGTGAAGATGACCGACCGCCAGCAATTGACCGCCATGATCGAAACGGAACTTGCACGCCAGGGCATCAAGCCCGGCAGCAGGTCTGAAAAACAGGTTCACAAAGACCATCCAGGAAGAACGAGGATCAAAAGATGAAAGCGATACCGATCGGACGATTACTGCGGGCTGATACCTCCGGCTGTGTGATGGGCTGCCGCGTCAGCCAAACCGGCACACCCGCCTTTGGTGAGATGGTGCTCATCCCGCTGAGCGACGGCTCGCGCATTTACGGGTTGGTGTATGACATCCATATTGATGATGACGGGTTGGTGCGTCAGCTGGTCAGTGCGAATGTCTCTGAGGAAGTGATCGAAGACAACCGCCAAAACCGCAACGTGCCCATCGAGATCAGCCTGGTGTTCATCGGTTGGGAGGATGCCAGCGGCAGGGTCTCGCACACCCGAGTGCCGCGTCCACCGCTGACCCTTGACGAGATCTTCCCCTGCGTTGAAGAGGATATCCTGCGCTTCACCGGCACAGGCAGGCCGGGCTACCTGCGCAGCCTGCTGCGCAACCAGGAGATCCCCGCCGCTGACCTGGTTACCGCGCACCTGCGGCAGGTGTTTAGCGTGGCGCATCACCCCGACCGCGAGGGCTGGCGTGACCGCTTCCTGGCCGAGGTTGTCGCGTTATTGAAAGATGATTATCCGCAGTTGATGGATGTCTTGACCGCCGTTTCTGCGGCGATGGAATAGAAAGCGAGCCAATATGACCCCGGCAGATCTTCACCCCATGCTTACCCCTTCTGACCCTGAAAACCGCCCCATCGGTTATGTGGTCGGCGGCGGTCTCAAAGCCAACCTCTTCGTCCGCCTGACACTGCCCGCGCAGGAGGTACAGGAGGGTGGATTCGTGGTACTTGAAAGCGGTGACTGGCAGTTCTACGGCCTGGTTACTGACCTGCAGCTGGGTGCGCTGGACCCGCGTTACGCTGAGATGCAAAACGCGGCGCGCCTGGCACAACCCGCCGCCCGCCTGCTCGCCGGCCAGACGCTCTACACCAACCTTGAGGTGATGCCCGCGTTGATGCTCGAGCGCGGACCGGAACCCGGTTCACCTGAATACGAGAGCTGGTCTCGTGAACACCAGGACGAGAATGCTCCCCGCCCGCTGCCCATCAAAACCGTTCCCGCGCACCACGCCGTAGCCAGGCTGGCTTCTGCCGGCGACGTTGCCGAGATCTTCGGCAACCCGGAATCAAAGGGCTTTTTTGTCATCGGGAATACGCGCGAGCAGGACCACCCGGTCTGCATCAACCTGGATAAGTTCGTGCAGCGCAGCTCGGGTATTTTCGGAGCTACCGGCACCGGCAAGTCCTTTCTCACCCGCATCATCCTGGCCGGGCTCATTCAACACAACGCCGCCTCGGTGCTGGTGCTGGATATGCACAATGAATACGGTTTCGACGACACCTCGTCCGACACCGGCCAATCCGTCCCGGGTCTCAAGGGAAAGTTCGCGGAGCGCGTCAGGGTAGTTGGATTGGGACGCGCCACCACCATCCGCAATCACACCCCTGACCTGCACCTTGAGATCTACGAATCCGATATCCAGCCGGAGGATATTGAACTATTAACCCGCGAGTTGAACCTTAAAGAGACCACTTCCACCACCCTTGAAGCGCTGGTGCATTCATTCGGTCACGAGCGCTGGTACACCGAATTTAAGCACATGGCAAATGGCGCGATGATCACCGATGATGAAGGTAAAAAGGTCCCCGCCGCGGGCAGCGTGGCCTACTGGGCCAACCAGGAGGGGGTGAATGTTGCGGCGGCTGAAGGGTTGCACAACAAGCTGCGCAATATATTCAATTGTCCGTACATCGTTGAGCGTGATCCCGCGGATAAGACCTCCATTAACTCGCTCAATGACATCATCTACACACTGAAAAACAGCAAGCACGTGGTGCTTTCATTCGGTAAATTCGAGAAGGACCTGGATTACCTGCTGGTCTCGAACCTGCTCACACGCAAGATACGCGAAGCCTGGGAGAAGATGACCAACGAATTCCGCAGCAGCGGCAAGAATGAACCGCGCCCGCTGGTGATCGCCGTTGAGGAGGCGCACAAGATTCTCAACCGCGAGATGGCCTCACAGACCACCTTCAGCACCATCGCGCGCGAAATGCGCAAGTACTACGTTACCCTGCTCATCATTGACCAGCGTCCGTCGCAGATCTATGACGAGGTCATGTCGCAGCTCGGAACACGCGTCTCCGGCTGGCTGGGGGACGAGAGCGATATCGCCGCGGTGCTTTCAGGTCTGGCCGGGCGCGATGCGCTGCGCGGTATGCTCGCACGCCTGCAGCCTAAAGAGGAAGTGCTGCTGTTGGGATGGGGTGTGCCCATGCCCATCCTGGTCCGTTCACGCCGGTATGATGATAAATTCTGGAAAGAACTGAAGGGTAAAGGTGCACATCTGGATGCGGATCAAAGCATGAAAGAGTTAGGTTATTAATTTTCAAACCACGAAAAACACGAGATACACAAACTTGAGAAAATGATTGGATAGTAAACAATTATTCAACAAAGAAGAGTGTCACTTGATTCAGGGTGCAATTTTCGAGGTGTACCGCGATCTCGGCGCTGGTTTTATTGAACCTGTATATCAGGAATGCCTCGAGCGCGAATTTTGTAATCGAAAAGTCCCATATCAAAGCCAAAAGCAATTCACGATCTCGTATAAAGGAGAGGTATTGGCTCAGGTATTCCGTGTTGATTTTGTGTGTTTCGAAAAAATCCTAGTCGAGTTAATAGCTGTAAAAGATGTCAACGATGAGCATCGAGCTCAAACAATAAATTACTTAAAAGTATCAGGTTATCGTCTAGGATTACTGGTAAATTATGGGCATTATCCACGCGCTACTGTGGAAAGTATTATTATGTAGACGATTAAATCCCTTTTTTCATTTTTTTGTGTTTATTTACTTTGGCCAGATGAGCCACAAGATCAGCGTGGACAGCAATCCCGAGATGACACCCCCCACAACTTCCAGCGGGGTGTGGCCGATCATCTCCTTCAACTTTTTTTGATCGATCAACGGTCCTTTCACGTACTCGTCGATCAGGCGGTTGATGATGACCGCGTGGTAACCCGCTTCACGACGCACACCTGCGGCGTCGTAGATGACGATCATCGAGACCGCCACCGCCAGCGCGAAAGCCGGGTGGTCAAACCCGCTGAACAGGCCGATGGCCAGCGTGGTGGCTGTGACGGTTGCCGCGTGTGAACTGGGCATGCCGCCAGTGCCAAAAGCCTGCTTCAGGTTGATCCTCTTGTGCACTGTGTAATACGTGGGTATTTTTAATAGAGAGGAAACCAGCCATCCCACGATGCAGGCGATCAGTTCGGGGTAACCCGCCAGTACGCTCATGCAACGTCCTCTGCGCCCATCTTGTTGGGATTCAACTGCTGAATGCGCAGGTCAGCCTGGTCAAGCAGGGCGGTGCAGTACTGCACCAGCAGCTGACCGCGCTCGTAGAACTTCAAGGCTTCATCAAGCGGTTTCTGCTCACTTTCGAGAGCCGCTACGATCGCTTCCAGTTCACTGAACGCCTGTTCATAGCTCAAGTCGGATAGTTGTGACGTTGTTTTAGCCATCGGAAATTCCTCCGTTGATCTCTTTTGCGGGTTCGGTAACCACCTTTGAAATAATTATGCCATCAGAAACACGGATATCGATCACGTCCTCCCGGTGAACCTGGCGCACACTCTTTACCAGCTCACCACCCGCCGTTTTTACAATGGCGTAACCGCGCTGCAGCACCGCCTGCGGACTTAGATTGTCAAGCCGCTTCTGGAGATTCGTGATATGGCTGCGCAGCAGTTCCCGTTTATGCGCCTGGTTGCTGATCAACCTCACTTGCAGCTCATCCACACGCTGTCGTCCGTTGCGCACCCGCCACAGCGGTGATTGCAGCTCAAGCCGCCTGGCGTAATCCTGCAGCCGCGCCCGTTCACCAACGCTTATCTGCTGGGTGACGTAAACCATCTGGTTTGCCAGGTCATCCAGCTGTTCGCGGATCTCCGCCGCGTCCGGCACTGCCAACTCTGCCGCGGCGGTGGGGGTGGCAGCGCGCACATCAGCCGCGAAGTCCGATAGGGTGATATCCGTTTCGTGACCGATACCGGTGATCACCGGTATCGCTGAACCAGCGATGGCGCGTACCACCGCTTCATCATTGAACGCCCACAGGTCCTCCAGTGAACCGCCGCCGCGGGCGACGATAATGACCTGTGCCTCTTTTTGCGCATTCAACGCCGCCACTGACCTGGTGATCTGTGGCGGGGCTTCCTCTCCCTGCACCGCGCAGGAGGCCAGGATTACATTGACCAGTGGATACCGCCTGCGCAGGGTGTTGAGTATATCCTGCAGCGCCGCTCCGCTGGCCGAGGTGACCAGCCCGATCACGGCCGGCCGTTCGGGTAGCGGTTTCTTTCTTTCCGCAGCGAACAGGCCTTCAGCTTCCAGCCTGGCTTTTAGGCGCAGGAACTCCTGGTAGAGCGCGCCTTCGCCGGTCAATCGCACTGCGTCGACATACAGCTGGTACTGCCCGTCGCGCTCGTAGATGCTCATGCCGCCGTGCGCGTCCAGCGCCATGCCGTTTTGCAGGGTCAACGGCAGGCGCCAGGCGGTTTGCTTCCAGATGACACACTTCAACGCCGAAGACGCGTCTTTCAAGGTGAAGTAGACGTGCCCCGAGGCCGGCCGCGAGAGATTCGAAACCTCTCCCTGCACCCACACGTCGTTTAGAATCTCATCGGATTCGAATAATTCACGCAGGTAGCGAGTGATCTCGCTGACACTGAGAGTTTTCACAGGGAACAATGTCGGTTGGAGCATAGAGATAGGATACATTGACCTTGCACACCTGTCAACATTCAGCCTTTCGATTTTGAGCATCGCGTGTAGAATTAACATACCAACAGACAAAAGGCGGAAACATGGAAAACCTCTGGTCTCCCTGGCGCATGAAGTATGTGACCGACGCGGATAATTCAGGCGCGTGTGTGTTCTGCACAGCCCCCGGGCAAAAAGATGGATCTGTCAATCTCATCGTGCACCGCGGTGAACGGGTTTATGCCATTCTCAACCGTTACCCTTACACCAGCGGCCACCTGATGGTGGTGCCCTACGCTCATGTATCCAGCATTGAACTGCTCACCCCGGAGGTGCGCTTCGAGATGATCGAGATGGTCAACCAGGCGATCCTCGTGCTGCGCAAGGTCTACCAGCCCGATGGGTTCAACATCGGCATTAACATGGGTGTGGCCGGCGGCGCGGGTATCGCCGAGCACGCGCATATTCACATCGTACCGCGCTGGGGGGGTGACACCAACTTCATGTCCACCACCGGCGAAATCCGGGTCATCCCCGAGGATCTGGCGGTGACATTTAATCGCATCTCAGAAAACTGGAAATAGAATGTTTTTTGATTAATGCAGCAACTCTTCCAGAATCTTCCTTGCCAGGGCGGCATCAGCCTTGCCGCGCATCTTCTTCATCACCCCGCCCACAAACCAGCCGATCAACGTGACCTTGCCGGCTTTGTAACTGGCCACTTCGTTGGGGCTCTCCGCCAGCACTTCCTCGCACACCGCGCGAATGGCGCTGTCGTCGCTCACCAGCCCCAGTCCCTCCTGCGCCACGATCTCGCCGGGTGCCCTGCCGCTTTCCTGCACCTTCTGCAGCAGTCCCTTGCCGGTATTGATATTGATCGTTCCAGCGTCAACCAGCTTTAAGATCTCCGCCAGTGACGTTGGTGTCAGTTTCATCTCCTCCGGGTTCAATTCCTGCTCGTTGATCATGCGCAGCACGTCGTTCATCAACCAGTTGGAGACTTTCTTGGGGTCACCGCCGTAAGCCTTGACCGTGTTTTCATAGTAATCTGAAAGTTTTCGTTCACTGGTGAGAATATCCGCGTCATACTCCGGCAGGTTGTACTGCTCCACGAAGCGCGTGCGCCGCGCCAGCGGCAGTTCGGGGAAGTCCGCCAGTATCTGCTGCTTCCACTCATCGTTCAGGCGAATCGGCAGCAGGTCCGGCTCACGGAAGTAGCGGTAATCAGCTTCGGTTTCCTTGGAGCGCATCTTTTTAAGCGTACCGCTGTCTTCGTCCCATTCCAGCGTCCAGGCTTCGATGCGCCTGCCCGCCTCGACTTCGCGGATCTGGCGCTCAATCTCGCGCGCGATAGCCTCGCGCACGGCGTCGATCGAGTTCACATTTTTGATCTCGGTCTTGGGGTTCAACCTGGTGTCGCCCTTCACCCTGATCGAAACATTGGCATCGCACCTGAGGTGGGCTTTTTCCATATCGGCTTCGGAGATGCCCAACCAGCGCAGCAGCTGGCGCAGGCGCATCAGGTACTGCGCGGCCTCATCCGCGGTGCGCAGGTCCGGTCCGGTGACCATCTCCACCAGCGGCACGCCGCAGCGGTTGAAATCAATAAAGCGCCTTTTGTTGCCCACCTTGGTCTTGCCGGCGTCTTCCTCGATGTGAAGCTTCCATATCGTCACCCGGCGGGTGTACGCCTGTTTTTCCGGAGAGGCTGAAGCCGGCACAGGCAGGTCCAGGTAGCCGCCTCTCGCCAGCGACTGGTCAAATTGCGATACCTGGTAACCCTTGGGCAGGTCGGGGTAAAAGTAATTCTTGCGGTCGAAGAAGGAAATGGGGCGGATCTCGGCGTTCATGGCGTGCGCCAGCAGCAAGCCCTTTTCGACCACCGCCTTGTTGAGCACCGGCAGCACCCCCGGCAGCCCGCAGCAGACCGGGCAGATGTTGGTGTTGGGCGGGTCAAACCAGGAATCAGCTTTACACGAGCAGAACACTTTGGTAATGGTGTTCAACTGGATATGGGTTTCAAGCCCGATGATGGCTTCGTAATCAGTCATGATCGCCCTCGCAGCACTTCCGGTTTCACTTTGCGCCATTCCTCGGTTTCTGTGATCATCTCGTAAGCCCGCGCGACGCGGAACAGCGTCTTCTCCGCGTAATCCGCGCCTAGCAGCTGGATGCCAATGGGCAGCCCATCTTTATCCAGCCCGGCGGGCAGCGAGATGCCCGGCACGCCGGCGTGATTGGCGGGTACCGTCAGCTGGTCAGCGTACTGCATCAGCACCGAGTCTCCGTACACGGCCGCCATCTCGAAAGCTGTTGTGGGTGTGGTCGGGGTCAATAGCGCGTCCAGATGGTACTTTCCATTCGGCTCGAAAATTTCCTCAAAGTCCCTGCGCATGAGGGTGCGTACCTGCAGCGCGCGCCGGTAATACTGTTCGCTGTACTGCGCCGCGCTCACATACATACCCATAAGGATGCGCAGCTTTGGCTGCAACCCGAAGCCCTGGTTGCGCGTAAACTTGTACATTTCCTTCAAGTCCAGGGTGGGCACTTCACTGCGCAGCCCGAACTTGACGCCGTCATAACGGTGCAGGTTGGAAGCGGCTTCAACGCGGCTGATGACAAAATACGCCGGGATGCCGAAGCGCGTGTTGGGCATGGGTACATCCTCGATGATCTCCGCGCCGTTCGCTGCCAGTTTTTCTGCGGCATCTCGCACCGCCCGCTCGATCTCCGGCGGCAGCGGCTGGCTCAGCAGTTCACCACTCGCCGGGTCAGGATAAGTGATCCGGAAATAATCCGGCGACAAGCCGATCCTCATCCCCTTGACCCCGTCATCGATACCCTCCAGGTAATCAGGCGCCGGCAGCGGAGCGGCAGTGGCGTCGTGCTCATCCGCCCCGGCGATGACCTGCAGCATGGCGGCGGCGTCTTTTACGCTGCGCGCCACTGGTCCCGGGCAATCCAGCGAAGACGCGAAGGCGATCAACCCGTAACGCGAGACTCGCCCGTAGGTGGGCTTGACCCCCACCACACCGCAGAAAGCCGCCGGCTGCCGGATGGAACCGGCTGTGTCAGTACCCAGTGAAAGCGGGGCTTCACCCGCCGCCACACTGGCGGTACTGCCGCCCGAGGAACCTCCAGGAACCCGGCTGGTATTCCACGGGTTGCGCGGGCTGGGCTGGAAGGCTGAAGATTCATTGGAGGAACCGTAGGTGAATTCATCCAGGTTGACTTTGCCCAGCATGATGGCACCCGCGTCTTGCATGCGCTTTACCGGCGTGGCGGTGTAAGGCGCTTTAAAGTTAGCCAGTATCTTTGATGCTGCCGTGGAGAAGGTATCTTTGACACAAAAAATATCCTTGACCGTAAAAGGCACTCCGGCAAGCACGCCGGCATCTTCTCCGGCGGCGAGCCTGCGGTCAACTTCGACAGCCTGTTTGAGCGCGGCATCGTCTGTCAGCGAGATGAACGCGTGTACGCTTTCTTTATCCTTATCGGTTATTTGAGGATTCTCCAGAGACCCCGACGCGCCATCCACCTGCGAGATGCGCTCGAGGCAGGATTTCACGATTTCCACCGCGGAGGTTTCACGGTTGCGCACCAGGCGCACCAACTCTAGTGCATAGAGATCACATAGTTCCATAAGGCCTACTTTAACTCGGTGTGAGGGATATCAGGAACAACGATGTAACCATCTTCAACCTGCGGCGCCTGCGCCAGGATTCCCGCCGGGTCAGGGTAGGGTTTCCAATCATCCCCGCGCGGCAGTGCGCTGGCAGATTCCTCAAAGGGTACACCATGCAGGCTGATGGGCACATCCTTGTCGATCGGGATGGCTTCCAGTTCGGCGATGGCTTTTAACTGGTTGTTCAATTGCCGGCGCAGATACTCGGCCTGTTCTTCATCAAGCTGCAGCGCAGCCAGGTCAACCAGGTGGTCAAAAACCTCTCGTGTAATCTGTTCACTCATGGGTCAGTTCTCGTTTCGTCTCTGGTGTTTTTGGTTTTGTGTTAAGGAGTACCGGTAAAGACCGGCGTGACCTGGATCATTGGTGTGGGCGTCCAGGTGGGCGGTAGCTGGAGCATTGTGGGGGTCAACGTGGGAACCACTATGGTCGGCGGCAGCGTGGGGAATGGAAAGGGATTGACCCCGGATTCGGGATTGGTAAAGATGATCACTACCAGCACCAACAGGATGAGAGCGGCGATTGTCACCGCGATGGTCAGAATATCCCAAATTGAGATCTTCATCGGAACCCCTTTTTTCTCGCAAGGTCTTTGTCAGTATATCCGACTTTAAGCGGCTGTCAAGTTGACGCGCCCCGTAATGGCGCATGCTATAATCCACAGCACCTATCATGCATCAGACCTTTAAAGACCGTCCACCGCTTTTATTGCATCTGCTCGCCGGGTTTTTTATGGTTACGTGCCTGGTAAACCTCGCCGGCATTCCCCAGACGCTGCAATCCTGGAACTGGCTGCTGGCGGCAGGTTACTTTCCGCACCCGATATATCTGCTATTCAAAAATCTGCTGGTGGCATCGCTTGCTGTTATCGCGGCAATTACCCTGTGGCGGCGAACCGTGTTCGCTCCCCGCCTGTGCCAGGTGGGTGGTGTGCTGATCTTCGCCTGGTACTGGTTTGACCGTTTGATACTCTCGCTCAACCCGCTGCCGTTTAGATATCACCTCTTTCCCTTGTTTGTTTCTGTGCTGGCGCTGAGCTTTGTGCTAATATCATCATGGTTGCTGGAGCCTTACATGAAAGGCATTGTGGATTCTGCTGAAGTAAAACCCGGAGGTTGACCATGGGACAATCCACCGTTGAGATGGAAGTAAAGTTTTATCTATCTGACCTGCCCGGGTTGCGCAGCCGGTTGATCTCTCTTGGAGCTGAGCAGGTTCAGGCGCGCACACGCGAAACGAATTACCGCTTCGATACACCCGAGCGCGGGCTTGCCCTTTCAGGTCGGGCGCTGCGCCTGCGCCATGATGTGCGGGACATTCTCACCTTTAAAGGACCTTCCTCAGTTGTTGATGGTGTGCGAGCCAGACCCGAGTTCGAGGTAGAGGTGGATAATCTGGGCAACGCCTGGTTGATCCTCGAAGGACTGGGTTTTGAGCTAGTTGTGAGCTATGAGAAATGGCGCACAGTGTACCGCCTGAATGACCTGTTGATCACCCTGGATGAATTACCCTACGGCAATTTCAGCGAGATCGAAGGCGCTGACCCGTTTGTCATCCGTTCAACCGCCGCGGTGCTGGCATTGGACTGGAACACGCGCATAGAATCCAGCTACCTGGAGTTGTTTGAAATCGTCAAACGCAATAAAAACCTTATCATTCGCGACCTGACCTTCACTGAATTCGCAGAGATCCCGTTAACCGGCAGCGATCTCGGCGTAACCCCGGCAGACAGACCGTTATTCCTGTGACGGCGGTTTTAAGATTGACCGCTTATCTTAAATTAAAGCCTGCGCACTGAACCTTTCTAAGTGTCATTGATCCAACTTGGCATGTGTGATTCTGCCAATCCTTAAATTTGATGGGGGCGGATTGAATCTTAAGAAAGCGGGATTCTGCACATGCTATAATATTTTTAGAAATTACCAGTAGAGAGCGAGACCGCTGCCAGCAATGTCTTTTGCCCACCTTCATGTCCATACTGAATATTCTCTCCTAGATGGCTTCAGCAATGTAAAGAAACTGATCCACAGGGTGAAGGAATTGGGCATGAATTCTGTCGCCATTACCGACCACGGAACGATGTTCGGGGTGATCGAATTTTTTACCGCGGCGGTTGAAGCCGGCGTGAAACCCCTCATCGGCGTCGAGGCTTATGTATCCGCCCGCCGCATGAGCGACCGCGACCCCATGAAAGACAAGCACTCCTATCACCTGGTGCTGCTGGCAGAGAACGAAACCGGTTACAGGAACCTGCTGCAGATCGCCACCGCCGGGCAGTTGGAAGGCTTTTATTATTACCCGCGCGTTGACCACGAATTCCTCGAGAGCCACAAAGAGGGATTGATCGCCACGACCTCATGCATGTCCGGGGAAGTGCCGCGCACGATCCTCAATAGGGGGGTTGAAGCCGGGCAGAAAGTTCTTGAATGGTACATCAACACTTTTGGCAGTGACAACTTCTTCATCGAGCTGCAGAACCATCCCATACGCGAACTGCCCGAGTTGAACCGCACGCTCATTGACCTGGGCAAGCGCTACAACCTCAGGTATGTTGCCACCAATGATTCGCACTACATTGACCCCGAAGACGCCCGCCTGCAGGACATCATGCTGGCCATTCAAACAGGGTCACTCCTTTCAGACCCGAACCGTATGAAGATGGGCGCCAATACCTTCTACCTGCGTTCACCACAGGAGATGGCCTCTCTCTTCCCTGATATCCCGTCCGCATTAAGCAACACCCTCGAGATCGCAGAGCGCTGCAATGTCAACCTCATTAAAAAAGGCTATCACCTGCCCCTATTTGAGGTGCCGGACGGATTCACAACCCAAACGTACCTGAAAAAGTTGTGCGAAGACGGGCTGAGGTTAAAATACCCTGGCCGCAGCGATGACCCCGAAGTCCGGCAGCGCCTTGAGTACGAGCTCAAAATCATCCATGATATGGGTTTTGATGCCTACTTCCTCATTGTGTGGGACCTGTGCCGTTACGCCAGCGAAAACGATGTGTGGTACAACACCCGCGGATCAGGCGCCGGTTCGATCGTGGCGTATTCGCTGAACATCACCCTCATAGACCCCCTCAAACACGCGCTGCTCTTTGAGCGTTTCCTCAACCCGGCGCGCATCGAGATGCCCGATATCGACCTCGATTTCCAGGATGATAAGCGCGCCCAGATCCTGCAGTACTGCGCGGAAAAATACGGCAGTGACAAGGTGGCGCAGATCATCACCTTTGGCACGTTGGGGGCGCGCGCTGCCATCCGCGATGTCGGCCGCGTGATGGATGTGCCCCTTTCAGAAGTGGATCGTATCTCGAAAACCGTGCCTGCGATGATCCCGGATGAAACCGTCACCATCGCCACCGCGCTGGAAAAATGCCCTGAGTTCCAGGTTGTTTACAACGAAGGCGGGTATGTGAAGGACCTGATCGACACCGCCAACCGCATGGAAGGGGTTGCCCGCAACGCCGGAACGCACGCTGCCGGTGTGGTCATCACCGATGTGCCTCTGCTGGAATATCTGCCGCTGCACCGGCCTACCAGCAACGCCGAAGAATCGCCCATCAAATCGGTCACCCAGTTCGAGATGAACATCATCACCAAGCTCGGTCTTCTCAAAGTGGATTTCCTGGGCCTGGCCACCATCACCATCATCCATCGGGCGTGCGACCTGATCAAAAAGCGTCACAATGTTGAATTCAATCTGCGCAACATCCCGCTGGAAGATCCCGAGACGTTCGAGTTCATTAGCAAGGGTCACACCGCCGGGCTGTTCCAGCTGGAAGGTAACGGGATGACCCGCTACATCATGCAAATGAGACCGCAAAATCTGGCGCACATCATCGCCATGGTAGCGCTCTTCCGCCCCGGTCCCATGGAGATCATCCCCAACTATCTCAGCCGCATGCACGGCGAAGAAGAAGTCACCTATGATCACCCGGTGATGGAGAGGATCTTCAAGGAGACATACGGGCTGCCCGTTTACCAGGAACAACTGATGATGGCGGTGATGGAGCTGGCCGCCTATACCGCGGCAGAGGCTGACCACCTGCGCAAAGCCATTTCAAAGAAGATCAAGGAATCCATCGAGGAACATCGGCAAAAATTCATCGCCGGGGCGCAGAAGAACAACATTACCGAAAAAAAAGCGCAAAGTATTTTTGCCAGTTGGGAAAACTTCGCCCGCTACGGCTTTAATAAAAGCCACGCAGCTGATTACGGTGTGATCGCTGTTGAAACAGCCTACCTCAAGCTGCATTACTCCGTTGAATATATGACCGCGCTGCTCTCTGTGACCAAAAGCGAGACCAGCAAGGTGGCGTTTTACGTGGCGGATGCGCGCTCAATGGGTATCGAGATCCTGCCGCCGGATGTCAACAAAAGCGAATGGGACTTCTGCATTGAAGACTACCCCGACGGCAGGTCAGCTATCCGCTTCGGGCTTGGCGCGGTAAAAAACGTCGGTAGCAGCCCGGTCGATCTGATCTTCCAGGCCAGGCAAAACGGTGAGTTCAAAGACCTCAATGACTTTTTACGCCGCGTGGACCTGCACAGCGTAGGAAAACGCAGCCTGGAATGCCTGATCAAGGTAGGAGCGCTGGATCACTTCGGTCCGCGCCGGGCGCTGCTTGAAGTGGTCGATAATCTCATCTCGGTCAGCAACAGCCATTTCCGCGCCGCGGAATGCGGACAGATGAGCATATTCGGCAGCGCTGCCGGTCTGGAGGAAGAGGTGCACCTGCCGGCGGGCATTCAGCTCGACCGGCGCATGCAGCTGGAGTGGGAAAAAGAGTTGATGGGGATGTACATCTCTGATCACCCGATTTCTCCCTACCTGCCGCTCATCCGCCAAAAAGCCACGCACGGCACCAAGGATCTGGCAGAAGCCGCTGATAAACAAAAGGTCATTGTTGCCGGCATGGTCACGCGCATCCGCACCACGTTGACCAAGAAAGGCGACCAGATGGCCTTCGCCACAATCGAAGACCTGCAAGGAGCCATCGAACTGGTCATCTTCCCCAGGGCGTGGGAAAGAATGGGCGCGCTGGTCAAAATGGAATCCGTCATCCTGGTGGAAGGCAAAGTAGACCTGGCGAAATCTGATCCCAAACTCCTGGTGGATGTGATCAAACCGCTGCGCGAAGAGGATATCCCGCCTTATGAAGCACCGGTTACGGATCCTTCTGACCGCGGTGCGGAGGAGATCTGGCAATCTGATATCGACACCATTCAATACATCCATCAAGGGAACGGCTACGAAGAACCGCCGGTATCAGATGAGGAAGCCTCCTGGCAAACCACCCCGCCGGCCGCTGCCAGTGGCGGAGAAACCAATGCTACAGAACAGGATCACGAGCAAACCCCAGCGCCGGCCGCTGAGAAACCTGTCAACGATCCAAAGGCTGCACAGGAGCCTGGCGATAGCGGCGACGCGCTCACCGGCACGCCCGCCGATGATTACATCCAGCCGCCGGCGATCGTACCTCCAGTGACCACAATGGGCGGGCTACGTGAACGGGGCGGGATCAGGCTGGTGACAGTGACGATCAAATCCAGCGGCGAACGGGACCGGGATGTGCGCCGTATCCGCCTGGTTCACGGTGTACTGAATTCTTTCCCGGGGCGTGACCGTTTCTGCTTCATGGTGTATGAACATGGGTTCCGTCACCTGCTGGATTTTCCGAACGATACCACCAACGCATCCGGCGACCTCGTTGAGCAGCTGGCAGAACTGGTAGGTAGAGAGAACGTCCAGATTGAAAATTTACAGCTGAGCCAACAGGAATTATGATGACCGACACAGCCGAGAAGATCAGGAAGATCGGGGTTATGACCTCGGGCGGCGATGCCCCGGGAATGAACCCCTTCATCCGCGCCGTGGTGAGAACCGCCAGCGCCAACAATATCTCCGTGCTGGGCGTTGAAGGCGGGTATGAAGGGCTGATCCATGGCAAGTTCCGCGAACTGGGCATCCGCGAGGTCGGCGGCATCCTGCAGCGCGGCGGCACCATTTTGCAGACCGCACGCAGCAAAGAGTTTCGCGAGGCTGCCGGTCAACGGGAGGCGATCCGCCAGGTGAACAACGCCGCAATGGACGCGCTGATCGTGGCAGGCGGAGACGGTTCGCTGGCCGGCGCCCAGAAGCTGACCCAGAAAGGGATCCCGGTAATCGGCGTGCCGGCGAGCATCGATAACGACATATACGGTACTGACATGTGCATCGGCGTGGATACCGCGCTCAACACCATCGTGGATGCCATTGATAAACTGCGCGACACCGCCTCTTCGCACAATCGCGCTTTCCTGGTGGAAACGATGGGCCGCGCATCAGGTTACCTGGCGGTTCAGGCGGGCATAATCACCGGCGCCGAACTGGTGCTCATTCCCGAGATCAAAACCCCTCCAAGAGAGGTCGCGCGCGCTATCGAAGAAGCCTACCGCCGCGGCAAAACGCACGCCATCGTGGTGGTGGCTGAGGGCTTTAAACCACCCACAAGCGAACTCGGCGCGATGATCGACGCCATGGACATCGGTTTTACGACGCGCGTTACCATTTTGGGGCATGTGCAGCGCGGTGGAAAACCCACCGGCTTTGACCGCATGCTGGCGACCCGTTTCGGGGTCAAGGCAGTGCAATTCCTGCTGGAAGGCAAAAGCGGTGTAATGACCGCGCTTTCAGGGCGCGAGATCATCCCCATCTCCATTGATGAGGTTATCAACAACAAAAAGGTCATCGCGCAGGATTACATCGAGATGGCGCGCATGCTGGCCAGGTAATTCAATAAACAGTAGGGGAGGTTCATGAACCTCCCCTACACTCGATTCTCGACTCTCCATTATCGTCACCCTATTCCCGGATGATCTTCTTTCCCACTGTCGCCAGGTAGACCACAAACATTTCCTCGCCATCCAGCCCCAACGTGCTGTTGAGCATTTCATCATCAAAAGCCGCGATCGGGCAGATGCCGCACCCGACCTGCTCTGCGCCCAGTGCCAGGTTCTGGCAGACATGCCCGGCGTCGAGGTGCAGGTAACGGTAGCCGCGCTCCACGTAACGCCAGAACATGCGCTCGACCACCGCAACCCAGATGAAAGCAGCGGCGCTGTTGGTGACCTGAGATTGTTCAAGGCAGGCGTGCGCGATGCGCTCGGCGATATCAGCGGGAGCTTCCAGTTTGAAAAGCCCGTGTTCGATAGCGGTGTAGCGGTAAAGACCGGATTCCAGCCCATTCACGCGATTGACCAGCAAATACGTCTCAAAAGCGTGCCGCGCTCCGGCGGAGGGCACGGTGCGGGAGGTGGACGGACGGTTGGTAACACGTTTAACCCCCTGCGATATCCACAGCAGGTAAGAGGATTCTTCCAGTGATAAAGGCGTTTCAGCATAAGCCCGGATGGTGCGGCGTGTTTCGATTGCAGTCCGCAGGTCCATGGCCGGTACCACCAGCTCGCCCGGGCGCGGCAGCGGCTGCAGCACTGCCCCTTCGGGCAGCGGCAGCTCAAGCGGCGGTTGCGGCACCACCCCGCCATCCTGTGGTGATGGGCTGATGTTGATGTAACGGGTTTTCAGCATGAATTCATGACCGGTGTTGTTTTTCATATCCATCTCCTTGTTACGCCCTTTTCAGTAATCTCTTTCTGATCCCGTCCCACGCCAGTTTGAGCTCAGGCACACGCAGGATCGCCAGCATGCCCATGTAAACAATCATTCCAACGGCCATACCTCCGAGCGCGATCCACCACACAGACATGCCCGAGGTGACACGCAGCCAGCCCCACAACCCCAACGCCATCACTCCTGCCGCGACGGCGGCATTGATCAACCCGTTCAGCACGTGTTTGCTCTCAAGACCTGAAAGCCGCCGGCGCATAAATACCAGCAGCGCGCACATCTCAAGGAATGTAGCGATCGAGTTGGCCAGCGCCAGGCCGCCATGCGGCATCCAGCCCCGGGTGTTAAACAGCCAGCTGAGCAGAATGCTCAAACCCACGTTAAGGCTCATCGCCGCCACACCCACAAAAACCGGTGTTTTGGTGTCATGCAGCGCGTAGAACGCTCGTGAAACGATCTCCACCACCGAGTGACCCACCAGCCCGGCCGCGTACCATAATACTGCCCACGCCACCAGTTGCGTTGATGCTTCGTCGAATTGTCCGCGCTGGAAAATGATCGTCACCAGCGGTGTTCGCAAGAGGATCAATCCCAGCGAGGCAGGTAATGCCAGCAGCAGCAACCCGCGCAGCAGCGCCGCCAGCGATCCGCGCATCTCCTCCAGCTTACCGGCTGCCGCCTGCGCCGAAAAAGCCGGTAGAGCGGCGATGGCAATTGCCTGGGCGATGGCGGCTTCGGGGATCATCATCAGGGAAAACCCAACCGCCAGCGCGGTCACGCTGCCAAGCGGCTGCAGCGAAGCCAGGCGGGTATTAACCAAAAAGTTCAACTGCACAAAAGCCACTCCCAACACGCGCGGTCCCATCAACCGCGCCACCTCGCGTACATCCGGCAGCCTGATGCCGAATGTGGGCGTGTACTTCAAGCCATCCAATTTCAGCAGCGCCGGCAGCTGCACCAGACCGTGCATCAGCGCACCGCCCACCACGCCCAGCGCCAGTCCGTACACGCCCATCGTTGGCGCCAGCAGCAGAACGCCCAGGATCTTGCCAATGGAGTACATCATCGGCGCCAGCGCCGGCCATAAAAAGCTGCGGTGGCTGTTGAGAATGCCCATCACAAGCCCGCTCACCCCGAAGATTACCGGGGCGGCCATCTGAATGCGTACCAGGTCAACAGTGAGATTGAACTTGACCGGGTCGGCGCCAAAACCGGGCGCCAGGATGTACCGCACCACCCAGGGTGCGAAAATGGCGATCACCACCCCCAGCACGATGAAGATGATGGTGATGATGTTGGCGATGGCGGATGCCAGGAGCCAGGCTTTTGAGCGCTCTCCGCGCGTAAGCAGCGTGGTGAAGGTGGGGATAAAAGCTGATGCCAGCGCTCCTCCGGCGATCAGCTGGTAGAGGATATCCGGCAGGCGGTTGGAGGCGTTGAAGGCTTCATTCTGGATACCCGTGCCGAACGCTTTTGTGATGAGAATGGAGGACAGCAGGCTGAACACCTGACCCAGTAATATGGCGAGCATTACCGTGCCCGCGTCACGGGCAATGCGGCGGTTCTCAGTATTACCCGGCAGGGTCGCGGCATCCATATAACGCATTATAACCCTATGTACCGCCTGCCCTTCAAGGATGCTCACATCAAAACAAAATGCGCAAATCATCCTTTAGAACAGGGTGATATACTAACAATACAAGTCAACTATCATGTTCAGAAAGGATTGACCCATGGAACCAGAAGAGGAACTGAAACCCCAGGAAAACCCTGAATCCGCCGAACCGGTGCTGGATTCCCAGCCCGCTGAAAGTGAAGCCATCCCGACCACTGAACCAGTTGTGGAACCCGCTGCCGAGGTTATGCCCGAAGCAGCCGCGGCTGTTGAACCGGAAGTGCAGACTGAAGTGAAGGCCGAACCACTGCGCGCCCCTGCAGGTAAAAAGACCTTCTGGAGCAAAGCCCTGCCATGGGTGATCGTTGCGCTGCTATTCTACCTGGGCGGAGTGGCGACCATTTACTTTGCTGTGCACCAGCCGGCGAAAAAAGCAGCAGCAGCAGCGGCTGCAACCGCTGAACAGGAAATTTCTTCGCTCAATAACCAGGTCTCACAACTGGAACTGCAAAAATCCCAGGTGCAGAGCGAGCTGGATACCGCGCGCGGCAACCTGGTGGATACACAGGAAGAACTGACAGCCGCGCAATCGACCATCGAAGAGCAACTGACCGAGGTTGCCAATGCCAACATAAAACGCCTGGTTTACAAACTGCTTGGCAGCATCAACTCAGCCCGCGCGTCTCTTGAAAAGCGCGATACCGCTTCAGCGCGCCAGGCGCTCAACTTTGCCAAGGCTGACCTGGAGGAATTAGAAGGGGCTGGTCTGGCAGCAGAGGCGCTTTCAGGGTTCGCTGACCGCCTGGAGGATGCCGTCACCAATCTTAATGAACTAACCCTGCAAAAATCGCGCGCCGCCCTGGACACACTGTATACCAACCTTTTGCTGCTGGTTGATAACCTTCCGTGAGTTTCAATTAAAAAAACGACCGCGGCTCTCGATCGAGAACCGCGGTCGCGTGTTTTCATCCCCTTTTACCTTTCATGCACCAGGTCAAGCACTTTCTGCAACACCTCCGCGTTGGAGGCGGTCATGCCCATCGCAAAACCGCCCACGATCAGGCTTTGCATGGATTTCGGGAGGTGGCTCTTGAAGCGTGATATGTTTTCGTCTGTGCCGCCGAGCATGATGCGCCGCACGTGTTTGCTCTCAAAGAACCTGACCGCAGTATCGGCTACATCGCGCAGGTTTCGGTCGATGGTTTCGCGCATCGCGCGCCCGCCATCCAGCGCCCCCCCGCGCAGCCCGTGAGCAGAAGACGCCCCCCCTGCTTTAACCTGCTTTACCTGGTCGCCCAGGAATCCCTGCTGCTCAACCAGCTCACCCAGGTGAAAATGGAACAACCTTGCGCCCTGCTTATCCACCAGGATCACACCCAGGTTGCTGTAATCCTGCAGCAGGTCTTCCAATGGGTCAACCGCCGCTTTTGAACCGATCTGAATAAAATCCCTTACCGGCACTGCCAGCGGGATGGCGTGAAAAAAGCCGGCCGGTGCGCAAGAAAAAACCGCCACCGATCGGCCTGACCAGTCATAAGTGTAAGTGAAGAATTTTTCAATAACCTCTGCGTCCTGTTTGAGGGAAATATCTTTTATCATGTTGCGCAGTCGAAGCCGATGTGTTTCTGCGTTCCCCCGGTGCGGTTCTGTATTCAAATACAGGCTGATGACCGGATCGTTGGCTGAAAAGTCCTTGATCTTTCGCAGACTGGACTCTGTGAACATTGATACCTCCTCTTAAGTTGTGAGATTGATCAGCAATACGCTGTTATCGCGATCCCAGGGTTAGCGGCACCTCCATTTCCTGACCGTTGCGGATAATGGTCAGATTGATCACATCTCCAGGTGATTTGTTTTTGAAAATGTAACTGATAAGATCGCCGTAAATGTTCACCGGCATCCCGTCCACGGCGGTGATGATGTCTCCGCCGCTGTAAAATCCCTGTATTTCAGTCGGTTGTGTTCCACCGATCAAACCCGCCTGATCAGCCGGCCCACCCGGGGTTACGCTAACCACGTACACACCCGAGGTTACCTTATCGCTGATCTGCTGCCACATGCTCAATGTCAATTCAGTGGATGAACTTGAAATCCCCATTAGCGGGTAATTGTATGCGCCTTCACTGATCAGAACCGGTACCACCCGCTTGACTATATTGATGGATACCGCGTAACCAATACCGGTGTTCACCGCGCCGCCTTCCAGGGTTGTGCCTGAGGTGCGGATGGCGCGGTTGACACCCACCACCTCACCCGCCAGGTTCAACAGCGGTCCGCCGGAATTCCCGGGGTTTATGGCGGCATCCGTCTGGATAAGGTCGCCAGCCGTGTAAGAAGTGAAATCCTCGGTGGTGCGCAGGGAATCAAGGATGCGACCTTTCGCGCTCACAACTCCAAGGGTCATGGTACTGGTAAGGCGGTAAGGGTTGCCGATGGCCACAACCATCTGCCCGACCTTCAGGGCATCTGAATCACCCATCGTCAGGGGCGCCAGTTCACTGGCAGGCACCTCGACCTTGATCACCGCAATGTCGGAATCCAGGTCGGAGGCAATGACCTGGCCATATACCTTCAACCCGCTGGCGAAATCGACCTCGATGGTTTGCGCGCCTTCCACTACGTGGTAATTGGTGATAATGTGTCCGTCGTAATCGTAAACGAACCCTGACCCGCTCCCCTCTCCCTGGCTGGTGGAGGCGATGATGGTGACAACACCCGGGTTGACCCTTTCGTACAGCGTTGTCAGGATCTGGTCAACATTGGCAAGATCTTCCGCGTTGACGAAAACCGGCGGTATGTTCGGAGAAACAATTTCCGGCACCTTTGTGGCCAGGGTATCAACCACACCGGGGGTATTCCAATCCAGGTTCGGCGTGAAGGCACATGCCATCAGTACCGCCAGCAACAGGACTGCAATGATGATTTTTATGGGTTTTTTCATGCTCGACCTCTTCTACTCTACTGATAATGACGCAGTTGCTCGAACAATTTTCGTTGGTCATCAGTTAATTTTTTCGGCAGCTCTACTTTCACCTGCACATAAAGATTGCCGTACGTCTGAGAAGACTTTAGCACCGGCATCCCCCTGCCGCTCAGGCGGAATTTCTGTCCCGGCTGGGTTCCCGGCGGGATAGTGAGCACCACATCACCTGAAAGCGTGTTGACGGTCACTGAACCGCCCAGTACAGCGGTCAGGTAATCGATCTTTACTTCTGTTGTCAGGTCGGAGCCGCTAATTTTATAGCGTGTGTGCGGTAATAGTTCAATTACCAGGTAGATGTCCGCGCTACGTCCGTAGGCATCAGCCGGACCGGCGCCTGCCACACGTACTTTAGTGCCGTTCCTGGCGCCAGCAGGAATTTTTACCTCGATGCGCCGCTCGTTGATTTGCAGCAAACGCTGGGTGCCGTGATAGGCTTCCTCCAGTGTGATCTGCACTTTTTGTTCATAGTTGGCTGGTCTGCGCACCTGCGCGGTTTGTTGCGCGCCCGGTTGGCGGGTCTGCGGTCTTCCGCTCACCGGCATACCGCCGAAGATCACCCTGAAGAAATCGGAAAAGCCGCCGAAGATGTCGCCGAAGTCCTCCGGGTTCACCTGCTGCCCGCGACCGCCCTGGCTGGTGTACCACTCGTTCCAGTTAAAGTTGCCGGGGTTCCCGCCGCGCTGCTGCCACTGCTGGTAGGAACTGCCCAACTGGTCATAACGCTCGCGCTTCTTGGGATCGCTCAAAACTTCATAAGCTTCGTTGATCTCTTTGAATTTTTCTTCCGCCTGCTTGTTATCCTTGTTCCGGTCAGGGTGGTACTTCATTGCCAGCTTGCGGAAAGATTTCTTGATGTCATCAGGGGTAGCCTTGCGGTCTACCCCCAGAACTTTATAGTAATCCTTGTACTCCATGCTTTAATTGTATTCTTTGTCAAAGAGAAAAGTCAATAGCTGCGGACTTGACTCTAATATAACGTTTATATTCACGCGATTAGTGATCCTTATGATCGCTTAATTCCTGAATGAATTCCCGCACCACCCCGGGGGCATCCTCTTCTCTGGCGTAAACCGCCACCGTCAACCCGGGGCTGGTGTTGCCGGTGATGATCTTGGATACCTTCTTTCCTGCCTTAAAACAACATAACACCGGTTTACCCAGCGATAAGGCGTAGGCGATCTCATACCCCACCCCGTGTGATGGTGAAGACACCTCTGCCACCACCGCGTCGCACTCCCGCAGCCACGCCATGTCGCGTTCATAGATCTCTACAGGGTCAACCACCTTTTCCATCTCCATCACCTGCGGAGAGGAGAGGTGCGCTGTGGGCACATCATGCCCCAACGCTTCAAGTTCCTTCACGATCTCCTGGTACACGGCTTCTTCAGCTCTTCCGCCGGTGATCGAACATGAAAAATATACATTCATCGCTAACTCCGTAAGATTGGCATAATGATTGCAACGAAACAAGCACATGGCCTGCCTTGCGCGCAGGAGTCTCTCTGGCGCCGCGGCAACCCTAAACATATTATCACACCGTGGGCGATATCTACGTTTTTTACCCTCACCCGCAGGATGGATAAGGAGACACGAAATGAAAAAGAGAACCCTTGGTTTAATCATTATCCTGGCGATTGGCGTTCTGATGTTGACGGCGTGCGAACGCTCCGCCACCCGCGCCTCCCGTGACAGCGCGGCGACAGACGGCGAGATCCCTTTCCCGGTTTCCACGCAATCCCAGATCATGGTCGATATCCTGGCGGCTACCCAGACCGCCCTGGCTGCCGGAGATGCTGTCGGCGGTGAGGTTGCCCAACCTCCCGAAGAACCACAGCCGGTATCCCAACCCACCGCAATGCCGGAACCTGAAGAGGAAGAAAGTGAACCTGAGCCCGAACCCACACCCGGTATGCCAGCTACCTATACCATTCAGAAGGATGAATTCCTCTTCTGTATTGCGCGGCGCCTTAATGTAAACGCCAGTGAATTCCTGGCCATCAACGGACTGGGTGTGGATTATTATGCCCAGGTAGGCGACAGGCTCACCGTCCCGCAGAGCGGTAAACCCTTCGATGGGCAGCGCGCGCTGCGCGCCCACCCTGCTGATTACACCGTCGTCGCCGGCGATTCCATCGGAAAGATCGCCTGCTACTTTGGTGATGTCAGCCCCGAGGCGATTTACGATGCCAACGATCTTGAAGCAGGTACCGCGCTGCAACCCGGGCAGGTAATTCACATACCGTAATACCACCACCAGTATTGACCAACAAGGCTTTCCCTTTTAGGGGAAAGCCTTTTGCTTAACCTGTGCAATAATTAAGCAACCCTGAAAACCTTTCTCAGAGCAATCCCACGTAGAGAGAAAAAAGAGGTCCAAACCCATGACCTATCGCATCAATCACGAATCGATCAGCCACCGCACCTCCCTCTTCACCATCAAGCTTGTCAACCTGTCCTTTCCTGACGGACGAACGCGTGAATATGACCTTATCGATATACAGAACGCCGTTACCATTCTGCCATTGGATGACGAGGGATATATTCACCTCGTCAGGCAGTACCGCATCGGCGCCCGGGCTGAACTGCTTGAGCTGCCCGCCGGCAAGATCGAAAATGGCGAAAACCCCCTGCTCACCGCCCAGCGCGAGTTGCGTGAAGAGGTGGGCATGGGAGCCCGGTCATGGCAGGCCCTCGGCAACTTTTACATGTCGCCGGGGTATGCCAGCGAATACATGTACTGCTACCTGGCGCGGGGTCTCTACAAAGACCCGCTCAAACCAGATGAAGACGAATTTCTTAATGTCATCAAGATACCGCTGACAGAGGTGATGGACATGGTCAGGAGCGGAGTTATTGAAGACAGCAAGACCCTGGCAGTACTGATGCTTGCCCATCACCTGCTTCACTGAGCCTCAGCGATATGACATTTGGCACTATTGAATCCGCGAGCGTTTGATCTGGCTAAATCGGAGTGTTTTTGGATTATAATCTTTGCGATATCGCTGACGATTAAGGCTGAATGCCTATCACAATCAACCGGAGTTGAGAATGAAACGAGAACTGATCACTATAGACGCCAACGAAGCGGTGGCAAATATCGCCTACCGCCTGGCAGAAGTCATCGCCATTTACCCGATCACACCCTCCTCGAGCATGGGCGAATTCGCCGATGCCTGGATGGCCGCCGGCGTACGCAACCTGTGGGGAACTGTGCCGACAGTGGTCGAAATGCAATCAGAAGGCGGCGCGGCAGGCGCTGTACACGGCGCGCTGCAGGCCGGCGCTCTGAGCACCACTTTCACCGCTTCGCAGGGACTGCTGTTGATGATCCCCAACATGTACAAAATCGCCGGAGAGCTGACCGCCACGGTGTTTCATGTGGCAGCCCGAACCATTGCCTCCCACGCGCTTTCCATTTACGGCGACCATTCTGATGTGATGGCCGCCCGCCAGACCGGCTTTGCCTTCCTGGCTTCAGATTCCGTGCAGACCGCGCAGGATCAGGCGCTGATCGCCAACGCCGCCACGCTCGAAGCCCGCGTGCCCTTCGTGCATTTCTTCGATGGTTTCCGCACTTCCGCTGAGGTCAACAAGATCGAGCGCCTTTGTGAAGACGACCTCAAAGCCATGATCGATGAAAAATTCATCTCCGATGTGCGCGCCCGCGCCCTCTCACCCGAGCGGCCGGTCATCCGCGGCACCGCCCAAAATCCCGATGTCTACTTCCAGGGGCGCGAGACTGCCAACCGCTTCTACACCCACACCCCAGCCATCGTGCAGGGTGCAATGGATAAATTCGCCAAACTCACCGGCAGAAGTTACCACCTTTTCGATTACGTCGGCGCGAAGGATGCCACTGAAGTAATCGTCATCATGGGTTCCGGGGCTGAAACCACTGAAGAAACCGTGAAGTTCCTCAATAAACAAGGCCGCAAGGTCGGCGTGGTCAATGTGCGCCTGTACCGCCCGTTCTCGGTTGAGCACTTCATCGCAGCCCTGCCCGCCACAGTTAAAACAATCGCTGTGCTCGACCGCACCAAGGAACCCGGCGCCATCGGCGAGCCGCTCTACCAGGACGTGGTCACCGCCATCAACGAAGCCTTCGCTTCCGGCAAGGCTCCCTTCAAGACCGCACCGCGCATGATCGGCGGACGCTACGGTCTGTCCTCCAAGGAATTTACCCCCGCCATGGTCAAAGGCATCTTTGACGAAATGGTCAAAGAAGAGCCGAAGAACCACTTCACCATCGGTATCATCGATGATGTCACCCATACCAGCCTGGAATATGACCGGAAGTTTTCCATCGCTGACGAAAAGACCATCCGCTGCGTGTTCTTCGGGCTGGGTTCAGATGGCACCGTCGGCGCCAACAAGAACTCCATCAAGATCATTGGTGAAGAAACCAAAAATGATGCCCAGGGTTTCTTCTATTACGATTCCAAGAAGTCCGGATCGGTCACCATCTCTCATTTGCGCTTCGGTCCCAACCAGATCCGCGCGCCTTACCTCATCGAACTTGAAGACGCCCAGTTCGTCGCCTGTCACCAGTTCAGCTTCTTAGAGTGGCTGGATATGCTCAAGTTCGCCGCCCCCGGTGCCATCTTCCTGCTTAACAGCGTGTACGACCTTGACGAAGTGTGGGACAAACTCCCGATTGAAGTTCAGCAGGAGATCATCGACAAGAAACTCAAATTCTACATGATCAACGCCAACGAGGTGGCAGCTAAAACCGGCATGGGCGGGCGTGTGAACACCATCATGCAGACCGCGTTTTTCGCCATCAGCGGTGTGCTGCCGCGCGAACAGGCCATCGAGGAGATCAAGAAGTCCATCAAGAAGACCTACGGCAAACGCGGCGAGGCTGTGGTACAGAAGAACTACGAGGCGGTCGATCAAACCCTTGCCAACCTTCACGAAGTCAAAGTACCCGCCGCCGCTACCGGCAAATACAAGCGCCGACCGCCGGTGCCGACAGAAGCACCTGCCTTCGTGGTGGATGTTCTCGGCCCGATCATCGCCTTCAAGGGCGAGGAACTGCCGGTCAGCGCCTTCCCCGTCGACGGCACTTACCCCTCCGCCACCACCCGCTGGGAAAAACGCAACATCGCCCTCGAGATCCCGGTATGGGAAACCGATCTGTGCATCCAGTGCGGCAAATGCGCCTTTGTTTGTCCGCACGCGGTCATCCGCGAAAAGGTGTACGATCCCTCCTACCTCAAGGACGCCCCGCCGACCTTCAAGTCCATTGATGCCAAGTTTAAGGAACTGCCGGATATGAAGTTCACTATCCAGGTGGCGCCAGAAGACTGCACCGGCTGCAGTTTATGCGTTGAAGCCTGCCCGGCACGCGATAAAAACAACCCGCTGCGCAAAGCCATCAATATGACCCCGCAGCTGCCCCTGCGCGAACAGGAAGCCCAGAACTGGGATTACTTCCTCTCCATCCCCGCGCCTGACCCCGACCTTTACCAGCCGACAACGGTCAAGAACTCGCAGCTGGTTGAACCATTGTTCGAGTTCTCCGGCGCCTGCGCCGGATGCGGCGAGACCCCTTACATTAAATTGGTCACCCAGTTATTCGGTGACCGCACCATCGTGGCCAATGCCACTGGTTGTTCTTCCATCTACGGCGGCAACCTGCCCACCACACCCTGGGCGGTCAACAACCAGGGGCGCGGACCGGCCTGGGCGAACTCGCTGTTCGAAGATAATGCCGAATTCGGCCTGGGCATGCGCCTGACGCTGGATCAGCAGAACGGCTTCGCTCGCGAACTGCTTGCAAAAATGGGCGGCGAACTGGGCGGTACGCTTGTGGATGAGATCTTAAACGCTGACCAGTCCACCGAGACCGGCGTGCGCCAACAGCGCAAACGCGTTGAAGCGTTGAAGGAAAAACTGGCTGCCAGCAAGCATGCCAATGCCTCGATGCTGCTGGGTGTGGCGGATGCGCTGGTGAAAAAATCCGTGTGGATCATCGGCGGCGACGGCTGGGCCTATGATATCGGCTATGGCGGTCTTGACCATGTGCTGTCTTCAGGGCGCAATGTCAACATCCTTGTACTGGATACCGAGGTGTACTCCAACACCGGCGGGCAGTCCTCCAAGGCCACCCCGCTGGCCGCGGTGGCAAAATTCTCCGCCAAGGGCAAAAGCCTCGGCAAGAAGGACCTCGGCCTGATGGCCATGTCATACGGTTATGTCTACGTTGCCAATGTGGCCATGGGCGCCAATGACAACCAGACCCTCAAAGCTTTCCTCGAGGCTGATGCCTACGACGGACCCGCGCTCATCATCGCCTACAGCCACTGCATCGCCCACGGCATCGATATGCAGAAAGGTCTTGAACAGCAGAAGCTGCTCGCCGCCACCGGGTTGTGGCCGCTCTACCGGTATAATCCCACCCTGGTGGACGAGGGCAAGAACCCGCTGCAGCTTGACAGCCGCGAACCCACCGTGGCGGTGAAGGATTACGCGTACAACGAAACCCGCTACCGCATGCTGGTGCAGAGCGATGAAGCCCGCGCGGAAATGCTCATGAACGAAGCAGCTGAACTGGCGCAGCGTAAATGGGAACTTTATAAACAGATGGCCGCCATGGCTTACAGCAAGCCGGGAGAACCACAGGAATAAGGCGAAGTCTACTGATAAGATCGAGGCTGCCCTGATCTATCAGGGCAGCCTCTTTTATTATTAGAAATGGGATGGTAATAAAAAAAAACCGGCCTCCTGTGTGGAGGCCGGTTCCCGGGTTACCTGGTTGGTTCGTCCAGCATGGGTTCGTTCTTCTTCTGCCGGTAGACGATGCGTCCGCGGGTAAGATCGTACGGACTCATCTCCACTTTTACATGGTCGCCCAGCAGAATGCGGATGTAATACCGCCTCATCCGCCCGGAAAGATAAGCGAGTACTTCATGGCCGTTCTCGAGGCGCACACGGAACTGGGTTCCGGGCAGAGCTTCGATGATCTCGCCTTCCATCTGTATCTTATCTTCTTCTTTGGCCATAATTCCTCCATTCCAGCCGCTCAGGCTGCTTCACCATCTGCCGACTATTCGCCCACCTTTGTGTACTGGCGGCGCTTGATGCGTCGGATGGCCTTTTTCTTTTCCACGCGGCGAAGTTCGCTCTTGGAAACAAACCAGCGCTTGCGGCGGATCGTGCTTAATACGCCGCTCTTCACTACCTTCTTGCGAAAACGTTTCAGCAGTGAATCCTGTGATTCATTAGGTCGTAATACTACAGAAGCCATGGTTTCTCACCTCCCTTCGCGGGGAAAATAAAAAATCGACTGTAAGGTCGCGCAGTCGACAATTATCCATATCAGAGTTCTTTCGCGGACGTTTCAGGTTTGTATGATCACCTCTTTGAAAGTTCTTATTGTGGTAATGACCAACTGCAAAAGCTATTATAACGTGAAGGATAGCACCCTGTCAATCAGCAAAAATCTGCGCCCAAAAATCTGCGCCGGCACCGGGTGAGTCACTGTTTTGGCGGTTTGATGCAACCCGGCTGGTAATAATATTTATTACATCTTTCTAGTTAATGTCATAAAGATTAAGGGTAGAAATTCAGGATTGAAAAACCTGTTTAACCGGTTAAAATTAATCTGATACATATCGCTGATGGGAAGCTTGCCCATCTATATCTGTAAAGGAGAAGAAATGAAAAAGAAACTGCTGTTCGTAATTTCTGTTGTACTGGTCTTGAGCGTCTTGCTCGCCGCCTGCGCTCAGCCCACCGCTGCGCCCGTAGCGACAGAACCCCCTGCGGCTGAAGAGCCCGAAGCTCCTGCCGCCACTGAAGCCCCGGCTGCCACTGAAGCCCCCGCAGCTGAAGCCCCGGCGATCGAAGTCAAACTGGCTGCCATTTTCCCGGGTGTCATTACTGACAACGACTACAACACCCTGGCCTACGTAGGCATGACCACCGCGCAGGAAACCCTGGGCATTGAAGCGGTTTACTCCGAGAGCGTGCCGGTGCCTGATGTTGACCGCGTGATGCGTGAATACATCGATGCCGGTTACAACGTCATCTGGACCCACGGCGGGCAGTTTGTGAATCAGACCGCTGAACTCGCCAAACTCTTCCCCGAAGTCGTGTTCATCGCTGAAGGCGACGCGGCCATTGCAGACGCTCCGGCGAACCTGTGGTTCATCGACCGCAACTTTAACGTCGGTTTCTACGGCATCGGCGCTGCTGCTGCCCTGGCATCAGAGACCGGCAAGATCGCCTACCTTGGCGGGCAGGCGCTGCCCTTCTCTTACCAGGAAGTTCATGCCATTCAGCAGGCCATCGCTGACCTTGGTGTTGAAGTCGAGCTCGTGCCTGTATGGACCGCTGACTTCAATGACCCCGCCAAGACCCGCCAGCTGGCTGACGCGCTCATCGCCGATGGCGTTGACGTCATCATGGGTTCCGTGAACCTGGGCATGGTCGGTGTTTTCGAAGCCGCCAAAGCCACTACCGACAAGAAGATCCTCATCACCGCCAAATACTCCGATAAGACCAGCTTCGGCCCTGATAACTACATCACCGCGGTGCTGTACGATTTCGCCGATCCCCTGGTCGATATCGTCACCAGCATCCAGGGCGGTCAGACCGGTGGTTACTACCCGTTAGGGTTCGACACCGGTGTCAAGCTGCAGCTCCCGCTGCAGAACGTGACCCCTGAGGTCGCCGCACAGGTCGAAGAGATCATCGGCAAGGTCGTCAGTGGAGAGATCGTAGTTGTGAAGGATTCCACTGAGGTTCAATCCGCCAAATAACTGTCGTTGAAATAGTTTGAGTTGGAACTTCCGGGGTTGAGCAAAGCGCTTGGTATTTGGTCTCACCCCGGAAGTTTCTAAGACGCTCTGAACAGGACGGGTATATGGAACAAGAGAATGTTCTACTGATGCAACAGGTCAACAAGACCTTTGATAAGGTGATTGCCCTGAGCAATGTAAATTTTGAATTGAAGCCTAAAGAGATTTTGGGGCTGCTTGGGGGTAACGGCGCCGGGAAGACCACCCTGATGAACATCCTGTACGGTCTTTACCGCGCGGATTCCGGCAAGGTTATACTGAAAGGTCAACCCGTAACCATCCTTTCTCCAAGAGATGCCATCCGGCATGGGATCGGCATGGTGCACCAGCATTTTTTGCAGATCAATAATTACACGGTGCTTGAAAATATCATCCTGGGTTCCAGGGTCTCCCGCCCTCTGACCGCAAATTACAGCGTGGAGGAAGCGGCGATCAAGGAACTTTGTGAACGTTTTGGCCTCGAAATTGACCTTTCTGCGCGGGTTGAGACCCTGCCTATGGGAACGCGCCAGAAAGTTGAAATTCTTAAAGCACTGTACCGCGGCGTTAGCATCCTTATTTTGGATGAACCAACCACCAACCTTATTCCCCAGGAAGTTGATTCTCTCTTTGAAACTCTAAAGATCATGGTGCGCGAAGGATTAAGCATCGTGTTCATCACCCATAAACTTCGCGAAGTGCTCTCGATCTGTGACCGCATCACCGTGCTGCGTGAAGGCAAGAATGTCATCAGCCTCACCAGAAAAGATGCCAGTGATGAAATGCTGGTACGCGCCATGGTTGGCGATAAGATGGACCTTGAAAAAAGCGTGATGTTCACTTCCCGTGAAGGCACCGGCGCTGTTTCCGCCAGCCAGGATGTGCTCCATCTGGAAGGTGTATCGATGATCGACCAGCAAAAGATCCAGGAGTTGACCGACATCTCCTTCAGTATCGGCTCCGGAGAAATCTTCGGTGTGGCGGGTGTTGCGGGCAACGGTCAGCGCGAACTGGCAGAAGTGGTGATGGGCATCCAGCCTGTCACAAGCGGGAAGATCAGTTTCAATGATCAGGAGATCACAACGCTCAACACCAAGGATAGGATCGCTGAAGGTTTTGTGTACGTCCCTGAAGACCGCCTTGCAGACGGCTTTTTAAACAAGGCTAGCGTTGCGCATAATCTCATCCTGGGGTATCACAACCTGGAACCGTACAGTCGAAAAGGCATCATTAACTGGAAGAACGTTAACGAAAGTTCCAGGAAGATGATCTCGGAATACAACATCAAGACCACCGGACCGGATGAGATCGGCGGGAACCTTTCCGGAGGCAACATCCAGCGGGTTATGATCGCCCGGGCTTTCTCGCAGCCATCCAGGTTGATGATCGCTCACAACCCCACACGCGGGCTGGATATCCCATCGATGGATTTCGTGTACCAGAAGCTGCTGGAGCACGCCTCCACCGGCGCGGGAACCCTGCTCATTTCCGAAGATCTCGATGAACTTCTGCTCATCAGCAACCGCATCGCTGTAATGTACCGCGGCAAGGTGGTGGGCATACTGCCGCGTGAGAAGTTCGAGAAGTACGAGATCGGCCGCCTGATGAGCGGTTACGAGCAGGAAAGTAAATAAAAGGAGAGAGTGAAACCAATGACACAAATAAGAAAATTCTTTCCTTACCTGATCTCGGTCCTGGCGGCCTTTGTCGTCGTGGGCATCCTGCTGTGGGTTTTGGGCTTTAACCCGTTGAAGGCTTATCAGACCATCCTTTTTACTTCCTTCCGCACCCCCAACGGGTTCATCCAGACCCTGCTGAAGTGGATCCCGCTAACGCTCACCGCGCTGGCCTTTACCGTTCCATTGTCATCGGGTAAGTTTAACATCGGCGCAGAAGGGCAGATGCTCGTAGGCGCCATCGGCGCAGCCGCGGTCGGCATCCTGTTTAAGGACCTGCCCCCGGCGTTGCTGCTGCCGCTGGTCATTCTCGCGGGTATGCTCGCAGGAGCCTTCTGGGGATTGATCGCGGCCTGGTTGCTGTACCAGTTCAATATTAACGAGATCCTCTCAACCGTGCTCCTGAACTTCATCTCCTTTGCGCTGGTCGATTTTGTGGCCACCGGCCCCTGGCGTGATCCGGCTGCTGGTCACCCGACCACAGTACCCATTGGAGCAGGCGGATTTTTACCCATGCTGGTGAAGAACCCGCCGCTGCACTCCGGTATTATCCTTGCCATCATCGTGGCGGTCGCGGTTTACTTCTTCACCAGTAAAACCACCTCCGGTTATGAGCTGGTGGTGACCGGAGCCAACCCGCGCGCCTCAAAGGTGCACGGCATTAACATCCGCAAGATGTTCCTGTTTTCGCTGGTCATCGGCGCGGCTGTCGCCGGCCTGGCGGGGGTCATCGAGGTCGCGGGTACGCATCACCGCCTCATCGAGGGGCTGCACTCCAACTTCCCGACGCTCGGGCTGATCATCGGCTTGATGGCGCGCGGAAAGAACCAGGCGGTTCCCTTCGTGGCGTTCTTCATTTCCATCCTCGAGGTGGGCGGCAGCGCCATGCAGCGCACCATTATGGTGCCTGTGCAGATCGTTCTCATCGCTGAAGCGCTGATCCTGATCTTTATTCTTCTCTCCGACATCATCAAGAGGAGGCAGAAATGAGCGGTTTAGAATCAACCATCACTGATTTCCTCAAACTTACTTTCCTGTCCATGGTGCCGTTCGTGCTGGCAAGCCAGGGCACCATGCTCAGCGGCCGCACGGGTGTGTTCAATGTGGCGCAGGAAGGCATCATGCTGGTGGGTGCCTCTGTTGGTTTTCTGGTGAGCTACATCACCGGCAGCAACCTCATCGGCGCGCTGGTGGCCATGGCGGCTGGCGGGCTTTTCGGGCTGATCCTGGCCTACTTCACCACCACGCTTAAGATGGACCAGTTCGTGGTGGGTCTGGCGCTGTTCTTCATCGGCACCGGGTTATCTTCGCTGCTGCCCAAGCTGGTAATCGGCGTCACCCTCACCCCGCCGCTAGTAAAGACACTGCCTGAAATTCCCATCCCCCTGCTCAGCCAGATCCCCATCATCGGACCGGTGCTCTTCAAGCAGAACATCCTGGTCTACTTCTCGATCCTGCTCTCAGTGTTCCTGTGGTATATGCTTTACCGTACGAACATGGGGCTGCGCATGCGCTCGGTGGGTGAGAACCCCAAGGCTTCAGACGCGCTGGGCATTAACGTGAGCTCAAACCGTTACATCACTTCGATCATCGGCGGCATGCTCATCGGCCTGGCGGGTGCCTACCTGCCCATGGTCTACACCGGCACCTTCACTGACCTGATGACCAAGGGACGCGGCTGGATCGCCATTGCCCTCACCTTCTTCGGCGCCTGGAGCCCGCTGCCCATCCTCTTTGGATCGCTGTTCTTCGCGGCCATCGAGGTGCTGTCGTTCCGCTTCCAGGTGGGCGGGTCCTTCATCCCCTACCAGTTCCTCTCGATGCTGCCGTACATCGCCACCATCGTTGTAATGATCTTCACCTTCGGCAAGTCACGGGTTCCGGCCTTTTTGGGTCAGAACTACGACCGCGAACGCCGCACATTGTAAGCGCGTAAATCACAAAAACCCGGAGCTGGATGAATCCCTTGCTCCGGGTTTTTTATGTTCCTATATCCCGGGATAACCGGGTTCTTTGAATGGTTTATAGTTGCAGGAGGTGGTTAATAGAAAAAAGTCTCTTGGCAACGACCTACTCTCCCAGGGAGTCGCCCCCTCGTAGATACCACCGGCGCAGCCGGCCTTAATGTAAAAGTTACGAGTTATTCAAAATAAAGGGGATGAGAAATTAAAACAAAAAACCATGTTAAGACACATGGCTTTGGCTATTAATAGAAAAAAGTCTCTTGGCAACGACCTACTCTCCCAGGGAGTCGCCCCCCAAGTACCATCGGCGCTGACAGCCTTAACGACCGGGTTCGGGATGTTACCGGGTGTACCACTGTCGCTCCAGTCACCAAGAGACTTAATTCACGAAGTTAAGGTACCAACCTTACGAATAGTATGTAGTCCTCAAAAGAGTGCCGAGTTCCCCGCACCATATGAAGAAGCCCTCGATCATTAGTACAGATTAGCTCAACGCATTACTGCGCTTACACATTCTGCCTATCAAACAGGTAGTCTACCTGTGATCTTACTCCCTTACGGGAAAACAGGGATCTAATCTTGTGGCGAGTTTCCCACTTAGATGCATTCAGCGGTTATCTCTGCCTGACTTAGCTACCCAGCAATGCCGTTGGCACGACAACTGGAACACCATCGGTCAGTCCACCCCGGTCCTCTCGTACTAGGGGCAGCTCCACTCAAATCCCTTACGCCCACAGCGGATAGAGACCGACCTGTCTCACGACGGTCTGAACCCAGCTCGCGTACCGCTTTAACGGGCGAACAGCCCGACCCTTGGGACCTGATACAGCCCCAGGATGCGATGAGCCGACATCGAGGTGCCGAGCGAAGTCGTCGATATGGACTCTTGGACTTCACCAGCCTGTTATCCCCGGGGTAGCTTTTATCCGGTAAGCCACGGCCCTTCCACTCAGTACCGTGGGATCACTAAGCCCGACTTTCGTCTCTGCTCGACGCGTTGGTCTTGCAGTCAAGCTCCCTTATGCCTTTACACTCTTTGGCAGGTTTCCATTCTGCCTGAGGGAACCTTTGGGCGCCTCCGTTACCTTTTGGGAGGCGACCGCCCCAGTCAAACTGCCCACCTGGCACGGTCCCTCATCCGGATTACGGAATGAGGTTAGGGTCTAAACAAAGTTAGGGTGGTATTTCACCGACGGCTCCACCGAAGCTAGCGCTCCAGTTTCACAGCCTCCCACCTATCCTACACAAACCTTGCCCAAACTCAATGCCAGGATGCAGTAAAGCTCCACGGGGTCTTTTTGTCCTGCTGCGGGTAGGCCGCATCTTCACAGCCATTTCAATTTCGCCGGGTCCCTCGTTGAGACAGTGCTCTAGTTGTTACACCGTTCGTGCGGGTCGGAACTTACCCGACAAGGAATTTCGCTACCTTAGGACCGTTATAGTTACGGCCGCCGTTCACCGGGGCTTCAGTTCAAAGCTTCGGCTTGCGCCTAACCTCTCCCTTTAACCTTCCGGCACTGGGCAGGTGTCAGCCCCTATACATCGCCTTTCGGCTTTGCAGAGACCTGTGGTTTTGTTAACCAGTCACTAGAGCCATTTCACTGCGACCCCTCAACGCTCAAGATTAACTTTCACGTCGAAGGGCACCCCTTCTCCCGAAGTTACGGGGCTATGTTGCCTAATTCCTTAACGAGGGTTCTCCCGTTCGCCTTAGTATACTCTACTCGTCTACCAGTGTCGGTTTGCGGTACGGGCACTCAAGATTCAACGTTTAGGGGCTTTTCTTGGCAGCAAGGCTCAACTCACTTCTACCTCAAGGGCACGCCACCAGATCTCAACTCAAGCTGCGGATTTGCCTACAGCTCTCAACGTCTGACATCTGGTGCACCCACACAACCAATCGTGGGCTGGCCTACCTCGCTGCGTCCCCCCTTCACTCCTCTTAAGTGGTTCGGGAATGTTGACCCGATATCCATCACCTACGCCTTTCGGCCTCGGCTAAGGACCCGACTAACCCGACGCGGAATGACCTGGCGTCGGAAACCTTAGACATACGGCGAACACGGTTCTCACGTGTTTTACGCTACTCATGCCTGCATTCTCACTTCTGTCCGCTCCAGCCGTCCTTACGGTCGACCTTCCCTGCTGACAGAACGCTCCCCTACCGCCCCAGCTATTGCTGAGACCCAAAGCTTCGGTATTATGCTTAGCCCCGTTAAATTTTCCGCGCAGGATCACTTGACCAGTGAGCTATTACGCACTCTTTAAAGGGTGGCTGCTTCTGAGCCAACCTCCTGGTTGTTTAAGTAACCCCACATCGTTTCCCACTTAGCATAAATTTGGGGACCTTAGCTGTTGATCTGGGCTGTTTCCCTTTTGACCACGAAACTCATCTCCCGTAGTCCGACTGCTATACTCTGGAGTACCGGCATTCGGAGTTTGATTGGGTTTGGTAAGCATTAAGCCCCCTAGCCCATTCAGTGCTCTACCTCCGGTACTGAACATATAGCGCTAGCCCTAAAGCTATTTCGGGGAGAACCAGCTATCTCCAAGTTCGTTTGGCATATCACCTCTACCCACAGCTCATCCCCTAATTTTGCAACATTAGTAGGTTCGGGCTTCCACGAGCGATTAGACTCGCTTCACCCTGTCCATGGGTAGCTCACTTGGTTTCGGGTCTAATCCTTGCGACTCAGCGCCCTATTCAGACTCGCTTTCGCTACGGCTTCGAGTGTTACTCTCTTAACCTCGCCACAAAGATTAACTCGCAGGCTCATTCTCCAAGAGGCACGCTGTCAGGCGTAGCGGCGCGCACCCGGCTTTCACCGGAGCACCGACCCGCTATTAGCCCTCCAACTGCTTGTAAGTTTACGGTTTCAGGTTCTATTTCACTCCCCTCAACGGGGTACTTTTCACCTTTCCCTCACGGTACTTGTTCACTATCGGTCGCCAAGTGTATTTAGCCTTGGAGGGTGGACCCCCCAGATTCCTACCGTATTAGCGTGCACGGTAGTACTCAGGTACCTGACGGAAGGCATTTGGTTTTCGTTTACGGGACTATCACCCTCTCTGGTTGGCTTTCCCACACCATTCTACTAACCAAACACTTTGTAACTTCACAATGTCAGGCCCTACAACCCCACTACGGCAAGCCGCAGTGGTTTGGGCTTTTCCCCTTTCGCTCGCCACTACTCAGGGAATACTCTCTTTTCCTCCGGGTACTTAGATGTTTCAGTTCCCCGGGTGCCCTTCAATCCGCCTATATATTCAGCGGATGATGCCAGCGGTTCGCGCTGGCGGGTTTCCCCATTCGGAAATCTCCGGATATATCGCCTGTTTACGGCTCCCCGAAGCTTATCGCAGTAACCTACGTCCTTCATCGGCACTTGGCGCCAAGGCATCCACCATAAACTCTTAGTAGCTTCTCACACATGATGCGGAGAACTCGATACTCTTTATCGTATCGTTTATTACTTTTTCTTACGATCAAAACATTAATGATGTTCTGACTTGGCCTACATACTATTCGGTTGGTAATGTGCTGCTGACTCGCCAGGGCGGTCAGGCGCCGGTTGAAAGGCGCTCAGTGTCACTCACATTTACGTCAGGGGCACTGAGCCCGTTTCAATCTTATTCATTTTTCAAAGAGACAATTCGACCCGGCTCACCGCCGGGTCTTATCAACCGTGCGGATCTGCCTTTTGTTTTACGATCTGGTCGCGCTTCCTGCCACTCACTGCTCCGTGTACATTTTTTGCAGCTCAGTGGAGATGAGGGGATTCGAACCCCTGACCTCCGCCGTGCAAAGGCGGCGCTCTCCCAACTAAGCTACATCCCCGATGTTGCCGGGTTTCAGGTGGGCCTTTCAGGACTCGAACCTGAGACCTCGCCCTTATCAGAGGCGCGCTCTAACCAACTGAGCTAAAAGCCCAAGATCAGTCCCTTAGAAACTGAGAAGTGATAGGAAAATCTGCCTTGCGATTTCGTTTGCGTCTTGACACCGCGTCAAGACTTTTAGAGCTGGAACATCCCCCGAAGGTTCAGTTCAAGACTCCATAGAAAGGAGGTGATCCAGGCGCACCTTCCGGTACACCTACCTTGTTACGACTTCGTCCCAGTCATCAACCCCACCCTCGACGGCTCCCTCCTTGCGGTTAGGATACCGGCTTCAGGTGTTGCCAACTCCCATGACGTGACGGGCGGTGTGTACAAGCCCCGGGAACGTATTCACCGCAGTATAGCTGACCTGCGGTTACTAGCAACTCCATCTTCATGCAGGCGGGTTTCAGCCTGCAATCTGAACTGAGACCAGCTTTATGGATTGGCTCCACCTCGCGGTTTGGCAACCTATTGTGCTGGCCATTGTAGCGTGTGTGTGGCCCAGGATATAAAGGCCATGCTGACTTGACATCATCCCCACCTTCCTCCGGCTTAAGACCGGCAGTCCCGTGTGACACATATAACACACAGCGAGGGTTGCGCTCGTTAGCGGACTTAACCGAACATCTCACGACACGAGCTGACGACAGCCATGCAGCACCTGTGCAAGCTCCCCGAAGGGTCGGTCGCCTTTCGGTTTCCTACCACTTGCATGTCAAACCCTGGTAAGGTTCTTCGTGTAACATCGAATTAAACCACACGCTCCGCTGCTTGTGCGGGGCCCCGTCAATTCCTTTGAGTTTTAACCTTGCGGCCGTAGTCCCCAGGCGGTGAACTTATCGCGTTAGCTTCAGTACCGATGGATTTAACCCCACCGACACTAAGTTCACATCGTTTACAGCTAAGACTACCGGGGTCTCTAATCCCGTTTGCTACCTTAGCTTTCGTGTCTGAGCGTCAGAAATGGGCCAGGAGATCGCTTTCGCCACTGGTGTTCCTCCGCATATCTACGCATTTCACCACTACACGCGGAATTCCATCTCCCTCTACCACTCTCTAGTCTGATAGTTTTGAACGACCTCTCCCGGTTAAGCCAGGAGCTTTCACATCCAACTTATCAAACCGCCTGCACACGCTTTACGCCCAGTAAATCCGGATAACGCTCGCCTCCTACGTTTTACCGCGGCTGCTGGCACGTAGTTAGCCGAGGCTTATTCTAAAGGTACTGTCCTTCCTCATCCCTTTAAAAAGCGCTTTACAACCCGAAGGCCTTCATCGCGCACGCGGCGTTGCTGGTTCCCGGTTTCCCAGATTACCAATATTCCCTACTGCTGCCACCCGTAGGTGTATGGACCGTGTTTCAGTTCCATTGTGGGGGGCCACCCTCTCAGGTCCCCTACCCGTCATCGCCTTGGTAGGCTATTACCCTACCAACTAGCTGATGGGACGCAGGCCCCTCCCGAAGCGAATAAATCCGTTTAGTCATAAGGCATCTAATCCAAATGACCACATGGGGTATTAGCAATCCTTTCGGACTGTTATCCCCCTCTTCGGGGCAGGTCACCAACGCGTTACTCACCCGTTCGCCACTAAGACAGTATTGCTACAGTCTCCGTTCGACTTGCATGTATTAAGCACGCCGCCAGCGTTCATCCTGAGCCAGGATCAAACTCTCCGCCAAATAACACCTTTCGGTGTAAGTTTCGGATCTGGTTTGTTACTCTTTTGAAAACGACAGGGCATCGTCTTCCTATCACTCTTCAGTTGTTAAGGTGCTGATTTCCAAGGGCCAGATTTTACTCTTGTGACCGCTTCTCGTCAAGATCGGGCGACAAAATTACCGATGCTCCTTTACAGGACGTCATCGGCCTGCCTTAACGATTTGCTTGTGGACAAGTCCTCAAGCCTGCTGCGTTTGTTGTTGGGTTGTTACGGATCTGCTTTTTACGGCGAAATCTTCAACGCACTTGGGACAGATATTGTAACCGCCTGTCTTTACCCTGTCAAGGGTTTTTTCAACGAGGGTCACTTCTCAAGTCTGGTTATTGGGTTTTCAAAGATCTGCCTTTTGGGCTAGACCGTTTGCCGTGTTATGGGCAACGAGGGGTGATTATACCCTCTGCTATTTTTGTGTCAAGGGTTAATCAGTACCAATTTTTCACCAGTTTTCGGTGGTTTTTAACGGAACTTATCACCCGGAACGACCGTCAAGTAGGTAAGCTTAAACAGGAGTGTTATAATCTGATTTCAATATGAGAAATCGCACCCGCTCCGCCCCACCCCTGCTCATACAACTCGGCGCCGCCCTGTGGATCGGTCTTGCTGTCGCTTTCGCGCTGCTGCTCCTCATTAATCTGGTGCCCGCGGTGGCGTTTGGCAACCGCATCTTCCCCGGGGTTTCGCTTTCTGGGTTGTCGCTCTCTGGTCTCAACATCAACGAAGCCACTGCGCTCATTTCCAGCGCCCGTAATTATCCTGAATCCGGGCGCATCACCCTGGAATACGGTTCACAAAAATGGGATCTCAAACCCTCCCAGCTGGGTGTGATGATGGACCCGCAAGCGACCGCGATCGCCGCCTACAAGACCGGGCGCAGTGGACCGCTGGACGAGGTACTGCTGGACCGGTTCACCCTGCTGCGGCGCGGTGTGGAAGTGCAGCCGGCTTTCGTTTACAACGAGAAGGCCACGGTGGACTTCCTTAATGCCATTGCCGCGGAGCTTAACCAGCCGCTTCAGGAAGCCGGCCTTGAAATTCAGGGCACCGAGGTCATCGTGAATAATGGTCAGCCCGGTCGCGTGCTTGATGTTGGCGCCAGCCTTGCGCTCATTGCCGCCCGGGTTGAGTTGATGCAGGACGCCGTCATTCCCCTGGTGGTGATCGAAACACAACCGGTCATCGCTGATGCCAGCGCGCAGGGCGAACTGGCCTGCGCCATTCTCAGCCAGCCATTCCGTTTTACGCTGCCGGCAGAGCTCGGCCCAGTTGAAGGTGATTGGCGCCTGGAACCCGCTGCGTTGGCAAAGATGCTCACCTTTGAGCGCGTGCAGGACGGCGGGGCTAATTCATTCGCGGTCGTCATCGATCCCATCTTGGCAGGGCTGCACCTCGAATCACTGCGCGAAGACCTTGACGCCGACCCTGAAAATGCACGCTTCATTTTCAACGACGAAACCGGTCAGCTTGACCTGAAAGACCCGGCGGTGATCGGCCGCAACATCAATATCCAGGGATCGATCGAAAGCATCAACAACAGCCTCAAGGCTGGAGCCCACGAAGCCCAGCTCGCTTTTGACATTACCCCGCCTGCCGTGACCGATGCCATGACCGGCGCCCAACTGGGCATTACCGAACTGGTGTATGAGTACACCTCATACTTCTTTGGTTCATCAGCAGACCGCGTGCAGAACATTAAAGCCGCGTCCTCTTCATTCCATGGCCTGCTGGTTCCTCCGGGCGGTACGCTTTCCATGTCCGATGAACTGGGCGATATCAGCCTGGATAACGGCTACGCAGAAGCCCTTATTATTCTCGGTAACGAAACCATCAAGGGCGTCGGCGGGGGCGTCTGCCAGGTGAGCACCACCCTGTTCCGCGCGGCTTACTTCGCCGGTTACCCGATATTGGAGCGTCACGCGCACGCCTACCGCGTCGGTTATTACGAGCAGACCGCCAGCGGCGGCCACAACACCAACCTTGCCGGTCTGGACGCCACCGTTTTTGTGCCGCTGGTGGATTTCAAGTTCAAGAACGACACCGATCACTGGTTGTTAATGGAGACCTATGTGATCAATAACTCGGCGCTTACCTGGAAGTTTTACTCGACAAAAGACGAGCGCGCGGTGGATCACACCACTACCGGCCCTACAAACATCGTGGAAGCCCCCGAGGACCTCTACCGTGAAAACCCCGAGCTGGATAAAGGCGAGGTTAAACAGGTGGACTGGGCCGCGGAAGGCGCCAGGGTAGTGGTGAACCGGAGGGTTACGCGCGGCGGGGAACTGCTGTATGATGACACCTTCACCACTGTTTACGAGCCCTGGCGCAACATCTTCGAATACGGCCCGGGCACCGAAAACATGCCCCCTGATAAAGATAACGGGGACCCGGAAGAAGATTGACCCCCGGGCATGATGGTACAATAGTCTCGCAATGTAGACTGGAGCAAGAAATATGATCAATCAAGATTTGCTTGATATCCTGCGCTGCCCGGCCTGTGTAAAAGAAAAGGACGGTTTGCTGGACCGGGTGCGCGAAGTGTGGCTGGTTTGCCGCGACTGCGGACGCAAATACCCGATCGTTGAAGAGATCCCGGTAATGCTCATCTCTGAAGGTGACCGCTGGGCTGCTCACCTCGTGGAAGACCTGCCTGTCCCGCCGCCCAGACCCGAATAATCACATAAACCGCAGGCGGTTTCTTCTGGTATTATTCTTGCAACAAGATACCGGTAGTATACAAACCTCTAACATGATGGTGAATTTTTAATGACGCAAATGACAAGAAAATCCATGACCCGCTCAACGCGGCGAAAACAGAAAATGGATACCACCACCAGGGTGCTTTTGATCTCTTTTGCCGTGGTGGGTGTAATTCTGGCTTTTTTGGCCGGCAGGTTCGTTTATAACACGGTCAAAAGCTGGACCATCACCTCGCTTCCCGGAGCACCGGTGGGTTCGCTGGGAAGTAACGAGGAACAGGTCGCCATCCCCGAACTAAATATCCAATCCAATACCGGTCCCGAAGCCAAGTCGTGGGACGGTAAAAGCCGTGTGAACATCCTCTTCCTCGGGCTTGACGCGACCGACCAGCGCGAATTGATGGAGCCCGGTCCGCGCTTCTCAGATACCATGATCCTGGTGACCATTGACCCGCTCACACAAACACTTGGCGCGCTCTCCATCCGCCGCGACCTGTGGGTCAATATCCCGGGTTACGACTATCATAAGATCAACAAGGCGCATTTTATTGGTGAAGCCTACCAGCTTCCCGGCGGCGGCGCTGGTCTGGCGGTGGCCACGGTCGAGGAATTTCTCGGCATCCCGATCCATTATTACGCCAAGGTGGATTTCAATACTTTCGTTAGAGTGATCGATGAAATAAAGGGTGTGAAGATCGAAGTTAAAGAACGCATCCTCGCTGACTGGAACGCCAACGGCAACAACTTCTGGCTGGAACCCGGTGTCTATACCTTGCCCGGCACGTACGCCCTGGCGTATGCCCGTTACCGCGGCAGTGACGCGGGTGATATTGACCGCGGCGAGCGGCAGATGCAGGTGATGATGGCCATCCGCGACCGCATCCTTGATTTTAGAATGCTGCCAAAGCTGATTGCGAGTGCGCCCGCCCTTTATAAGGATGTTTCAGATGGTGTGCAGACCAACATGACCTTTGACCAGGCCGTACAGATGCTGGTGCTGATTACCAAGCTGCCGCGCGAGAACTTTAAGACCTACAACATCACGTATGACTACGCCGCGCCGGAAATGATCACCACTTTCGACGAGGGCACTCAATACATCCTGCGCCCCTTCCCTGATAAGATACGCGAGTTGAGAGACCAGATCTTTGCCTCCACTGGCGCCGCGGCCGCGCCTGTGGTCATGGAGACGGGTGATCCGCTCGCGCTCGCACTGGCCGAGAATGCACGCATTACCATATACAACGGCACCAGTAGCAGCGGACTTGCGGAATCCACCCAAAATTACCTTGCTGCACAGGGGCTCAACATAATCGAAGCATCATCCGCAGCCGAGGCGTACCCGTACACCACGCTGGTGGTACACAGCGCTACGCCCTACGCGCTGGCATACTTATCCAGCATCATGCAGGTACCCGGTACACGCATTTTCAACCAGTACGATCCTGAAAGCACAACTGACGTCACCGTGTTCCTGGGTGAAGACTGGGCTGCGTCCAATCCAATGCCGTAAAGCAACGGTCGTAATTCAATAACCTTCATCAGGCCGGAAAACCGGCCTGTTTTTATGGCTGCTTGAATATAAGCTGGATGGAACCCGGGAAAGCATCCCCGTCCTCGCTCTTGCACTGCGGGATGGAAAGGTTTTGCACCAGCTGCCCGGTATCGCCGACCCGCAGGTTATAAGTCATTCCCTCCACCATGGTGTAATCCGCGTATCCGTGACTGATCTCAGGATAGAGGCCGGTAAAAAAGCTTTCAACTCCACCGTTGGTGATGGAAACTTCAACGCGCACTGCCGCCACAGGCTTATCGGAAGCATCGAACACGTAAACCATGATCAACGACCCGCTCCCCTCTGCCTCGCAAACTTCCTTTTGTTCCACCAGCTCGTAAGGCGCGCCCTGCGTGGGCTGCGGCGTGGTGGTCGGACGCGGCGTAACGGTCGCTCCTGCTGTTCGGGTTGGCGGGAGGGTTGTGGGGGTCAGCATCACATCAGGTGTTGAAGTTGCTGCCAGCGGCTGGGCAACCCCGGCGGCGATCCGCGGCATCGGTGTGATCACCAGTTGTTTCTGGCTCACCGCCGCGGCTAACAGCGCCAGCGCCCGGCTGGTTTGTTCATCTCCGTCCGGAACCATTTCCTCCTGCGCTTGCGCCACCAGGGCTTCAGCCGTTCTGGGATCACCCAGCAGCGCCAGCCTGGCAAAAGCCCGGCCGTTATCAGCTTCCACCAGGTACGCCCTGGCAACGAGAGCGCGGTAATGGTCGCGGTCAGCAGTTTTCAATGCTGAAGGCGCCGCGTCCACAAAATTCGCAGGGAAAACAAAAATTGACAGCAACAGGCCAAGGGTAGCGCCAATGACCAGCCCTGTCAGCAGGTACCACGACCCGCGTTTTTCTCTCATTGCGCGGGCTCCTGCGCCTGCTGCTGCAGCGCGATCTCCAGGTCAGCGATCAGGCGCATCTCCCAATCCGCGTATCCCATTTCCTGGGCGGTCAGCAGCCCGCGCTGCACCGCGCCTATCGGGTCGGCGGGTTTGATTTTATCCAGCAAGTCAACCGCATTTCCCAGGTCGCCATCCGTGGCGTACAATTCCGCCACCATCAACACATAATCTGCTTTGTAATCTGCGCGCAGGCTCTGCGGCGAGCTCGCTGAGATCCTGGCCGGGTAGTATAACCAGCCATACATCAGACCGCCTGCAACACCAAGCAGAATGGCAAGGATGAAACCAATGAGCCTGCCTTTACGCATTCCTCAATCCTTCGGCAGCATGGGGATGTGGATACCCATCCGCCTGGCGGCTTCGACCGCCTGCGGGTATCCGGCGTCCGCGTGCCTGACCACACCCATGCCGGGATCCGTGGTCAAAACCCGCTCCAGCCGTTTCGCGGCTTCAGGGGTGCCGTCAGCCACGATCACCATGCCCGCGTGCTGGCTGTAACCGATTCCCACCCCGCCGCCATGATGGAAGGAAACCCAGGTAGCTCCTCCCGCCGCGTTGATGAGCGCGTTCAGGATAGGCCAGTCACTGACGGCATCAGATCCGTCGCGCATGCCCTCCGTCTCGCGGTTTGGAGAGGCCACTGAACCGGCGTCAAGATGGTCGCGGCCGATGACAATGGGCGCTGTCAGCTTGCCGCTTGCGACCATTTCATTAAATCTAAGTCCCGCCTTCACCCGTTCGCCGTATCCCAGCCAGCAGATGCGCGATGGCAGCCCCTGGAAGTGTACGCGTTCCCTCGCCATCTTCAGCCAGCGCTTTAGGTGCTCATCCCGCGGGAATAGCTCAAGGATCGCTTCATCGGTGCGGTAAATATCCTCGGGGTCTCCGGAAAGAGCCACCCATCTGAAGGGGCCTTTGCCCTCACAGAACAGCGGCCGGATATAAGCCGGCACAAAACCCGGGAAGTTAAAGGCGTCTTTAACACCGTTGTCAAAAGCGCGCTGACGCAGGTTATTGCCATAATCGAACACTTCCGCGCCTTTGCGCTGAAAATCCAGCATCGCGCGGATATGCGCGGACATGGAATCCAGGGAGCGCCTGGCGTACTCCTTTGGATCACTGGAGCGCAGCTGTTCAGCTTCTTTCAAAGACAGTCCTGCCGGGATATAGCTCATCACATCATGCGCCGGTGTCTGGTCGGTCACCACATCGGGGGTCACGCCGCGCAGCACCAGTTCGGGGTAGATGTCGGCGGCGTTGCCGATGACCGCGATGGAGCGGGGTTCCTCACGCTGGCAGAACTCCTCGACCAGGGTCATGGCTTCCTCCAGCGTATCCACCACCACGTCTACGTAACCCGTCTCCAGGCGGCGTCGCGCGCGCTCAGGGTCAACCTCAACGCACAGCCCTACTCCCTCGTTCATGGTGATCGCCAGCGGCTGCGCGCCCCCCATACCCCCCAGACCGGCAGTGAGTACGAACCTGCCGCGCAGCGATCGCCAGCCCTTCTGCTGTGCCAGCGATCCAAGCGTTTCATAAGTCCCCTGCAGAATCCCCTGGGTGCCAATATAGATCCATGAACCCGCTGTCATCTGCCCGTACATGATGAGCCCTTTGGCGGCCAGCTCGTCAAAATGCTCTTGAGTGGCCCAGTGCGGCACCAGGTTGGAATTGGCGATGAGCACACGCGGCGCGTCGGTGTGGCTTTTGAACACCGCCACCGGCTTGCCTGATTGCACCAGCATGGTTTCATCAGGGGCGAGTTCGCGCAGTGTCTTTAATATGGCATCAAAGCAATCCCAATCGCGCGCGGCCTGCCCGCGTCCGCCGTACACCACCAGGTCCTGCGGGCGTTCAGCCACCTCCGGATCCAGGTTGTTCTGGATCATGCGGTACGCGGCTTCGATCTGCCAGTTTGTGCAGGTGAGCCCGCTGCCGCGGGGAGCCCTGATCACGCGTGATTCCACCATGCGTCCTCCGATATTTTCAGGCTTTAATTCCCGATTATTATACGCTGAAATGCGCATGCCTTGCGTTGAAGGGTGTTTATCGAGGATTGGAGGGGGTGATAACCGCCGCCCGGATATTCCTGGCGTAATCGCGCAGCACCTGGTCTGTGATCCGCCCGGAGATGCCGTCCAGCCGCAGGATCAGCCGCAGCATTAGCGGCCGTTTCTTAAGCCGGTACGCCAGGAACCGCACCACGCGCTCAGGATCCGCCACCAGTTCAACCGTGGCATTGATCTTATTTTCGCCCACCTGTATCACCACACGCGGATCCGCTTCTACATTGCGGTACCAGTCCGCTCTTTCTCCATCCGCGGCGCCTACCCAGTAAACACCATCGATCAGTTCATACTGCAGCCCTACCGTGTGCGGCCTGCCGCTGCGCCTGCCTGTGGTGGTCAGCAGCAGCACCACTCCTCCGGCAAAACGGTACAAAAAACGCCGGTAAAGCCGGCTGAACTTTCTGTTATCGGGTTTGATTTTCACACGGGCAGCCTTTTACTCGTACTTGAGCGCGTTCACGGGTACCAGCGTGGCGGCACGCAGCGCCGGGTACAGCCCCGAGAGCAGCCCGATCACTGTGGCGAACACCAGCGCGAAGACCGGCAGCCAGAAAGGTGTTGAAGCCGCGGCTGTAGGTAAAGCGCCCCCTCCCTGAGAAGCCTGGCTCGCGAAATAGGAGAGTGCAACCACGTTGAGTATGGCGCTGGCTCCCCACCCCAGCACCACGCCTCCCAGCCCGCCAACAAACCCGATGCCAGCAGCTTCACCCAAAAAAATGCTGAGCACGTCGCGGTTGGTAGCCCCCACCGCTTTCATCAAACCGATCTCCCGCGTGCGCTCCAGGATGGCCATGGCCATGGTGTTGGCAATACCGATGGCGGCCACCAGCAGCGCGATGGCACCGACACCGCCGAAGATGATCTGCAGCACCAGGAAGAAAGAATTGATCCCCTCCAGGTAGGATTGCGGTGTGTTGGCCATGTAGCCCATCGTGTTGATCTGGTCGGCCACATCCAGCACCACGTCAGGATCTTCCGCCTTGACGATGAGCATGCTGTAGCCTTCCTTGTCGCGGTTGATGCGCGTGCCGCGCGCCCATTCACTGAAAGCGGTTACATCCTCCAGGCGCATGTACATGTTGCCGTCAGCCATGCCGCGTGTCTCATCGAGTATGCCGACAATGCGGACATTGAACGTGCGCCTGACCTCCTCGCCGTCCTGCGTGTATTTGATCAACACCAGGCGTATCGTCTGGTCAAGCAGATCGGGTGGTTCGGTCATCTCCTCGCCGGGGCGAGGTTTGGGATCGTAAAAATTTTGCGGCACCCAGGAACCGATGACCATGGTTCCCTTCGCCAGTTCCGTGGTGCCCCGCACAGCGGTCAGCCCCATATCCGAGAGGTCGCTCACGTTAACCCCCATAACATTCCCCCAGGACATGAGTTTGCCGAAATAGATCTCGGCGCCCGCCTGCATGTAATCATGAATGACCGCCTGGCGCACGCCGCGAATAGCTGCTATTTCCTTTATCGCTGCGGGTGTGAGCAGTTTGACCCCGGTGTCACCACCGTACATCGCCACTCCCCCGCCGCCCTTTGACTCCACCGCCATCACTTCCTGGTATCCAGGGTACACCTCGATGCTGGTCAGGTCGCTGATCCCCCACAACTGCTGGGTGGCGTTCTTTTGCAACCCCACCGCCAGCGAAACCAGCACCACCACCGCGGCGGTGCCGATCACCACTCCCACGGCTGTGAGCAGCACCCGGCCTTTGCGTCTGCCAAGGTTATAGATGATCAGGCTGACAAGATCAATAAAGCGCATCGCGACTCCCCGGTCCTATCCCTTGGGGATGGCGGGAACCGGGATCACCTCTTCAGAAGGCATGTCTTCCACCGGGAACTGCTCGACCGGCTGTTGGATGCCGCTATCCAGCCCGATGAGCCCCTTGAAAAACCTCACCACCTTCTGCCAGAAAGTCTCGGGGGTGGGTTCTACGATCACCTCGCCATCCGGCATGCCGCCCTCGCCCATATCCGGGGGAACTTCCATGGCGGGCTGGATTTCAACAGGAATGACCTGTTCGATAAAACGCGGCTGGTTGAAATCATCCGTGTAATTGATAACGACCTTCAGATCCAACGGGCCTTCCTGGTAGGGCATCAGGCTGGCATCCAGGGTGTAATAACCGCCCGGGTCCAGCGCGCCGATCAGCAGCACGTTGTTAAAGAGGTCAGCGTTCTCCGCGGTTACCTTCAGGTTTCCAAGCACATAAGTTTTCCTGCCCAGGTTGGTCACCTGCAGGGGCAGGATGTTTTCCATACCGGCGGTCAACATTCCCGCGTCGCGGTAAAAACTTACCTCCACTTGCGGCAGAGAATACACCAGCAGGGTGATGATCTGGTCATCCACCAGGCGGTTGCCCCTGGCATCGTTATAAACGAAAGATAGCTTTAGCGAGTAAGCCCCCGGCTGTGCGGTGACGTTCACCACCAGCTTCTGGGTCACCGCTGCGGTCATGTCTTTGTTGATGTCGCCGACAAAGATCACGTTGGAACTGCCCAGAGGCGCGAAAGTGGTCAGGTCGCTGCCTCCCCCTGATATACCTCCCGGCTGCGGCGTGCCCATATCATCGCCAGCAACAGCCCCGCCGCCGATCACGGCTGTCACCCCCCTGGCATCCGCCAGACCCAGGTTCTTGACATCCAGTTTCAATTCAAATATCGAACCGGGCTGCAGGGGGTCGATATCCGTGCTGTAACCGGTCACCACCAGCTGCGGACGCTGCGGGATGTTGGGGGTGGCCGTGGCGTAATAACCCGAAGAAGACGGCTCGGCGATGACAACGGATATCGTGAAGCTTTCGGAATAGGGAGTCCCGAGCGGGTCGGTGTAGTTCACTGTTGCCTTGATGCTGGCGACGTTCGCCCAGGCAAGCGCGTCTCCGATGAGGAACTTCTGGTTGATCGTGTTCGTGTCTCCCGGGGGGAGTGTGCCTGTGGTGCGCACCCCGCCGCTCTCGCGCGGGTAAAAATCCGCGCCGTCGAAAGTGACGATAATGTTTTCAGCGCTCACCTTGCCGTTGTTGCCCAGCACCACCTGGAGGTTCATTTCATTACCAGCGTAGAGTATTTTATCTCCCGTGGAGTAGGAGGCGATGGTTACCAGCGGACGCCCGGGGACGGATGTTGGCGCGGGGGTTTTGGTGGGGGCTGGCAGTGCCACAATGGTTTTCAGTTGAAGGGTACCCACGGTATTCGTACCCTGCGTCACTTTCACCACCGTAATGTCATTCTGACCATCCGAGGCTGTATCCGGGATGGGAACATTTACACTGACCGATTTCGTTTCTCCGGGGGCGAATGTAAGTACATCCGGAACCACCGCGGGATCGGTCCAGCCGGCGGTGCTATCAGCGTTCACCGTCAAGGAGCCGCCGGCAACGCTGGTGATGTTCACTGTATACGTGACGATGGAACCCGGCAGGCCGCTCAGCGAGGCGTTATCGGTCCACACCTCGTCACTCAGGGGCGCTGCGCTTGTGTTGGCAGTCATCATTCCCAATAGGAAGACCAGGGTTAAAAACAGCAGCGTGATTTTGCGGATTTTCTGGTTCATGAGATTACTTCCTGTTCTTCAATGGTTTGCGTTGTATTCTCGGTGGCCCTGTGATATTCCTCTTCAGATACCACCCGTCCGTCAAGCAGGTAAAGCATATCGGTGGCGAACTGGCGCATGCGCGGGTCGTGAGTCACCACGATCACCGTCTTTCCAGCCCGGTGCAGCCGCGATAGCAGCTGCATGATGGCAAATCCGCTTTGGCTGTCGAGGTTGCCAGTGGGCTCATCCGCCAGTATCAGCGGCGGGTCATTGATCAACGCGCGGGCAATGGCCACCCGTTGCTGCTGCCCGCCTGAAAGCTCGGTGGGTTTGTGAGACGCGCGGTCGCTCAACCCGACCTTTTCAAGGATCTCCTGCGAGCGGGTGCGCCGCTGCGACCTGGCTACCCTGGCAAAGCGCAGCGGAAAACCCACGTTTTCTTCCGCCGGCATGGATGGGATCAGGTTGAAAGACTGGAAAATGAAGCCCACGCGGTTGCGCCTGTATTCCGCCAGCCTGTTTTCGTCCATCTTTTCGATCTCATCCTCTCCGATTTGAATGCTCCCGGAGGTCGGCCAATCCAGCCCGCCCAGCAGGTACAGCAGAGTGCTTTTGCCTGAACCGGATGGACCCATGACCACTGTGAATGAGCCCGGAGCAATATCCAAAGAAACCTGATCCAGCGCGACCACGGTGTTCTCACCCATGCTGTAGAGCTTTGTCAGACCGCGGGTACACACAAAACCAGGAGCGATCATCACATCCACCCTTCCATTAGAAGTAGAAACCGCCTCTCAACGATAATCCTCCCAGCGCGGAGGAAAGCAGACCCGGGATGGCCATCAGCAGCAGGACAATGAGCACTGAAACCGCGGTAGCGATCCAGGCTTTGGTTCGCGGCAGCCCTGAAAGGGGTACAGACCCGATCAGCAGCAGGATGATATGGAAAATGAAATAGATGTCAATAAATCCGAGAAGGCTCCTGAAGTAAACGCTGATCCCGGCCGCGTCGCTGGCGATAAAACCTGAAAACCCCGGCGCGCTCACCACGGTTTTGGTGAACAGCATCGCCGGTATCTGCACCAGGTAACGTACAGCCAGCGGCAGCATCGACCAGGCTACCAGGTTGTAGGATTTGATACTGCCGGCACGGCTGCCCGCCAGCGTAAGGCTGAGATACATCAGGATGCTGAGCAGGAACCAGGGCGCCCAAACCTTTAATAACCCGGATATCAAGGGGAAAACATACAGGAACAATGGAGAAGTCTGCTGCGCCTGGGCTGCAAAAAACTGTTCCTGCATCTCAGGCGAATAGTACTGGAAGTCCGGCGGCAGTTCGCTGCCCATCTGGATCACATTTCGCTTGATGGGCGCGCCGATGACCACAGCCAGTATTACCAGCACAGAGAGGATCAGCAGGGGGGTCAGCCAGACGGATTTCTCCTGCGCGACGATGGCAGTTGTCGTCCGCGCTGGCCGGGTAAACAGCGGAAAAATCCATTCCGTCTTAAGTGCCTGCCTTTTCTTGTTACTTCCATTTCCATTCTGATTCAATGCCAAGGCGCACCTCTTGATCAAGGTATTCCTGAAATAGACGCATTTATCATACTACAAGTTCCCGAACCGTAGATTTGCAGAAAAAACCGGCGTGCTATAATCGCGTTGGGAGGGACCCATGCGCATCAAGATCGGAACCGAAAACAATTACGAGGGCAGAACCCTCGCCTGGATGCTTGATTACCCGGGGTGTTTCTCGTACGGCGCTGATGGCAGCGAAGCCATCATCCGCGCACCCCAGGCGATACTGCGGTACAAGGAATGGGTTGACAGCCATCTGCCCGACTCCTGGATGCAGGATCTGGAGGACTTTGACATCCACCTGGAAGAAAGCTGTGATGTATTCACCATCAACCGGCAATACGACCTCGCGCAGGACGGGTACGAGGTAAATGCCTGGTTCCGCCATGACTGGAAACCGCTCACGGCCGAGGACATTCGCAGAGGAATGCTGGTGTTAACCTGGAGCCGGGAGGACCTGCTTGAACTCGTGTCGGGGCTCGCCGCCCCCCAATTGGACTGCCGATTCGAGGGTGAGCGCTGGAGCATCGCCGGGGTGTTGGGGCACATCGCCAACGCGGAACACTGGTATCTTGACCGCCTGGGCCTCGCCGGTTTACCCCGAAAGGAACTGCCCGTAGATGTTTTTGAGCGCCTGGGCGTGGTGCGCCAGCGGTTGGCAGACGTGCTGCCCACACTGGAAGGCAGTACCAGCGTGATAGGCGTGGACGGGGAATTCTGGTCGCCCCGTAAATTACTGCGCCGCGCCGCCTGGCACGAAGTCGACCACATTGAACACATCTTTAAATTGATGGCAAAGCTATAGAAAACGCCTCCCGTGCGGGAGGCGTTCACTTGTGATCATCAGGAAGGAGGTTGGGAGTTGCCTTACTTGAGCGAAGAATCAAGCCCAAGCAGACTGAAGGCCAGGAACATCAACCCGAAAATACCTATCACCAGATACACGATAATCGCCATAGCGCACCTCCACGAACCTTCCTGTTTCACTCCTTTGAGCAGCAAAAGTTCATCTCTCTGTTTGTTGCTCAGCTATTGTTAATACGTATAACCCCCGAAAAAGTTCCCGGATACTGGCTGATTGATTAATTATTCCCACTTAAATAAATTGAAAACTCAAGAGATGCGCCGCGGAAAACCGTTCCCCCTGCCTTGTGTCAGCTTATCCGCCCACACACCGGCAATGGACTGACCGCAAAAAGCGCAGGCGCCTTCCGCGCTGATGTGATACCCGTTCAGCAGGTAGCCGCGTCTTGAAATCACCACCCTGCCGCACTTCGGGCAGAGGGTATCTTCCAGCGAACCCACGCGCCCCGGCAGGTTGCCGGCGTACACGTATCGCAGCCCGGCTTCCTGGCCGATCTCAGCGGCGCGCTGCAGCGTCGCAGCAGGGGTGGGGGGCGCGTCTTCTTTATAATCAGGGTGGTAGGCGGTCACGTGCCAGGGGATCTCAGCTGAAACGGAAGCCAAAAAGCGGCCTGTTTCCCACAACTCATCAGATGAATCGTTCATCCCCGGTATGACCAGCGTCACCACCTCCAGCCAAAGCCCCTTTTCTCTCACGCGTCTGATGGTATCCAGCACCGGCTGCAGCGTTCCGCCCATCTTCCTGTACTCGCTATCGCGCATGCTTTTCAGGTCCACCTTATACCCGTCGAGCCAGGGCGCCAGGTAATCCAGCACCTCGGGGGTGGCGTAGCCGTTCGATACGTACGCGGTCTTCAGCCCGTTCTGCCTGGCCAGCTTGAACACTGCTACCGCCCACTCGGTGGAAATGAGCGGTTCGTTGTAGGAGGAAGCGATCGCCTGCGCGCCGTTCTCTACCGCGTACTCCACGAGCCTTTCAGCAGAGATCCGCCTTACCGAATAAGCCGAACTGCCGGCATGCGGGTCGCGCAGCGCCTGTGAGGAAAACCAGTTCTGGCAGAAACGGCAGTGAAAGTTACACCCCAGCATACCGAAGGTCAGCACTTCGCTGCCGGGAAGGAAATGATTGAATGGTTTTTTCTCGATCGGGTCGATCTGCGCCCCAGCCACGTATCCCTCAGGAACCATCAGTACGCCATCTGCGTTGTAACGTACCCCGCAGATGCCGCGGCGGCCGGGTTTGAGCAGGCAGCGATGCGCGCACGCCAGGCAGCGCAGGTTGCCTGCTTCCAGCGTTTCCACCAGTTCTCCAGGCCTGGTTAGAACATCCAGCAGTTCGTACGGTTTCATTGGTCGCTCCACACTCATTATAGCCCTGGCGCTGCGCTTTTCAACCCGCGCGCAAGCGTAGATATGGTAAACTCCCTCCATATGGACGAGAAAACCATTAACACGCTTGAGTTTCCGCGCGTGATCGAGAAACTGCTGGAATACGCCTCCTTCAGCGCTTCCGCTGACCTGGCGCGGGTGCTTAAACCCGCCCCAACGCTCAAAGAAGCGCTCGAAAGACAGGCCCTCACCACCGAAGCGCGCCTGCTGCTCAGCCTCAAGGCGGATATCAGCGTGGGCGGTTCGCACGACATCCGCCCGCTGGCTGACCTCGCCAGCCGCGGAGGTGTTCTCACCGAGGCGGAACTGCTCTCGGTTAGCGGCACCCTTATGGCTTCGCGCGATCTCGCCCGGCATTTTGAAAAGTTCAAGGAGCGCGCACCCAACCTGGCGGAGATCGCCGCGCTCTTCCCGCCGCCGCCGGGTATCATCGAGGCCATCTCGCGCTGCATTTCTGACCGCGCCGAGGTGCTGGACAACGCCTCTGCCAAACTCAGTTCCATCCGCTCGGAGATCAAGATCTCACATGACCGGCTGCTTTCACGCCTTGAGCGCATGATCGGCGACGCCCACACCGTTCCGATGCTGCAGGAGCCCATCATCACCCAGCGCAACGGGCGCTATGTTATCCCCCTCAGGGCTGAGTTCAAGGGCAGGCTTAAATCCATTGTGCACGACCAATCCTCTTCTGGTGCCACCCTTTTTGTTGAACCGCTGGCGGTGGTGGAATTAAACAACCGTTGGCATGAACTGCAGCTGCAGGAGCGCGACGAGGCGCGGCGCATTCTGGCGGAACTTTCAAGCCGTGTCGGCGCTGAAGCAGAAGCCATCAACGGCATCGTCACCGCCCTGGCGCGCTTCGACTTCTGCCTGATGTGCGCTAAATACGCCGAAGACCTCCACGCCAGTGAACCTGTACTGCGGACTATTTCGCCGCCCCGTGATGCCAGCCACCCCGGCGCGACCATTAAGCTGTTCAAAGCCCGCCACCCCCTGCTGAACCCTGAAACCGTGGTACCCATCAATGTTGACCTTGATACGGGCATTTTCGCCTTGGTCATTACCGGCCCGAACACCGGAGGCAAGACGGTAACCCTCAAGACCGTGGGTCTGATGGTGATGATGGCGCAATCCGGGTTGCACATTCCCGCGCAATCGGGCTCCGAGCTGAGCTTCTTTGATAATGTCTTCGCTGATATCGGCGATGAGCAATCCATCGAACAATCCCTCTCCACCTTCTCCGGGCACATCACCAATATCGTGCGCATCCTCGAGCGGGCGCGCACTAAAACGCTGGTGCTGCTGGATGAGCTTGGCGCCGGTACCGACCCGCAGGAAGGCTCCGCCCTGGCGCGGGCCATCCTCCTGCACCTGGTGGAGAAACGGGTCCCCAGCCTCATCGCCACGCATTACCCTGAATTAAAAACCCTGGCGCATGCCACGGCGGGCGTGGTGAACGCCAGTATGGAATTTGATCTCAAGACCCTGCGCCCCACCTATCACCTCACCATCGGCATCCCCGGGCGCTCGAATGCGCTGCTCATTGCCAAAAGGCTGGGGCTGCCGGATGGTATTCTTGACAATGCCCGCGGCATGATCGACCCGAACGAACTGGTGTCGGATGAACTGCTGAACGAGATCCATCACCAGCGCGAGGTGGCTCGCAAGGCGCGTTCATCGGCTGACCGCGACCGTTCGCTTGCCAGCAACATGCGCCAGGAACTGACCCGCCGCCTGGAAGGCATTGAGGATGAACGCCGCGCAGTGCTGGAAGAAGCCCGTGATGAAGCTGAAAAGGAACTGAACGAACTAAGAAAAGAACTTGAAGCGCTGCGCAGGCAGCTGCGCCAGGCGCACCAGCCGCAGGCTGAGATCGAAGCGGCAGTGGAAAAACTGGAGGTAATGGAGCAGAAGGTTGAAAGAAAGCCGCGCCGCAAATCCACCGCCCCCGCCCTGCCGGCACCAGCGCTGCGCCCCGGCGCCAGGGTAAAACTCCGTTCAATGAAACTCGAGGGAGTCATTACCTCCATTGATGATGACAGCGCTGAAGTAATGGTGGGCAACCTGCGCGTGAGGGTCAAGACCGCTGACCTGGCAGCTGCGGGTGAAACCGTGCCAGGCGCTGAAACCATTAAACCCTCCGCACCGCAGTCCGGGTCCGCGCGCAAATCCGCAACCACCCCTTTCAGACCGACGCCGGGCATGGAACTGGACCTGCGCGGTATGCGCGCCGAGGACGCGCTGGATAAACTGGACGCATACCTGGGAGAAGCCTACGCCAGCGGCATGCCTTTTGTTCGCATCATCCACGGCAAAGGCACCGGCCGCCTGCGGCAGGTCATCCGCGAGGCTTTAAGGAATTCTGCTTATGTGAACACGTATGAAGAGGGCGGGGAGAAGGAAGGCGGCGAAGGCGTGACCATCGCCCATTTTTCAGAGGACTGATGTAATAGATAAGGCCGATAGTGGCTCTCCTCAAAGCACTTACCGGCCTCATATGCGCAGCCTCCCTTTGACTGCAGCAGAGCTTTCATTACTGGTGTCTATGTATATACAACAAAGGCGTTGACATATCGTTGACATTTATCCTCCATTTCTTGCGGAAGCTTATGAACAATCCCTTTACCTCCGGTAATGTTGCTGTCTGCGCCAGCGCTGCCATCAATTCATCCACACGCTTCCTGGCGTTCCTCCCGATCTCCCCGCTGCCCTTGGAAAGGACAAACATCCTTCCGAGCACCTGGAACTCCGCCCAGACATTTTTCGAGGCCGCCAGACTTGATTGGGTTTCGCTATACCGTTCCAGGGCATCCTGTGTTCTTCCCTCAAGCTCGGCAACCACCGCTGTGATCCACCCCGCGTAAGCCTCCCGGTTCAACATGCCGCGTTTATTCATTTCTACCAGTATTCGCCCGCCTACTTCTTTTAACTTCACAACAGATCCGCCGGCAAAGGTCAACATTAATTTCGTCATCTCTGCTTCGAGCGCCACCCCGCATAACCCCTTAATTGAGGCTTCTTTAATTCCTTCCTCTATTAATAAAAGCGCTTCATCTGGTTTTCCTTCATAATATTGCACTGACCCAAGCAAATGCCGGCTGATGATGGTCTGGTAATTTTTCTCCCCACTGTCAATAAGCCCGGTGTACATGGCGTCTGCTTTTTCAGACGCGCGTAAACAACGGTAGACCTCCCCCTTGATCAACTGAGCGTGCATCGAAAGCTTTTCCTGCGGAAAAGCCACTTCGCGCCTGGCAGCCTGGTTCAGGTGGAACCAGCATTTATCAAGATTCCCCTGGAACAGGTAAGCCTGGGCCAGCACAAGATCTATTACGGACCGCCAATACCGGATGTCCAGTTTTTCCGCCAGCTGCTTGGCCGTCACACAGGTCTGGATGGCTTCGTCGACCCTTCCGGAATAAAACTGCGTCATCGAATGAACAGCGAGCGCCTGCAAGTAGGCCGAGCGCCGGTTTACCATGATGCTGTCCTTCACCATTTCGACGCCAAGTGCATGTGCCCGTTCCGGTTCTCCAGTAAGGCACAGCGTTGCGCAGAGGTATGTCAGAATATTCACGCGGTTATCCAGCCACGCCGCATCTATTTCAAGTGGTTCAGTATTTAAAGCCCTGTCAAGATAATCTATGGCCTGGGTGTACTCATCTTTTCCAAAATGGATATTGCCCAGCCTGGCAAGGGTTCTATTCTTTTCAACCTGGTGATCTGTTTTGGCAAGGTAGAACTCGGCCTTTTTCAGGCACTCTTCAGCCTTTTGAAAATCGTTGTGCAACTCGAAAACCCGGCCTAATCCGTTGTACCCTGTTCCAGCCAGGAAAGGACTCCTGTGGGCATCGGCTGTTTTCAAGCAGCAATTGTAAATATTCTCGCCCGTTACGCCGTCATCGTGCTCTACGGCGTAATTACCCCATTCGTTGACCACTTCGTATATCAGCAGCTCATTAAAACCCGACGGCGAGTTACAGATCAACTTAAGCGCTCTGCCGTAGGCGGTGTAGGTATTTTCTTTCGAGTACTGAGAACGCGCGTACCTCCCCGCCTCCAACCAGGCCGCTACTGCCTTCTCAACCTCTCCGGCAGCGTCAAAATGGGTTGCTATGTCGATTAAATTATGAGGGCGGATTTTTCGGCGTTTTTTCAACGCTGCGGCCGCGCGTAAATGCAGGTGCCTCCTGGCGGCTGGACCCAGCAGCCCTACTACGATCTCGCGTTCGACATCGTGCTTGAACACATAACCCGCGATAATCCCGTCCTCCGGGTTAACACGAATAAATCCCGCCCTGCTTAACTCCTGTATACAGTCGACCAGGTTCATACCGGTTGTGCCGGTCATTTCCTCAATCACATCTACTTGGAATTCTCTTCCCAGGATGGCCGCTGCAGACAGCAGACTGACCGATTCTCTACTGAGCCCGTTGATTTTTTCCTTAACGATGGCAATAATAGATTCAGGGGGAGTGCATTCCTCCAGCCCGGACATCTGTTCAATTTCTGTTTTCTTTAACTTCATGTTTCTCAGGCATTCGAGCAGGTAATACGGCTTGCCGCCGGTGAGTCGTAAAATCTCTTTCACCAGCTGTTCACCCGGCGCTTTGCCCATAGCCCGCTGCACGAAAAGGCTGGTTTCGCGTTCCTGCAGAGGCTCAAGTGTAATGGTTTCGTAATTACGCGAACTGCTCGTTCGCTGCAGCAGCGCGTCAACATCAGGGTTCTCCACCTCTGGAGAAGTCGCGATGACCAGCAGCCCGTAATCACTAAAAAAATTCTTTTCAATTAGAAAGTCCACCAGGGAAATACTTGCCAGGTCCATCCACATGGTGTCATCCAGGATAAATAACAACGGCCGGCGGGACGCACAAATTTTCATGAGGTTCAAAAAGGCAAAAAAGACATCTTCCATTACCGGCAGCATCTCGCCTTGCGGTACTGGCAGCCTCAACGCTCCAGGTCCCTGGAAGACATTGTGATAAAAATGTGAAAGCAGCCGCTGGTCATCCGGGTTTAGCGCCTGCCATTCTGCGTCCTGCATCTGATCGCGCAACGGATGCGCGATGGTATAAAAAGGCACTTTCTGACCTAGTGGATGAGCCCGGCAGTAAAAAAGCCGGGGAGCGAAAGGCTGTGAAGTAAAGAACTGCTTGAGCAGCCTGGTTTTGCCGACACCCGCCTCTCTGCGCACCTGCACGACACCGCGCCTGCGCAACGCGCGATTCAGTGTTTCCAATTCATCTTCACGGCTGATGTAAGGCGCCTCGATATTTTCTTCCCCGGGCCAATTGGAAATGTTGATTTTTCCCATTTCTTTACCCGCGAGCGCCTCATTTTTAAGTTTCGTGAACCGCTCCGGCAGAGGCTCCTCCTGCTGCAGGTATAGCTTCTCCAGGTAAGTGGCAAATTCGATCAGTTCCTGCATTCGTCCGGTATCCCGCAGGCAGATAAGCGTCAGGTAATTCACGTCTTCGTCGAGGGGGTTCACCTCGGTCGCCTTCCCGAGCCACACCAGCGCCTCCTCCAGGTTGCCGCTGGAAATATAATGGTCGATCAGGCGGTCAATGACCTTGATCCTGGCAAAATGATACGCCTGGTTGTTCATCTCCAGCCAGTTTTCAAATCCAGTAGCACGGCTGAGCGCAGTGCCCTGCATGAAATGGTTCGTACGGCAGAATGCGATGCCGTTTTTTAGTTGGGCAACCATCCACTCGGGCAGCGTGGCTTTGTTGTGCATCTCGGAGCTGTTGATCAATGGCGTGATGATCCTGTCCATCTCCCTGTAATCCACCCAGGTGGTCTCCGGGTTAAGAGAAAGCTGTTCGCCGTTCGAGATCAGCAGATCGTTCATACCCAGGCTGGTGCGGAGACGGCTCAGGGCTTCACGCAGGTTTTTGCGCGCGACGTCTTCCGGTTCATCCGGCCAGAAAAGAGAACAGACTTCCTCGCGCGTCACCGGGATTTTCTGCGCGGCCAGGTAGAAGAGCAGCGCCCGGTTCAGTCGGCGTTTAATGAGCACGGGCTTTCCATCCAGTGTCACTTCTGGCGGGCCAAGCAGCAGGATGTTCAGTTTTGGGGTGCTCATGGGTTGATCACACAGGATTCTTAATCAGCGGTCTGGTGTGCGTGCGCTCGCGTAAGCAGCTCACGGGCCGCGGTCAGGTTGGATTGGCTTGTATTACCGTTCATCAACGCCAGTTCAAAGACACGTCCATCGTCTTCCAACCGCTCCACGCCGGTGAGGGTGCGTTCATCGATCACGCTTTTGCTCACCTTGTAATGCTCATCACCGAAAGCCGCCAGCTGCGGCAGATGTGTGACACACATCACCTGGTGCCGCCGCGCCAGCCGCCACATTTTTTCACCAACTACTGAACCCACCCTGCCGCCGATACCCTGGTCAATTTCGTCAAAGATCAGCGTGGGGATGTGGTCAACCTGAGCCAGCACATTTTTCAGCGCCAACATCAACCGCGAGGTCTCGCCGCCCGAAGCGATCTTCACCAGCGGCTTTAATCCTTCGCCCGGATTGGGCGCGATGAGAAACTCGACCTCGTCAAGGCCTGAATCTTTGAGCTCGACCTTTTGCAGTTCCAGTTCTGTCAATTCAACAATTTCGGGTAAGGGATTGAACCAGACCGAGAAGCGCGCGCCGGCGAGGTTCAGATCGGTCAATTGAGATTCCACCTCATGACCCATACGTTCGGCCGCGCGTCTGCGGCTCTCGCTCAACCTGATGCCCGAGTTCAACACTTTCTGTAAAGCAGCTCTTTCCTCCTGCTCCAGTTCGTGAATGCGCTCACCCGCGTGCTGCACTTTATCCAGCTCTTCCCGGGCTGACCTGCCGTAAGCGTTGACAGCTTCGACCGTTCCACCGTACTTGCGCTGCAGCTGGTGGATCAATTCAAGGCGTTCCTCAACCTGCTCGAGCCTTCGCGGGTTGAACTCAATACCGTCAAGGTAGGCGCGCAGGTCGCGGCTCAATTCCGAGACCACCGCGCTCGCTCCCTCCAGCTGGTCTGCGAGACCGTTTTGCTGAGCATCAATGCGCGCGAGCGCGCCCAGCAGTTTTGAAGCCCGGCCTAGCTGATCAAGCGCGGACGGGGTTTCAGGTGAGCCCTCATCCAGGATGTTCAATATCTCCTGGGCGTTCGCGGTCAGCGCTTCCGCGTTGGCCAGGCGGTTGCGTTCCCGATCCAATTCCTCTTCTTCGCCTGGCTGCAGGCGCGCAGCTTCGATCTCCTGCGCCTGGAAGGTGAGCAGCTCAATGCGGCGCGCGGCTTCGCGCTCCATTTCACGCAGCCCTTTGAGTTCCTTGCGCAGTTGCTGCAAGGCGTGGTATTCCACCCGGTAGCTTTCAAGTTCATCGTCGCAGCCCGCGAACCTGTCCAGCAGGTCAAGGTGTGAACGCACGTTCAACAGCGACAGGTGTTCTGATTGCCCATGAATATCCACCAGCAGGCTGCCCAGTTCCTTGAGCAGGCTCACGTTCACACTGCGCCCGTTCACCCTTGAAACACTGCGCCCCTCCGCGCGGATCTCGCGCCCCAGTGACAGGAAAGCCTCTCCTTCAAACAATCCCTCGCGCTCGAGAATTGCGGTGATCTCATCCCGGCAGGCAGCTGGCACAGCAAAAAGCGCTTCGAGCACAGCCCGTTCTTCACCCTGGCGCACCATGGTGCCATCCACCTTACCGCCTACAAGCGCCATGATCGCGTCGAGGATGATGGACTTGCCGGCGCCGGTTTCACCCGTGAAGATCAACAGTCCTTCACCCGGGGTGAGTTCCAGTTTGTGGATGATGGCGAAGTTTTCGATGCGCAGCTCTGTCAGCATTGCCTGTCCTTTAAATGCGGATGCCTTTAAGCCGGTAATAGACCGTGCTGGCAGCCAGCACAGCGTAAACCGCAGGCCAGAGCAACCCCAACAGGCCAAGCGGGGCAAATTCTCCCGCGGAGATGAAAGTGAAGACCAACCTGAACAACGGGATGAGCAAGCCCCCCAACAGGGTTGCCGCGGCAGCCAGCGCCGGCAGCGGTTTTGAGCGCCGCCTGTGCACCACAAAACGCACCGCCTCAGTGATGACCATGCCTGCCACCGGCGCCAGCAGGATGGCGAAGAAGCCGAACAACCCCGCGATCAGGCTGCCCAGGTAAGAAAGCACCCCGGCCGTGATGAAGGTCAGGGGGTAATCCCACCAGCGCGCGGTATCAAAGATCTTCTGCTGCCCCTTCACGCATTCCTTGCAGCGGTAACCGGTGGGAGTGAGCACCGCGCACGATTGGCAGATCGGCCTTTCGCAGCGGTTGCAGCGCAGCAGTGTTTCACGCTGCGGATGAACATGGCAAAACATCGCTTGTGAATTGGGTTGTTCCGACATTAAAAGTCACCGATAGAGGGATTCTGTTCCATATAATTGCTCAGGTTGCGGTAGAAGTACCCGGGGTCCTGGAAGACAACGAATTGCACTGAAAGCTCGCTGGCGGTCACGGTCACGCGGTCTTTGTTGCTGATGAGCGCCGGTTCGTGCCCATCCACGCTCATTACCGCTTCGTGGTCGCTGTCAACGGTGATCACCACGCTGGCGCCTTCTGGCAGGATGACAGCCCGGTCCATCGAAAGATGCGGCGCGACCGGCATGATGAGAATATTGCGCAATTCCGGCGGCATGATCGGCCCGCCCACCGCCAGCGCGTAAGCCGTGGAGCCGGTAGGGGTTGACGCGATCAATCCATCCGCCACGTAACCGGCTAGCGGGTAGCCATCCACCGCGGCGTGGATGCGGATGGGTCGCACCACCTGACCGCGCGCGACCACCACCTCGTTGATCACCTGGTGTGTCGCCATCAATGAATCACCGCGCCACAGTTGGGCTTGCAGCATCATGCGGTTCTCGATCTTGTAATCACCTTCCAGCAGGCGGGGCAGCGTTGCCAGCCAGTCGTCGCGAGATAACTGCATCAGGAAACCAAATTTTCCCAGGTTGATGCCCAGGATGGGCAGCCCCTTGGGGGCCGCCAGGTGCCCGGCGCGCAGCATGGTGCCGTCTCCACCCAACGCGATCAGCAGGTCAAATTCACCGCCGTCGATCTTCTTGCGCAGGCGCGGGTTATCGGTGGTGGCGACCGTGCTGGTCACCCCGCGCGTTTTTAACCACTGCCGGATGATCCCGCCTTCAGAGAGCGTGTCTGTTGACCCCGGCCGAACCACAATGGCAATATTGTGAATGGGTGGCGTTGACATGGTCTCTCTATTATAACGAATAATGAGGGCTAGCAGTCAGGAGCCCAATTATGCGGTCTCTGCAAACCCGAGCATCGCGAGCGGTACGCCTTGCATCTACCCGAGTATGTTTTGTTATCCCTTACTCCCCCATACCCGGGAACTTCTCTGAAAACTTCTGCAGCGCCTCCTGCAGGTGCTGCTCCCGCAGGCTCAACGTCAGGTCGGCGCGGGTGCGTTCGATGATGCCGCGCACAAGGTCGGTCTGGCGGCGCAGCCCATTGGTGATGGCATCCGGGTAATCCAATGTCACCAGGAAGTTGTAGATCTCGTCCATCGTGTTCAACAGGCGTTCCGCTTCCGTTGAGTACCCCTGGCGCAGGATGTCCAGGCATCTGCGGCGCAGCTCACCGATGGTCTCTGCCAGCCCGTTGACGTAAGTGGCATGCTCGATTCCCAGTTCCCCGGGACGCGGCAGGCGGCGGTTCTCGATGAGCGCGCAGGTGAGGCTGGCTTCCGCAAATTCCTTGATGGCGTCCTGGGTGTAACCGGCGTGGTAGAGGTCGGGGTAAGCCGCCAGGTCGCGCTGCATGGTGAGTACCAGCAGGTGGGCTTCGTGGAGCATATCGTGAGCCTCGTTAACATCACCGCGGTGAATAGCCCTGATGGTGAGGGCCGAAAGGCGCGTCAGCTGGCGCGCCTGCACCAGCGCCGCGTCTCTTGCTTTTGTGCGCTCATCAAAAACCTTGCGCGTGCTCTCAATTATTTCATTAAAATCATTCATCTTTTAATCCGTCTTTGGGGGTTCAGGTGGATGCACTGATTTGAAGAGATCATTCGCCAGCCCTGAATCGCCGGGAAGGCGGATCTCGCCGAAAGCCGCTTCGTAGCGGGCGATGTTCTCTGCCAGCGCGCGCAGAAGCAATTTAGCGCCTACCGGAGAAAGCAGCACCCGCACCAGCACAGGCATCTTTTTCTGGCCCGGCAAGATGCGCGAAAAATCCACCGCCAGTTCGGAGGGGGTGTGACTGATGCGCGCCAGGTTGCTGTAAACCGGCTCTAATTCATCCGGCAGCTCCATCGGGGGCATCCCGGGAGGCGGATTTTTGGGTTCGGTTGTCATTGGATCACACTAGAACGGTATCTCTTCCGATGGGGCGATGTCCAGTTCCTCGTCCTGGCCTTGTTCTCCGCCGCCCTCAGAGCGCTGCGGCAGGAATTTGACCGTCTGAGCAGTCACTTCATAAGATGCCCGCGGCTGGCCATCCTGTCCGACCCAGACCCGCGGCCCGCCGGATTTGGCATCTACCGTTAAACGCCCCTCGATCAACACCAGTTTGCCTTTTTGCAGATACGTATTGCAGGTTTCGGCAAGCTTGCCCCATGCGGTCACCTTGAACCATACCGTTTCCTTAACCGGTTTGCCGCTCTGGTCTGTATACTGGCGATCTGTAGCTACTGAAAAACTCGTCACTGCCTGCCCCGTGGGGGTAAAACGCATTTCAGGGTCTCTACCCAACCTGCCAACAATAACCAGTTTCTGATACATTTGGTCCTCCTTAAAGGTAACGTGCAAGATTTCGTGAACAGTTATTAATTATTTTACAATAAAATTAAAAAACAAACCTGCCGGACCGGTCGCGAAAACTGTACCAGGTTCACAAGGTGTACTGACCCTGCCGTAAAAGCCGCGTTGGGAATAATGTTATAATCCTGCCTGTGAATGCAATGAGATCCCGCAGGGTGATAACCTCGCTTTTCCTGCTCTTGGCCGCGGCTGTTCTGCTTCTCTCTTCAGCGCTGTTCTCAACCCCCGCCGCCGCGCAGGTACTTTACTTCACCCCGACCGCTGATGCCAGCGGTGCCATCTATTACGTTGTCAAACAAGGCGATACCTGCGACAGCATCGCCCTGGTCAACAATATTCCCGTGGATACGCTGCGCAACCAGAACGCGCTGGATTTCGACCAATGCCGCTTTTTGCAGATCGGTCAGAAGCTACTGCTCGGAACGGTGCCCACGGCAGTCATCACACCCGGACCATCGCCTACCCCTACTTCCATCCTGCCCACACCGGAACCGATCAAAGGGTTCGGGGTGATTTGCATCTACCTTTACAATGACATCAATGGCAACGCCATGGCTGAAGAAGTGGAAACTCTTGATACAGGCATCGCCGGCGGACAGGTCAGTATCACTCACCAACGCGGTGAGTACTCCAATGTTGGCACCACCTTGAGCACCGGAGAAGCCCTGTGCTTCAACGATATCCCCGAGGGCGAATACTCCATCAGTATCGCCATCCCCGAGGGGTACAATCCCACTTCCAGCCAGAATGTCAATGTGCTGTTGAAAGCCGGTGATACCTCTACCATTAACTTCAGCGCCCAGGTAAGCGGCAGCGCGGGTTCACCCGGAGAGAGTGGAGAAGAAGGCGGTTCTGTTCTGATCGCGGTTATCGGGGGTCTGATCCTGCTGGCGGGTGTAGGGGTCGGCCTGTACGCGCGATACATCCTGAGAAAATGATCCGGACGGCTCTCGGAGCCGTCCTTTTTTTTATCACCAAATGCTAACCGGTTCTAATCAGCAACGCGCTGTTCTTTCCAGATATCGGCATCGTTGTGGTAACCGGCTTCCTCCCAGAATCCGGGTTTATCAACCGCTGAAAACTCCAGTCCGCGCAGCCACTTGGCGCCTTTCCAAAAGTATGGTGTTTTCAGGTCCGGTCTCTGCGGGATGGCACCGACCACGCCGCGCAGCGGGTAACCGTGGTCAGGGGTGATGGGCACACCATCATAGTGGGTTGCCAGTAAAAAATTCTCTGCCAGCACCACTTCCAGGGGCAGGTTGGCGCTGAACCCGTACTCCGCGTGCTGGATGACGTAGCGTGCTTGCGGTATCAACCTCACCAGCCCCGAATCAATGAGCGTACGCACTGATACCCCTTCCCATAGTGTGTTGAACTTGCTCCAGCGTGTCACGCAGTGAATGTCCATTTGGAGCGTTGTCCGCGGCAGTTTTTCAAATTCCGGCCAGGTCAGGCGCAGCCTTTGCTCCACCTCGCCCCAAACACGAAAGTCCCAACCAGCCGGGTCAAACGCTGGCACCGCGCCGTAATGCAGCACCGGGAACTTCTGGGTGAGCGACTGCCCGGGCGGCAGCCGCCCCTCTGCCTTCATTTGCTCTTCTTCAGCCTTGCGTTGAAAGATACTGTCCATGTGTCACCTGGAATTCATTATATATGCATTTAACCTGGCGGAAAAATTGGTTTTCCAAAATTGGATAAAAATTGACACATATCCTGCGCCTGGTTTACAATTGAACCACAAAGGGAAGGGTATGCTGATATACGCGCAAAGACAGGATCCCTACGAAACCCGGCTGCTCAAACTGCACCGGGATGCCGCCGTACTGGTGGGTAACCTTGCGTATGAGGAGGTCCTGGAGAAGATCGCCAGCATCGCCCTGGAACGCTCCGGCGCCAGTTACGCCGCGGTTGCCACCCTCGATGAACATGGCGAGATCGAGCGTTTTGTTCCCGCTGGAATGCTGCGCACCCAGATCGATAAAATGCCCCACCCGCCGCAAGGGTTCGGCCTGATCAGGGCAATGATGAACATGCGCGGCGCCATGCGCATCGCGAATATCGGCAAAGACCCGCGTCACTACGGTTTTCCGCCTGAACACCCGAAAATGATAGCTCTCCTCGGAGTGCCCATCACCCAGGGGCAGCGCCAGATTGGCCTGATCTACATGACTGATAAGGTGATCTCAGGCGAATTCTCTGATGAAGATCAGCACCTGATGGAGCTCCTGGCAGCATACGCCGGGGTCGCCATCGTCAACGCGCGCTTGTTCCGTGAGTACGCCATGCGTGACCGCGTGCTTACCCGCCAGAACGAGAACCTTTCTCTTCTTAACCAGCTTGCCAGCACCCTTTCCACCAGCACCGAAATAAAAGAGATCCTCGACCAGGGGATGACGCAGCTGGCGGATTACCTGCGTTTGGAAGTGGGCGAGATCTTTATCAAAAATGAAGATAGCAGGCGCCTCGACCTGCTCATCCACCACGGTGAAGCCGTGGACAAGCTATGGAAGCGCGCGCAATTCTCCATCGGTGAAAGCACAGTTGGCCGCGCAGCAAATGGTGACATTCCCATCATCCTCAACCTCACCGAAAATGAATACGCTGATCTCAACCCGCTCACCAAAAAGCGCGGTCTGCACCAGATGGCTGTCATCCCCATGAACGGACGCCGCGGCGTCGTGGGGGTATTGTGCCTGGCTACCTGCCACCCGCTGCCGCTGCAGGAGTCTGACGTTCAGTTCGCCCAGGCGATCGCCGCCTGGATGGCCACCGCCATCGAGAACATCCGCCTGAACATCGCCGGCCGCCGCCTTGCCATCCTTGAAGAACGCGATCGCATCGGTATGGACCTGCACGACGGCATCATCCAGTCGATCTACGCCGTGGGGCTCACGCTGGAACATGCCCGCCTGCTGCTTAAAGACAATCCCGCCACCGCCACCAGCCGTATCGAGCAGGCGGTAGCCGACCTCAACAGCACCATCAGGGATATCCGCGCCTACATCCTCGACCTGCGCCCGCGCCAGTTGAAGAATGAGAACCTGATGGCAGGCATCAACCGCCTGGTACAGGAATTCCGCGCCAACACGCTGGTGGAAGTGACATTGAACGGTCCCAGGGACGGCGTTACCAACCTGCCGGAAGCCCAGGCGCTGGCGCTCTTCCACATCTGCCAGGAAGCGCTGGCTAACATCGCCAAGCACGCCAAGGCTCGGCGCGCCGAGATAACCCTGTGGACCACTGCCGAACGCGTGCTGCTGGAGGTGCGCGACGACGGGCGCGGCTTTGAACAGGAGAAGATCAAACTTTCCATCGGTCATGGGCTTTCGAATATGGAGACGCGCGCCATCAACGCCGGCGGTGAAGTGGATATTTCTTCGGAACCCGGCCTTGGCACCACCGTCCTCGCCTGGGTGCCTTTCCCTGAGCCCGAATATACCGGTAGCGACCGGCTCATGGGTTAAGGCAACCCGACCGGTTGCCAGCGCCGCGCCTTTAGGCTACAATCCCTTTATGAGTTGGGACCTTTTAGGGCACACCTGGGCTGAAAACCTCCTGCGCAAGCACATCGCCAATAATGAAGCCCGCCACGCTTATCTCTTCACCGGCGCTCCCGGCGTTGGCCGGCGCAGCCTGGCTCTGGCATTTGCCAGCGCGCTCAACTGCACCCAGCCCCCTCTACCCGGAGATTACTGCGGCACCTGCCGCGTATGCAGGCACACAGAACGCATGCAGCTGCCCGACCTAAGTATTGTGGCGCCTGAAAACGAGGGGGGCATCATTAAAGTCTCACAGGTGCGCGAGCTGCAGCACACCCTCTCCCTGACTCCCTACGAATCCAGGTACCGCGTGGCATTGCTGTTAAACTTCCAGCTGGCCAACGCCAGCGCGCAGAACGCATTGCTGAAGACGCTTGAAGAAGCCCCCGAGAAGGTGGTCCTGCTGCTCACCGCTGATGCCGCTGATTCCCTGCTGCCCACCATCGCCTCGCGCTGCGAGATCCTCCGGCTGCGGCCAATGGCGATTGACGCACTTGAAGAAGCGCTCATCAGCCGCTGGAATCTGCCGGCGCAGAAAGCCCGCCTGTACGCCCACCTTGCCAGCGGACGTCCCGGCATGGCGCTGCAGATGGCGCGTGACCCGAACCTGCTGGAAAAACGCGCAGCCTGGGTGGAGGAACTACTGCACCTGCTGCCCGCGAACCGCCGGGAGCGCTTCAGCGCCAGTGAAACGCTGGCGCGCAGCCGCGACCAGCTGCGCCTGATGCTGCAGGTATGGCTTTCGTTCGCCCGCGACCTGCTCCTCGCCACCAGCGGCAGCGGTGAGAAAATTGTGAATTTGGATCACCAGGCGGAGATAGAGCGCATCGCCAGCGGTCTGCCCGCCAGGCGCTCGCTTCAAATGGTTAACTCACTGATCGCTTCACTTGAAAAGCTTGAGGCCAACGCCAACCTGCGCCTGCTGCTGGATAACACCCTGCTGGATATCCCCCAAATTAACTGATGTACTGAAGGCTGCCGCGCAGGCTGCGTTCCATGCGCTGAAACTCGGCGGTATAGCGCAGCTCCTCTTTGCGCGGTCTTGGAAAAGTGACCGCGATGTCGCGTGAGATCTCACCCGGGCGCGGTGTGAAGAGCAGCACGCGGTCAGAAAGCAGCAGCGCCTCTGAAATGGAGTGCGTTACCATGATCACCGGCACACGCTGCCCCTGCCAGATGCGCAGCAGTTCACTGCCCATGCGTTCGCGCGTCAGCGCGTCAAGGGCGCCGAATGGCTCATCCAACAGCAGCAGGTCAGGCTCCTGGATAAAGGCGCGGGCGAGCGCAACACGCTGCGCCATCCCGCCCGAAAGTTCAGAAGGCCAGCTGCTGCTGAATTCCTCCAGTCCCACCAGCCGCATCATATCCTCCACGCGATGCACACTTTCCGCTTCATCGACCCCCTGTAATTCGAGCGGCAGCGCGATGTTTTCGCGCACGCTGCGCCAGGGCATAAGGTTGGCATGCTGAAAGACCAGCCCCGCCCGCGGAGTCTTCTCCCCTCTGTTAAAGCGTATGCTGCCGGTTGTCGGTTCGAGCAGCCCGGCGATGAGCCGCAGTAGTGTACTTTTACCGCTTCCCGAGGGACCAAGCACGCACAGGAACTCCTCGCTGCCAAGGTCAAAATTGATACCGCTTAGCGCTTCGAGCCCGCCCTCCGCACCACGGAAGGTCATACCCAGCTGCCTGATCTCGAGAAAAGCGCTGCTCATTGGGCGCCTTTACGGGATAAATTGGTTTTCGAAGGCTTTGCTGAGGTCAAGCTCCTCCTTCAAAAGCCCCATCTGCAGCAGGATGCGCTGCATGTTCTGCCAGGCCTGCGGCAGCGAGTAACCCAGGCGCCCGCCCTGCCACAAATCAATGGAGTTCAGGAGCACCTGCATTTGCACTTCCTGATCAGCTTCCGCCAGGTTCTCCACGTACTTATTGCAGATCTCGTAAGCTTCTTCGGGGTGGTCGGTGGTGTACTGCATGCCCTTGAGCATGGCGCTCACCAGCGACCGCACCAGCTCCGGTTCCTCTGCCAGTGTTTTCTCATTGGTGATGATGCCGTTCGATACCAGGTCAACCGCGTCTGCGACGCGCAGCAGGGTGATCTCTTCTCCCAGGCGCCGCAGCTGCACCGGTTCGTTGGCCACGTAAATGACCACCGCTTCGTCGCGGTCGGCTACCAGCGATTCCACCTGTGTGAAACCGATGGAATCCAGTGTCACATCCGCTTCCTTCAAACCGGCGGAGTCCAGCAGCGCGATGGCGCCGATGTAAGACGCCCCGTAAAGCCCGGGCAGGCCGATCTTGCGCCCGCGCAGGTCCGCCACCGTGTTAATGCCAGTTGCTGCCTTCGCGGCGATGCCCACCGGGTACTGCTGGTACCAGGCCATCACGTATACCACCGGCATCTGCTGCGCGCGCGCCAGCAGCACCTGTTCCCCCGAGACCACGGCAAACTGCAGGTCGCCGGTGGCGGTGAGCACGGTGTTGTCGTTCTCCATACTGTAATCGATGGTCACATCCAGGCCGGCTTCGCGGAAGTAACCCTTCTCGATGGCCACGTAAAGCGGCGCGAACTGCACATTGGGGATGTACCCCACCGGCAGGCGCAGCGGCCGCAGAGGGGCGGCAGTAGCGGTCGGCTCCAGCGCGGGCGCGGTGACCCGCGTGACCACGAACAGCGCGAGAAGAATAACCCCGATGATGGCAAGAATGAGTATGTAAAGCGTTGTTTTTTTCATGTGTTCCCTCGCGGTTAAGATCTCAACCCCGGTCAGCCCCACGCCAGCGCGTGGTGCGCCTTTCTGCCAGCATCGCCAGCCCGTAAAGGCTCATGGCCATCAGGATGAGTGTAAAAAGTGAAACGAACACCAGCGCGGTATCGAACTGCCCCCGCCCAACATTGATGAGAAACCCCAGGCCGCGGTCAGCCCCCACGAACTCTCCCACCACCGCACCGATCACCGAGAGCGCCGCCCCGATGCGCAGCCCGCCGAAGAGCACCGGCAGCGCCGCCGGTAGTTCAAGGTAGCGCAGCGTCTGCGCGCGCGTGGCGCGCATCGAACGCATCAGGTCGTACAGGTTGGCGGATACAGCCCTGAAGCCGATGATGGTGTTCACCAGAACCGGGAAGAACAGTGTGAGCGCGCAGATGAGCACTTTGGAAAATATTCCCTGCCCGAACCAGATAATGAGCAGCGGCGCGATGGCCACCGTGGGGATGGCCTGGCTGGCTACCAGGTAGGGGGAGATTACTTTTTCCAGCAGGCGCGATTTTGCGAGAAGGTAACCCAGCGTCATCGCCACCAGGCTGCCAGCCAGCAGCCCCAGCAGCACCTCCAGCAGCGTCACCCCGGCGTGGAAGAACAGCGTGCCGTCGCCCGCCACCTGCAAAAACTTGGTCCATACCGCGCGCGGCGGCGGCAGTAAAAAGGCGGGCGGCTTGCCCCAGTCAATGATCAGCGCCCAGACCCCCAGCACCACGAACAAAGAGATTCCCGCCAGCCAGCCGTTGTGGCGCGCTAAAAATTCCAGCGCGGGCTGGCTGCCGTCGTTCGCGGGTCCGTTCCCGGTTTTCAGGTCGTAATCAGTGCGCAAAAAAAGCCTCGAAACGCGTAAGTTTTCGGGGCGGGCTGACAGGCAGCTACAACACCTGTTCTGGCTGCTCTTCTTTCATCCGGACTGTACCGTCGACCCCGGAATTTCACCGGATCGTGCGCGCGTGATGCGCTCGTGGGTTTTCACCACCGATCGGGAATTGAGGCGCGAACCTCTCACCCTGCCCCGAAGAAGCGTATTGGATTGAGGGTATTTTATACCGGTGTAGGGGTGGTGTCAAGGAGACAGGGTAGGGGCACGATACACCTCCAATTTACTGGGGCGTGCATAAACAACGAAATCGCGCTCCTGCTCTTTCAAGCCTTTACCCATCATTTGGTTTTTACTTAAAGAATCCTTATATATTTAGCAGGAAAACGCACTACTTACTGCTATACTAATTAAAAATTCCAGAGATATCTAAAAGAAAGGGATTGTCAATGTTTCGGAGATTAATTACCCTTTCGTCTTTGTTCTGCTTGCTCCTGAGCGGATGCTCATTTCCTGCTGGATTTAGCAAACCAATAACCCCTACCACCACGCTCGCGCCCTCGGTGACCCCAACTCCCACCATTACTCCCACGCCTTCCGTGACACCCTACACACCCAAGGTTCGTTCTTTGGTAACCCTGGAAATGGTGAAGAACCTTGACGCTGCCATTCCCATCAGCCTGGATGAAAACAACAATCTCGTCGGACTGCCTGAAAAAATCGACCCGGACAGGAAAGAACATGTGAAGAAACAATATCAGGCTCTTATAAAGAAATTTGGAGCCTGTGATGCGTTTTACAGTGAAGATCCTCTTACCGGACACCACGTATTGAACCTCATCATCGGAGGAACAGTCTTCCATCGTATCAGGGTTAACGAGGAGGGCGGAAAAGAACTTTACAACTATCCAACAACCTTTGAATACACAGACGGAGAGGTTGTACTGGTCGGAGACTACAGCTCTGTTTTGTTTATCGGAAATACCATAGGGGTATTATGGGAAGATGGGGTTCCACAATTGCTGGCCAACAGGGTGGTGCTGCCCAACGGCGACAGTTATTTTACCCATTACCTCGTCTACACAGAACCTTACTCGTATACTGCAAACCTCTGGAAGGAAGTGCCCGGTGTGTCTGATGTCATGGCCGGGTTTCCGAGCGCGGAATACGAACTTAATCCAAAACATACCCAATCCATATCCTATAAATACATGGGTGTACAGATGAATGGCGAGGTGATTACTGATGATTCAATCAGACCCGCCTCGATCAATAAGGTCACAATCTCTGACGATATTTTCGCCGAATACGTCGCCAGGCTTTTATTTGGCGTTTGGTGGAAGAACGGACCAGAACAACACGCGGAGGCTGCTGAAGAAGGTGACTTCGAGGAATTTATGAGGTTATGGGCGCAAGCTCAGAACAGCGGAGCGATTGAAGACTGGTTAAAAGTTCAAATCAACAATATCTGGGCCAATGACCTTGCTGACGGGGCGGGGTACGATCAGCAGCCTTATTCCATGTGGTTCATGTATGAAGGGGAAACCCCTGACGGGATCCGGGACATTGAGAACTTTTCAATCGTGCTTTTGGGCTCAGATGGTGATTTGTATGTCACAAAATGGTGGTGGAAAGCAGGTTTTGGAGTAAATTTAAATAAAGAAACTCTTTCTTTATATTACTATTACATAGATTACTCCAATACATGGGGACCCTGGGCAGTGGCGACGGGCGGTTTATCAGGGGCAATGGATTTCATTTTAAAAAATCGAGGTGGTGAAGTAGATAACATAGACTTTATTAACCATAATTCATCACTGGAACAGTTGTTACGATGGGGGCTCGTCGTTCAGTAATTTTTTTGAGATTTTATCGAAAAATATCGTGCGTCGGAAATTTCCTCATAGGGATTCTTTTAGGAAATCACTTAATATTTGTACAAACCGCGTGTCACAAGTCACTCACCTATGCCTTCCACCGCCACCTCGAACTGGCGCGAGTTATCCAAATTCTCTTCCCAGCCGTCCCACACCAGCGTCGCCAGCGGTACAGGCTCTCCGTGAGAGAGATCGAAAATCTCCAGCTGGGTATAACCCAGCCCGCCGCGGCTGATCTCGAAGGTCAGCACCTGCGCGCCTTCCTCCGGGTAGAACTGGACATCCACCACCGTCTCAACGCTGCCCCCGCCTTCGGCGCGCTCTAACGGCTGCGTGAGGGTGATGCGCTCGCCCTCCGGACCGGCGTAGAGCGCTTCAGAGCTGGCGGATACAACCGCCGGTTTCTGCCACGCGCCACCTGAGACCAGGCGGAAATTTGTCCAGTCAGACGTGGTTGTCAGCCTGAAGCGCAGCGGGTACGCCATGGGCCACTCATGCGCCAGGAAGGTTTCCACCCATTGACGGGTGAGGGTGATGTAACCATCGGGTGGCAGCGATTCGTAATCGCGGTAGTTGTACCCGGCGCCGTTATCCATCCCCGTCAATGCCGGTTCGATTTGTGTGCCCTCGTGCCACTCATTGAAAGTGGTGATGGCTACCATCTGCGGCTCTACACCGGTGTCGAACATCGCCTGCCAGCGCGCGGCGTAGGTTTCACCGTCGCGTCGGGGATTGAACGTGATACCTTCGTAGCCTATGTTATGCGAAATGGTAGAGCCAGGGTTCACCCCCGGTATGTACCAGGCGCCAGTTGGCAGTCCCTTGGCAAAGGTGTATGCTTCTGCCATGTCAGAGTCGAGCACACCATACTTATACGACCCGTCAAAATGTCCTTCGGTCACCCACTCGGTGCCATTCTCATCGGCGATCATCAACCCGCCCTCCGGCAGCGCGTGTATCTGGTCCAATGCCTCGACCCAGTAGGTAAGCTCGACCGGCGGGTTGTTATCGTCCATGTAGCGCGCAGCCCAAATTAAAAACAATCCTTGCTTCTTACCAGGGCTGCTCCACAGGCTGCCCTCTTCCGACCAGTAAAACGCCGGGTGCGTGCCGTAACTCTTATAAATATATTTCACATCACTTAGCAATCTTTGGGCGGTGCGCCCCCCGTAAGGTTCAATATGGAAAGCTACTTTAACACCATATCGTTCTCCCATCTCCAGTAACAGCGGCACCACTTTATCTGTGTTGGAACCTGGACCCCACCACGAGGTGATGGCCACCCCCACCCCGGCCTGGCGCATCCACGCGAAGTGCTGCGCCACAACCAGTGGGTCAGCGCTGCTGTACGCGCCTAGCACCGGGTAGTAATCACTAGAGATGTCCAGCGGGGGGTTTTTCTGCGCTTCATCCCAATGGATCCACTTGTAGTCAATATCCGGGTTACCGTACCACGAGTAGTAGTACGCGGCGACTCGCTCCGAGGGATCTGGTCCAACCACCTCGGGGTACGCCGGGGTTGCAGCGGGCGCGGGAGTAACCGTGGGTGCCGGGGTATCCGTGGCTGATGGCAAGCCCGGAAGAGTGACTTCACCGCAGGCGGCGAGCAGGAAAATAAAACTCAATAGTCCAGGAAACATCTTTTTCATAATTACCTCCCTAAAAGGATGCTCTGCTTTTTAAATTATCCCTTCGCTATAGGACATGCCTTATCGCCCTTTTTCCGAACAAACAATCCACTCTTTCACTATAACCTGGTCAAGGAATAAATCCCGGAATTGTGCGATATACTGTGGAAAAATCCTCACTTTTGATTATAGAGCGAAGCAGCATGTTTAAACCTTTCAGTTCCTTGGTGGATATCACACCGGGTTTGTGCCATAATTAATAGACAAACGGAGAAATAGATGAGCGAGTCCGAACACCTGGCCGAGGCCCTCACCAGGCTGCTGTTTGAAGAAGAGAACGGCTGGTTCCTGCCGGCTTACCAGGCGCTGGAGGGACTCTCGGCAGAGCAGGCGGCGCGCTCGCCGGGCGAGAAGTTCAACAGCCCCTGGGCGATCGTGCGCCACATGACCTACTGGATGGAGTTCATCCAGCTGCGCCTGCGCGGTGAAGAACCCAAACCAATCTTAGGCGAGGACTGGCTGCCGCTGCCGGACCCCGCGAGCGAATCTGCCTGGGCTGCGGATAAACAGCGCCTCAAAGAGGTGACGCTTCAGCTGGCTGAAACTGTGCGCGCCTGGGATGACAGCCTGCTGGAAGAGCCTTTTTCAAAAAGCGGGCACAACCGCCGCCAGGTCATCCAGGGCGTCATCGGGCACAACTGCTACCACACTAACGAGCTCATTTGCTCGCGTCACATGCTGGGCTACTGGCTGGAACAGACGTAGGAGAGCAGCATGGATCCCGTCATCAACTGGCTGTTGGAAGGCGAACCCTGGGTGGTGTACGCCGCGCGCCGCTGGCTGCTCAATCAACCAGTGAACAGCCCGGATGTAACCTCAGCCCGCCAGGGCATGATTGAACACCCCTTCATCAACAGCCTTGTCACGGAGTTGAAGGGCTGGCCGGGCCTGACCATCAGCAGTCACAAGAGCGCGGGCCAGATGTTTCACAAACTGGCCTTCGCTGCCGAGTTGGGTTTGGAAACCTCCGACCCTGGCCTGGAGGAGGTGGTTAATCGTGTCCTCGAGCACCAGTCGGAACAGGGACCGTTCCAGTTGCGCTCCAACACGCCGGTGCATTTCGGGGGCAGCGGGGAGGATACCTGGGCATGGGCATTGTGCGACGCGCCGATTATCCTTTACGCGCTCGTGCGCTTCGGGTTGAGAGATGACCCGCGCGTGCGCCGCGGGGTGGACTACCTCACCGGCCTGGTGCGCGCCAACGGCTGGCCCTGCGCCGTCTCACCGGAGTTGGGGCGCTTCCGCGGTCCCGGCCGCAAGGAAGATCCCTGCCCCTTCGCCACCCTCATTATGCTGCGGCTGCTCTCGGCATGCGATGACCTGCGCGATAGCGAACCCGCCCGCCTGGGCGCGGCCGCCCTGCTCGACCTGTGGGAGAGGCGTGAGAAGGAACACCCTTACATCTTTTACATGGGCACTGATTTCTGCAAACTCAAGTACCCGCTGGTCTGGTACGACATCCTGCACGTCGCCTCGGTGCTGTCGCGCTTCCCGCGGCTCGCGGGCGACCCGCGCCTGGAGGAGATGCGGCGGATCCTGCGCGCCAAAGCTGATGATGAAGGCAGGTACACCATCGAATCCGCCTGGATGGTGTGGAAGGATCAGGAGTTCGGGCAGAAAAAACAGCCTTCGCGCTTGCTTACTTTTCAAGTGCTGCGGGCGTTGGAAACTTCATGAACGGGGGACCTGTCACCCTGCCTGTCATAGATCTCCCTTCACTGCAGGGAGTTTCACAAACGCTGCTCATGACCCTGCACGCAAGATCGCAGGCATCTCAACACCCCGGGCTTGATATCCGGGATCTTCGGTCGGTTGAAATTGCAGCCCGCCTGAATGTTGACCTTTCACGTTTCCGCGTATCACGGCTAACGGCTGTATGTATACTCATGCGACAGAGAAAAATTGACGCGATGGTCAGCGCATTTTTGACGGGGCATCCTGATGCGCGGGTATTCCACATTGGCTGCGGACTGGATTTTCGCTTCGAACGCCTGGATAATGACCACGTCGAATGGTTTGATGTTGACCTCCCCGATGTGATCGCGTTGCGCCACCAGTTGTTTCCGCCTTCTAATGGAAGGTATCATTCACTGGCCAATTCCGCCCTCGAACCCGGGTGGATAAACCGGGTTGAACACCTGGCCGCACGGCCTCACCTGTTCATCATAGAAGGACTGCTTCCTTATTTGACCGAAGCCCAGGTAAAGGCGCTTGTGCTGGAACTGAAACAACGCTTCGAGGGTAGTCACCTGATTTGCGACTACCACACATTTGTCGGCAATCAGTTTGTCAACCTGCAATTAGCGCTGACAGATATAGAAGCACGCGCTCACTGGTACGTCCACAAGCCTTCTGATTTGGAGCACTGGGCTGAAGGGATCCGGCTTTTGGAGGAATGGTGCTATCCGGATGATGAACAACCTCCCCATAGGTTACTTCGCCAGATCCGTCCGATCCCGTTGCTGGCCAGAAGCTCCGGTATACTCCACTGCCGGTTAGGCACGGCATCCGCAGGATAATGGGCCTTGGTCAGAAAAAACCTCCCGTATCCAGCAGGAATGCGGGAGGTCGATTTTCGGGTGTGACCAGTTACTGCTTCGGCACAAAAGTAGGCGTGCCGCTGATGATGCCATCGTATGCTGCAACATACAGCTTGTCACCCCTGCTGTTGAACCAGGCGTAATCGATGTTGATCCGTCCGTCTTCCTGCAGGTAGTGCCTGATGACCATGCCCGGAGATCCCATGTACTGCGCCACCTGGGTGTATGGCAGGTGATAACCTGAATCCTTGGCCATCTGCATGATCGCGTCATAGGCGGATTTATCGAACTCGATCCCGATATCGACAGCCTGCACCTGGCCAATATCCTTCCAGTAGATCAGTCCTGACGTGGTGACACGCGTGTAGCTCGTCATGCCGCCGCCGATATCGAACATATACGTGTCCTTGTGGTCAGCGCGCGGTTTGAGCTGGCTGGTGGAGCTCACCAGCGGACCGATGATGGGTTCAAGATCAACCACTTCGTTCACCGGGATGGAAAGATACTTGAGATACGCGTCCGTCGCCAAAAATCCCTTGCCTTCCGGCATATCCGCGGAACCAGTAGTGCTGCCCGCCTCACCGCCTGCAGGCGCCGCCGGGGCCGCGGCAGGGGGCACAACGGCCGCACCGCCGCGCGGGATGCCCACCAGCTCCACCGCGTCGATCTCGTTCCAGCCAAGTCCGAGCACGGATTGGTCAACCGTGATGCGCAGCTTGTTGATGTACACTTCCTTATCCGGCTCAATGGTAATGAGCATGTCGTACGGGCAGTAATCCGTGGTGTACGGCTCGCCCTCCCAGATGAGATACTCAGCGCCATCATCCGCGATGCCGGTGATATCCACCACCTGCGAAGGGCTGTAATTCTGCCAGATAGTCAGTTCGTAGGGAATGACCGCCGTTTCATAGGTCAGCTCGATCCATTCCACCGTGTTTGAAGAGAGAGAAGCCCAGGCGAAGACATCGTCCTGGCAGTCTCCCACGTTGGGCTCGCCGGTTGCCTGCCTTGCAGACCAGCCCTCATCGGCGTATTGCGAGCTGGCCACAGCGCTCACCGCCCACTGGCGCAGCATGCCGCCTGAGCCGGTTGAAGCCGCGGGCTCTTCACCGCCAACGGGCGCACTGATGCCGGGTGCAATTTCGGCGGCCGGTTCACCCGCGGGTTCTTCAACAACGACCTGCGCCGGGGTGAAGAAGCTGATGGATTTCAAAACCTTGTCGAAATCCTTGTTTACCGTTTTCCAGTCCTCCTCCGGCGCCACCCCGAACATAACGAACTGTTGGGTCGGTTCTACCATCACGATGACCATGCGCCCGACGACATCCTCCCCCGTGGTGCTTTCGATGCCGACATCAAGCCCTGAGACGCCGCCGACCTTTACTTTCCTGGGTTTGGCGAGTTCACCATCCGTGAAGGTTTCCTCCATGCGCGCGAGGAGCGTTTCGTTATCCAGCGCCTCTTCGCTGGTGCCTCCGATCATGGCCAGCATCGGACCGGTCTCGGGGTCTGCGCCTGGGGCGAGCATCTGGGTGATGCCAAAATCCTCGCTCAGCTCATAACCCTCGACAGGTTTAAAGGAATACCCGCCGGCTTCCGAGCGGAACTCATCTGAAGATGCTGTATCATCATCTCCACCAGGCAGCAGCCCGCCCAGGCTGCACGCCGTAAGAAAGACCGTCAGCACGCACAAGACGATGACCCTGCCCCTGATTGCTGTTGCCATGCTCTCCTCCTTGGTATGCAATTGAAACGAACGCGAATGGTATTCAGGGTGTTCCCGCAGATCAAGGCAGGAAAACACTTAAAAGATTATAGCAATTTTTTCCTGAATTACACCTGTATGGTTTGTTAATTGGCATCTACTTTAATAATCGGGGTAAGTTATCAAATGACAAAAAAACAGACCCGGTGGTATCTTAATTTGAGCAGCGATTGACACAGGAAAGCGTTCTTAAAGGTACCGATGGTTATACCGGGGTATGAACCGGAATTGTAGCCAACCCTGTTAAATCGAATTCTCCTTCAGTTCCTATCGAAAGAGAAACCAGTTTATCGCGGGAATTTTAGCGGCGCCGAGTGAGTTGACTAGATTGATCGAAAATAAGGCGGGTGACGGTAATGACACCCGCCTTTTGGAACTCGCAGGTTTAACCTCTTAATTCTTATCAGTTACTCAAAATCGACGACCACTGTTTCAACTTTATCAACCATGTACTCATTGGGCTTGACGCAGGGTCCCTCTATGACCTCCAGATCAACCAGTCCCTGGCAGGGTCCACCCCATTCCGCGATAAATGTATGATGTCCAGTCATACCCTCTGGGAAATTGAAAACCCAGATCTTTCGTAGCCATGGCGGTGGATTCCCGGGTTCTACAATCACCGAGTTTTCATTGTAGTCCTCCGCTATCGGCACTCCGTCGATGGATAACGTAAAATCGTACAACCCTGTCATTTTGCCAACTGGATTTTCCCAGCCGTGAGCGATATAGAATGGCTCGCCAGCCGGGAAAGTCTCACTGTGGGAGATCCACATGGTGATTTGCTCCCCGGTCCGCACTTTGCTGCTCGCTGCAATGGAGGTCAGGCAAATCAGAAACGCCAGTACCAATAGAATTGCGGTCGTTTTTTTCATATTATCATCCTCCATATTCAAATTCTGGTTTTTTGTGATTAGGTTACTTGAGTGATCCTCCTTTCACAATTCGAGGTATTTCGTGGTCACGAAGAATGTCCGAATAAAAAAACCGCCGATAATATCAGCGGTTTTGATGCCAGTTTCAAACGTTGCTATCCGCGTGCAGTGAAAAATCAATTCTTATTTGATTATACAGCGAAAGCCGCCGTTTTCAATCCTCTGGGGAGGATAGCGATATTTTTCGTTGACACCCTTCCCGTCCTGCGGTATCCTTAACCTCGCGCTCCGGATGGGACCGGCGCGGCAGAGCCCTGCGAACCCCGCCAGGTCCGAGAGGAAGCAGCGGTAAGGAGGATACCCTGGGCGCCGCCGGCAAACCTGTCCGGACGCACTTTTGAAACCCTGGAGAACGATGCAGAATCCCTCCACACCACCCGTGTGTAATTACGAAGGCTCTGATTACCAGACCAGCTTCTGGGAAAAGGGCGGGCGCGCGTACGAAGACGGCTGCGAAGCCGTGGCGCTGAAGCGCCTGCTGCCGCACTCAGGCCGCCACCTGCTGGAACTGGGCGCGGGGGCCGGGCGCAACACGCCGCGCTACAGCGGGTACGGGCGCGTGACCCTGCTGGATTACTCAAAAACCCAGCTGGAACAGGCGCACCAGAGACTCGGCAATAACCCGAACTACCGCTACGTCGCCGCGGATATTTACCGCCTGCCCTTTGTTGACGGCCTATTCGACGGCGCCACCATGATCCGCACGCTGCACCACATGGCCGAGCCGCAGCTGGCGCTGGCGCAGGTGCGCCGCGTGCTCGAACCCCGCGCCGCGTTTATCCTGGAGTACGCCAACAAGCGCAATCTCAAATCCATGCTGCGCCACCTGCTGGGGCGGCAGGATTGGTCGCCCTACACCCGCGAGGCTGTGGAGTACATCCCGCTCAACTTTGACTTTCACCCCGCTGCCGTCAGGGAGTGGCTGGGCAGCGCCGGTTTCAGCATTGAACGCATGCTCACCGTCAGCCACCTGCGCGTGGGTTTTCTCAAGAAAATTCTTCCCGCCAGGCTGCTGGTGGCGATCGATTCAGTGCTGCAGCTCAGCGGCGGGCTCTTCCGGTTGACCCCCAGCGTGTTCCTGCGCGCGAGCGCCGGCAGCGCCGGTAACAAAGCGGCAGAGGGAACATTCTTTGCCTGCCCGGCCTGCGGCGCTCCGTTGGAAGACACCCCCCCTCTCATCCGCTGCTCCGGCTGCGGGCAGGAATACCCCGTCACTGACGGCATTTACGACTTCAGGCTCAACGCGCCGGCGGGAGCGGACTGACCCCATGCCTGATGCCCTGCTGGATGATCTGAACCCGCAGCAGCGACGCGCGGTGACCGCGGGCGACAGCGCCGTGCTGGTGCTGGCCGGCCCGGGATCAGGCAAAACCCGCGTGCTCACGCGCCGGCTAGCTTACCTGATGGAGCGCTGCAGCGTACCGGCTTATGACATCATCGCGGTCACCTTCACCAATAAAGCCGCGCGCGAAATGGAAAACAGAGTAATAAACATGTTGCAGCAGAACCTTGAAGGCATCTGGCTGGGCACCTTTCACGCCATGTGCGCCCGCCTGCTGCGCCGTGAAGCCAACTACCTGCCTTATCGATCCAATTTTGTCATCTTTGACGCCGACGACCAGGAGTCGCTGGTCAAGCGCGCCATCCGTGAATTGAACATCGATGACAAGACCCACCGCCCGGCAGGCATTCACGCCGCCATCTCCGCCGCCAAAAACGACCTGCTGCTGCCTGAGCAGATGCCCATCCACACCTACCGCGATGAAGTGGTGGCACGCGTGTACAAACGCTACCAGGAGATGCTGGTAGCCAACAACGCGGTGGATTTTGATGACCTGCTGCTGCTGGCGGCGCGCCTGCTGGAGGAAAACCCCGGCGTGGCGGAGCGTTACGCCAGGCGCTTCCAGCATGTGCTGGTCGATGAATTCCAGGATACCAACCTGGCGCAATACACCCTGCTGCAGCAGCTTTGCTCACATCACAAGAACATCTTCGTGGTGGGCGACGAAGACCAGTCCATATACCGCTGGCGCGGCGCCGATTATCGCAACGTGCTGCGCTTTCAGCAGGACTTCAACGGCTGCGAGGTCATCCTGCTGGAGCAGAACTACCGCTCCACGCAGAACGTGCTCGACGCCGCCCGCCAGGTGATCGACCGCAACGGCAACCGCACCCCAAAACACCTGTTTACCGAACGCGGCACCGGCAACAAGCTGGTGCAGTTCACGGCGGTGGATGACATCGCCGAAGCCGCCTACGTGGTGGATACCATTCAACAGTACCTGGACTCCAGGCGGGCAGCCGCCAGTGATTTTGCCGTGATGTACCGCACCAACGCCCAGTCGCGCCTGGTGGAGGAAGCCATGATCCGCGCGCGCCTGCCCTACAGGCTGGTGGGAGCGTTGCGCTTCTACGGCCGGCGCGAGATCAAGGATATGATCGCCTTCCTGCGCCTGACCGAGAACCCAGGCGACGAGGTCAGTCTGCTGCGCGTGATCGCCGTGCCGCCGCGCGGTATCGGCGAAAAGACCATCCTGGCGCTACAAAGCGCCGCCTTCCAGGCGAGTGTGACTCCCGGAGAAGTGCTGCTCGACCTTGGACGCAAAGGTGAGGATTCCCCTTTCCGGTCTGCCATGGGACGTTCGGCTTCGCTGCTGGCGGATTTCGGCGCGCTGCTCTCAGATTGGCATTCTCTTAAGGACCAGGTTTCACTGGTCACACTTTTTGACCGCATCATCAGCGACACAGGCTACGAACCTTACATCAATGACCAGTCGGATGAGGGCAACGACCGCTGGGAGAACATCCAGGAGCTCAGGCGGCTGGCCTATGATTACGACGAAAAAGGTCTGACGGAATTCCTGCAAAATTTAGCCCTGGTCTCAGACCAGGACACGCTGCCCCCCGAGGCTGACCAGAAGCCCGCGGCACCCCAGCAGGCGGTGACCCTGCTCACACTCCACGCCGCCAAAGGATTGGAATTCAACCAGGTGTTCATCATGGGGCTGGACGAAGGGTTGCTGCCGCACAGCCGCAGCCGCGACGACCCCGAGGAGATGGCCGAGGAGCGGCGCCTGTTCTACGTGGGTATGACGCGCGCCCGCAACCAGCTCTACCTGCTGCGCTCCGAACGCCGCTCCAGTTATGGCAACTGGGAGTACAGTGAGCCCTCGCGCTTTCTGGAGGACATCAGCGATGAGCTGGTGACACAACAGGGCAAGCGCGGCAGCTCGCCGCGCGCCGCGAAGTTTGACGACATGCGCTGGACGACCACGGGCGTCAGCTCCTTTCAAAAACGGGAGCGGAAACCGGAAATCCCCAGTGAGACGCATTATAAACCCGGCATGCGTGTGCGCAACGCCGCCTGGGGTGAGGGACTGGTGCTGGAAAGCCGTGTGGATTCCGATGGTGAAGAGACGATGGATGTGCACTTCGAATCAGTCGGTTTCAAGCGCCTGCTGGCGTCGCTGGCAAACCTGGAAATACTCCCGTGAGTGGAGAGCAGAGAAACGAGAGTGGTCATTAGTGATTCGTAATTGGGTATCAGGAGAACAAAAACCTTGACCCCATTTCTGGAATTTTTCTTAACTTGTTAAAAATGACCGGATAAATCAAAACGATGTCATATCTTTTCGCCGCCCTTCCCATCCTGCTGGTGCTCGCACTGATGCTTTTCTTCCGCCGCGGCAGCCACGAAGCGGGCTTCGGCGGCTGGCTGGCGGGCCTCTTGGTGGCTTTTTTATC
>Ga0209200_1000129_pt1 | contig 85458 bp, 75 predicted proteins | sample AD_UKC033_MetaG_FD_184406 | JGI IMG/M metagenome (GOLD analysis project Ga0209200, IMG submission 184406) | Active sludge microbial communities of municipal wastewater-treating anaerobic digesters from USA - AD_UKC033_MetaG (SPAdes) (version 2) | ecosystem: Engineered > Bioreactor > Anaerobic >...
CCTTGCAACCCGGCAGCGCCGCCGCCACGGCTTGCGCAAGGTCGGGCCGGTTCAGATGAAATCGTTTCGGCATGACTGTTCTTGCCATGCCTCTCAATACAATGCAACTACTAACAGGAAATGGTATAAATCCCCCTTTTTCCCGCCAACCTCCCAACCCGATTCCAACTGTGCCAATTTGGCACAGTTCGACCTCGGCGACGCCACCCGGTTGGCACTCCAACCCAGGCCTTTCCGGATTCCTTGACAAAGCAATATCCGGCTCCGACCCCAGCCCGCCCATCCGGCATCCCCTCCTCCAACCCCCTCCCTGCCAGCAGCCCAACTCCCCTCGATACCCCCATTTCCCCGCTCCCAAAGCGCCGTGTACAAGGGGTGTACAAGGGATGCTCACCGGATGCCCAAAGAGTTTTAGCTTGTACACCCGATGAGCATCCCTTGTACACCCCTTGTACACGGCTTATTACTGGCTATGTAACGCCTTGGAATTATGGCGGATGCGTAAGGATGGCGGGGTTTTTGGCTGAAGCGGTCTTGAAAGGACGAAAATGGCGTTATAGGGAGTGTCCAAAAATTAGACAATCGGGGGCGATGGCGGAAAGCGGAGCGGTGGGTTAAGGGGCGGAGGCTATTTCACGGGCCAGCGGCTCGCCGGGGGCTGTGACGAGGACGCGAGGCGCGTTTGGGATGGGGGTTAAGGCTGCCCCGGCTTTGGGCATCCTTCGTCGGCGCCCTTCGGGGGGAACACGTTCTGGCGCAGGTGTTCGGCCAGGGGGCCCGGGAACAGGGCGAGGCGGATGGTTTGGAGGGGCGATTGCGGGTATAGGGTGAAGAATTCGCGCACGGCGCGGAGGTAGGCCCGGGCGCAGATGTCGTGCGGCACGGAGAAGATGCCGGAACTGACGGCGGGAAAGGTGAGCGATTTCCAGCCTCGTTCGTGCGCGCGCAGAAAAGCATTTTTGAGCGTTTGCACGAGTTTGTTCTCCTCGTCGCCCACGCCAAAGCGGGGGCCCACGGCATGGATGACGCCCTTAAAGGGCAGCCGGCCGGCGGTCGTCACGACGGCTTCTCCCACGGGGATGCGGCCGTGGGCGCGGATTCGTTGCCGGCATTCCTGGTCGAGTTCGCTCCCGGCGGCTTGCCGGATGGCGGCCGCCACTCCCCCGCCGTGCGCGAGTTCGCCGTTGGCCGCGTTGACGATGCACTCCACCGGTTCCTGGAGCAGGTCGCTGATGACGACCTCGAACGCGGCGGCGCCGAAAGTGAGTTTGCCAATGGTTGCAGCAGCCATATCCGCCGCCCAGCGGAACACATTATGCGCCCCGGCGCAAGCCAGACCCGGGCCGGTTCCCGGGAGGGGGCGCGGACGGCGGGGCGCGTTTTTGACGCCGCGCCGCCGTTTTTTGGGCTTGCACCGCGCCGGGGGGGCGGTAGCGTCTGCGGTCGAGTTTGAGCACCGCACCTGCATTGGTCGTTTTAGCCGCCGGCATCGGTTCCCGTTATGGCGGTTTGAAGCAAATTGAGCCTGTCGGTCCCGCCGGCGAGGCGGTGCTGGATTATGCCGTGTTCGACGCGCAGCGGGCCGGTTTTGGCAAGTTTATCTTTGTGATCCGCCGGGAGATCGAGCAGGACTTCCGGGACCGTTTCGGCCGCCGTTTTGCCCGGCACGTCAGCCTGGATTACGCTTTTCAGCAGCTTGAAATGCTGCCGCCCGGGTTCGGCGTGCCGCCCGGACGCCAGAAACCGTGGGGCACCGGCCATGCCGTTCTGTGCGCCGCGCCGCTGCTGGACCGGCCGTTTGCGGTCATCAATGCGGATGATTTCTATGGGGCGGAGTCGTTTCGCGTGCTCGCCCGGTTCCTGGCGGCGCCGGGGCCGGCGGCGTCCGACCGGTTCGCGATGGTGGGCTTCCAACTGGACCGCACGCTTTCGGAGCACGGCACGGTGGCGCGCGGCCTTTGCCAGGCCGACGCGGAGGGTTACCTCGTGTCGGTGGAGGAGCTCACCGCCATCGAACGCCAGCCCGGCGGCGCCCGGAACCGGGAGCCGGACGGCCATTACCGGCCGCTGACCGGGCGCGAGATTGTCTCGATGAATTGCTGGGGGTTCACGCCGGAGCTGCTGGACGGCTTGCGACGCCTCTTTGCGGAGTTTTTGGCGCGGCACCAGGGGGATCTCAAAGCCGAGTTCTACCTGCCAACGGCGGTGAATGCCTTGATCCAGGAAGGCCGGGCGCGCGTGAAGGTGCTGCCGACGCCCTGCGCCTGGTTCGGCGTCACTTACCGGGAAGACCGCGCGGTGGTCACGGAAAGCATCCGGGCGCTGGTCCGCGCCGGCGAGTACCCGGAACGCCTTTGGGGCTGAGCCGGTTCCATGTCCGCTTCCCCGCCCCAGCACGACCTGCCGTCGGTCGCCGGGCAATTCCAGATTTACGGCGATTTTTGCGAAGCCGCCCCCTACGGGAGCGGCCATATCAACGACACGTACGCGGTGGTGTTTAACCAGTCCGGCCGCCCGATGCGCTACCTGTTCCAGCGCCTCAACGCGCGCGTCTTTCAAGACCCGGCCGGGCTGATGGATAACGTGGCGCGCGTCACGGCCCACATCCGGCGCCAATTGGAGGCCGCCGGCGCCGACCCGGTTTCCCGCCGGGTGCTGACCCTGGTGCCGACGCGCGCGGGCCAATGCTTTTACGCCGACGCCGAGGGCCACCACTGGCGCTGTTATCTTTTTATTGAGCAGGCCCGGAGCTACGACTGGGTCGAGACGCCCCGGCAGGCGTTCGAGGCCGCCCGGGCCTTCGGCCGGTTCCAGCAACAACTCGCCGACCTGCCCGCGCCCCGCCTGCGCGACACCATTCCCAACTTCCACCACACCCGCAGCCGGTTCGACGCGCTGTGCCGGGCCCTCGCGCGGGATCCCTGCAACCGCGCCGCCGGCGTGAAAGCGGATATCGAGTTTGCCCTGCGCCGCGAGCCCATCGTGGACGTGCTGGCCGGCCTGCACGCGCGCGGCCTGCTTCCCGAGCGGGTCACGCACAACGACTGCAAGCTGAACAACGTCCTGCTGGATGACGCCACCGGCGAGGGCGTCTGCGTGATTGATCTGGACACCGTGATGCCGGGGCTGGCGCTTTATGATTTCGGCGATATGTGCCGCACCGCGACCTGCCCGACGGCGGAAGACGAGCGCGACCTGGCGCGGGTTGAAATGCGGCTGGACATGTTCGCGGCCCTGGTGAACGGCTACCTGGACTCCGCGGGCGGGTTCCTTAACCCGGTGGAAAAGGATCACCTGGTCTTCTGCGCCCGGCTCATCACCTTCGAGATCGGCATCCGTTTCCTGACGGATCACCTGGAGGGCGACCGCTACTTCAAGGTGCATCGGCCGGGCCACAGCGCGGACCGCGCCCGGGTCCAATTCAAGATGGTGGACTCCTTCGAGCGCCATGAGGAAGCCATGCGCAAGGTGGTGGAAGCCGCCCGGCGCGCGGGTTGAGGCACGGCGGCGAAGCCCGCCAACCGCGGCCGCCGGAAGCCCGCTCCCGCCGCCCCCCGCCCCGCCGCCGGCGGCGTCCGGCCGCGGCGGCGGCGGGCGCCGAGTTTGGGAATTGCGCTTTGGCCCGATTGCTTTATAAAGGGGGCGTGAACCTGCATCCTTCCGATCCCGTTCGCCGCCGGGCCGCCGCGCCATGAAACGCCCGGAGTTTAACGCAAGCGGCGGACGCGGGAGCACCCCCGGACGGCGGGTCCGGGCGCGGGCGGAGTGGCCGCACTTTGCGGGGCTGGTTCTTTTCCTTGCGCTGGCGGCCAGCGCCGCGCCGGGCGGGCTTCCGCAGCCGGCGCATCCGGCCGGCCGGGGGCGGGTCTTTCTTGCGGGTGCGGCCGCGGTGGATGTGACGCCGACGAATCTGCCGGTGATTGTCAACGGCGGCTTCTTTACCCAGACGGCGGATCAGGTTCACGACCGCCTGCATGTGCGCTGGCTGGTGCTGGATGACGGGCGCGCGCGGGTGGCGCTGGGGGTGTTGGATACGTGCCTGATCCCGGTCGAGTTCGCCGACGCCGTGCGGGCGCGCGCGCAGCAGCTTGCGGGCATCCCGGCGGAGCGCATCATGCTTTCGGCGGTGCATACACACAGCACGCCGTCGCTCATGCGCTGCCTGGGGACCGACGCCGACCCGCATTACCCGGCGTTTGCGCTGCCCCGCATCGTGGACGGTTTGCAGCGCGCGGTGGCGAATCTCGCCCCGGCCCGCGTCGGCTGGACCGTCGCGGCGGCGCCGGAGCATACACACACGCGGGTGTGGATTCGCCGCCCAGACAAACGGCTGCCCGATCCGTTTGGCGAGCTGACGGTTCGCGCCAATATGCATCCCGGCCACCAGAACCCGGACACCATCGGGCCGTCGGGGCCGTCCGACCCGGCGTTGACGCTGCTGGCGGTGCAATCCCCCGCGGGACGGCCCCTCGCCGTGCTGGCGAACTATTCGATGCACTATTTTGGCGCCCCCGCGCTCTCGGCGGACTATTACGGAGTGTTTGCGGAAAAGCTGGGGACGCTGCTCGGCGCGGACGGAGCGGGCCCGGCCTTTGTGGGCATCATGTCGCAAGGCACCAGCGGCGATCAGCAGTGGATGGATTACAGCCAGCCGCGGCGCGAGATCACCCGGGACGCTTACGCGGGCGAGCTGGCGCAAATAGCGGCGGAGGCATACCGGAAGATGGTGTTCCATGACTGGGCGCCGCTGGCGATGCGCCAGAAAACGCTGCGGCTGGCGACGCGCCAGCCGGATGCGAAGCGGCTGGCCTGGGCGCGGGAGATGGCCGCCCAACTCGACGGACGCCCGCCGCGGTCGCTGCCGGAGGTTTATGCGCGCGAGCAACTCTGGCTGCACGAGAACCCGGTCCGCGCCGTGCCCTTGCAGGCCTTGCGCGTCGGGGAGCTGGGCATCGCCATTTGGCCCTGCGAAGTGTTCGCGCTCAGCGGACTGAAGCTCAAAGCCCAAAGCCCGCTCCAGCCGACGATGAACATCGAGCTGGCCAACGCGGAGGAGGGCTACATCCCTCCGCCCGAGCTGCATGTGCTGGGCGGATACAATACCTGGGCCTGCCGCACCGCCGGCCTGGAACCCCAGGCCGAACCCAAGATCTTGGCGGCGCTGCTGGGGCTGCTGGAAAAGGTCAGCGGCCAGCCCCGCCGCCCGCTCACGGTCACCGACGGCGCCTACGCGCAGGCGGTGCGGGCGGGCAAACCGCTGGCCTACTGGCGGCTGGAGGAACCCGGCGGGCCGGCCGCGCGGAACGCCGTCGGCGCGCGCTGGCCGGCCGTCTATGAGCCGGGCGTTGTCCGCTGGCTGGAGGGGCCGCCGTCGCCGGCTTTTTCCGGGCGGGACGCGATTAACCGTTGCCCGCATTTCGCCGGCGGCCGGCTGCGCGCGAAGCTGAAGCCGCCGGGGCGGAACAGCACGGTGGAGTTCTGGTTCTGGAACGGCCTGCCCCACGACGCGCGGCCGGTCACGGGCTACCTGTACGGGCGCGGCGGCGAGGCGCTTGCGCTCAACGGAACCGCCGGCGCCGCCGGCACGCTGGCGTATGGCCCGCTGACGGGCCGCACGGTCATCGCTCCGAAAACGTGGCACCACGTGGCGCTGGTGCGGGAGGACCGGCGGGTGGCGGTTTACCTGGACGGCAATCCCGATCCGGAGCTGACGGGCGAGGCCGCGCCGGACCCATCCCGGGAGGTTTTCTTCGGGGGCCGGAGCGACCTCGAGGCCACGCTCGAGGGGCGCATTGACGAAATCGCCATCTACCCGCGGGTGCTCCCGCCCGCGGAAATCCATCACCATTACCGGCTGGGCCGCGCCGCGACCCGCGCCGTCGCCCAGACCCCGTAAACCGCCTGGCCCATGACACCGCATCCCCATCACTACCCCATGCAAAAATCCATCCCCACCATTCCCTTGAAGCCCGCCGCCCTCACCCGCCGCGACTTTCTGAAAAGTTCGGCGGCGGCCGTCGCGGCACTCAGCCTGCCCACTTTCATTCCCGCCTCGGCGTTCGGCGCCGGCAACCGGATCGCGCTGGGCTGCATCGGCGTCGGCGGAATGGGCGTCGGCAATATGAAGAGCTTTCTGGGCCTGGACGATTGCCGGGTCGTGGCGGTTTGCGACGTTTACGCGGACCGGCGCCGAAAAGCCAAAGAGCTGGCGGATGCGCATTACGGCGACCGGGGCTGCGAGATGTATGCCGACTACCGCTCCTTAATCGCCCGGCCGGATATTGACGCGGTGATGATCGCCGCGCAGGACCATTGGCACGCGCTGATGGCGACGGCGGCGGCGGCGGCCGGCAAGGATCTTTATTGCGAGAAGCCCATGGGCGTATCGGTCGAGCAGGGGCAGCAGATTCGCCGGGCCGTGCGGAAGCACCGGCGCGTGTTCCAGGCGGGCACATGGCAGCGGTCGCAAGGGAAGTTCCGGCAGGCCTGCGCACTGGTCCGCAACGGCTACCTTGGCCAACTGCGCGAGATCCAGGTCGCCGCTCCCGGCCCGGAATACCAGCCCAAATATGCCGGGTCCCTCGAACCGCAGCCGGTGCCGGCCGGCTTCGACTGGGAGATGTGGCGCGGCCCGGCGCCGGCCCAGCCCTATAATCTCGGGCGCGTCGCCTGGCCGGACTGGTATCTGATCTGGGACTACTGCGCCGGCTTTATTTGCAACTGGGGCGTGCATTATCTCGATATCGCCGCCTGGGGCTGCCCGGCGCTGGCGCGGGAGGCGTGTGAAATCCAGTGTCAGGGCGTTTATCGCAAGCAGGGCTTCACCGACAACCTCGAACGGTGGCAGGCCACCTTCACGTTCGCCAGCGGCTTGCGGATGCGCTTCACTGACTGCAGCAGCGAGCGGGAGCTCCAGACCGGCACGCGGTTCATCGGCGACCAGGGATGGGTGCACGTCAGCCGCGCCGGCATTTCCGCCGAGCCGCAATCGCTGCTGCGGGTCCTGCTCCGCCCCGGCGAAACGCACCTGTACCCGGTGACCGGCCCCGGCGAGGATGTCGTGTTGATCAAAAAGGAAACCGGCGACCGCGCGGCGTTCAAAGACCTCAACCACGGCCAGAATTTCCTGGACTGCATTCGCAGCCGCCAGGATCCCATCTCGGACGTGGACGCAACGCACGTGGCGTCGTATTTGGGCCTCCTGGCCGAGATCGCGGCGCGGCTGGAGACCCGGCTTAAGTGGGACCCGGTGAAAGAAAAATTCATCGGCAATCGCGAGGCGAACCGGCGGCTCCGCCGACCGTTGTACAACGGCTGGAAGCTCTGAGCCGCGCCGGGGCCGCACCCCTGAAAACCCGAACACAAAGAAACCTGAAGATGAGCAAGATACATATTGGACTGAACGCGGAATTCTCGCGCAGCTCGGACAAACCATTCACGTGGGCCGTCCAGAAGGCGGCGGAGATGGGCTACACCTATTTCGAACCCATGGTCCACTGGGGCCGGGAACTGATGAGCGAAGCCGGGTATTTCCACACGGTTTCGCTGTTTGATGATCCCTGGCGCATCCGGGAAGCGTGCGACCAGGCGGGGCTGAAGATCTCGGGCCTGCAATCGCACGGGCCGCTGGGCCGCCCCGAGGTGCATGGCGAATACCTCAAGCTCGCCATCCGGGCCGCGGCGGAAATCGGCGTCCCGGTCGTCAACACCGATGAAGGCATCAAGGCGCCCTGGACGACGGAGGCGGAAGACTTCGTGCTGATCAAATACACGCTGCAGGAGGCGGCGTTCGTTGCCGAGCGGCGGGGCGTCAAAATCGGCCTGGAGCCGCACGCCCAGTATTCCCGGCACCCGGACGGCCTGGACCGCATCTATCACCTCGTCAAATCGCCTGCCATCGGCATCAACTTCGACACCGGGAATGCCTATCTCTGCGGGCACGACGTGTATGCGTGGCTGGAGCGGGTGGCGCCGCGGCTGGTGCATCTCCATGCGAAAGATATTTCCGTGTCGCACGCGGAAGCCGAACGCGGCAAGGTGACGGGAACGCCCGTCGGCTGCGCCTGCGGCGAAGGCGTGCTCGATTGGGCGCGGATTGTGGATATTGTCCGCCGGAAATGCCCGCGCGATATTGTTTTCTCGGTTGAGTGCGGGACGCCGGCGCAGGCCGCCCGGAGCCTCGAACATCTTTCGGCGGTGCTCCGGGCCGCCCCGGAGCCGAACTGACGGCAGTGTCCTTGTGGCTTCGATCCCCCGCAGCCCCCGCGCGCCGGGGCCTTGCGGGGCTGCTGTGCCTGGCCGGGTGCGCCCTGGCCGCGCCGCCGCCGGAACCGGTCCAGCCGCCGCCGCCGCGCAGCCGAATGGAAGTCGAGCGCGTCCTGGCGAAGGCGCAAAGCACGAACGCGGCGGCGCCCGCCGGCCCGATGACCATTCTGCTGCTGGCCGGCGCGCAGGACCACGGCGCGGAGGCCCACGACTACCCGCGGTGGCAGGAAAGGTGGGCGCGCCTGCTGGGAGGGTCGGCGGCGTGGGGCAAAGGCCCCGTGAACCTGTTTGGCGAAACGGCTTTGCCGCCCGCCGAAACGCCCGAGGCGCCGGGCGTTCGCGTGCTTAAAGCCCAGGCGTGGCCCCGCCCGGAACAATTCGCGGCGGCGGATGTTCTCGTGGCGTACTGTTATCTGGATTGGGATGCGCCGCGCCTGCAGCAGGTCCGCCGACACCTCGCGCGCGGCAAAGGGTTGGTGGTCATTCATTCCGCCACCTGGACCAAACCCCGGCCCTCCGCCGAAGTGGGCGCGCTGACTGGAATCGGCGGCTTTGAGTTTTATCGGCATGGCCCGGTCCGGCTCCGGCTGAAGCAGCCCGGGCATCCGATTTGCCGGGGCCTGCCGCGCCAAATCGAGTTGGCCGATGAGACCTATTGGCCGGCCACGCCCCCGCCCAGCGCGCCGGCTTACACCGTGCTGGCCAGTTCTGCCGAGCCCGTCAAGCCGGGTGCGGAGGTGACGCAGCCGCAAGTCATGTTCTGGACTTGCGAACCCGGCAACGGCCGCGTTTTTGGCTGTGTGCCCGGGCATTTTACCTGGACCTTCGACGATCCCTATGTTCGGCTCCTGCTGCTGCGGGGCATCGCCTGGGCCGGCCGGTCTGACCCCAACCGCTTTGATGCGCTGGCCCTGCCCGGGGCCCGGCTCCGCGAGGGGGACTAAGGGTGTCCCGCGCTTTCCCATTTACACCGGCGCTATTTTCATCCACGATGACGGCATGAAACCGTTCGCTCCGCTGCTGCTCGCTTTGGTTTGCACCCTCATCCCGCCGGGCCGGCTGGCCGCGGCGGAGAAGGCGACGGAATTTCGCCGCCTGTCGCTGACGGAATACCGGGACAAGATGAAAGCCGGCTGGATCGGGCAGATCGCGGGGGTGACGTGGGGCGCCCCGACGGAGTTCAAGTTCCGGGATCGAATCATCCCCGCCGACAAGGTCCCGGTTTGGAAGCCCGCGATGATTAACGACGCGTTCGGCCAGGATGATCTCTACGTCGAGATGACGTTCCTGCGCACGCTCGAACAATACGGCCTGAACGTTTCCATTCGGCAGGCGGGTCTGGATTTTGCCAACAGCGGCTACCCGCTCTGGTGCGCGAACCGGGCCGGCCGGGATAATCTGCGCGCCGGCATCGCGCCGCCGGATTCCGGCCACCCGAAGTTCAACCAGTGCCCGAATGACATTGATTACCAGATCGAGGCGGATTACTCGGGGCTGATCGCGCCCGGCCTGCCGCAGTTTGCCATTGAGATGGGGGAAAAGTTCGGCCGCCTGATGAACTACGGCGACGGCATGTATGCGGGGCAATTCATCGGCGCGATGTACGCGGCCGCATTCTTCGAGAGCGACCCGGTGACGATCGCCGAAACCGCCCTCCGGGCCATTCCGGCGGACTGTCAGTACGCCGAAATGGTCCGCGACCTGGTTGCCTGGTATCGTGCCGACCCCAACGACTGGGAAAAGGCCTGGCAGCTTTGCCAGCGGAAATACCGCGAGGACCCGGAATATCAGAAAGCCTCCAACGGCGGCATTGACTGCAAGATTAACGGCGCCTACGTCCTGCTCGGCCTGCTGTGGGGCCAGCGCGATCCCGACCGCACGATCATCATCTCGATGCGTGGCGGACAGGATTCGGATTGCAACCCTTCCAGTGCCGCGGGGGTGCTCTTCACCACCATCGGCTTTGCGAACCTGCCGCCACGCTTCACCCAGGAACTGAACCAGAAGACTCTCTTCGATCACACCGCGTACAACTTCCCCAAATTGGTGGCTGTGTGCGAAAAACTCGCCCGCCAGGTCGTCAAGAGCGCCGGCGGCAAAATCACGCGCCGGAAAGGCGAGGAGTTTTTCCTCATCCCGGTGCGCGCGCCGCAACCCAGCAAGCTGGAACTCAGTTGGGCGCCCGGCCCGATTGCCAACAGCCGCTTTACGCCCGCGGAGATGGCCCAAATCCGGGTGGATAACGTGCCCGCCCACATGCATGCCGCTGTCCGAAAATTCGCCCCGGGCTGGCAGATCGCCAACTGCGGCCTGGATATGGACCCCGGGTTGCGCGCGGAGTGGGGCGGCAAGCCGAATGTCCTGGCCACGCACCCGCTCGACAAGGACACCGGCTGCACGCTGAGCAACCGCGTCAAAGTGCCCGCCGGCAAAACGGCGCGGCTGCGCCTGGTCGTCGGCCACGACCCGCAAGGGGATTTCGACCTCATCGTGCGCGCCAACGGCCGGGAATTGCTGCGCCAGCCCGTGAGCAAGGCAACCGCCACCCGGGATCCGTGGCTGGTGCGGGAAGTGGATCTCTCCCAGTTCGCCGGCAAGAAGGCCCCGCAAATTGAACTGGTGAACCAGCCCTCCGGCTGGGCCTTCGAGGCCGCCTATTGGGCTGAGATCAAGGTTATTATCGAATAGCGCCCCGCGAAGAAGCCGTCCCCGAATAAGGGTGGCCGGGCTAATCCGCAGCGGGCCAGGCCGCGCCGAAGCCGGGCCTCGCAGCGGCTTCCCGGCGGGGCCAAATTCAAGGGAAAACGCGCGCGAATCAACGCGTGCTCCCCGGCGCGGATTGATTGAACCCGCGAGGCTCCCGCACGGCCAGGATGGCGCTTCGCCAATCGTTTTGCCGACAGATTGCTTTTGAAACCGGGGCGCATTTGTGCTACAAAAGGGCCTATGAAAGCGATACGTTTGCTGGTGGTTGCCGCAGCCGCAGCCTGGGCATGCCTGCTGCCGGAGATGGCGGCGGGAGCGGCGCAGAAGTCTCCGGATAAGATTCGCCTGCTGGTGATCACCGGCGGACACGGATTCCAGAAGGACTCCTTTTTCCAGCTCTTCGCGGATAACCCCGACATCGCTTATCAGGCGGTGGAGCACCCGAACGCGCATGCGCGGCTGACGGCCGAGGCGGCGAAGCAGTACGACGTGATCGTCACTTACGACTACAACCAAGCGATCTCGGAAGAAGCGAAGGCGAATTTCCTGGCGCGGCTCAAGGAGGGGAAAGGCCTGGTGGCTCTGCACCACGCCATCGCCGCTTACCCGAACTGGCCGGAGTATTGGAACATCATCGGCGCGCGCTACTACCTGGCGGCAACAAACATTCACGGCGTAGCCAAACCGCGCTCGAAGGCCCGGGATGATATGACTTTTCGGATTCACGTGGCCGACCCGCGCCACCCGGTGACCCGCGGGATCAAGGACTTCATGGTTCGCGATGAAACCTATAAATGGTTCGACGTCGCCCCAAAATGCCATCCACTGTTGACCACCGACGAACCGGAGAACAATGAAGTCCTCTCATGGGCCAAAACCTACCGGCGCGCCCGGGTGGTTTATCTCCAGCTTGGCCACGATCGCCAGACCTACGAAAACCCCAATTACCAGCAACTGCTCCGGCAAGCCATCCGCTGGGTGGCGCGCCGGCATTGAACTGCCCGGGCTGCGCATGGAACAACCGGGTTAAATCGGAACCTGCTCGCATTCGCCCCGGCAGCTTCGCGCCTTTATCCTGTCAGCCGCCGCCTCCCTCATGTTCTTCCACGTCATCGCCTGCGAGATTGCCTTTCGCGAGCTCTGCCATGCCGCATCCCAGTCGCAGAACCTGGTTGACTTCGACTTCCTGACCCAGGGCTATCATGATATTCCCGGGGCGGGGCGCGCGGAAATCCAGAAGCGCATTGATGCCGTGCCCGCCGGCAGGTACGACGCAATCCTGCTTGGCTACGGGTTATGCAGCAGCATCCTCCCCGGGTTGACGACGGCGCACACGCCGCTGGTGATTCCCCGCGCGCACGATTGCATCACGTTCTTCCTGGGCTCAAAGGAACGCTACCGCAAATGCTTCGACGCCCGGCCCGGCACCTACTACTACACCTCCGGCTGGCTGGAATGCGCCACCCGGCGCCGGGGAACGGGAGCCACCTGGGACGGCGCTTCCCTGCCCGCCGGCACCAAGGACAGCATCAAGGCAACCTATTATGAGGAATGGGTGAAGAAATACGGCGAGAGCCAGGCTGATTACCTGCTCACGGAAATGAATCGCTGGGCGGATTCCTATACGCATGGCACCTTGATCCACTTTGATTTAGTCCAACACCTGAAGTTAAATGAGCAGGTGCGGCAGATCTGCGCGGAGCGAGGCTGGCAATACGACGAAATCCCGGGAGACCTCCGGTTGCTCCATCAACTGCTCGCGGGCGAATGGCCGGAATCGGATTTTCTCATCGTGTCCCCGGGGCAAACGGTGATTGCCACCAACGACGAGCGGATCATCGGCGTTGCGCCGGCATCTTCAAACGGTCCCACTGCCGCCTAGCCTCTCGGCTTTGTGGCTCCCGCCTCCGGGTTGCGGCCAGCGTAGAAAGCAGCGACCCTTTTCCCCTATGGCGTTACGCGGCTGAAGCAGGCTCCCCGGGCGCTGTGCGCGCGCAAACAACTGGGTCTTATAAATACCCGGGGCCGCCGCCGGAGGCTGGCAAACCTGTTCGGACTTCCCGAGAACAGTCCGCGGAATCCTGATCGTCAAATTATCAGTTTTGCGAAATTACACGCCGGAGAGGCGGAAAAAACCGGCGTTCGCGGGGTTGAACCTCTCTGGCAGAGGTGTTTTTGGCAAATTTAGCCGCCCGGATTCGCAATTTTGCGCCAGAAAACGCGTGGCACACGTTGTGCCCTGCTCAAACTGAGAAAGCAACGCTGGTTATGAGAATACTGATAATAGCATGTCTCGCCCTCCTGGCAGTCGGCTGCCAGACTTCGCGAACCTCCGTCAACCCGATAGCTTACCAGGGCGGCGATGGTTCTTCGTACGAGCAGGCCATCCTCATTCGTGAAGCGCACTGCCGGGAAGCAGGCATTCTGGCACAAAGATTGTGGCTGGAGCGAACTTATCCAGGATATCGCGCGGCGAAGGAGTCAACGCAAACCCTGGCCAACCGGCAATATGCCGTGTTTGAGATTGCCACGGCGGAAGGTCAGACGCGAACCGTGTATTTTGACACCACCGAGTTTGCCAACAAATGATGGGCATCCCCGAAGGGCGCGCGGAGCACCGCTGAACTCCAGCACGCCTGCCAATGCTGACAGTTGATTAATCGCTTCTCCGTCGCATCGTGCGGACGTCATTCCCACCCGGAATCTCCCTTGGTCGACAGGCTCAAGACGATGGCTGCTCAATAAAGGCAGTCAGGGTATCTTTGATTCGATCCATCTCTGCTCCGGGATTATTTTCGACCAGCAGCGCGAGGCTGGTTCCATCCGATCGAGCTGCAACGTAAACCCGAATACAATCAAAGACCCAGCAGTAGTGGGCCGCTTGCTGGTTGGCAGGTAAAAGGGTTTGCCCGGCATAAACCAGGCCCGTCAGCATATCCTCCGCCGCCGAGGGATAAAAAGACTTGCTCAGGCATTGGACCTCGAGCACACGATCCGGCAGGTGGATGCTATACGCGACCAGGCCGGCTATCGGCAGGCGCGACGAAAGAAAGGTCTCCAGTGCGTTATTCATTCGGCGTCGGAGGCGGGTGGCAACGCGCTGCGCACCAATAGTTTGAAGGCAGGCTGGATTTGAACCAGCATCCGGCTGCTGCCGGTGCTCATCCACATCCGGTGGAATCGTCCGCTGGGCGTGCCTTTGGCCGCCTGGTTCGCCTGTTGCTCAAGTTTGGCAAACAGTTCCAGGCGGTTTTCAATGGACTCACACTTGGACTCGTAAAGGACTTCCCGGGCATTCGAGCAGAGCAGCACCTCCTCGATCTGAGTTCCGCGGGCTTCTGTGGGGGCGGAAGCATCGAACGACGTCGCGCCAAAGTCCGCTGGGCGCCCCAGCCCGCCGAACCCCCGCCCCGGCTGCAATTCGCCCTCATCCCGCAGCCGCGCTGCTTCCATCAGCAGGAATTGGTATTGCCCGGAAATGGTGCGACGGGCCGGCTCGGCAAAGGGCTGGAGCTTGAATTCGCCGCCCTTTAAAGCCAGCAGGCCGTATAACGCCATTTCCCCCTCCAATTGCCCGGTTTGCGCGTGAATAATCTCTCCCTCGCTAATATATATCTGCCCCTGCCGCTTGCCGGTGGTCACCTTCAAAATAGACGACTTGCGAGCCAGGCACTCCATTTGCAACACATCATCCAACCCCACCTGCTGCATGACTCCGCGGAATCCCGATGCCGACCGCGCCGTCGCCAGGGAATCCAACGTGATAAACAGGTTGTGAAAATCTTCCGGCGAAGACGGCTTGGCCAGGAACAAGATCGCCCCCAGGTCCAGGCAAGTCTGGCGCACGGTTTCCTCCATGCGTTCCGAAAGCATGACCACCTGCTGCCCCGGATGGGTGCGTCCCAGCAGGCGCAGGAACTCGACGCCGTCCATAACCGGCATCTCGACATCCAGCACCACCAAATTCATCGGGTGCGCTTTCAAGTGCTCCAGGGCCTGGGAGTGGTTGGTCGCCGTTCGAATCGCCCATCGCCCCCCGGACAATTCCTTGAACGAAGCCCCGATGGCCGCCAGGAACTGTGGATCGTCATCGATAATCAAAAATTGATGGTGCTGCGGGTCGTTCTCTTGCATATCGTCTTAGCTGCCGCTCTCAGTTCCGAGCGCCTGCAGTGCCATTTGTATCGCCGCGGCCACATCCCCGTCCACATCGGCCGCGGTGCGTGCCAGCGCCTGCCGGGCCCGTTCGCCGCCCAAACGCCCGAGCGCTTCGGCAGCGGCCTGGCGGACATCCCGATCCGGATCCTCCAGCATGCCGATGAAGAGATGAGTCGCCATGCGCTTGCGTTTTATCGCCGGCGAACCCAAATGGTCCTCGGGCGTAAATTCAAACGTGTGGTCCGCCGCCATCTCTCCCAGATTCACCAGTAATTGGGCGACAAAGAATCGAATCGCCGGCTCTGCATCCTGGATGGCCAGCTTTAATTGCTCCGCCACCCCGCGCGTTTCCGGCAGCGAGGCCCAGTCCGGATCAATACGGGCGAGACTGGCCGCGGCAATCCGCCGCACGCTGGTAACCTCATCTTTCAAAGCCAGGATCAACGGCGCCACCCCGCGACGATCGCCGATCCGTCCTAGCGCCATCGCCGCCGCTTCGCGCACATCGGCATCCGTATCATTGAGCGCGCTCGCCAGCGGTTCGCAGGCCGCCGGGTTGTTGAACCGGCCAAGAGCGATGGCGGCTTCCTGGCGAACCTCCCATTCCTTGTCACGCAGCAGTTTGCAAATCGGGCCGATGGCCTCCGCGGCTCTCAACACCCCCAGCGCTTGCGCGGCCGCAACTCGCACCTGCGGATGGCTGTTGCGCAGGCTGGTGGTCAGCGCATCCACAGCCTCGCCTCCGCCAACCTTTCCCAACGCATCCACCGCGGCAACCCGCACCGTCGGCTCTTCGGCTTGCAACGCTGAACGCAACAACTTGATTATGCGCGGATCGGAAATCTGGCCAAGGGCTTCCACCGCCCCGGCCGCCGCCTGAACCGGCCCTGTTTGAATCGTCAATTGCAACGCCGGAAGCGCGTCAACCCCGGCCGCCGCGGCCCGCCGGTACCATCCCTTGGCGTTTTGAAACCAGATGCGTTCCTCCCGGTCTTTGGGCGTCCATCGCACGGTATCAATCGCTTGCGCCGCCCCGACGCGCACGTGAAAATTCGGGTGGCGGAGCAGGCGCACCAATTCGACCAACACCCGCTCGTCAACGATCTTTCGCAAGCCGAACAGGGCCGCCCGAATCACCTCCGGGTCTTTGTCCTCCAGCGCCTTCAGCAGCGGTTCATAGCGCCCGGGGTGCTCCGACCGTCCCAACGCCGTCGCCGCTATCCGCCGCACTTCCACATCGGAATCGGTCAACGCCGCCGTTGCCAACGCGCTCAATGCGCGCGCTTTAGGATCCTGCGAAAGCTCCTGCGCTGCCTTTCTGCGCGTCGCTGCCGTCCCGGACTTTAGCTGTCGTAACGTCACCCAAAGCATGCAACACCCCATCCTAGCCGAAAGCTCCAGCCCTGTCACGGACTAAGCCATGTTTTTCATTCCTGAGCTTCACGCCGGCGCCTGGCATTAAATCATCCCAAAGACAACCCTCGCGCCGCGGCGGGATTTCCCCGGCATCGCCGTATCCCTGCCACTGGCCGCCAATCCCCAACCAGAACATTTCCTTGCGCTGCCGCGGTCGAAACCCCATTTCTCAACCGGCTATCGCTTTTCCACCCAGATATTGCGATACTGCACCGGATTGCCGTGGTCCTGCAGCAAAAGGCCCCCCGGCTCGTTCTCCCGGTCATTCAGCGCGCCTCCCGTGACGCCCGGCAGCTCCAGGTTATCCTGCACCACGACACCGTTATGCACCACCGTAATCCGCGCCCGGGCGGTCTTCTTGCCGGCGGCATCGAATTTGGCAGCCGTAAACGTGATATCATACGACTGCCATTGCAACGGCGGGGCGCACATATTCACCCGGGGCCGGCTCACGGTGTAAACGCCGCCGCATTCGTTGTCCTGCCCTTCCAGCCCGTAACTGTCCAGCACCTGCACCTCGTAGCGTCCCTGCAAATAAACTCCGCTGTTAGCCCGGCCCTGGCCAAAGGCGGTCGGCATATACGGCAATCGGAACTCCAGGTGAACCCGCTGATCGAGGAACTTCTCCCGGGACATGATGTCACCGCCGTTTACTTCCATCACCCCATCGGGCAGCACCTTCCATTTCACCGGCTTGCCCTCCTCGCGGTGCCGCCACTGGTCCAGGTTCTTCCCGTCAAAAAGCACTATCGCTCCCGCCGGGGGCGCCTTGCCCAGTTCCGGCGATATCCGTTGTGTCTGCTTCCATTCAAAAGTGCCGCGCAACCGGCCCGCCATCGTCCCCCGGGCGTTCCCGCCCTCAACAGCGCCGGACCACAAAGCCGCGCTTAGCACCACCCCGTTTCCCGTGGTGCCAAACACCCGGCTTATATCAAAGGGGATGTCATCCATGAACCTGACCTGCCCGTCGCGAATCTCACCTTTCAACCGGTAAAGATACGGTCCGCGCTGAAGAAAATCTGATACCAGCCGCGCCTCGTACTTTCCCCCGCCCAGCGGGATCATATAAACCCCCACCTTTTGGGATTCATCATTGACGCTGATCTCGCCCTGCCAATCGCCCATGTATGGGTCCGTCGCCTGCTGGGCAAACAAGGAGGACGCCATTAACACTCCCGCCAGAATGCCGCCCAAGTTTGTATTCATTCGCATACGCCAAGTCTGAACATTCCCCACCAACGCGCAAGCCTGGAATCCGCCCAACTCGCTCTCGGCTCGTCCCGGTATAGCCAGCCCCCACAAGCCCGGAGCCGTGGCCTTCTTCATACTTAGCGGCAAAAACCGAAACCACGCCGACAAAAACCGCAACCCGCAGGCCGGCAAGGTTCTGCCCCATCGCAGTGCCCAGCAAGCTAACGGTTAAATTGCGGCTTGTGCGAAACGGGCCGGTTCTCCTCAAGCTACTCCATTCTTAACTGGCGCGTCCGGCAGGACTCGAACCTGCAACCTTCTGATCCGAAGTCAGAAGCTCTATCCAATTGAGCTACGGACGCACCTGAAAATCAGGCACTTATGAAAGTTAGAAAAACACTTCTCTATATTATTCTACTTTCTTGCCTACATTTGGCCAATGTGGTAGGCATACTTCGTGCGACGTGCAGCGTAGTCTATGGGCAAGCCAACAGTCCAGTATGAAAAGGTCAGAGACAAACGGGGCAAGCGCATCCGTGGTCTATGGCGACGGAAGGCCGTGTTCTACGTCCAACTTCGGGTCACAAACCCCAAAACGGGTAAACGCCGCCCTCAGAAATTCGCACTCGACGAGAGCGTTACGACAATTCCCCAGGCGGTGGAGGCCAGAGCAGAGATGCGAGCCAAAGAAAGGCGGGGAGAGTTGCGAGGCGGAACGGGGGTGCCGACCTTCGGCGAGTACAAGCAGTATTACCTGAGCCACGCAGGCAAGAGCAGGCATTCGTTGGACAATGAGACCAGCTTCCTCAATGTGTGGGAGAGCTACTTCGGTTCTGACAGGCGATTGGATAAGATTTCCGAGGCGAGCATCCGAGATTTCCTCAAAAAAGAAGGGGAGCGAGTCAGCGAGCGAACAGGGGAACGGCTTTCCAAACACTCGCTCAATCTCCGTGTGTACGCACTTCGATCCATGCTTCGTATGGCAAAGGAGGAGAGGAAGATTGTCCGCTTGCCGTTTGACGGCATAAAGAAGTTCAACCACAAGCCGAAGAAGAAGAAGCTCCCCTCGGCTGAGGAAATCGAGAAATGCGTCTCGGCTGCTATCGCTCAGTGCCCGAAGAGCGGTAAGCAATTTGCAGATTACTTGCGGTTGTTAATGTACACGGGTGCGAGGGAGACCGAGGCGTTATCGCTCCAATGGGGTGACATCTATTTCGACAAACGACAAGTCCGCTTCCATCGCAACACGAAGTTTGGCAAAGAGAGATGGTTGGATTTCAATCCGAAGCTTGAAGCTCACCTGAAAGACATGCACGCCAGACGGAACCAAGAAAGCGAATGGTTGTTTCCTTCACCCCGCCCCAATTTGCAGGAGGGACGCATCACGAATTTCCGCCGCACGCTGGAAAAGGCCAGGGAGCAAGCAGGCGTGTATCTGAGCGAGCATTACTTGCGGCACTATTTTACTAGCCAGAGCGTCATGGCGGGTGTTGACCGTTTCGTACTGGTCAAATGGTTGGGGCACGCTGACGGAGGAAAGCTCATTGCCGAAACCTACGGCCATCTCAGCAATGAGTTTCAGCAGAAGGAAGCAGAGAAGCTGACAAACCTGTGACAACTTTCTGACTCGCCAGAGGCTGGGGTGCTTGGCCCCACAAACACGGCAGCGGCTCTGCCTCTACCAATCAATAGGAGCTTCCGCTTCCGAATCTTTGGCCCACGCCTTCGCTTTGAGCCGCTCCGTCAGGAGTTTGGTGGCTTCGTGATTGGGGCGGTTCAAATACTGAACCCAGATGGCCCGAATGTCTTCGTCCCGTTGAAACCGCAGGCTGTCCCATTTGTAAAACCCATGCACCCAAAAGCTGTGGGTTCTCCCGTCCGTGCTCTCGCCTTGCCGAAACGCCGTGTGCATGAGACGAAAGGTTTTCGTGCGGGGGTCAACGACCAAATCATGTGGCCCTAGCCCCATTGTGGTAATGCGAGTGAAGGAGTAATCGCTTTCGTGCGAGAAGGCAAAGACCCCCGTGCAGTATTCAGCAGCGAGGCCACAGCCTGAGCCAGGCTTTACCGCCACGAAGTCAAGTCGCCCGTCGCCGTTGAAGTCCCCGCAGTAAACGGCGGAGAGATACGGCCCGAGGACAAACTCGTTGTACGTTTTGAACCGCCGCCCGTCAGGGAACTTAATCACGACAGTTGTGAAGTCCGAATCAGGGTCATGGATTTCCGTGACGGTGGGGAACCGCTTCGGGGCGGACGGATGTACCCAGACGTTGGACGGACCTTCCACATACCCGACTATTGGGAAGCGTGGCCACGGTTTGCCATTCAAGAACGGGGTGTAGTCGGCAGCGATCCACTCGTTCGTGCCGCCCCAGCACGCTGCACCAGCCAGCACCGGAAGGAGCGGCCAGAGCAAGCGAGTTGTGTATGCCTTTCGAGCCATCGCAGTCGTAGCTAAACCCTGCACGGCTTCGCTGGCAAGGTCGCAAAGGATTTTGGGGCTGGTGTACCGCCGCCGCTCCCCCTACGCCCGAGGGCATGGGTGTGACTGGATGTAATCTAAAACCCTCCCGCTCGGGGTGCCGACAGCCGTTAAAAATATGCGACCCACTTTTTATGGGGAGCGAGTACGTATCTACGTACCCCGAGACGTAGGCCGCAGCCGTTAAAGAAAGTGCCTTAATACCCTGTAATAGTGCATAGAGGCCCACGGCTTTTTTTAAGTACCCAGAGGGGTGCAGTCAATGTGCGGAGCCAATCCCACTTCCGCTTGGATGATTACTTTCGCCCGCTCGGAAATCGCACCGCCTTGATCGGCTCGGGCAATGAACCCGTCGTGCATCGGTATCCAGAAAAGGCCGTGTTCCCGACAGAATGAACCGAGGCGCTGCACCATCAAGGTTGCTTCAAGGTCTTGGAGGTACTGGGCAAGGTCTTTGCGGTGGAAGAGCACTTCCACGGCGAAAGCGGGGAAGTGCTCGTGGTAAAACTGAAAGACGTACTGCTTGGCCATCCAATCAGGGGTCTTGTGGCCGATGTTCACGACCTTTTGGAAATCCTCTTTCACCCGCTTTCGGGCATACCCCATTTCCCGCCCGATGGTGGTGTAAATGTCGCCCGAGAGCATGGCGGCGTACTTCGTGCGCTCGACGGGATTGGTGAAGAGCTTGAGCATCAAGAGCGGGTGACACGTCCGCACGTCGTATTCCATAAGCGGGTAGTCGTACCTCAGGTTGCAGCGGCCCTCTTTCGGCATCAACACGACCTGATGATACAGCCTCTTGACCTTCTTCCCGTACCGAAGGGAAAAATCGCCGCCAGCGATATGCTCGCAATGCCACTTGATGCGTGCCTTGCGGATGTCAGAATTCTTGGACGGTTCTTCCGGCGGTGGGAATGTCAGCGTTTCGGCAACCTGGAGTTTGGAGAGACATTCGAGTGCGTACTCGGATACGGGGCCACGGGGCTTGTTGTCTGGCTTGGGCAAACGGACTCGCTTCCTCTCAAAGTCAACGGTGCAAGTTTTCGTCTCCATTGCCGACGGCGGGACAGCGTAGGACATCGGGTATCCCGACTTGTCCGTTGACCAGCAGAAATCTTCGTCAACTTCCAACTCGTTCCACTCCTGCATTTGTCGGATGACGGACTTGTACTTGGGGCCAAGTTTGTCCTTCCACATTAGGGACGCTATGGGCACGAACTTCCCTTCGTACTCGTCAGAGAAAATGAGCACGAGATTTTGGACGTAGCAATATGCTGGCCGCTGTTCAAGCGGGACACCTTCCAGTTTCTTCCTCAACGAATGCGTGATTACGAACGTGTGCGTCTTGAGCCAAGCTCGGCTCTTTACGAATTGCTCACGCCTACGCCTATTCATACCTCGCCTCTCAAATCGTGGACTGCCCCTCGGAAATCTTTTTTGGTACAGATATAGGCGAGGCCGACTCCCGAGGGGGCAATCCCGAAATGGGTAAAGCAACCTCGCCTTTCTGTACATATCTTCCTCATGGGCGAAACGCACTACCACGGTTCAGGTTTGTCCCCAAAGGTTTGGCGGTACACTTCGTTGACGCCGATGTTCCGCCCCTCTGACAAGTCCACGGTGACAAACGTGCTGCTGAGTGCGAGGGCCAGCGCCTTTTTTCGTGCGCCTTGTGGGGTGCTTGCTTGGACTTCCACGGTGTTTCGATAGAGACCAAGTTCTTTGCCATCGCCGATTTTGACGACTGCGGTGTAGGTTTTCATGCTGCCTCCCTTTACGCCCCCTCGTTCTCCATTTCCACGATTTCGATTTCATCAAACGAGACCTTTCTGTGGCACTTACCGCAGTGACAAGCATCCTCGTCATCGTCGGTCTCATTCAGGATTTCCCTGTTGCGCTTAATGGTGATTTCTCCGTCCTTCAGTACGACGGGGGCAACGTACTCCACACTGCGGAAGTGCAAGAAGTTGGCGATTTCCCCGCAGTTGGGGCACCGCATTCGTTCACTGACGTTTTTGTTTCTCATAACTGTTTGGGCCTGTACAGACTCCTTACGTGGACATCACATGGGAGACCTCCAATCGGAAGACCTTTCGACGCTACGCACGGCGACAGCTTTTACTGTGCTGTCTCACCGTTGGCACTGTGCCAAGGAGCCGTTCTTTCAGGCTGGCACGAGGATAGCAAACCCCATTTAGGATGTCAACAAAGAAATCGTCGTAAGTCGCTCATTGGCAGTAGCTTAGGCGTACAGCACTGTACGCCTTCTTTGCGCTTCGTGTAATCGCCACTACTTCAATGACTTCCGATGGTAAGCAGCGGCGGGAACGAGGCGGGAATGGGCGGAGATAGGGGGGTGCTTTTTCACGGGGTATCCCTGATTTCCCCGAGATTGGTATGCTTATTGGCGAAAAGAAGCCCCATTTGTGCCCGAGCAAGGGAGCTTTGGCGGTCAGAATGTCGTACCCAGCCCCCCGTATGGCTCACCCGATAGCTGCGCTGGGGCGTCGGGGTCCGCCGAAAGAGGCGAGTCAGGTGCAACAAGTGTTGCGGCTCCGCACGAAAGGCAAAGGTGACAGTATGAGTGAACCACCCGTTTGCGTCCTTAACTAAATCGCCCGCTCCGCAATCAGCGGGCGGGCGGAAAGGCGTTAGAGCAACGGCACCCTTCATTGCAGTCACCGTTTGCGTGCGTTTCCTTTACCCATTTACGCACCGCTTTCATAGTTGGAAAGTAGTTACTAGCTACTTCAAAGGGCACGTCAACTTCCTTTCGGTGAAATCTCACGTAGTACCCGTGGTATTGGCACTCCTTACACGTCTTGAAATACAAGCCGTGCCAGTGGTCCCAGAGCAACTCCGGGTTGCTGTGTTGTGTCGCATTTGGGTACTCGCCACACGGGGCAAATGTTGGGTCAAGTTTCCTTCGCATAATCTTCCTCCCATTCTTCCACAATGATGTCGTCCAGATTGACCTCCGCTCCGCACTTGTCGCAGAAAATACCACACGAGTCCGCACTTGCATCATCGCCAATATCAAATTCGTCCTCGTTATAGTCTGCTTCCCATTCTCCGTCATCCCAGTACATTGGACGTTTGTAGTAGTTGGAGACGGTTATTAGCACCGATTCGTGAAAGGTCGCATCCTGCTTGCACTTGGGGCAAATGGTTTTCATAACTTTGCTTTTCCTTTGTTTCATCGGGCAGTAATCAATATCCCGTCGCCCTGACGAGTGATTTGCAGTTGGCTTGTGCATCGTCCGCTTACGATGCTCCGCAATACTCCTGCGAAAACATCGGCGGCACGCTCATTCATTCCCGCAAGGATTCGTCGGGCAGGAATGACTTTGGACGTGTCGCAATCGTGGCAACAACTTCCACGCATCCTTAACGGGTCAGGGTTGCACCCGTACATTTTGTATTGTCCACCGCAGAGGCAGCATTTTCCGGTTTCTTTGATTTGATTGTTTTTCATACTTGCATTCTTTCTTTTTTTCATCGTGGCGTGATTGCCTTGATGTTGCTTCCAAGCTTATCGAAAAACGCCCGTGATGAAATTCGGTGCAATGACGTACAGCGAAAGATTTTCGGGTTGCCCCCGATTTCTTGGCGATTTCAGAGCGGGATTCTTGCGATTATGACAAGGGGAGTCATAATCCGGGAGCGATGAAAGGCAAAATCTTTTACGAAGGCAAAGAGTTCCACTTTCAGAACCTGCATTGCCTCTCAATTCAAGCGGGGGACAAGACGTGGGTGTACGACCAGAAGAGCACGGCAACCGAATTGAAATTCAAACTCGCAGAACTGGGCGGGTATGCGGGCACGGGAAACTATTTGAAGGCGTGGCGGAAGCGGCGAGCGATAAACCAAACGGATGCCGCACGAATTCTCGGCGTAAAGCAAACGACAATCTCCAAGATTGAAACGGGGGACAGAAATATGCCCGAACGCATCTTCCGCAAAATCCAGCAGGACAACCTCAAGTACGGGCGGGCGAGACCTTGGGGCAAATAAATCCGCACGCCCCCGCCTGCGGTCAACCCGTGAATCGCTCAACTTCGTTTGCCGAATAGGCGCTAAAAGGACTTTACAGGCCCGAGGGGACTCACAACACCCGTAGGGCCAAGCGCCGTCACCAGCCTCCCTTCGGAGGCCATCCCCCGTCGCCACCCCCCCCCGTATGGCTCCCCCGAGGGCTATCCAAGAGGGTTCAAGGGGGTGTGGTAGGGGCGGAAAGCCAGGACGCCTCTACGTGGCTCCAGGAGCCGAGAAACCACCAAGCCTACGGGGCTGGCTTCTTCGACCTCGCAGCCGCCAGCAGCGCACCCCGTATCCATTCGGACTTGGACTTCTGGGCGGTTCGGGCGGCGTCAGCGATCTCGGCAATTTCCGATTCCAATAGGCGGCAATAGAGGCGTCCTTCCTTGGCCGCACCCTCGGGGAGCGGCGGTCTGCCTCGGGTCCGTTTCTTGCTCATAAAAAAGTTACTGTACGCACGAAAAAGATTTTGACAAGCTGCCATTTGTCATTTAATGTACGCACAAATAATAACATTATGATTACACTTGAATGCAACTACAGCAAAAAGCTCGGTCTGCCGAGTTTCTCATCCCACCAGTTCGGTATAACGCTGCGGGCGGAAATTGCCGACGTGAACCAAGTTCAGGCTGAAAGCGCCCGCCTCTACAAGCTTCTCCAAGAGGGCGTTGACGCCAGCATCAAAGAGGCTGGCTACTTGCCAACGGCCAACGGCAACGGAAACGCCAATGGGAACGGACACAGCAACGGTAACGGGAGCAACGGTCACGCCCAGCACAGCGACGAGTGGAACTGCTCTGAAAAACAGAAGAACCTCATTCAGAAAATCGTAGCCGAAAACGGCCTCAACAAGAACCAAGTCGAGGCGTTGGCTCAGGAGCGGTTCGGGGCGGGCGTCAAAACCCTGAACAAACTGCAAGCGTCCAGCTTAATCGAGGAACTGCTTGAACAGACGGGCCAGGACAAGACAAACCGACGCAACCGATTCCAAAGCCGCTTCCAGAAGGCAGGTGCCCGATGATTGCCACGCTTGATGCCGTCCATGCTCCGCCAGCACCCCCGGCTGGGAAGCACAGTCCAATCGAAGCCCTCAAGCAAGCTGTCAGCGCCTCCCGGCTCAACTGCTGGTTGGCGTGCCGCCTCAAGTTCTTCTTTCGGTACGTGGAGCAAATCGGCAAGCCGCCAACGCCAGCCCTCCATGTGGGCACGGTAGTCCATGCGGTCTTGCAGGCGTGGAACATGGCACGCTGGAAAAAGCAGCCCTTCCGGCTCGAACAGTTCAAAGGGCTGTTCGATAAGGGCTGGACAGAGCAGACGGCGCAAATTGATTGGGAGGGTGAAGAATCCGCCCATAAGGACACGGCTTGGTCGTTACTGGAGACCTACTTCAAGGATACGCCCATCCAGTCCAACGAAGTGCCCGAGGCCGTTGAAGTGCCCCTTGAGGCGGATTTGTCGAAACACGGCCTGCCCACGTTAATCGGCGTGGTGGATTTGGTTCGTGCCGGGGGGCGGATTGTTGACTTCAAAACCTCTAGCAAGACCCCCACCCCAGAGTATGCCGCACGCCTTCACGAGGTTCAGCTATCGTGCTACTCGGTTCTGTACCGTGAGGCCACCGGCAAGGCGGAGAGCGGCAGGGAACTGCATCACTTGGTCAAAACCAAGACGCCAAAGCTCGTCATCACCAAACTCGGCCCCATGAACGAAACCCAACGGGTTCGCCTGATGAAGATGATTGAGTCCTACGTTGAAGGGCTGGCCCGGGAGGACTTCGTTCCGTCATGCGGCATTCAGTGTGCCGGGTGCGAATTTGCTCAGGAATGCCACCGCTGGTGCTGAGAGAGTATGCAGACTCCCGAGCAAACCCCGTTCAGGAATACTCCCCCGAAAATCACCCGGGAAAAGTGGCAAAAGTATAGGGAATTCGAGAGGCACTTTTCAGCGGTGCAAACAAATGTTTTGTAAACACTATGAACTCCAAAACAGCGATTTACGTTCGGGTCTCAACCAACAACGGGAGCCAGACGACTGACTCGCAATTGGCGGAGATTAAGAAGTACTGCGACATGCGGGGATGGACCGAAACCGAGATTTTCGAGGACCATGCCTCGGGCGGCAAGTCATCCCGTCCTGCCCTTGACCGCATGATGAAGCAGATGCGTGCTGGTGCTTTGGCAAGATGCGTTTGCTACAAGCTCGATAGAGTGGGTAGATCGTTAACCCACTTGGCTCTGGTCATTGACGAGATGACCCATCTCCAAATTCCGTTGGTTTGCACGTCGCAGGGCATTGACACCAGCAATGGCAACCCAGTCGGCAAGTTCCAGTTGGGTGTCTTGATGGCAGTGGCCGAATTTGAAAGGGCAATCATCAAGGAACGGGTGAATGCCGGTATCGCCGCCGCTCGCAACCGTGGCGTCCGTCTAGGGCGACCCTCAACCCTCCAGCGCAGGCGGGATGACGTGATGGAACTGCGGGAGCAGGGAAAGGGCGTTCGAGAAATTGCACGGGAGTTGAAGATGCCCGTGGCCAGCGTGTTCAAGGTGTTGAAAGAGACGAAATGAAAAGTCAAAATTTGGAAAACGCTTTTCAGTTGTTCAGCCAATTCCAAGTTGCGCTGCGGATGTCGCAAGCCGACGCCGCTCAATCAAACGACAGATTCGCCGCACTTTTGATTTCTAAACTGCTGGAAGAAACGTGCCAAACCCATTGGCTACTGGAGCGGATGAAGGAGGCCGCACAATGAAGGCGTATCTAATCCGCCGTGTACCGTATCTTCTGCGGGGAACGACCCGCATTGTTTGGGGCATCGTGCTGTGCGAACGGGAGGGGCTTTCTCTTTTGTGGGTTCAAAGCCCCGACAACAACATGCCGCACCTAATCGTCATCGCCACGGAACACGTCGAAAGCAAGTTGTTCGTTGATGTCAACGTGAACAACTTCCCATTGGAGAAGGCCGACTTGCGGAGCATCGGGAGCAAAATGAAAGCACTTCACCGGATGTTTGTGGAAGAGGACTTCAAGGATTTCTTTCGGCCCGAGCCGCTCTGGCCAGACGACGATTGAGAAAACCAACAAGAGAACGGAGACAACATGAGCGAATACATTCGTGACGAAAAGGGCCGACTCATCGGCCAACGCATCGAAAACGGCAACGTGTCGTACATGCGGGACGGACAAGGAAAACTGAAAGGCCAGTACATTAAGTCTGCCGACAAGACGTTTGATGGTCAGGGGCACTATGTCGGCCCCGGAGACCAAACGCTGCGAACGCTGGACGGCGACAAATGACAACAAACGTCGAGGTCAGATTCGCTGACGGCGAGACCGCCGTTCTGGCGTTGGATTTCAAAAGCCCAGCCGTCATTGACTTGGTTGTGCGGGCATGGGCGCTACTGTACCAGCGGGAAGTGGCGGAATGGAAACCGACTTCGGCGGCGGCTGAGTTCTGGTATGATGCGAAGACGAAGATGATAAACCGTTACGACGACAGCTACTACCATGATGAACTTGTTGACCTTCTGCCCATTGCGGCGATGAAGAAGAAACTCGGCAAATCGCCAGCCCGAGACGGCACACCCGCAGCGGCAGAGTAATCAGCAACAGCGGGGACATTCGAGCTTCGCTCATCCCCAAAGCAGGCACGGTAAGGGCACCCGCATAAAGTCCAATCAGTTCTGAAAGGTCACGAAGATATCAACGCTGGACGCCTCGCCTTCCTTGTCGGTTTTGGCGTTCAAAACAGCGAAAGGGTAAATGTATTTCTGCGGTTCAGTTCCGGAGTTTTCCCAATAGAACAGCGAAGCGTTTGTGACGGTTAAGGACGTGAATGGTTGACTAGTTCCCATCCGAACCAGCGTCTTGCCACTCTTAACGAGTTTCACAAATTCGTCCGGGTTCGGGACTTCCAATTCCTTGAAGGGTTCAATCGTCCGCCAAGTCAACCTCAATTCGGAGATTTTTCCTAAATTCCCGAATTTGAAAAGGAGGCCACTCCCGCCCGAAACCGTGATGCCTTCAATCTGCCGATTGAGCCAAACCCAGCGAGCCAGTACGTTTGTGACGACATTTCCCGAAATCTTGTCTTTGAAGATTTCCGTTTCCTCTGAAAGTGTTCGGGGTTCAACTTTGCCCAAGGTGTTTGTAGCAATCTCAGCCTGATTGACTCCAAGGGACTGCAATTGCTCAAGAGCGTGCTTTAGAACGCCTTTCCGTTCGGGAACGCCTTCCGATAGCTGCCGGGCACCTGCAACTGCTTCCCTGTTGACCAAAACTACGAAACCTTGAGACGGCACGATTTCCAAGCTGCGGGTTTCTTCTCTATTCCCGAATGCCGAAACATCCTTTCCCATGAACACGCCAGATTGAACCGGACTTTTTTTGTTCTTTGGGGTGAGGCTGGCGATCTGGAGCAAGTTGGAAGTGGTTTCGTGGGAAAACTTCGTTGGAACAACCTTTAACGTTTTGACCTTTGCAGGGAGTCGGTTCGTTACCGCCCATGTGACTTTGCAGTCAGGGCGACAGTCAAACCGTTCTGAGAATTGTTGAATGGGCTGCCCGTCCGCCAGGAGGACGGGCAACACAGCCAGTAGAAAGCAGACGAACCGGAGTCTCATGGAAAGACCTGCACTCGGCGGAACAGGATTTCCGAAGGGTCGTCCAGATCGTTATTTGTATAAGAAAACAACGAGTCATTGCGGCAGTCGGGCCAGTATGCACACGACATAGTGACTGTGTGCCCCGCCGGAACTACTCCCGGCACGGCATGAACAACCTGAGAAGCCAAAATCCATCCGTCAATCACGGTGCGTTTTCCTCCACCCTCGCCGCCGTTCATGTAAGACGCCCATTTCTGCCCGAACGTCGGGTACATGTGAATTGATGTTTCTTCCGCCAAGAGAATGTGCAGGTTCGGATTTATCGGCAGAACGCCCTTGTTGTACATGTCCTGAGCGTTCAAGTACGAAAGCATGTTGCACGCATAAATCCCCACCCAGCGAAGCCCCCCCGGACCACCGCCGAAATCAAACTCTGACATTCTCACCCAATCGTAAGCGTTCACGCCCGTTCGGTAGATGGGCATATACGTTTGAAGCGAAGGCGTTGACGTGGCGAGAAAGTCCTGATTGTTGCCCCTAATTCCGTGTCCAATCAGCAAGCCAAGGTTGCAGTAGTTAAACACGTTTGAACCACCTTTTGACGGTTTCCGAAGCAGAGCGGCGGACAACTGGTCGTTACCGTAGTTGAACGCCTTTTTCCATTTGTACTTGCTCAACGTAGTTTCAAACCCCGCAGCAATGTCCTTGGCCCTACCGATGGGGCCGTAAGGCAACACATAGTTCGGGTCAAGCTGAATGCTTCCCGTCAAGTTTGCGGGACGATTGAAGCCGGGAATTCCATTCGTTCCGGGATTCGGATGATGACCCTGCCAAGCGACACCAAACTTGCCGGGGCTTCCCTTAATTGGTTTGGGGGCGGGGCGTCGGGGTCTTTGTGTGCTTTGCGGAGAAGTAGCAGCTTGTGGGACCGGGTCGTCAGTGAGAATTTCCGAAGATTGGACTGACGAAATCCTCGAAGAAGGCTGCGGCAAGAAATCAGACATGAAGCCTTCAAAAATCGTGAAACTATTTGTGTCAATTCCGGGTGGATAAAGAGCGAGCGGCACAACGGAACCAGAACCAGACCATGCGAGCAATTGCGGTGTCTCTTGAACCATAGAAAAAGAAGCAGCTTCGCTGCTGCTCATTTCACCCGCAAGCGGCGTGCATTGCTCTGCGGAAAGAATGAAGTTGAAAGTGCCGTCCATCGTGTCAAAGCCACTGTCATCTTTTCCATCCCAATCAAATGCCATTGTTGTCCCGGCACCGGAGGCATTGCGAACCACCGTATCAAACTCATCTACGATTTGCAGAGTCCAACATGAGTATGCCGCAAACTCTGCGGTGATGCGTTGCGTTTCTCCTAACGACGGGTCAAATCCCGGAAACGAGAAGTACCACTTTGAAATCCAGTTATCAAAAGTGACCGGAATGATTGCGGATGTTCCCGCCCCATTTTGTTCGTCAACTACGGTGCCCGTTGTGGTTGTCCCGCTGGTGGTTTCGGCAACAACGAAGACTTCATGTGAACCGTTTGGCCATTCGGTTGTGTTTATGGTGTAGCTGGAATTTCCGTCTTCATCCGCACTGCCTAATTGCACTTCCTCGCCGTCAACGTAGTACCGCACAAAGGTAATGCTGTTTGCCGTGGAAATGTGAACGCCGATTTCAAGCTCGCCGGAAACGTTCGTTCCAGCGGTCAAGTTCGTGATTGTGACTACCGGCGAGGCGAGGGTGTTCGTTCCTACTTTGGTGATGCAATAGAATCGCTGGGCATCGTCTTTCGGATGCGGCAAAGCGGGTTCAGTCCAGTACTTGCCCGTATCCAAAAACACTGTGTTTGTTCCTTGAGAGGGGAACAAATCCACCAGCGTATCCCAAACAACGCTTTCCGAAAGTGCGGGAGTGTGTTCAAGGCGGTACAGAGCGTTAGTCTCACTCCGCCATCGCAATTGAATTGCTCGCTCGTCTGTTGCCCGTGTTGCCGTGAATTGGAGTGTATTGGACTGGGCATAAAGCAACCCCGCCACGGATACAAGTTCAGCGATTAGAAGTGCTCGCATCATCGTTTTCATGTTTTCTTTCACAGTTATGGTCTGATTCTTGGTCTATGGTTTCTGAACGCAAGCGAAAATCAGTTACAAAACCGTGACTCCCGCCGGCTATATTTTGTTCCGGTGCTGCCAAGATTTCACACCTGTCTTCCACTGCTTCAACCATTGGCACGAGACAACGCCTTTTCGAGTTTCTTGGCAAGAGCAAATTGGTAATATCCTTCCTGTAACGGGGGTCTTTCCAGCAAGCAGTCTGGCAAGATGCTGTCCACTGATTTTGCACGGTTGTTCGGGCAGGTCGTTCGCCAACATCGCAAAGCCCGGTATTTGACGCAGGAACAACTAGCGGAACGGGCGGACTTGGCTCCGAAGATGATTTCGCTGATTGAGCGGCTCAAAATAAACCCGACGTTGAATGCGGCTGACAGCATCGCCCAAGCCTTGGGCGTTCCCTTCTGGCGGCTCATCAAGGACGTGGAGAACTTGCGACTTGAAACTCGGGCGGCGAAGAAGCGATAGCGGCAATTGCGGTTTCCCTTTCTCCGCTGCCGCAACCAGAACCCGCTAAAGCCTCCCTCGGAAAACGGACACAAGGCAAAAACGTGGAACAACTCTTGCTAATTTGGCTGGTTGGTAGTTAAATGAGAAAAGTGAACGAAAGGAATCACTAGCGAAAAACTGAACGAGTAGAACACTAAAATTTGCGTAGCTTCGGCTGCGGTTCATCTGAAATCTGGACAATTTTAGGATACGGGACCGTGCCGAGTTCACGCCCAAATCGGGCGTGGCTTGGCGTTCATCCCGTATGGGCTCGTCCAGAGCCTCAGATGAGTGGGCGTTGAGTTCACGCCCTTTTCTTTCCCCGCTGTCTGGTTGCGTGAAACATCACCACGAGGAAAAAATGACAGCAAAATCGGTATTCGGAATTATTACGCTCACAGTAACACTTGCAACAGGCGTCCACGCCCAAAGCTGGCTCACGAATGGGCTTGTTGCCTACTACCCGTTCAACGGGAACGCCAATGATGCGAGCGGGCACGGTCACAACGGCATCAATAAAGGTGGAGTTCCAGTGCAAGACAGGTTTGGCGTTTCCAGCCAGGCGTATCGTTTTGACGGTACAAATAATTCCAATACGAACTTCGTTGTAGACTTGTCACAAAACCGTCCCATAACTGGGGTGCAAACGAGTTTTTCAATTTGCGGTTGGATAAAGCCGAGATACATCCCGTCGGGTTACGACGTGCCGCAGTCCGTGTACCCCGCCCGAGGGATTTATTTTCATCGGGCGCATTGGGCGGATATTGGCGTGCGAATTAACAACAGTCCTTGGGTTCAATCCTCACCAAGAACGCTTGAGTTCATAACCATTGGCGGAGCGAGTGAGAACCTTTTTGCAAATCAGTTAATCCCCACAAATGGTTGGACTGCGTTCGCTGCTACCTATGACGGGAGCATGAAACGATTGTATGTAAACGGCGTGCTCAACGCTTCTGGCATTTGCGAGTATAATCCGAACTGGGATGTTAACTTCATCGGAGAGGGTATTGGCGGGAATTTCGCCGGGCAGGCTGAATCTTTTGACGGAGTGATTGACGACATCCGCATTTACAACCGTGCCCTCTCAGCTTCCGAAGTTCAGCAATTGTACCAGTACGAGTCGGGACCACGAGTGAACTTCGTCAAGGCGTTCACGGTTGACGCCTACAACCTCCCTGTGGGTTCCAACTACGTTTTGGAGGCGTCCAGCGACATGACTAACTGGACTATTATAGACGACGGCATAACCTCCAGCACGGGCAGCTACACCAACACGAGCTATTGGCGAGTTGACGATTGGAACAAGCTCTTCTTCCGTTTGCATGCGGTGCCTTGATCACCATTACCAACGCCGATTAAGCCAGTAACACGAGGAAGGAATATGAGTTGCCAAGGAAGAACACGAAACGGACAAGGAAGCATCCACGGGCAGGGCGTCTATAAGTGCAAGCACTGCGGGGCAGTCGGCTGCGACAGCAACGACTGCACCAACCGCAACTTTTGGGGCGGCAAGTGCCTCAAGTGCGGCAAGAGCACAGGCGAAGGGCGGGAGAAGGTCTCGGGCTAAGCCTCGGCTCGGCGCTGAACTGCTGTTCACAGCCAAGGGCATTCATTCGACGGTGATCCAAGTTCTCCTTTTGGGTGCCGAGGTCGAGAGCATCGGGATTGCCCACCAGTTCGCCCCTCTCTTCGCCGTCAACAGCAGTGTCGTGGACATTCTGCGGCATCAAGTCGAGGCCGTTTAGAGGATTTCGGAAGCCGAGCGAAGGTTAATCCCAACCAATCGGGCCTTTCTTTTGGATCAAGGGACCATCCGGGATGTGGCGAGCGGCGGATTCAGACCCGGCAACGGAATGGTGAAACGGGGTGCCTGTTTACAAAACCCGTCCAGCTTCGCCATTTGACGCAGGAACGCCCTAATTGGAGGGGACGGGTGGGACTACCCTGAAACGCCTCAGCCCTTCCTGCCGCAACCAGTGGTTTGTCGGTCACGCTTGGCCGAAGCCTTCTGACTTCCGTCAAAAGTGGCAAAACGTGTTTGCCTACTTTTTTGACTACATTTAGACCCGAAAATGGCCTATATCGCAAGTGGCTGTCATTACAGCATTTTGTGAAGCGTTACTTTTGTAAACTATTGTGGTTACAATAAATATACAAAAATTGAAATCGCAGGAAAACGGCATAATCCCTACTATCCGAAGTCAGAAGCTCTATCCAATTGAGCTACGGACGCACCCGCAAAGCCTGCGCTTGGGAAAGTTAGACACGCTCTTCGCTATCTCGTTCCACTTTTCCGCCCCCATTCGGATAATGCGCCAGGCATGCCCACGGCAAGGCGCAACGTAAGCGATGGTGGCGCCCCAAGTCGAGCAGGAAAAGGCCGGCGACTGCGGTTCCCGGCGGCGCCAATGCAGCCTGCGGTGCGCACGCCGCCCCAGAAAGAACCTTCCCCGCCCCAACTGCCCGCCGCCGGTTTTTTATTGTTCAGGCCTTCCGTTTGAGCCAGCCTTGCGGCCAGATGAAACTGCCCACACTTCATAACTTCGTGAACCCTTTGGTGCTGACCCATCCGGGCCGCGCGGCCCTGGTGCTGCTGCTTGCGCTGCCAGGCCCCCCCCTTGCCTCTGCGGATGCCAACACCTGCCGGCTCGCCAATGACCGGCTGATAATCGCTTTCAGCCCCGAGCACGGGGACCTGGTGGAGTTCACCGACGCGCATACGCGCCAGAACTTTGCGGGCACGATGCCCTCCGGAGCGCCGCTCTGGGAATTAACGCTCGCGCCGGCCAACCAGACCCTGACGGCGTCATCCGCGCAGTCCTTTCGCGCCCAACCGCTTGACCGCAAGCCCTCCGGGCTGCGCCTGACCTGGGAAAAGTTTGGACTGCCGGCGGCGCCGGAACTGCGCGTGGAAGCGGTGGTGCGGCTGGACGCCGGGCAACCCATGAGCCACTGGGAACTGGCGGTCAGCGGTCTGAATGCATTGAGCCTCACCCACGTCCGCTTTCCGCGCATCATAAACATCCCGTGCCAAGCCAACGAGCGGCTGGCCGTGCCGGCATGGATGGGGTATCTCGCCACCGAGCCGCGCCAGGTCTTTGCCGGCCCGGCGGGGAACGGGCGGCGGTTCCAATGGAGCTATCCCGGCCATCTGTCCCTGCAATGCCTGGCGTTTTACCAACAGGATGGGCCGGGGCTGTATGTGGCCTGCAACGATACCGCCGGGTTCAACAAAGACTTTGCGTTCTTCGGCGACCGCGAAAACCGCCTGCACTGCGAAATCGCGCACCTGCCCGAGCGCCGCCCGGCAGCGGTCCCGGCCTGGCGCCTGCCTTACGCCGTCCAACTCGGGACTTTCACCGGCGACTGGTTCACAGCCGCCGAGCGCTACCGCGCCTGGGCAACCAACCAGCCCTGGGCCCGGGAAAGCCGGCTGGCGCGCGGCCGCGTGTCCGACTGGGCGCTTAACACCGCGCTGTGGGTCTGGAACCGCGGCCGCTCGCCGGGCGTGCTCGAACCGGCGATGGTTCTGCGGGAAAAACTGGACCTGCCGGTCAGCGTCTTCTGGCACTGGTGGCATGGCTGCTCCTACGACGCCGGTTTCCCGGAATACCTGCCGCCCCGCGAGGGCGCCGAGAGTTTCACCAACGCCTTGACCCGCGCGCAGGCCAAAGACATCCGCACCCTGGTGTATATGAACCAGCGGCTCTGGGGCATGACCACCCCAAGCTGGACCAATGAAGCCGCCGCGCGGTTCGCCGTCAAAGGCCCGGACGGCCAGATTCACCCGGAAGTCTATAACACCTTCACCCGCCAACCCTGCGCGACGATGTGCATGGGCACCGCCTTCTGGCGGGATAAATACGCCGGCCTGGCCGAGCGCGCGGTCCAGGAACTGGGCGTGAACGGCATCTACATGGACCAGGCCTGCACCAGCCTGGCGTGTTTCGACCCCCAGCACGGACACCCCGTGGGCGGCGGCGTTTACTGGATGAAAGGGTTCCAGGCGCTCCAGGCGGACATCCGCCGCCGCTGCGCCGACCGCCGCGAGCCGGTGGTGCTGGCGGGGGAGGGTTGCGGCGAATGCTGGCTGCCCTACCTCGATCTGATGCTCGGCCTGGAAATCAGCCGCGAACGCTACGCCGCCCCCGATGGCTGGGATCCCCTTCCGTTCTGGCCGGCGGTGTACCATCCTTTCGCCATCACCTATGGCAACTACGCTTCGCTGACCATGCCGCCCTACGACGACCTGTGGCCGGCAGAGTCCGCGCCCGCCGAGCCGCTCAAGCTCCTCGACCGGAAATATGCCCGCCAATTCTGCCTCGAACAGGCGCGGGCCTTTGTCTGGGGGCAGCAACCCACCCTGGCCAATTTCCTCCCGAACCAGTTGACCGAGCGCGCCGAGGAATTGGACTTTGTGCTGCGCCTGGCGCGCCTCCGCCACCGCGCCGAAAATTATCTCCTGCGCGGAACCTTCCTGCGCCCCCCGCGGCTCCAGGCCCCGACGGCCACCCTGGACATGTCGCGCCTCTCGATCTACGCCGGGCGGGAGGGAGGCCTGACGGCATTCCAGAAAACCAGCCCGCTGGCGCTGGCCGCCGCCTGGCGGGCGCCGGACGGCAAGGTGGGCATCGCGCTTGTCAGCATCGCGGACGAACCCACCCGCGTCACTCTCCACTTCCCCGCCGACCGCTACGGCCTGCCGCGCCGCGCCCGGGTCCATCTGCTGGATGAAACCGGCCGTCGGCAGCTTGGCACCCTGCGCCAGCTCGGCTCCGAAATGGAAATGGAGCTGCCCCCCCGGGCCGCCCGCATCCTGGAACTGGCGGTTCCGTAAGCGCCGAGCACCCATCAAAGACCCGCCCCGGCAGCCCGCCGCGCCCGGCGAACGGGCAAAAGCGTTTCCCGCCCGCGGGTTTCGCCCGTACCACGCCGCCCGCAGGCAGGCGGTCAGCGGGGAAAAGGAAAGACGCTTGCAGGCGGCGCGCCTTCGCGCGGCGGGCGGTTGCCGGTTCCTTCGGAAGCTGAAATCCGGCGGTTAGAAGTACGGGCTTGCGGGCGCCGCCACCTTGTGGGGCAACCGGTTGGTGCCGCTGACGGAATAGTGCGCTTCGAGGGTCAGGGGTTTGGCAGTGAAGGTCACCTGCCCGTGAACCAGCCCCTGGGCCGGGTCGAAGAAGAACCGCGCCGGCGCGCCTCCGGCCAGAACCAATTGCAGACCGTGGTTGGCCCCGGCCAGGAACACGGTATCCTGCCGCCCCGCCGGGCCGTCCAGGCTCACCGTGAGCTTGCGGGCCGAGGCATCCCACCGCTCCGAGATTCGCTTGCCGCCCCACAGATGGAAAGGCGCTTGCCCTGGCGCTTCACGCAGGTAAAAGAGCTGCAGGCTCCCCCCGGAAATAGCGAGGTCGCTGAACGCCGCGTTCAGAGCGTCGCCCCGCAAATTCCGCGCGAGCCGCCGATGAACGTTGAACAGCACGTAGTCTTTATGCGGCTCGAATCCCAGCGCCTCGGGGGAATGAAAAGCCAGGGCGGTCTTGACGTCCTGGTTCGCCATGTTGGCGACGGGAATCAGCCAGTCTCCCCACGTCTGGTTGCGATACACCGTCGCGAACGTTTGGGGCGCCGTGGCCGCGAACAGGTCGGCGGCATCCACAAACCGCCAGATCCGGGACTCGTACATTCCGAAGTCATACTGGGCCAGGTTGTAGGCCTGGGTGTAGAAGGGTTCGGGGGGGGTGACGCCTTTGGCATGCGGAAACTTGTGCGGAAAGAGGCGCCAGTCAATCTGGCTGTATTGGCCCCCGCCGGTGAGCAGGTCGTAGTTATAAACCAGCGACGCCGGGCAGCGCTCGATATCCTGGCCGCCGGGCCAGATCATGCCCTGGGCGGGAAGACAATGGGCGAAGCCAAAATAGCTCCAGTAATCCGTCAGCGAACCAAAGGAATAGCCTTCGCCATAGATCAGCGCGTCGAAATTGCACACTACCGGCAGGACAAAAGCCCGCGTGCTGTGGCTGACCAGCACCGTATGCGGGCAGCGGCGGCGCAACAGCTCGCGGCGGCGCCAGTTCATCTCATGCAATTCGATCAGGCAATCATAGACCTCGCGCGGATGCCCATGCTCGCGCGCCAGCGTGCAGTTGCCGTAAGCCAGGTTGTCGTCCAGGTAAATGCCGTCCACGGCGTACCGGTCCATCATGCGCGCGAGGTTGGCCAGGCGGTATTCGGCCAGGCCGTTCGGGGAAGCCAGGCAGGTGGCGATGAGGTCGCAGTAGGAGTCCATCTCCGCGGTGTAGCGGCCGCCGTAATTGAACCCCTGCCAGAGGGCGAACTGGCCTTTGGCCTTCAACTCCCGCACCCCGGGCGCGCTGTCATACATCAAATCCGCGTTCTCCTCCCACAGAAAAAGCAGGCCCAGCTCATGCACCTTGTCCAGCACCCGCATGAACTCGTCGGCGGGCGGGCGCGGCAGGCCGGGCGTCCCCACGCGGTGCATCTGGAACAGTGTAAAACCAAACTGGGCGACCCGGCTGATCTCCGCGTCCGTCGGGTAAGGGTGTTTCTCATCCCCGATCCAGGTGAACATGCGCAGGTCGTGCATCCGGGGATGCGGCCGCCGGTTGGGGGCCACGCTGAGGCCGACCCGGAAGGTGAGCGGCTCGCCCGCTTTCAGCACGCGGGGCGGGTCGCCGGGGGCGATCCGTATCAGGTACTGCGCCAGGGAAATCCGCCCCGGGCCGTCCGCGGGCCCGGCGGTTTCCACCACCGCCGTGTCCAGCTTCGGCTGGCTCAGGTGCAATGCGCCGCCGTCGGTAAAAATGGCCAGCGCCGCCGCCGGGCTGAAAACCTGCAGGCAGGAAGTCTCCGCCGTAAAACGAACTGCCTGGCCGGCGGGCGGCAGGCTGCCCCGCACCGCGTCGCTGCCGTTTTCGCCCCGGGTCTTGTGCAGGTAGTGGCTGAGCTGGCCCCGCGCGGAAAGCCGGTACACCAACTCCCGCTCCACGCGCAATTCCCCGCGCGGCGTCAGCTTCACCGCGCTCACCACCACGCCATCATTGAAGAACGTATGCCGCAGCGTGTAATCCACTTCCGGACCGCGTTGGGCCGGGTCGCGCAGCGTCCCCTCCACCCGCAGGACCGCCTGGTCTTTACCCGCGCGCTCGACGACCAGCTTGCCGGTGTTGAATTCCGAAGCGAACCGGTATTGATCCAACTGGAGCTCCGCCGGGCCGCTGGACGCGATGACCTCCCGCCCCTCGCGCACCACCCGGACGGCGCTGACCAGCCCGGTCGCTTTTTGCACGCGGTAAGTAAAGGTGGGGCCGGCCACCACCACCTCGGCGGCCTCTTCCGTGAGGCTCAACTCCTCGGGCGGCAGCGGTTCGCGCAGGACGGCGCGGATGGGGCGGCTGACGGGAGCGGAAAGGGCGGCGCGCGCCAGCCCCGACATTTCAATCACCAGCAACCCCGCGGCCAGCACGCTCCATGTCCGGATCCAAATCGGGCTCGGGTACATCATGCGGCTCAAGCTAATGACCCGCCGGCAAATTGCCAGTATTTTGCGCGCCCCGCCCCCGGCCCGCCCGCCGGGGCGCCGCCGGTTCAGGCCCGCGGGTGGGCGGCGTCGTAGGCGCGCTTGAGCCGTTCCGTGGTCAGGTGGGTATAGACCTGGGTCGTGACCAGGTGTGCATGCCCGAGCAGTTCCTGAACGCTGCGCAGGTCCGCGCCCGCGTCAAGCAGGTGCGTGGCATAGCTATGCCGCAGCTTATGGGGCGTCAGGTGCGGGTCCAATCCCGCGGCCGCCAGGTGTTTCTTCAGCCGCAATTGGAGTTGCCGCGGCGCGATGGCGGCGGCCTTCTTTGGCCCCGCCAGAAAAACCGGGGCGTCACCGGCCGGCGCCTGGGGCAGCAGCGCCCAGTAGTTTCGAATGGCGGCCAGGGCCGGTTCGCCGATGGGAACGAGCCGCTCCTTTTTGCCTTTGCCGCGCACGCGCACGACGCGTTCATGCCAGTCAATATCCTGCGCCGTCAACCCGCACAGCTCGCTGATGCGCAGGCCGCAGGAATATATGGTTTCCAGCACCGCCACATCGCGCCGGGCCGCGAGGACGGCCGCCGCGCGGGCGGAATCGGCTTGCCCGGGGGGCGGCCGGAGCTTGAGCGGGGCGGCCAGCAGATCGGCCATCTGCTCCGGCGTGAGAAACCGGGGCAGCCTTTTCGCGACCTTGGGCAGGGCCAGGTTCCGGATGGGCGACGCCGCCACAGCCCCCCGCCGCACGAGAAACCGGTAAAAGGTCCGCAGGGCGCTGAAACGAAGCTGAACCGCGGCGCGGCTCAGGTTCTGCCGCCCCAGGAAGCGCACATACGCGCGGAAATCATCCCGCTGCAACGCCTCCCACCCGGGCGGCGGCAGGCGCTCCGCCTGGCGCCAGCGGCAGAACTCCTCCAGCGCCTGCCGGTAATTGCGCTGCGTGTACGCCGAGGCCCCGCGATCCGCCGCCAGGTGCTGCAGGAACTTCCCGATCCACGCATCCGGGACCGGCGGTTCCGGGGCCGCCGCGTTCACGACGCCGGGGCCTCCTTCGGTTCGGCCTCGCGCTCGGGAAATTCGAACGTGACCTTGCCCGTCTCGCCCATCACCAGGTACGCCTTGAAGGGACGGCCGGTTTTGGCGGAAACGAAGTCCGCCAGCAGATCCGTACGGCCTTGCGCCAGCAGCCGGGCGGCCTGCTCCCGATCCAGGGGCTGTTGCAGGATGACTTTGTTGAGCTTGAATTTGCACGGCCGCCGGGCGGCCTGGGACTGTTCGCAGACGTATGCCGCGTCGCCCTCAAACACCCGCTGGCGGCATTTGGGGCACGGGCCCAGCGGCTGCTGGCCCGTAAAGTCAAGCCGGGGCGCCGGCGCGGCGGCGGGGGCGGGTTTGGTGGCGCGGGCGCGGGATTTGGCCGCCCGCGGCTCGAACTCGAATTCCACGCGGCCCTCCTTGAGCACCAGGTAGGCCTTGAACAACCGCCCCTTCCGGGAGGTGAACTTCTCGAGCAAATCCGTCTTGCCCGCCGCCAGCAGCTTTTGCATCTGCGCCCGCTCAATCGGGCGCTGCAGGATGACCTTGCCCGACCGGAAATCGCAGGTGCGCGCGGCGCCGACGGAATTCTCGCACGTATAAACCCGCGGCGTTTCAAACACGCGCCCGCGGCATTTGGGACACTGGCCGACGGGTTCCTGGCCGGTAAAATCCGCTTTCGCCGCCTCGCCCTCCGCGTCTTCCTTTCCGGGGCCAAAGTCAAACTCCGGCTTCAGGTCCGGCGTCATCCGGATCTCCGCCGCAAAGGGCCGCCCCTGCTTGCTGCGAAACCCGGTCAGCGGCCCGACCCGGCCCCGCGCGATCAGTTCCTCCACCTCGGGAATCTCGAACTGGCGGCCCGCCACAATCTTCCAGAGGCTGAACTCGCACTTCTGGCATTGGAACTTCTTATAGTTCTCGCGGATTTCCCCGCCGCATTTCGGGCAGGGCGTTTTCAGGGCGCCGAAGTCCCCGGGCACGGTGTCGCTCTCATGCTGTTTGGCCTTGGCGACAATCTCGCGGGTCATGTCCGCGATCTCCTTCATGAACTCGGCGCGCTGCATCTGCCCGCGCGCCATGCGGCGCAGCTTGAACTCCCAGTCGCCCGTCAATTCCGGGGAGGACAGCTCGGGGATGGCCAGCCCGCGCAGCAGGGCAATCAGCGAAAACGCCTTCGCCGTCGGCTGCAGGTCGCGGCCCTGGCGAACCAGGTATTTTTCGTAGAGCAGGCCCTCGATGATCTGGGCGCGCGTCGCGGGGGTTCCCAGCCCCTTGTCGCGCATCGCCTCGCGCAGCTCTTCGTCTTCGACGAGCTTGCCCGCGCCCTCCATCGCGCTGAGCAGGGTCGCCTCCGTGAAGCGCGCCGGGGGCTTGGTCTGCGCGGCGACAACCTCGACGCTGGCGGTCCGCACCGTTTCCCCGGGCTGCACGGGCGCCAGGTTCGGAGCGTCGTCGGGCTGCGCGTCCTTGCCGTACACCGCCAGCCAGCCCGGGTTGACCAGGACCTTGCCCTCGCTCTTGAAGGGTTCGCCAGCGACGCGCGTGATGCGCGTCGTCACCAGGAATTCCGCCGCCGGGTAAAACACGGCGAGGAACCGCCGGGTGACCAGGTCATACAGCTTCGCCTCCTGCTCGTTCAGGTGCCGGGGCGCCTGCGAAGTCGGGATGATGGCGAAGTGGTCGGACACCTTGGCGTCGTTAAAGATTCGCTTGTTGGGCCGGACCCACTCGCGCTGCAGGATCTGGCTGGCAAAGGCGCCGTAGCGGGTTTGCTCCAGCATCCCCAGCGTGCTCCGGACGGTCGCCAGGTAGTCCTCCGGCAGGGCGCGCGAGTCGGTGCGCGGATAGGTGAGCGCCTTGTGCTTTTCGTACAGCGCCTGCGCCAGCCCGAGCGTGGCCTTGGCCGAAAAACCGAACCGCCCATTGGCCTCCCGCTGCAAACTCGTCAAATCGTACAGCAGCGGCGACAACTGGGTCGTGGGCTTGCTTTCCTCCGTCACCACCCCCGGCTGGCCGAGACATTTGGCCCGGATGGCCTCCGCTTGGGCGGCGTCCCAAATCCGCTCCGGTTTAAGGTCGGGATCGCCGTCCTTTTTGGCAAACCGCTCATCAAACCACCGGCCCGGGTATTCGCCCGCCTGGGCGGCAAACGTGCCGTGAACCTCCCAGTAATCCCGGGGCACAAAGTTCTTAATCCGCTCCTCGCGCTCGACCAGGATGGCCAGGGTCGGCGTCTGCACCCGGCCCACGGTCGTCAGGTGAAATCCGCCCGTCCGCGAGTTGAACGCCGTCATGGCCCGCGTGCCGTTGATGCCCACCAGCCAATCCGACTCGGAACGGCACACCGCCGCGTCCGCCAGCGGGCGCATCGCGGCGTCCTCCCGCAGTTGCGCAAACCCTTCGCGGATGGCCGCCGGGGTCATGGACTGCAGCCAGAGCCGCTGGATCGGCTTTCGGGTCTTCGCGTACTGCACAATATAGCGGAAGATCAATTCCCCCTCGCGCCCGGCGTCGCAGGCATTGATCAGGGAGGCCACGTCCGGCCGCTTAATCAGCTTGAGCAGCACTTTGAGCCGCGCCGCGCTCTTGTCAATGGGGCGCAAATCGAAATGCGGCGGGATGACCGGCAGATGCGCAAACGTCCACTTGCCGCGCTTGACCTCGAACTGGTCCGGCACGCACAACTCCAGCAGGTGCCCCACCGCCGCGGAAAGCACATACCGCTCGCTTTCGTAGTAGTCGCCCTGTTTCTCGAAGCCGCCCAGGGCCCGGGCGATGTCGCCCGCCACCGACGGTTTCTCGGCAATAATTAATGCCTTGCCCATATAACCCGGCACACTAGCACTTTAGCCACGGTCGTGGCAAATCAATGCGGGAGGACGGCACGCGAACCCGCCGGGCGCGCCGGTCAAAGCGGGGCCATTTCGTACATCAGGCAAACCAGGCCAACCACCGAAATCAAAGCTAAAAACACCGCCACCCCGCACCAAATAATGATGCGCCCCTTCTGTCGTCTTATTTGCCGCAATTCACTGCGGGAAAGTGGCCTGCGATATCCAGCCATATCCCCACCTTAACATCTTCCTGAAAAAACGCAATATCTTCGTGACGCCAGCGGAACCCTCCGGCCGACGGCTGAAAACCGTCCACAACCCCAATCCCCCCGACATACTCGAAATCCGCCGAACGAATACCCTCTCCCTCGCCAGAAACCATAAGGCCGCTCAACCCTACCCTATCACCCGCTCCTCTTTTCTGCCCTTATCCATACTGTCCATTTTTTGGACACTGAACTGAATCCTGGCCCTGCAAACCGTCTTTCCATCCGTTTTGCCTCCCCAATCACATAACTCCAGTCTTTTCAGGCTAAACCATACCTGCCTCCTGCCCGTGTACAAGGGGTGTACAAGGGATGCCCATCGGGTGTACCAGCTAAAATCCTATGAACTTCCGGTGAGCATCCCTTGTACACCCCTTGTACACGGCGTATCGGGAGGGGAGCGGAACGGAGATGAACGGGCGTGGAAAGGGGCGGGCGCGGGGATATGGCGTCCGGGGACGGAATTGGGGGAGCGGGGAGTTCGTTGGGCGATTGCGGGAGGAGTTGGGTTGTTGCGGAAGCGGTTTGGTCGTAGAGTGGCGGGGCATGAAGAATGGTTTTCGGGCGCTCCCGCGGAGTTTTTATGAGCCGTCGGCCCGGACGGTCGCGCCGGCGTTGCTGGGGCATTGGTTGATTCGCAACACAGCCAACGGGGCGTGTGGAGGCGCGATTGTCGAGACGGAGGCGTATTTGGTGGGGGATCCCGCCTGTCATGGCGCCGCAGGGCTGACGGCGCGGAATCGCGTAATGTTCGGCGCGCCGGGGCATGGGTATGTGTATTTGATTTACGGCAATTATTTCTGCGCCAACGTGGTTTGCCAGCCGGCGGGGGTCGCCGAAGCGGTGCTGATTCGCGCGGTGGAAGTTGCTTTTGGAGAGGACTTTATGCGTGAGCACCGGTCGGCCGAGAGTGCGCGGGAATTGACCAGCGGCCCCGGCAAGCTGTGCCAGGCGATGGCTATTGACCGGGGGCTGGACGGCGTTGATTTGTGCGACGCGGCGGCGGCGTTGTTTGTGGCCCGAAACCCGGCGGTGGCGGAATTTCGCCGGAAACGAGGCCCCATGATCACCACGGTGCGGGTGGGCTTGAAAAAGGCGGCGGACGCGCCGCTGCGGTTTTACCTGGCGGGCAGCCTGTTTGTGTCGCGGCGGCACCCGCCGGCGGCGAAGCGGGTCGGTTAAGCGGCCGCAATTAAGCTGGACAGCGGGGCTGCCGCCGTGCATTTTGCGCGCCGACACCTCACCTGGGGCTAATCACCTGAAATGGAAGAGAAGATTTTATCCCTGCTTGGCCGGGCCAACTCCGCGCCGCTGAATGTCGCCGAATTGCGGGCGCGGCTGGGTTTCCGCCGCGATCGCCGGGAAGACCTGGCGCGCCTGCTGGCGCGCATGGAGCGGAACGGCCAAATCATGCGCAACCGGCCGGGCAACCGCTATACGCTGCCGCGGGCGGCGGAACTGGTGCCGGGGCGCATTCGGATGAACCGGCAGGGAACGGGTTTTTTGGAGGCGGACGATCCCCGGATCCCGGTCATTCGCATTCCCGGCCCGGCAACGGCGCCGGCCCTGCATGGGGACCGGGTGCTGGTGCGGCGGGAGGGCGCTCCGCCGCGGGCGCGGAGAACGGGCGCAAAAGAGGCGGCCGGCCGGGTCGTGCGCGTCCTGGAGCGGGCGCGCACTCAATTAGTCGGCACGCTGCGGCGGAACCGGCAATCCTTCTACGTGCTTCCGGATGACCCGCGCATCGGCCACGAGATTCACGTGCCGCCGCCGCGCCAGACCGGGCGCCCGGCGCGGGTCAACGATAAGGTTGTCGTGCGTTTGGGGGAGTGGACGCCGCGCCAGGCCGGGCCGGCGGGCGAGGTCATCGAGGTGCTGGGGCCGCCGGACGCCGCGGGAGTGGACATGCTTTCGGTCATCCGCCAGTACCAGTTGCCCTTGCATTTCCCCCGGAAGGTTCTGGCGGAGGCGCAGGCGCTGGGGCGGGAAGTGACGCCGGCGGACCGGGCCGGGCGGGTGGATTGCCGCGCGCACCCGGTCATCACCATAGACCCGTCCGACGCGAAAGACTTTGATGATGCCATCTGCCTGCAGCGCGCCGGGGCGGGACAGTGGAAGCTGTGGGTGCATATCGCCGATGTGTCGCATTACGTGCGGCCCGGCAGCGCGCTGGACGAGGAGGCGGCCCGGCGGGGGAACTCGACGTACCTGGTGGACCGGGTGGTGCCGATGCTGCCCGCGGCGCTGAGCGAGGAGTTGTGTTCGCTCAAGCCCCAGGTGGAGCGGCTGACCCAATGCGCGGAGTTTCTGCTCACGGCGGACGGGCGGGTGCGCGCGACGCGGTTTTATTCCGCGGTGATCCGCTCGCAGCGCCGGTATGATTACGGCGAGGTGCTGGCCCTGCTGGCGCGTCCGCCCCGCAACCCGCTGGAGCAGATGCTGCACGACGCGCATGCGCTGGCCGGGAAAATCCGCCGGGCGCGATTCCAGGCGGGGGCGCTGGAGCTCGATTTCCCGGAGCTCAAGATCCGGCTGGATGCGCACGGGCGGGTGCTGCGCCTGGAGCGGGAGGCGAGCGACAGCGCGCACCAGCTCATCGAAGAATACATGCTGCTGGCCAACGAGGCGGCGGCCGGGCGGCTGCGGGCCCGGCCGGGCCCGGCGATTTACCGCGTCCACGAGCCGCCGGAGGAGGCGCGGCTCGAGGAGTTTCGCCAGGAAGTGCGGAGCCAGCATATTCCCTGCGGCCGGCTGTCGAACCGGCGCGAGGCGCAGAAGCTGCTGGCGCGGCTCGCGACGCTGCCGATCGGCCCGGCGCTCAAGATCGGGTTCCTGAAGTCGCTCCCGCGCGCGCGCTACGCGGTCGAGCCGCTCGGGCATTACGGTTTGGCCAAGCCGGATTACACGCACTTCACCTCGCCGATCCGGCGCTACGCGGACCTGGTGGTTCACCGGGCGCTGTTGGGGCCGCCGGGGCGGCCCGTGGCGGCCCGGCCGCTCCCGGAAATGGCGGAGCATCTTTCCGCGACCGAGCGCAATTCCGATGACGCGGAGCGCGACAGCCGGGAGGCGAAGCTGTTCGCGTTTCTGGCGGCGCAGCTTCAATCCGCGCACCGGGAGCACTACGAGGCCCGGGTGATCGAGGTGCGGAGCTTCGGATGCCGGGTGGATGTGCCGGGGCTGGGGCTAAGCGGGCTGGTGCCGGCCGCAGGCGCGGGGGCCGGCGATGGGCCGCCCGACGCCCAGCGGGGCCGGCCGCCCCGGCGCGGTGCGCGGCGCGGGCTAAAGCTGGGCGACACGGTGGAGGTGCGGGTGGCGAAAGTGGACACCGGCCAGCGCCAGGTGGATTTTCAACTGGCGGAGCCGGCCCGGGAGCGGCGGCCGAAGCCGGGGAAACCGTCGGGAAAGGCACCCCCTGTTTCCAGGGCCGGCGGTCCCCCGGCAAATCGCCGCCTTAGGTAAGCGTTTTTACCGTCTCGACCTGCTGGACAATCCAGCCTTGCTTGACCTTGACCAGGCGCAGGCGCAGTTCCTGCAAGAAAGACGCCTTCTCGCCGGATGCATAGGTCACGTCGGCTTCACCCGTGGCATAAACCTCGGCCATTGTCCGGTCCGGGGCAAGGCTGATTTTGAGGTCGGGCAAGCGGAGGCGAAGGCTGCGGCAAACCCGGCGGGAGACCGTCAGCAACTGCATCACTTCGTCCCGCCCGCTCAAGGTAGCCGGGACTCCGGGCACGCGCAGCGTCACTTCAATATCCAGGGCCAGGAACTCGGGGAGCGAACTGGCGTACCAGGCCTGGGCGGCCAGCCCCTGCTCCGCGGTGAACGATGCGGCTTTGGCCATCTCCTGGAGCTGGCGCCGGATGACCTGTTCCGGGTCGGGATGAAGCGTGCGCCAGCCCCAGATCCCCAGCGCGGCCAGGGCCGCCACCAGCAGGATGCGGATCGTCCATTCTTTCATGATTTTACAGGAGCACTTTGCCGATGATGAGCGCGCGCGCCGCGCGGCCCTGCTCGTGTCCTTCCCGGGGATTGTCCCGGTTGTCTCCGACCAGGTAGTATTGGTCCGGCCCGACCGGGACGGGGTTCTGATTCCAGTCGCAGGGGAACTTGACGTAGGGTTCGGCCAGCGGCTGGCCGTTGATCAACAGCCGGCCGTGGTGGAAGGCCACGGTTTCACCCGGCAGGCCGACGATCCGTTTCAGGTACAGCCGGTGCGCGCCCGCCAGCAGGCGGACGGCGACGACATCCCCGCGCCGGGGTTCGTGGAACAGGTACGCCAGGCGGTTGACGAAGTTGACGCCGTTTTCTTTGTACGTCGGCAGCATGCTTCCGCCGCTTACGCGCACGGGCAGGAGCACGTAGCGGAAGAGGATCAGCGAGGTGATGGCCAGCAGGATAATGCGGACCAGCGTGCGCCGGGGATGGCGCCCGATGAGCGCGCGCTGCCCCCAACCGGGCGCGGTCTTTGCCTCGTTGCTGGTTGCCATGCCAAAAAAGCGATGGGGCAAGCGTGGGCCGGTTCCGCCGCCCGGGCAAGCCCGAAAAAGATTTCCGGCGGGTTCCTCAACGTTTTGGCTTGAGTCACCCGGCGGGCGGCGGTAGGAAGAGACCATGTCGAAACATTTGCCTGCTCTTTCACGTCGTGAGTTTCTCGTTCGCACCCTGGTTGGCAGCGCGGCGCTGGTGCTGGCGCCGGAGCTGTTGGCCGCGTCCCAACGCCGGGACCCGAATGTCTGGGCGCTGCTGTCCGACATCCACCTGTCCGCGGATGCCAGCATGGTTCAGCGCGGGATCAACATGACGGATCATTTCACCCAGGCCACGCGCGAGGTGCTGGCCCTGCGCAAGCGCCCGGCGGGGGTCATCATCACCGGCGATTGCGCCTTTAACAGCGGGCAATCCGTGGATTATGAGCACCTGGCGCGCCTGTTGCAGCCGTTGCGGCAGGGACAGGTCCCGGTCTACATCGCCATGGGCAACCATGATAACCGCGAGCGTTTCCGGGCGGTCCTGGAAGCCGGGGGCGCGCCCCCGCGACCGCTGGCCGACCGGCAGGTTGCGCTGCTGCCGACGCCGCGCGTGAACTGGATTATCCTGGACTCGCTCGAAAAGACCCTGTCCACGCCCGGATTGCTGGGGCCGGAGCAGTTGGATTGGCTGGCCCGGACGCTGGACGACCATCCGAAAAAGCCCACGTTAATCCTGGCTCACCATAATGTGGGCACGACGGCAAAACGCAGCGACCTCAAGGATTCGGAGGCGTTTTTGAACATCATCCGCCCGCGCAAACAGGTGAAGGCGTATATCTACGGCCACACCCACTCCTGGCACGTGGAGCAGGACCCCAGCGGCATTCACCTGATCAACCTGCCGGCGCTGGGCTATGTCTTCCGCCCGGAAGACCCTTCCGGGTGGGTGCTGGCGACCTTGAAGCGGCGCGGGATGCGGCTCGAATTGCGGAGCATGGATCCCGCGCACCGCGCGCACGGGCAGGTCGTCGAGCTGAAGTGGCGGGCCGCGTAGCGCCCGGCCTTCGGCCCGGGCCCCGCTTCCAACGGCATGCGTTTAATCGGCTACCTGGCGGAGGAAAAGGCCGCCCGCACGTTTGCGGATTTTCTCTATGTCCGGCAAATCGAGACGCAGCTCGAGTTCGAGCCCGCGGAGGGCTGGGGCATTTGGGTGGCGGACGAGGATCAGATCCAGGATGCGGAGCGGCTGCTGACCGAGTTCCGCAGCAATCCCGCCGATCCGCAATACCGCGCCCAGGCCCGGGAGGCGGCTGACCGGCGCGCCGAGGCCGAGAAACGCGAGGCCGGGTATCGCAAGAAACAGCAGGAACGGCGGCATCTCTTTCAAGCACCGACCGCCTACGGGTTCGGGCCGCTGACTTTTGCGCTGATGGTCATCAGCGTCACGGTTTTCATTTTGTCCGGCATGGGCAAGGATTTCCGGCCGATTCAGGGGCTGTTCATCCGGAACTTCGTTGCCGGGGGCTCCGCCGGGGCGGGTCTGCCAGAAGTCCTCCAGGGCCAGGTGTGGCGGCTGGTGACGCCAATCTTCATTCATTTCAACCTGCTCCACATACTCTTCAACCTGCTGTGGCTGCACGATTTGGGGAGCATGATTGAGGGGCGGCAGTCCACGGGCATGCTGGCCCGCCTTGTGCTGGGGCTGGCGGTGGTATCGAACCTGGTGCAATTCTGGTTCGGGGGGCCGGTGTTTGGCGGCATGTCGGGGGTGGTCTATGGGCTGTTGGGCTACATTTGGATGCGGGGCAAATTTGATCCCGGGTCCGGCCTGTATCTGCATCCCACGACGCTGACGATGATGATCATCTGGTTCTTCGCCTGTTTCACGCCCATCGTGCCGCACGTGGCCAATGCGGCCCATGCGGGGGGCCTGGTGATGGGCATTGCCTGGGGCTACCTCAGCAGCCTGCGCTACCGTTGAGCGGGCTGATGGCCGGAGGTGGGCCGCGCGCTCCGGTTGCTCCCGGCCGCCCGCGGCGGGCGCAAAGGGGCCGCGGTTGGGGCGCCGCCGATCAGCGCGGGCGAATGAAAGCTTTACACCCGCCTCTGGACTGGGCAGGATAAGCGGATGGAAGTAGCATCGCTTCGCCAAAGCCGTGCTGAGGGAAACCCGCGTCAAACAGACTTCGGGTTCAAGCCTCGGGTCGAGTTGGAAGCCGCCATTGAGCGGTCGCAGCGGTATTTGCTCGGCGAGCAGAAAGCCGAGGGTTACTGGATCGGCGAGTTGCTGGTGGATGCCACGCTGGTCTCGGACATGGTGGCCTATCATCATTGGAACGGCCAGGTGGACCCGCAATGGGAGCGCAAGGCGGTCAACCACATCTTTTCCAAGCAACTGCCCGACGGCGGGTGGAATATCTACCACGGCGGCCCGGCGGAGGTGAACGCGACCGTCAAGGCGTATCTCGCGCTCAAGCTGGCCGGGGTGCCCGTCACCGACCCCCGCATGCTGCGCGCCCGCGAGGTGGCGGTCAACCTCGGGGGGGTGCCGCGCATGAACACCTTTTCCAAGCTGTACCTGGCCTTGCTGGGGCTGTTTCCCTGGGAGTACGTGCCGACCATCCCCTGCGAAGTGATCCTGATCGGCAAATGGTTCTACGTGAACTTCAACGAGATGAGCTCCTGGAGCCGCTCGATGTTCGTGCCGCTGGCGATCATCAATCATTTCAAGCCCACCCGCAAACTGAAGAGCGGGGTCAAACTGGACGAGCTTTACCCGGAGGGCATCCACGGGCGCGACCTGGCGCTGGCGCCCGACCCGGAACGGATTACGTGGCGCAACTTCTTTCTCTGGCTGGACCGGGTGCACAAGTTCGCGGAATGGTTCGCGCAGCACGGAATCCATCCCTTCCGCAAGCGGGCGTTGCGCAAGGCCGAACAGTGGATGCTGGAACGGTTCGAGGGGTCGGATGGCCTGGGGGCGATCTTCCCGGCGATGCTCAATTCCCTCATCGCCCTCAAAGCGCTGGGCTACCCGGACGACCACCCGCAGGTGGTGCGGGCGGCGGCGGAATTAAAGAAACTCGAGCACGAAACCGAGCAGAGCGTCCGCATCGAGCCTTGCCTGTCGCCGGTCTGGGATACTGCCATTGTCAGCATCTGTCTGCGTGAATCCGGTGTGCCCGCGGATCACCCGGCGTTGAAACGCGCCGCCGAGTGGCTGATGGCCCGGGAAATCCGCTTCCGCGGGGACTGGATTTACAAGAACCCGGCCAAGGTCGAGCCCAGCGGGTGGGTGTTCGAGTTCGACAACAAGTGGAACCCGGACGTGGATGACACAGCGATGGTGCTGCTGGCGCTGCGGCTGGTGGCGACAGACGACCGGCAGAAACGTGACGAATGTTTCCAACGGGGCCTGACCTGGATGATGACCTTCCAATGCAAGGACGGCGGCTGGGCGGCTTTCGACAAGGACTGCACCAAGGGCGTGCTCGAAAAGGTTCCCTTTGCCGACCATAACGCCATGCTGGATCCCGAATGCGCCGACATCACGGCGCGCATCCTGGAGTTGCTCGGCTACGAAGGCTGGAGCGTGGAGCATCCCCAGGTGCAGCGGGCGCTGCGGTTCATTCGCGAGCGGCAGGAGGAAGACGGCTCGTGGTACGGCCGCTGGGGGGTCAATTATATCTACGGCACCTGGCAGGTGCTGCGCGGGCTGCGGGCCCTGAACCTGGATATGCGCCAGCCGTGGCTGCTCAAGGCCCGGGACTGGCTGGAGAGCGTGCAGCACGAGGACGGCGGTTGGGGGGAGCGCTGCAACACCTACGACGACCCCGTCTTCAAAGGCCAGGGCCCCAGCACCGCCTCGCAGACCGCCTGGGCGGTGATGGGCCTTTGCGCCTTTGGCGACCCGGAACGCCCCAGCCTCCAGCGGGGAATCGAATACCTGGTCCGCACGCAAAATGCCGATGGCTCCTGGACTGAGCATGAAACCACCGGCACGGGCTTCCCGAAGGTATTCTACCTCAAATATGACATGTATCGAAACTCCTGGCCGCTGCTGGCGCTGGCCACTTATCGCCAACTGCTGGCGCCCGACAGCGCCGCCCGCCGGGCATGACCCGCGGCGGTGCGGCCCGCGCGCCGAAGCAGTGCGCCGGACAAGCCCGGACCGCCCCGCCTCCCGTTTGCGCGCCCATGGTTGAGCAGACCGCCCAGATTATCGCCAATGAGCGCGACACCGGCCCCTACTTCCGCCTGCGGGTGCGCGCCCCGCTGATTGCGCCCCGGGTGCAACCGGGGCAATTCGTGCATGTCCGGATTCTGCCCCTCAAGCACGCGCTGCTGCGGCGGCCCTTCAGCGTTTTCCAGGTGGCGGGGGATACCTTGTCCTTGCTCTACAAGACCATCGGCCAGGGCACCGAAGCGCTGGCGCGCATGCGGCCCGGCGAGGAACTGAGCCTCCTCGGCCCGCTCGGCCACGGCTTCACGGTGCCGCGTCCGGACGGCGAGATTCCCCTCCTGGTCGCCGGGGGCTACGGCATGGCCGCTCTCTACCTGCTGGCGCAACGCTCGCCCCGGAAGGGGCTGGTATTCGTGGGAGGACGCCAGCGCGCTGACATTCTTTGCGAGGCGGAGTTTCGCGCGCTCGGTTGGGAGGTGCGCGTGACGACCGAGGATGGCAGCCACGGCGAGAAAGGCGTGGTGACGGAGCCCTTGCGGGCCGAGCTCCAGCGGCGCGCGCCGGGGCGGAAACTGTTTGCCTGCGGCCCCACGCCGATGCTGCGGGCCGTCGGCCGGCTGGCGGCGGAGCACGGCCTGCCGGCGGAACTCTCGCTGGATCAGCACATGGGATGCGGCATCGGCGTATGCCTGGCGTGTGTGGTCCCCATCAAGACCGCCGGCGGCTGGGAATACCAGCGAACCTGCACCGAAGGGCCGGTCTTTGACTTTCGGCAAATTGCCTGGGAGGCGGCCGAATGAACCTGGCCGTCCAAATCGGCGGCCTGGCGCTGCCCAACCCGGTCACCGTGGCCTCGGGCACCTTTGGCTACGGCGTTGAATACGCCCAACTCCTTGACCTGAACCAGCTCGGCGCGGTGGTCGTTAAGGGAATCCGGCGCGACCCTGTCCGCGGCAACCCGACGCCGCGGTTGGTCGAGGTCACCAGCGGCCTGATCAACGCCATTGGCTTGCAAGGACCCGGCGTGGACGGCTTTATTCGCAGCTACTGGCCGTTTCTCCAGCAGTTGAAAGTGCCCACGATCATCAACATCTGGGGGACCTCCGTCGAGGAATACGCCGAGGTGGCCCGCCGCCTCGATGCCCTCAGCGGCGTCGGTGCTTTGGAGTTGAACGTCTCCTGCCCCAACATCAAGGAAGGCGGCGCGCAGTTCGGCACCGACCCCGCGCTCCTTCGCCAGGTGGTGGCCGCGTGCCGGGCGGCGACCCGGCTGCCGTTGATTACCAAACTGAGTCCGAACGTGGTCAGCATCGTCCCCTACGCCCAGGCGGCGGAAGCCGCCGGCAGCGATGCCCTGTCCATCATGAACAGCTATCCGGCGATGGCTATTGATGTCGAAACCCGCCGTCCCGTGCTGGCCAACGTCACCGGCGGCTTGTCGGGCCCGTGCATCAAGCCCATCGCCCTCAAGCTGGTTTGGGAGGCCGCCCAGGCGGTTCGGATCCCCATCATCGGCATGGGCGGCATTCAGAACACCGCGGACGCCCTCGAGTTTATCATGGCCGGCGCCACCGCCGTCGCCGTCGGCACGGCGAACTTCTACGCCCCCCAAACCGCCCTGCAAATCATCGCCGGCCTGCGCCAGTTTATGCGCCAGGAAAACCTCGCGGACGTGCGGCAGCTCATCGGCTGCGCCCGGGCGGGCAAAGGCCGCGCCCCGGAAGCAACCGTCCGCCACCCCTGACTAGCGAGGCGTTTCTCCGCGCGCCCGGTTCGGCCCGGCGCGTGACGGGGCCGGTGGAGGCTCCGCGTTGTCCAGGGAGGCGCGCAGGATGGCGAAGTTGGCCTTGGCGGATTGCGGCGTGACGGGCTGGCGGGCCCGCTCGTCGGCGTGCTCCACCAATTCGGGCGGCAGGTCCTGGAGGAACGGCGAGGGATGGCACGGCACAGGGGTGCCGTATTTTTTCCGCGCGCCGCAATGGCTGATGGTAAGCGTTTGCATGGCGCGGGTAATGGCGACATAGAACAGGCGGCGCTCCTCGTCGAGCGTGCCGTCCGCCTGTGCGCGCGAATGCGGCAGCAGTCCGTTTTCCATGCCGACCACGTAAACGTGCGGAAACTCCAGCCCCTTGCAACTGTGCATCGTAATGAGTGTGACCCCGTCATTCGCGTCCGGTTCTTTTTCTTCCTCGCGCCCGGCGTCCAGGGTGATCTGCTCCAGAAATGTCTGCAGGCCCTCGAACCGGGACGGCGCGGCGCTGGCGGATTCGTCGAGAGTGGCGATGAGGTCTTTGAGGTTCCGGAGCCGGTTCTCCGCGGTTTCGGGGTTCTTTTCGAGCCGGCGTATTTCCGCGAAGTAGCCGATCTCGGTCAGGAAGCCGTTGGCCCAGTTCTGCAGCGCCCGGGGATCGCGCGCCCCGGGCTCCCGCGGGGCCAGGAGCTGCTCCTGCGTGCGCTCGATGAGTTCGACAAAGCGGGCGATGCTTTCGCGCGGGCGGGAGGGAAAGGAGGTCGTCACCGCCGGGTTCTTCATTGCCGCAAAGACCGGGCATTTGCGCTCGCTGCTCGCCGCCAGCAGGCGCTCCATCGTGGCGTCGCTCAGGCCCCGCGCCGGCACGTTCGCGATGCGCAGCAGGCTCACGTCGTCGCTCGGATTCAGCAGCGCCTTCAGGTACGCCAGGAAGTCGCGAATCTCGCGCCGGTCGAAGAAGCTCTGGCCGCCGACCAGGCGGTAGCGCACGCCGGCCTGGCGCAGGGCGGTTTCCAGCGGGCGCGACTGGGCATTGGTGCGAAAGAGAATTGCCTGGTGGGCCCAGGGCGTGCGGTGGGCGAGCCGGGCAAACTCGATCTGCTCGGCTATGGTGCGCGCTTCCTCCTCATCGCTGGCAAAAGCATGCAACGTGATCTTCGGCCCATCGCCTTTTTGCGACCATAATCTTTTGCCCCGGCGCCGGACGTTGTGTCGAATGACCGCGTTGGCGGCGGCGAGGATCGTGTTGGTGGAACGGTAGTTTTGCTCGAGCTTGATAACCCGCGTTTCCGGGTAATGCTTCTCGATCTCGAGCAGGTTGGCGATTTCCGCGCCGCGCCAGCCGTAAATGCTTTGATCGTCGTCGCCGACCACGCAAAGGTTGCGGTGCTCGCGGGTCAGGTCATGGACCAGGCGGAATTGCGCGGCGTTGGTGTCCTGGTATTCATCCACCATCACGTAGCGGTAGCGGGCGCGGCAGGCTTCCAGCGCCACGGGCTGCTCGCGGAAGAGCCGCAGCGTGAGCAGAATCAAATCGTCAAAGTCCACCGCATTGCAGGCGCGCAGGGCCGATTCGTAGCGGGCGCGGAGGTGCTCGGCCAGGGCGCGCCAGCCGGGGTCGGACAACGCCGTCGCATGCTCGCCGCCATTGCGAAGCCGGCTGAGCCAGGCCAGAATTGCCGCGGGATCAGCCTTCGCATCCGGGGTGGAAATCTGCGCCAGGATCTTTTTGAGGACGCCAAGTTGCTCCGCTTCGTCATAGATGACGAAGTTGCGCTTGTAGCCGAGTTTCTCGATGTGCTGCCGCAAAATGCGCACGCACAAGGAGTGAAAGGTGCAAATGGTGGGGGACAAAGGGGCCGCGGCGGGCGCGGAGGCCGGGGAGCCGCCCGGCGCCTCGCCCCCGGGAGTTCGCAGCCGTTTGCGGATCAGTTGGGCGACCCGCTCCTGCATCTCGCGCGCCGCCTTGTTGGTGAATGTGACGCCCAGAATGTGGCCGGGGGCAATCCCGCGCTCGATGAGATGCGCCACGCGATGCGTAATCACCCGCGTCTTGCCGGTTCCCGCGCCGGCCAGGATCAAGACCGGGCCGTGAATCGTCTCCACGGCCAGTCTTTGCTGCGGGTTAAGCGTGTCCAGATGGCCCATCGCCGCGCAGTTTAGGGCGCGCGCAGGCGAAGACAAGCGGATTGGACGCACCCGGCGACCCGGGCGCAAAAGCGCGGCGAACTTCTCGGCGTGACAACCGCGCGGAAAACGGAGTAGCCTGCGCGCATGTCGCAAAACACTCTTACGCTTGGCCACTCGCCCGACCCGGACGATGCGTTCATGTTCTACGGGTTGGCCCGCGACTTGATTCCAACCGGCGGCTTTCGTTTCCAGCATATCCTGCAGGATATCCAAACCCTCAACGAACGGGCCACGCGCGGCGAGCTCGACATCTCGGCCATCAGCATTCACGCCTATGCCTACGTCAGCGGGCATTATGCCCTGCTGCCGAGCGGCGCGAGCATGGGCGACGGCTACGGCCCCATGCTCGTGGCCAGGGACAAGCTTTCGGCCGCCGAGATCCGCCGCAAACGAATTGCCGTGCCGGGCACGATGACCAGCGCCTTCCTCGCGTTGCAGCTATGGCTGAACCAGCCCGCCTGCGAACTGGACTGCCTTGTGGTCCCGTTCGATCAAATCTTCGCCGCCGTCCGGGACGGCCGGGCCGAGGTTGGGTTGATCATCCACGAGGGCCAGCTCACGTATCAGCAGCAGGGCCTGCAAATGTGCGAGGACCTGGGCGCCTGGTGGGGCCGAACCAACGAAGGCTTGCCCCTGCCCCTGGGGGGCAATGTCATCCACAAGCGCTTCCCGCCGGCCATACGCCGCACGGTGTCGGATGTGCTGACAGCCAGCATCCAATACAGCCTCGATCATCGGCCTGCAGCGGTACAGCATGCCCTGCAATACGCCCGCGACATGGGCCTGGACCTGGCCGACAAGTTCGTCGGCATGTATGTGAACCACTGGACGCTCGACTACGGTGAAAAAGGCCGCGAGTCCATCCGGCGGTTCCTGGGGCAAGCGGCGGCGCGCGGACTGATCCCCCGGCAACCGGAACTGGAATTTGTTGCCTGATTAGACCGGGCTGCGCTCGCATGAACGCGTGCCGCTACCGCGGCCGGCGATTGGCGCCTTGTTCACCCGCACCGCCCGCAACCTACCCTCCTCTCCGGCTGCAATAACCGCCGCCGGCAAAAAGAATGGGGCCCGGTGCGCCCGGGCCCCTGAATCCAAGCAAGCGATTAAATTAATACCGCTCGCGACCACGCCCGCCGTAACCACGCGAGCCGCCAATCGGGCGTTCTTCGCGAGGCCGGGCGATATTGACGGTCAGTTTTCTGCCCGCCAATTCCGTATTATTCAAGGCCTGAATGGCCTTTTCCGCCTCCTCGGGCGTGCTCATGGTAACGAACCCAAACCCGCGCGGACGGCCCGTGGCCCGGTCCATCATCAGATTGGCTTCGACGACCGTGCCATGGACGGCAAAGGCGTCCTGCAGATCGTTTTCGGTGATGTTGAAGGAAAGGTTTCCTACAAACAGTTTTGCACTCATTCGATTCTCTAACTACTGTCCTAGACTAACTATTGCTCTCGCCAGACTGTTCCCGCTCATCGGGTTTCAAATCATCACTGAACTGAGTTCACCTGAAGATTTACCATGCCATGGGATTGACAAGCTATCTACAGACATCCAGAGACTGGCAGTTCCCAAATAAATACGCAAGCTCTTTTTTAGCTGCGATTCGGTTCAAGGCGCATCTTCGTTTTGAACTGCGTCCCCAGGATAGCGGACGCTGATGCCAACGCCCGGCCTGGGACGCCTTTCCCGGGCCAACCCTGTCAGCTCTTCAGGAACTCGGCCGTTGCGTTTGTCAGGTCCCGCACCTTGACCCGAGTGGGCGGGGAATATTTACCCTTGGAATTAGCCTCGGAGGGTTGGCAACTCGCGCTTACCTTGATCAATGTGCGGCGCTTGACAGAGTTGACGGCGGCACTGCTATCCTGCGGCATGATTCAACCCGGATACCGCGAGGCGATCGCTGATTATATCCGCGCCCAGGCAAAGCCGCCGGATAAGTTCAGCCACCAACCGCGGCTGTACCGCCTCGCTCGGCGGCTGGCAGAAGACAAACCCTACGATGACGACATCCTGTATGCGGCGGCCTGGATGCATGACCTCGGGGTCTTCGTCGGGCATCGGCCGGAAGAACCGGCGGCGCTTGCGGCCTGGGACCACGTGGCGTATGCGGCCAGAGAAGTGCCTGCGATTCTCCGGCAATTCGGGTTCCCGGAGGACAAGATTCCCGCAACCCTTGAAGCTGTCCGGACGCACTTGCCCACGTGCCAGCCGACCAGCTTTGAAGGCACGCTGCTGCGGGATGCCGATTTGCTGGAACAACTCGGAGCCGTCGCGGTTCTCCGCGTCGTCAGCAAAGTAGGCCGCGACACGAGGTTCGTGCGCCATGCCGACGCTGTTCAGGCTCTGCGGTGCAACCTGGAGCGCCTGCCTACACTGCTTGAACTGCCATCTGCGCACCGTCTGGCCGAACCGCGCGTCAAGGCTCTCAAAGCTTTTCTGGAGGCTGTTGAATCCGAGGTGGATGGCGGCGACTTGTAATCCAGAGCTTTCGGCAAGCTGAATTTTCTCCTTTCCCCCATGACGGCCAGCCCCAATACCTTCGTTCTGCTGGAGAAAATCCGGCAGCAATCCCCCGTGGTGCATCACCTGACTAACTGGGTGACCATTTACGACTGCGCCCAGGTGCTGAAAACCCTGGGGGCATCGCCGGTAATGGCTCACGCGCGCGAGGAAGCCGCTGAAATGGCCCAAATCGCCTCTGCCGTGGTTTTGAACATCGGCACCTTGACAACCGATCTGGTTGAGGCCATGAAACTGGCCGCCCGGAGCGCTAACCAGAAAGGCATCCCCGTGGTTTTGGATGCCTGCGGTGCCGGTGCAACCGCCTTGCGCGACCGAAAAAGTCTGGAACTCCTCAACGAAGCCAGGGTAACCGTGATCAAAGGCAACGCTTCCGAAATCGCCAGGATCAGCGGCGCGGACGTCAAAACCCGGGGGGTGGATGCGACGGAAATTAGCGCCGACCTGGTCTCGCTGGCGCAGCGATTGGCGGACCAACGCCAGGCCACCGTCGTAATCACCGGCCAATGGGACATCGCCACCAACGGGAAAAGCACCTATCTCGTCAAAAACGGTCATTCCCTGATGACGCGCGTGGTCGGAACCGGTTGCATGGCGGCTTCGATCATCGGGGCTTTTGCGGCGGTGGAACACGATGCGACGCTGGCCGCCGCCTGCGCTCTGGCGTGCTTCGGTATTGCCGCTGAAATCGCTGCCGAAAAGGCCACCGGCCCGGCCTCTTTTAAGGAGCGGCTCTTCGATTGCCTTTATCGCCTGGACTGGCCAACCGTGGATCATCGGCAAAGAATTGACATTCTTCAGCAGCCGCCCACGGCGCGGCAGGACAAACCGTAAGCCTCAAATCTATCCAGGCACCGAAGCCTCCCGAAATCTCCTTGCTGGATTGGGAACGCATCGCCAGCAACGCCCCGGCAGAACCAGCCCTGCTCACCCTTATGCCGGACTCCGGAAACGGCATCTCCCATCTCCGCCAAAGCGGATCAGCTTGCCCAGCGGCCGCATAGAGTGATTCACGAGGCCGACATCCCGTCCGCAGCCTTTTTACGTTCCCGGATTAGCGGTTGCAGGGTGAACAAAAGAAGCCTTAATTAGCTTGTCGCAGCCGCCCATTATGTGATTATTTGCTACAGAATGAGCACGATGTCCGTCTTTGGCTTTCTTACTCGCCCCCCAGCGATAGAATAGGAACTGCTCCCATGCACCCGCCTGCCAGCTCTTTCCTGACCCGACGAAGATTTCTCGCCCGCACAGCGATGGTGGCAGGCGCCTGCGCCCTGCCTGGAATGCCTGGGCAGCCAACAGTTTGCCTGGGAAACATCCGGCCCTTCGGGCGCAAACTGCGCGACCGGTTGTGGATGTGGGGGCACGATGCCGGATCGTTGAAGAACTCGTTTGGGATTGGCAGCCAGGGCGGAGACATTCTCCCGGGAGCGGCAATCAAGTATATGGGCATTCCCAATGTCTGCATGGTGCGCTTTACGGGCACGCCGCGACCACCGTTCGAGGACTACGCCCGGCAATTCGCCCACGCCCGGCGATTGACGTGGAGCTTTGTGGACGGAGACAGCGGGCATACCACTGAGCAAAAGAAGCAGTTGGCGCTCGGCTTAGCCGCGAAGCTGCCAAACCTGGTCGGGTTGGATATGGATGATTTCTTCCTCGGCAACGCGGTTCCAAAGACCGAAGGCGGAGAAGCCCCTGCGCATCTGAGCGTCGAGCAGGTACGGCAGATTCAGCAGGAACTGGCAAACCGCAAACGCCGGCTCGAATTGTCCCTGGTGCTCTACTCCCACCAACTGCACCCGGCAATCCAGCGGCATCTTGAGAACGTGGACGTGGTGTATTTCTGGACGTGGCAGGCTCGGGACCTGTCAGCCCTGGAGCGGAACTTTGCCGCCTATCGCAAGATCAACCCAACCGGGCGGACGCGGCTGGGGATTTACATGTGGGACTTTGGCGCCGGCCAACCGATTTCGACGGAAGCCATGGAGCATCAATGCCGTCTGGGCTGGCAGTGGCTGAGCCAGGGGCAGATCGAAGGCCTGATCTTTCATTGCACGCCGTTGTGCGACATGAACCTGGCAGCGGTAGAGTGGTCACGAAAATGGATCGCCCGCCACGCCAGCGATCGGGTGGGCGGCTGAAGATTCGGGGCGCAAAAGTCCGGGGCGTCTTTCCCTGCAGGATGCGTTGCCTGCATGGTTGTCAAGCGGGGCTAAAACCGTTAAAAGATGGGGAACATGTCCACAGTCGCAGAACAACTACGGCAGGGGCGGGAAGCTCGCAGCCTGACGGTGCAACAGGTGGCGGAGATCACCAAGGTGCGGAGCGACCATATCCGAGCGGTTGAAGAGGGGAATTATGAGGTGTTTTCCGCGACGGTTTATGTGCGTGGTTTTGTGCGCAGTTATGCGAGTTTGCTCAAGCTGGATGTGCCGCAAATCATGGTGGCTTTGGATCAGGAACTGGAGCGCAGTGCCAAGTTCGCCGAGCCGCCGCCGCTGGCCAAACGCCCGCGCAACCTGGCAGACTTCCTGATGTTGCAGCTTTCGCAGGTGGCGTGGCGTCAATGGCTGATCGCCCTGGGAGCCGTCGCGCTCTTTATCGCGGCGCTCTGGGGCTGGGTCGCCTGGCGGCATCATGATCCGTTGAAGAAGGTATCACCCGGACGGTATCCATCCGCCCCGGACAATTGGGGAGAAACGCTGCCGCTGCCGCCAGCACCGCGCAGCCCGGCGCGTTGAGGAAAACCGCCCCGGCTCCCGTGGGCGGCGGCAATCAGAACCGCGCGGCCAGGGCAATGGCCAGCAGCACTATCACGTTGACGTAAACCGCAGCCAGCACGTCGTCCATCGTCACCCCCCACCCCCCCGGCAATGACTGGCTCTGGCGCACCGGCCAGGGCTTGAGAATATCGAACAAGCGGAACGCGGCAAAGACCGCCAGCGTCAGAGGCCAGGTCCGCGCGGAGAAAAATGCGGATAGCGCGGGCCAGGCCCCGGTGTGCCAGAATTGAACCGCCATCCAGCCGAGAAAACACAGGGGCATGGCCGCAATTTCATCCAACACGACGCTCCCGGGATCAGTCTGCCCCAGGGACCGCTCGGCAGCACCGCAAAGCCAGACGGAGAGGGCCAGGGCAGCGAGGGTACCGGCAAGAAAAAGCCAAAGATGCCCTGTCAGGAGCAGCAGCCCGAACCAGAGCAGTCCCAGCAGCGAACCAAAGGTGCCCGGGGCCAGGGGAATGCGGCCAACGCCGAAGCCTTGCGCAATCCAAAGTTTCACAGGTCCTGAAGGTAGATGGCGCGATTGCGCCAGAGATAAAGCCAGCCGGAGAGAAAGGTCAGCCCCACGGCAACCCATTTGGCCAACTCGGTGAACCATTGCGCCCACGGGGTTGGGCCGGGCCACGGATAGCCAAAAACAACCCGGCCCACCGCGCCCCATTCCGGGTAACTGGCTACCACAAAAATGGAGATGATGGCGACGATCTGGGCGACGGTCTTGTATTTGCCGCAGCCCTCCGCGGCCAGCACCACGTTCCTGGAAGCCGCCAGCAAGCGCATCCCCGTAATGGCCAACTCACGGGCAACAATGATAACCACCATCCACGCCGGCATCCACCCCAGCCCGACAAACGCGATGAAGGCGGAGCAAACCATGATCTTGTCGGCTAGCGGATCCATCAGGATGCCGAAATTGGTGACCAGCTTGCGGCGCCGGGCGATCACCCCGTCCAGGTAGTCGCTGAGCGCAGCGGCAATGAAGAGCAGGAGGGCAATCGTGCGGTGAAACTGGATCGCGGAAAACATTACCGTCAAAAAGGCGATGGTCAGCAGAAAGCGGGAGATGGTCAGTTGGTTGGGCAGGTTCATTCCGTGGCGGGCGGGCGATGGGCGGTGGCGGGCGTAATCATTCGGTTTTCGAGCTTTATGTAAACCCTCCCGCGCCGCTTGCCAATCCGTAATTGCAGCGCACTCCGGTACGGGACAAAAAAACTCTGGCTTCAAAGCGGCAACTGGTTCACATTTCCCGCGGCTTCCGTAGTGGAGCCTCCTTTTCTACCATGAAAGCAAAAATTGTAGTCATGCCGAAGCAAGCCGTGCTCGATCCGCAGGGCAAAGCCATCCAAAACGCCCTGACCCAGATGGGCTATCACGGGATCGGCGCCGTGCGGGTGGGCAAATACCTGGAAATCGAGCTGACGAACTCCGACCCGGAAGCCGCGCGCCAGCAAATTGACGCCGCCTGCCACAAAATCCTGAGCAACCCGGTGATTGAGGATTACCGGTTCGAGATCGAGTAAGGAGGCCTGTGCCGATGAACTTTGCGGTCCTCCAATTCCCCGGCTCCAACTGCGATCAGGATGTCGTTCACGCGCTGCGCCACGTGCTGGGGCATTCGGTTGAGCTGCGCTGGCACAAGGAAGCGTCCCTGGGCGCGGCGGATGCGGTGGTGGTGCCTGGCGGCTTCAGCTACGGCGATTACCTGCGCACGGGGGCCATTGCGCGATTCAGCCCGGTGATGGAAGCCGTGCGGCAGTTTGCCGCAGCGGGCGGGTTGGTACTGGGCATCTGCAATGGCTTCCAGATTCTATGCGAAGCCGGGCTGCTGCCGGGAGCGCTGATCCGCAACCGCTCGCTGCAGTTTCGCTGCGAACACATCTTCCTGAAGACCTCCACTCCCGACTCGCCGTTCACGAACCGGATTCCGCCGGACAAGCTGCTGCGGCTGCCGATCGCCCACGGCGAGGGCTGCTATTATGCCGACGCGGACACCCTGGCCCGGTTGAAGGCAAACCACCAGATCCTTTGGCGCTACGTCAACGCCCAGGGCGAGATCACCGCCGACGCCAACCCCAACGGAGCGCTCGACCACATCGCCGGCATCTGCAACGAGGGGCGCAACGTAGCCGGCCTCATGCCGCACCCGGAGCGCGCCAGCGAGCCCATCCTGGGCAGCACCGACGGCCGCCTGATCCTCGAAAGCATGATCGCGGCCCTGGCGTCCCGGCCGACAGCGGCCGGGTAAACCCGCGCTTTTGACCGCCCACACAACCACATCCTCCCGCTTTTGGAATCCTCATGACTGACCCCGCCATTACTCCCGAGTTGGTGCAAAAGCACAACCTCACGCCCGAGGAATACGAGAAGCTCAAAGCGGTGCTGGGCCGCGTGCCCACCTACACCGAGCTGGGCATCTTCTCAGTGATGTGGAGCGAGCATTGCTCCTACAAAAACACCCGCCCGCTGCTCAAGACCTTCCCCACCCAATCGCCCCGGATCCTGGTGGGCGCCGGCGAGGAAAACGCGGGCATCCTCGACATCGGGGACGGCCTGGCCATCGCCTTCAAAATCGAGTCGCACAATCACCCCAGCGCCGTCGAGCCTTTCCAGGGTGCCGCCACCGGCGTGGGAGGCATTGTGCGCGACATTTTCACTATGGGTGCGCGGCCGGTATGCGCCGCCAACTCGCTGCGGTTCGGACCGATCACCGCCGCCGGGGAACCGGGACCGGCCGTCGCCAACAACCGCCGCCTGTTTGGCGGGGTGGTGGCGGGCATCGCACACTACGGCAACTGCTTCGGAATCCCCACCGTGGCCGGCGAGATTTATTTCGACCCGTCTTATGAAGGCAACCCGCTGGTCAATGCGTTCTGCCTCGGCGTGCTGCGCCACGGACAAATCGTCCGCGGACATGCCCGCGGCGTGGGCAACCCGGTTTTCTACGTCGGGCCGGCAACCGGGCGCGACGGACTGGCGGGCGCGGCCTTTGCCTCGCAGGACCTGACGGCGGAATCCGCCGAGCAACAACGGGGAGCGGTGCAGGTGGGCGACCCGTTCATGGAGAAGCTCGTGTGCGAAGCCTGCCTGGAACTGCTGGCCACGGGCGCGGTCGCCGGCATCCAGGACATGGGCGCGGCGGGCCTGACCTGCTCGACCTGCGAAACGGCGGCGCGGGCCGGAACGGGCATCGAGATCGAGTTGGATAAAGTTCCGCAGCGGGCGCCCGGCATGACGAGCTACGAGATCATGCTCAGCGAATCCCAGGAACGTATGCTCATCATCGTTCACCGGGGCCGGGAAGCGGAGGTAAAACGCATTTTCGACAAGTGGGACTTGCCTTGGGCGGAGATCGGCGTGGTGACTGATACGGGCCGCATGGTCGTCCGGCACCACGGCCAGGTCGTGGCCGATATTCCGGCCCGCAAGATTGCCGACGAGTCCCCCGTGTATGAACGCGTCGCCCGGGAACCGGAGTATTTGCAAGCGGTGCGCGCCTTCTGCCTCGACGGCGTGCCGGATACAACCAACCCGGCAGCGCATCTCCTGGCGTTGCTGGCCTGGCCCACCATCGCCTCCAAAAACTGGGTGTACCGCCAATACGACCACATGGTGCGCAACAACTCGGTCGTCGGCCCCGGCAGCGACGCCGCGGTGCTGCGAATCAAGGAAGACTCGGTGCCCGCGCCCCCGAACGCCGCCTCCGCTCTGCGACCCGTGCCCGAGAAGTTTATCGCCCTCTCCGTGGACGGCAACGGCGCCTACGTCTATCTCGATCCCTACGAAGGTAGCAAGATTGTCGTGGCCGAGGCCGCGCGCAACCTTGCCTGCACCGGCGCGATGCCGCTGGGCGCGACGGACAACCTCAACTTCGGCAATCCGCATAACCCGGAGCTGTTTTGGCAACTCAAGGAAAGCGTGCGCGGCCTGGCTGACGCCTGCCGCGCGTTCAACGCCCCGGTCACGGGCGGCAACTGCTCCCTGTATAACCAGCATCCGAACGGCCCCATTGACCCCACCCCCACAGTGGCCATGGTCGGCCTGATCGAAAACCCCGAGCACATCACCACCCAATGGTTCAAAGACGAAGGTGACGTCATCCTTCTGCTGGGTGAATTGGTGGACACGAGCGACCCGTTGCTCGGCTTGGGTGGCTCGGCCTACCTGCAGTTGATTCACGGCATGAAAAATGGCACGCCGCCGCGGTGCGACCTGGCCCGGGAAAAAGAGTTGCACCTGGCCTTGCGGGCGCTGATTCATTCGGGCGTGGTCAAGAGCGCCCACGATTGCAGCGAAGGCGGCCTGGCGGTCGCGCTCGCCGAGGGCTGCATCAGCCAGTCGGTGGCGCGCGCAACCCCGCGCCTGATCGGGGCGCAGGTGGATCTCACTCCGCTGACCGAAGCCCCCGGGCGCGACGGCATCCGCCTGGATGCGCTGCTGTTCGGCGAAACCCAGGGCCGAATCCTGATTTCGGTGGACGCGGTCAATGCCGCCAAGGTCCTCGCCCAGGCCCGGATTCTCGGCGTGCCCACGGCGCGCCTCGGCACCGTGGGCGGCGACGCGTTGCGGCTCCAGGTCCCAGGAGCTGAATTGAACTGTCCCGTGCGGGATCTCCACGACCGCTGGTGGAATGCTATCGCCGAGGCCATGCACTGAGAAAAGCAAGCCGGCTCCATGCAAACTTATCCTAAACACTATTGCGGTGTCTTTGGCGTCTATGGCCACCCTAAAGCCGCCGAGTTGACCTACTACGGCCTTTACGCGCTGCAGCACCGCGGACAGGAAAGCGCGGGTATCGTCACATCCGACGGCCGGCAGTTCTACACGCATAAGGGTATGGGCCTGGTGCCGCAGGTTTTCCGGGGAAACGTCCTGCAGGAAATGCCCGGCCTCATGGCCATTGGCCACACCCGCTATTCCACCACCGGCTCGTCGCACCTGCGCAACGCCCAACCGCTCACGGTGGATTGTGCCCGCGGCCAGATCGCCATCGCACACAACGGCAATCTCACCAATGCAGCCCGGCTCCGCGCGGAACTGGAAGCCCGAGGCTCAATCTTTCAAACCACGGTGGACAGCGAAATTATCCTGCATCTGCTGGCCCAGCCAACCCAGCAGGGCGAGCCCAACAACCTCGTGCGCAGCCTGCACCGCATCGAAGGCGCCTACTCGCTGGTCATCATGACCGAAAGCGAGCTGATCGGCGTGCGCGACCCGCACGGCTTCCGGCCGCTGTGCCTCGGGCGGATTGATGGCGCCTGGGTGCTGGCCAGCGAAACCTGCGCCCTGGATCTGATTCACGCCCAATACGTGCGCGACGTGGCGCCGGGCGAGATCGTGGCCATTAACCGCGACGGCCTCACCAGTTGGCAGGCCTTTCCGGACCATACACAGCGCGCCTTCTGCATTTTTGAATACGTCTATTTCGCCCGCCCCGACAGCGCCATTGCCGGCCGCAGCGTTTACCAGGTGCGCGTCGAGATGGGCCGCCAACTCGCCCGCGAATTCCCGATCGCGGCGGACATCGTCGTGCCCGTGCCGGACAGCGGCAACTGCGCCGCGCTCGGCTACTCGCTCGAATCGGGCATCCCGTTCGAGATGGCGTTCGTGCGCAACCACTACGTGGGCCGCAGCTTCCTCCAGCCCTCGCAACTGATCCGCGACTTCGATGTCCGCGTCAAACTCAACCTGATCGAAGAACTGGTAAAGGGCAAACGGGTGATCGTCGTGGACGATTCCATCGTGCGCGGCACCACCTGCCGGACCCGGGTCAACAACCTCAAAGAAGCCGGCGCGCGGGAAGTGCATGTGCTGGTCAGTTGCCCGCCGCACCGCCATCCCTGCGTCTATGGCATTGACTTCCCGGATCGCAACAAGCTGATGGCGGCAAACTATTCGTTGGAGGAGATTCGCTCATACCTGAACGCCGATTCCCTGAACTATCTCTCCCAGGCCGGCCTGCTCCAGGCCACCGGCCTGCCGGCCAACGCCTTCTGCATGGCCTGCTACGACGGCCATTACCCGGTTCATTTCGACCCGGCGGTGGACAAACACATTATCGAACGCCGCAACGGCCACCGCCCCGGCCTGGCCGAAGGGCTCGCCCGGGAAAAGGCGCAACCCCGGTTGCTTTAACCGGGACGGCCCGGGTTGCGTCCGGCTACGCCCCCTGCCATAATCGAAGCCGCCATGTCCTACGACCGCGCAGACTTTGATTACAGCACCGATGCCGACCCGCTGCCCAAAGGACACGCCGGCACGCATATCGGCATGTTCCTCGCCTGGGCCGTGCAGCACGGATTGGTGAGCGACTTTCACCGCCAGCATTCCGCGGCGCTCCTGGCGCGCTTGCAGCGGCGCGAGATCACTGGCCGACAGTTCTTCGAAGCCGCCTGCCCGGGACGATTCTCGGAAACGGACCTGAACGACGAGGGCAACCAGTTCGTGCAGTATTACTACGTGGACGAAGCCGGGCGGCGCGGCGAATACTTCGCCGATTACAAAACGACGCTGGCCGCGCGCCTGCCAAGCTTCTGGCACGTGGCGGATACCTGGGAAAACTACGAGAAAATCGCCGCCGTCATCACCCGGCGCTACGAGCAGTGGAAGAACCCGCGCGCCCGCAAGCGCTGGTGGCAGTTCTGGAAATCCCGCTAAGCCGGGCTCACCCCGCCCAACCCAGTTCTCGCCGTCGCGCCCACAGCTCGCTCGGCTTCAGGATCCCCACCGGGGTGATGATGCCGGTGATCAACTCAGCCGGAGTGACATCGAACCCGGGATTCAGCGCCCCGCTGGTGGGATTGGCCACGCGCACATAGGCGCGCCGCCCGGCTCGTGCCCGGCCCGCGCCTGCCGGCACGCCCCACGCGCCCAAGACCTCCTCCTCGTGCCGCTCCTCAATCGGAATGTCCCTCCCGGACTTCAGCTCCCAATCAATCGTGGAAAGCGGGATGGCCACATAGAAAGGAATGCCGTGCCGCCCGGCCAGCACCGCCTTGGTGTAGGTGCCGATCTTGTTGGCGACTTCGCCCGTGCGGCCCAGGGTGCGGTCGCTGCCCACGATGACGAGGTCAATTTTCCCCCGCTGCATCAGGTGACCGGCGGCGTTGTCGGCGATGACCTGGTGGGAAATGCCCTGCTGCGCCAACTCCCACGCCGTGAGGGTCGCGCCTTGCGAGCGCGGCCGCGTCTCGTCACAATAGACATGGAATTTCCGCCCCTGCGCCTGCGCCGCGTAAAGGGGTGCGGTGGCGCTGCCAATGTCCACAAAGGCCAGCCAGCCCGCATTGCAGTGGGTGAGCACGTTCATTCCACTGCGTATGAGCCGGGCGCCATGCCGGCCGATGGCTTCACAATGCCGCACATCCGCGCTGGCAAACTCCTCCGCCGCCGCCAGCGCCAGGGCCTGCCGTTCCGCGATCGTCCGGCCCCGGCGCATGAACTGGCTGACATAGTGAATCGCGTTAGCCGGATCAACCGCCGTGGGCCGCGCGGCTTTCAGCGCGCGGGAAACCACGCCCATGTGGCGCTGGAAGTCGGCCAGGCGCCGCCCCCGAAAAGCGTGCGCGCCCTGGGCCAGGCCATACGCCGCTGTGGCTCCAATCGCGCCGGCGCCGCGCACAACCATATCGGTGATCGCCCGCGCGGTCTGGCGGAAATCGCGTGTAGCCACAATCCGAAACTCGTGGGGGAGCAGCCGTTGCTCAATCAGCCGAACAGCGTTGCGCCCGGCATCGAACGTGACGGTGCGGAAATGACGGGTGCGCCCATGGACAGTGACGTTCATACGAGCGGGCTCCTTTCGTCGCCCCTGGCCTCCGGGGTTCTCCTCCCGGCGGACAATCGTTTTCTAGTAGTGCGGATTTGCTGCATAGGAACCCTCAAATCGTTTCAAGGCGCTACGAACAAGTCAAGCCGCCGAACAAACCCGCGCGCGGCGGGGCTTCATTCCCCTCCCAGCGCAACCCGCGCCCCCCGCGCCACGCATCCCCCTTTCCGCCGGGCTCCCCGCTGGGTGATCCGGAACGGCCTCGCGCCCGAACTTTAACGGGCTTGCCAGCGCACAGGTAATCCGCTATGGATGGGCGCAAGCATTGTATGCAAAAGCGTAGTCCGGTATTGGTAGCCGAAGATGACCCTAACGACGTCATGCTCCTGTGCCGTGCCTTTCGCGAAAACAAGGTGCTGAACACCTTGCAAATCGTGCATAACGGCGAGGAAGCGATTAACTACCTGGCGGGCCAGGGCCAGTTCGCCGACCGCGCCGCGTATCCGTTCCCGGTGCTGTTTCTGCTCGATTTGAAGATGCCCGTTAAAGACGGCCTGGAGGTGCTCCGCTGGCTGCATGAGCATCCGGAAATCCCGACCAAGCTGCCCGTGGTGGTGCTGAGCTCGACCGAACTCCCGAATGAGACGCAACTGGCCTACGCGCTGGATATCCAGGCGTGCATCGTCAAGCCGATCAGCTTTGCCGACCTCCGGGAGAAGGTGCGAATCCTAAAGGAGTATTGGCTGGACTACGAGGCCGACTTCACCGCCCCGGTGGCCTGAGCGTCAAAAAACTTCGGCGGCCAGGCCGGTGGTTTGCCGGACGGTCTGCGCGATGCGCGAGAGCACCCGGAGCGGCAAATGCCCGCTTTCCGAATTGGGCGACGGGCGCGTGGCGGAATAAATCTGCACGAGGGAAATCTGGGCACCGGCGCGCCGCAGCTCAATCAACCGCTGGGCATATTGCTCGATTTCCTCCGACGGCGGTTCTTCTTCGTGAATGGCGGGAAAAAGGCTTTGGATAACCACCGGCCGCTGGCGGGCCAGCAGCAGGATGTTGGACAAAATCTTCTCCAGCGGCACCGCCGGCCGGTTGACCTTGTTGATGTAGTCCTGCGTGCCGCCATCGAGCTTGGCCCACACCTCGTCGCTGCTGGTGAGATGCTTGAGCCCCCGCTGCACGTGCGGCAGGTCCAGGCCGGTCGCATTGGTCAGCAGCACCAGCTTGAAAAACGGGGCGCCGCTCATGGCGCGCACATGCACGACCGCCTGCAGCGCCTCGGCAAACCGGGGCGAAAGCGTCGGCTCGCCGTCGCCGCTCAACGCCACGTGCCGCAGTTGCAGCAGGTCGTCCGGCAGCGCACGGTAGGGGGGCCGCTCGCGCAGCCGCCCGCTGCGCACCAGGGCCAGCGTCTTCTTCAGTTCCCCGGCCATGGCCTCGACCTCCACCAGTTCCGCCGGCCGCTCCTCTCCGCGGTGCACTTCGCAATAGACGCACCGGAAATTGCAGCTCTTGTCGGGCGTCAGGTTGATGCCGACCGACAAACCGCCGGCGCGCGCGGACACCACCGCATACACGAAACGATTGTCCAAAAAATCGCGCGGCGAGCCAAAGGCGGTTTCCTGGCCGCCGGGAAGCCGCTCTGGCCCTTTCCGCTTCTTTTCCGCCGGCCCAACCGCAGTTGTGGATTTTGGAATGACTTCTTCCACAATAACCAGACTACCTTGGCCGCCCCGCCCGCGGCTCTCTACACGATGCTTGCTAAAGAATAGACATATATTGGCAGCCCCTCCACTTGTTATCCTGTAATTAGCTTCGCTGATATCTGAAGTCCCCGGCACGGGCGGCCGCGGCTACGGCAGGCGATTTGCGGGATTTACTTTTGCCCCGGCAACGGTTCAAATGCGCGCAGACCAACATGGCCAACTCGATCGCAGAACTTAAACAGGCCGCCATTGTCCGCACCCTCCGCGGTTGCCAGCTCTTTGCCGGCCTGGAAACGGCGGACTTGAAATCCATTGCGGCCATCACGCGCGTCAAGCCGCTGAACAAAGGCGGCTGCCTCTTTCGCGAAGGCGCCCCGGCGCAAGGGTTTTATATTGTGCAGAAGGGCGCCATCAACGTCCACCGCGTCAATGCCGCCGGCAAGGAACAGGTGATCCGCGTCTTTCGCGACGGCGAATCCTTTGCCGAGGCGGCCCTCGCGACCGCGTCCGGCTACCCGGCGGACGCGCGCGCCCTGGAATCCTCGCAGGTCTTGCTGGTGGAAAAGACGGGGTTCCTGTCCCTGCTCAAGCAGCAGCCCGAATTGGGGCTGCGGATGCTGGGCTCGATGAGCCAGCATCTGCGCTCGCTCATCGCGCAACTCGAAGACCTGACCCTCAAAGACGTCGAAACCCGCCTGGCCAACTGGCTGATCAAACGCTGCCCCGACCCCGAATCGGACCGGCCCGTCGCGGTGGAACTGAAGACCACCAAGCGCATGCTCGCCGCCGAGTTGGGCACCGTCAGCGAAACCCTCTCCCGCACGCTCGCCAAGCTCCGCCAGCAAAACCTGGTCGCCGTGACCGGCCGGAACCTCACCGTCCTGTCCCCGCTGAAACTGCGCCAACTACTGCGCCGCAACCTGGGCGAATAGGCCTCGGCTTCCCAACACTGAAACCCCGCCCGTCTTTCAGCCTTTCATCCCACACGTCACTCTCCACCCGTTGGTCCTCTGTCTTCTTCCAGCCAGCCGCTTGGCGGTCTTGGGATTAAACCCTTTCCGCCAGCGTCGCCGCCACTGCTGGCCGTTCCACACGTACCAAACCCAGCCGCCGCAGCGCCCACTTTTTGCTGCAAAATCAAAGCACTCGCCCGCGGGACCGTATAAGGCACAGCGGCTGCACCAGCCATCCGACACGATGCCCGGCGCCAGCGTTCGCCTCCTCCGCCTGGCCCGTTTGGCGGCGGGTGTGTTCATGTTGGGGAGGGAACAAGAGCGTGCCAGCCACAACGCCTGGGTCGGACGAGCTCCTCCGTGGCGGTTTCACCCGATTCGGAACCTGGCAGTCTTTCACCCTGCAGGATACCGCGCTTGCGTCCGCGCAAGGCCCTGGAACGCAATCCGGTGGTCCTGCCAGGGCCAGTGACCAAATTTCCATCGTGCCGGCGCGCGGGCGTCCCCGCCCGCTTAAATCGTTTGCACTCCCACGCGAAGAGGAAGGTTTTGGGCGTTCCCAGGCCCAAAGCGGGCGAGGACGCCCGCGCGCCGTCGGCTTTGTCACCGTCCGTGGTGGTCCAGTCGCGCCTGCCCAGGAACCGCCCGGTCCGGCCACGATGCTGCCCCAGCGGGCTTGTGCGCGCTCCTCCGTGGCGGCTCACTCCGATTCGGAACCCGGCAGTCTTTCACCCTGCAGGATACCGCGCTTGCGTCCGCGCAAGGCCCTGGAACGCAATCCGGTGGTCCTGCCAGGGCCAGTGACCAAATTTCCATCGTGCCGGCGCGCGGGCGTCCCCGCCCGCTTAAATCGTTTGCACTCCCACGCGAAGAGGAAGGTTTTGGGCGTTCCCAGGCCCAAAGCGGGCGAGGACGCCCGCGCGCCGTCGGCTTTGTCACCGTCCGTGGTGGTCCAGTCGCGCCTGCCCGGGAACCGCCCGGTCCGGCCACGATGCTGCCCCAGCGGGCTTGTCAGATTGACATGCTCGACGGTCCCTCCAGAATCAGCTTTGATGACGCCAAAGACTGTACTTGCTTCGGAGCACGCGCTGGCGCGCCGCTGCCCAGCCTGCCCGCCACGGAAAAGGAACGCCAAAGCACCCATCCCGGTTCAGGGTATAATCGCACTGGCGCTCGTGCTGGCGGACGGGGGCCGGGCGGCTGTCCCGGAATCATATCGCACCTCGTGGAGCCATCCCGAGGTTAACGCACGCATCGAGCGCGGCATCGAGCAATTCCGCAAAGGCGATTGCCTGCTGGAGGTGGTGGATGCGGCTGGCAAGCCCGTGCCGGACGCGCGGGTTGAGGCGCGCCAGACCCGCCACGAATTCCTGTTTGGCTGCAACGCGTTCGTGCTGGGCCAGTTGAAACCGGAGGACCTGGAGCAGCGCTACGAAGCGGCCTTCGCGCGCCTGTTCAATTTTGCCACCGTGCCGTTCTACTGGGAAGGCCTCGAACCGGCGCGCGGCGAACTGCGGTATGCCGAGCCGGCGCGCGACATCTGGCGCCGCCCGCCGCCCGATCGCTTTCTCCCCTTTGCCGCGAAGCACGGGATTACGCTCAAGGGCCATCCGCTGTTATGGCACGCCTACAATCCAGCGTGGTTGCCCAAGGATGCAAATGAGTTGCGCGAACTCTACCGCAAGCGGTTTCGTGAAATCAGCCGCCGCTACGCGGACAAGATTTCCATCTGGGATGTGGTCAACGAGTCGCTGGTCTGCACGACCAATTACCCGCTCTACAGCCCGGCGCGCGAGTATGTCGGCTGGGCGTTCCAGGAAGTGGCGCCGCTGTTCCCGCCCCAGACCATCCTGATGATTAATGAGGTGACCGGCTTCAACTTCCGTCCGGTCGGAACCAACCCATACCTGGCCCAAATCAGGCAACTGCTGGACCAGGGCGCCGCGATTCGCGGGATCGGCTTTCAATACCACTATATGCGCCGCGAGGCGCTGGATAAATACCTGGCGGGCAAGGATTGCAGTCCGCAGGGGCTACTGGACTTGTACGAGGAGGCCGGACGCTTTGGCCTGCCGCTCTACATCACGGAAATCACCTTCCCGTCGGCGGGGCAAGACGGGGAAGAACTCCAGGCCGCCGTGGTTCGCGATCATTACCGGCTCTGGTTCAGCGTGCCCCGGATGGCGGGCATCACCTGGTGGAACCTGGGCGATGGAACCGCGGTAAAGGGCGAGAATGAGGCCCTGGGCGGCCTGCTGGACGCCCAGTTTCAGTCCAAGGCAGCTTATCGCGCACTCGACCAGCTCATCAACGAAACCTGGAAAACGCGCGCCCAGGTCCAAACCGACCCGGAGGGCAAAGCCCGATTCCGTGGCTTCTACGGGAAATACCGGGTGGTGGTGCAGCGTGGCGGCCAGACCCGCGAGCTTGAACTGAGCCTCACCCGTGGCGGGACGACCCCGGCGCGGGTGGTACTGGAGTAACACCGAGCTGCGCAACCGGCCGCCGACTTTGCGCTTGAAGCACCTCGCCAAAGAGCGCAGGCTTTACGCATGAAAGCATTTTCTCACCCACTTCAAGCCCACCGCCAGCCGGCAGTTCTCTGCGTATTGTCGCTTTCCTTGCTTGCGGCGCTCATCGCACCCGGCGCGCGGGCGGCCCAATCGTTTAGTCTGGCGCCTTTGTGGAGCATCCCGCCACTGACAACCTACGAATGGGCCAGCACCAACCACACCCAGCGTAGCATCGCCTATAATCCGGCCACCGGTCATCTGCTGACCGTGAGCCGCTATCCGGCCACCAATGCCGCGATCTACATTCTCGAGGGCCGCACGGGCGCGCTCCTCGGCGAGCTCGACACCAATGGCCTGTTCCTGGAAATCAACTTCCCGGTCAACTGCGTCGGCGTCGCGTCGGATGGCGTGATTTACGCCTGCAACCTGACGGTGGATTCCACCAATACGCCCGCCGGCAACAATGGTCCATTCCGCCTCTACCGCTGGGCCAGCGAGAGCGCGGCCCCGACCGTGGCGTATATCGGCGATCCAAGCGATACGGATACGAACCTCAACCACCGGCGTTTCGGCGACAGCCTGGCCGTGCGCGGCAGCGGCAGCAACACGGAGCTGCTGGCGGGCACGCGCGCCGGCAAAGTCGTGGCGCGGTTCAGCACCCCGGACGGTTACAGTTTCCAGCACCAGAAACTCGAGGCCCCCGACCTGCAAGGGATCAGCGCCATGGTGACCATTGCATTCGGAGCCGGTAACACCTTTTGGGCCAAGGCGGAGAACAGCGCGGCCACCAATCAGCCGCTGCAATACTTCAGTTACGACACCGGCGCCGGCACCGCCACGCTCATCCAAAACCACCTGAACATTCCTGGCGGCCCGCTCAACTTCGATGCCAGCCGCAATCTCCTGGGTGTCGTGCGCGGCATGGGGCACGAATTCCGGCTGTTCCGACTTACGGCCAAGGGCTTCGTGCAGCAGGACGCCACGATCCCCTTCCCGGGCACCCATTCCAACGGCAATCTCACCGGCGCCGTGGCCTTCAGCCCGGACGCCGTCTTCGCGCTCGAGTCCAACAACGGCCTGATGGCCTTCAGCCTCTCCACCAACACCCTGGCACCTTTCCCGGTGGAGATCACCGCGCCCGCCGGCCAACCCACTCTTACCTGGCCCTCCACCGCCGGCTTCCTTTACCAGCCTCAGTACAAGCACTCGCTCGCGGACGCCAACTGGTCCGACCTGAACGGCGCCACCAACGGAACGGGAGCCGATATTTCCGTGGTGGATCCGTCCCCTGCCAACGTGCAATTCTACCGCGTCCGCGCCGATTGAGGCCCGGGTTTAGACGATGTATGACTGCTGCGATTCATTCTTCCAACCCCGCCGCGCCGCACGCCGGCGCAACCCGGGGGCAAACCACGAAGTCCGCCATGCTGATCCTGGCGGCGGCCGTCACTGTGAACTGCTGCGCCGCCGAGTTGCGCATCGGCACGGCCGCCATCAGCATCACCCCGGACCAGCCCGTGGCCCTCGACGGGCAGTTCAACCTGCGCGTCTCCCGGGGCGTGGACAACCCGGTCACCGCCACGGCGGTGGCCCTCGAGGCGCGCGTGGGCGATCGCACGACCGACCAGGCCATCTTGCTCTCCGCCGATCTCGTGGCGTTCCGCTCGTTCATCCCGCCGCGGGTGCGCGAACGCTTGCGCGCCCAACTGCCCGGCTTCGATCCGCGCAAACTGGTCCTGACCGCCACGCACACCCACACCGGGCCGGTTACCGAAGAAGGGAAATACGACATTCCGAAGGAGGGGGTAATGCCGCCCCGGGAATACGTGGAATTCCTCGTGGCGCGGCTGGTGGACGTCAGCGTGCGCGCCTGGAACCAGCGGCAGCCGGGCGGCGTAAGCTGGGGGCTGGGGCAGGCCGTGGTGGGCCACAACCGCCGCGCCGTCTATGCCAACGGCACCGCCCAAATGTACGGCGCCACCAGCACGCCCGAATTCCGCGGCATCGAGGGCGGCGCGGATCACGGCCTGGAATTGCTGTTCTTTTGGACGGCGGAAAAGAAGCTCCTGGCGGCCGGCGTCAACATCCCCTGCCCCTCCCAGGTGGTGGAAAGCCGGACCACGATTAACGCCGATTTCTGGCACGATGTTCGCGAACGGCTGCGCGCCGCCGCCGGGGCCGAACTCGGCGTGCTCGGCTGGCCCGGGGCGGCCGGCGATCTCTCCCCCCACTGGCTCTACCGCAAGGCCGCCGAGGAGCGCATGCTCAAATTGCGCGGGCTGTCGCGCACCCAGGACATCGGGCGCCGGATTGCGGGCGAGGTCCTCGAAGTCAGCGAGCTGACCCGCAGCGACATCCAGCGGGAAGTCCCCTTCGCCCACGAAGTGGCGGACCTGGTGCTGCCCGCGCGCAAAGTGACCGACGCGGAAGCCGCGGAAGCGATCAAGGAAATCGAGGCCCTCAAGGGAAAGAACGACGCCACCCGCCGCATAGCGTGGCACCAGGCCACCGTGGACCGCTACCAGGCGCAAGGGGACGCGCCCACCGTTACCGCCGAGGTGCATGTCCTGCGGATCGGGGATATTGCCATCGCCACCAACCCCTTCGAGCTGTTCCAGGACTACGGAACCCAAATCAAGAGCCGGAGCCCGGCCTTGCAAACGCTGGTGATCGAGCTGACGGGCGGCCCGAGCGGCTACCTGCCCACCCCGCGCGCCGTCGCCGGCGGCGGTTACAGCGCCATCGTCCAGAGCGGGCAGGTCGGCCCCGAGGGCGGGCAGGAACTCGTCGAGCGCACCGTGGAAATCATTAAACGCTTATGGAGCAAACCCGCCCCAACGCCCTCGCAGCCCTGAAAGCCAATCCCGCTTCCCCGCCCAAACCACGTCCGCGCACAATCCTGATCGCCGTCGTCTGCGCCGCCCTGGGAATCGGCGGCGCGGTTTCACCGGCGGCGCCCGCCCGGTCCTCCGCGGCGCGCTGGCAGCTCGGCGCTCCCATCATCACCTATTGGGCCGGGCCCGGTTCCCGAACGGCGGTGAATGAACAAGCCGCCGCGCAGCTTCGCGCCGGCGGCTGGAACCTTGCCTGGACCCAGCGGCCCGAGGATCTCGATCTCTACCACCGCCACGGCCTCCGGGTCATGCTGGAGATCGCAACGCCCGACGTGGAAGACCCCGCGCAGGCCCAGGCGCTGGCGGCGCTCATCGCGCGCGTGCGCTCGCATCCGGCGCTCTATGCCTATTACCTTGTGGATGAGCCCGGCGCGGGAGCGTTTCCCAAACTGGGGCGGCTCGCCGCCTGGCTGCGCCAGCGCGACCCGGCGCACCTGGCCTACATCAACCTCCTGCCCACCTACGCCAGCGACGGGCAGCTTCAAGTCAGCGACGATGCCGCCGAACGCGCCCGGGTGGGCTGCCCGCAGGACTTCGCCGGCCTCCAGGCCGACGACTTCACGGCGCTGCGCTACCGCGAACACCTCCGGCAGTTTGTCCGCATCGTCCAGCCCGATCTTCTCAGCTACGACCACTACCACTTCCTCAAGTCCAGCGACGGCCCGCAGTACTTCCTCAACCTCGCGCTGATCCGCGCGGCCGCGCTGGAAACCGGAAAGCCTTTTCTGAACATCATTCAGACCTGCGACTCTCCCGCCGAGGGCTGGCGCGCCCCGGGTGAAGATGAAGTGCGCTGGCTCACCTATACATCCCTGGCTTATGGCGCGCAGGGCATCGCCCATTTTCGCTACGACACCGGGCTTTGGCGGGACCCCAATGAGCAGACCATTCCCTTGCCGCTTTACTGGGCCGTGGCGCAGCTCAACCGCCAGTTCCTGGCCATCGCCACGGAACTCCAGCCGCTCAAATCGCTCGGGGCTTACCATTGCGGGACCATTCCCCTGGGCGGACAGGCACTGCCGCCGGAAAGCGCCTTTGCGACGGAACCCGCGACAGCGGAAACCTTGCTGGGCTATTTCGGAAAATCCGCCCGCCGCCCCACGCACGTGGTCGTGGTGAACCTGAACTATAAGAACGCGGCCACCCTCACCCTGAACGGCCCGGGACCGCTGGAAGTCTTCCACCCGCCCACGCGAGCCTGGCTCCGACCAGAGGGAGGCCGCCGCATCAAGCTGAATCTGCCCGCCGGCGGCGGCGCCCTGGTCCGCCTGAGGAAATAAACCGCTGTTCCCCGGCGCAAGCCCGCCAGGCGCGAGACGGGAGTTGCCGGGCAAGGGTGCGGAGACGGGCTTTACAGGGCGGGGCGCGGGGGCTAACGTGGCGCCGGGTGGACGTAGAAGGGCGGTGGCAATCGCCTTTCCCAGCCCATGACTTTCTGCCGCCTTAAGACAACCGAAAAATGGCCAGGCCAAAACCAGATTGCCCGCCGAACGCCCCGAAGCCCACGCTTCTGGTAATGGAGCTTTGGGGCCTGGGGGACCTGGTCATTGCGACTCCCTTCCTGCAAGCCGCCAGCCGGTCCTACGCGGTGACGCTGGTGGCCAAGCCGTACGCGGTGGACCTGCAAAAACGCTTCTGGCCGGAGGTGCGGGTGGAGCCTTTCGTGGCGCCATGGACCGCCTTCAAACACAAATACCGGCTGCTGCGCTGGCCCTGGCGGGAGATGCTCCGGCTGCAACGCCGGCTGGTCGCGAAGCGCTTCGATTTCGGCCTGTCGGCGCGCTGGGACCCGCGGGACCACGTGCTGCTGCTGCTGGCGCAAGCCCGGCGGCGGCTGGGATTCGCGCGTTGGGGAAGCCAAATGATCCTGAGCGCGGCCCCCGCCCGCCCGGACCCGACCGAACACCGCTACGAGCATTGGCGCGTGATGGCCCGGCAGTTGGGGATCGAGGTGCCGCCGCGCGCGGCGCTGGCGTGGCCCCGGTCGAACCCGGAAGGCGGGATTCTCGTGCATACCGGGGCCGGCCAGCCGGTGCGCGTCTGGCCGCTGGAACGTTACCACACGCTGGTTGCCCGGCTGCGCCGGAACCACCACTCCGTGCAAATCGCCTGCGACCCCGATCAGCGGGAATGGTGGGTAAAGGCCGGGGAAACAAACGTGGCAGCCCCCCGCACGGTGACGGAACTGTTCGCGCTGGTGGATCGGGCGGGCGCCTTCATCGGCAACGACTCGGGCCCCGGCCACCTGGCGGCTTTCTGCGGCGTGCCCACCTTCACCCTGTTTGGCCCGCAAATGGCTGAATGGTTCGCCCCCCTCAACCCCGCCTCGGAGTGGCTGGAAGGCAAGGCGTGTCCCTACAAACCCTGCTCGGATTATTGCCGTTTCCCGACGCCGCATTGCATGTTCAACACGCAGGAAGACGAAGTGGGCGCGCGGGTCGAGGCGTTTGTGGCGCGGGTGTTGCGGCGCCGGTGAGGCAGCGCGCCGCCGGAGGTTATCCGGGCAGCGAACGAACGGCCGCGGCGGGAACGGCGGCGGGCGGCGGCGTTTCGGCTTGCCTCAGGGCCTCGGCCATGGCGGTCAGATGGCGCGTGAGGGTGAAGTGGCGCAGGAAAATGTCCCGAAGTTCCTCGCCCGTTTCGGAGGTGATCAGGGCCAGGAGACGGTCGGCGGCTTGCTCCGGGGCGCGAATATCAACCAGGCCCGGGTAATTCGCCGGAAACAACTCCGGCAACGAACGCCAGCGGGTGGTAAGGATGGGCAGGCCAAAGGCCATCGCCTCAATCAGATTCACCGGCTGGTTTTCGTTCTCATAATACGTCGGGAAACAGAAGAGATCGGCCTCGCGCAGCCACTGGTTCTTCTGCGCGCCCGAAACGAACCCGAGATACTTGACGCAGGCGGCGAGGTCGGGCCGGGCAATCCGCTGGTCGAATTTGACCCGGGCCTCATTCGTGACGAAACCGCCGGCCACCACCAGGCGGAAAGCCACCGGCGACTGGCGCTGCTGGAGCCGCTCGTTCGCAAGCGCCACCGCGCTCAGCGTGTCGAACAATCCCTTCTCCGGAGTGCAATGCGCCAGGTACAGCACCTGGATCAAATGCGGTTCCGCGCCGGCCAGCCGGGCTTCGTCAGCTTCCAGGGGCTGCCGGGACAGGAGCTTTTGGCGGGCGGCAAAACGCGCCTTGCGCCGCGGCAAAATCTCCCCGGCAAACGCCGGGCAGGGATCCGCAATGCCATTGCTCACAACCCGGATTTGGCGGGAAAAGAGCTTCTCCGCGTCCGCGCGGTTGTATTGGGAGAGCACGATGCTCAGGTCCACCTGCTTCATCAGCCGGTACGTGAGCACGCGCCAGCGCATGGACACCGCCAGTTCCAGCCATCGTGCCAGCCCCGCCGCGTGCCAATGCAGGATCACCCGCTTGAAAAACGGCCGGCACAGCAGCATGACCAGCCAATCCCGGTACAGGGCCGACCGTTTTCCCGGGGCGGGAATGTAATAGAGATTCGTGACGCCGTAGCGGAAACGGCACCAGATGGCCTGCAAACAATAGCCCAGCAGCAGGATCAGCTTGCTGACCCGCAAATCGCCAATATTCTCGAGCTTCTGCGACAGCCGCGCATTGACATGGTAACACTCGATGCCGAAGGAAGTCTCCGGCCCGGAACCTGCCGCCCGCCGTTTCCGGCGGCGGTGGTCCCCGCCCAACCCCTCCAACAGAAGCTGCACCATGTAGCTCTGGCCATGATGCGGCGGCGGTGTGTGGGCGAATATTAACAGTTTCATGCAGCTCAACGCGAGAGCCCGGCTATGCCATCTCTGAATAAGCTAACACCCTACCCTACCTCGAATCCCGGCATCTGGGAAGTCTTTTATTGCTTCCGCCAACGCAAGCTAAACGCTGCCTCCCGGCGGCATCCCGTTCCCGACGCAACCAAACCCAGGCAGGAACCTGTGAGCAAAACCCAATTATAGTAATTAGCCAGTCCATCCGGACCGCCTCCGGACTGTCCAATTATTGGACACTTCCCTGTTTCCGAACTCAAAAGCCAATCCGAACGCCATTTTCAATCTAACTTACGCCATTCCAGCCTCATCCATAGCTGGCAGCTAGTCGTGTACAAGGGGTGTACAAGGGATGCTCATCGGGTGAACAAGCTTAAATCCTATGTACCTCCGGTGGGCATCCCTTGTACACCCCTTGTACACGGCGCTTTGGGAGGGGGTTGGAACGGTATTGGGAAGCTCTTGCTGGAGGAAAAACGCTGGATTGGGGGCTGGCGGGTTGGCTCAGCGGGGTTCGTGCCTGGGCTCTTTGACCGGCAATTGGCCCGAAGGCGCCGGCAACAATGGGCCTGGCCGGTTTTGCGGGAGTTGGGGCAAGCAGTGCTTGGAGAACCCGGTCGGGTTTGCCATACTCGCCGGCGTGTTCATCCGCCTGTTGATGATTGCTGCCATGACGTTATCGGCCCCTGCCGCATCCGATCGAGTTGCGCGGTTGACGCCCCAACTCGATGCGCTGTTTCAGAACTTTAACCAGCCGGAATCGCCCGGCGCCAGCGTGATGGTCATCCATCGCGGGAAGGTGGTGGTGGCGAAAGGCTACGGCCTGGCGAACGTGGAAGAGAAAATCCCGTGCGGCCCGGAGACCAATTATCGCCTGGCCTCCGTGACCAAGCAGTTCACCGCCATGGCGGTGTTGATCCTGGCCGATCGCCGGAAGCTGTCTTTTGAGGAATGTCTGACCGATTTCTTTCCGGAGTTTCCCGCCTACGGCCGGCAGATCACTCTGCGCCAGTTGTTGAACCACACCTCGGGGCTGCTGGATTACGAAGACCTGATCCCGCCGGGGACGGAGCTGCCGGTGCTGGATCGCGATGTGTTGCGGTTGCTGATGCGGCAGGACAAGACGTATTTCCCGCCTGGCACGAAGTATCGTTATAGCAATTCGGCCTACGCGCTGCTGGCCGAGATCGTGACGGCGCGCTCGGGCCTCACGTTTGCCCGGTTCCTGCAGCAGAACATCTTTCGGCCACTGAAGATGAAGGGGACGCTGGCCTACGAGGGGGGCGTGTCCGTGGTCGCCAACCGCGCGTATGGCTACTCGGCCGCGGCGGGAGGTTTTAAGCGAACCGACCAGAGCCTGACCAGTTCCGTGCTGGGCGACGGCGGCATTTATTCCTCGGTGGCGGATCTCTACCGATGGGATCAGGCTCTCTACACGGACAAGCTGGTGAGCCGGAAATTGCTCCAGCAGGCTTTTGCCCCGGGCCCGGCCACGGATTTGCCGGACACCCGCTATGGTTTTGGCTGGTATATCAGCCAATATCGCGGCGCGCGGGAAATCTGGCATCGCGGCAGCACGATCGGCTTTTCCACGCGCCTGGTGCGGTTTCCCGAGCAGCAGTTCACCGTCATTATTCTCACCAACCGCGACGAGGCCGGGATAACGGAGTTCGCGCACCGGCTGGCGGACTGGTACTTGTTTGACCGGCCGTGACGATGCGCGGGGTGGCGCGGGGGCGGCGCGCCCTGGCTGGCGTCCGCCGGGGCTTCAGGATGAACGCCGGTTTCCGCAGTTGTTGGCCAGGCCCTGGTTCCGGGCCAGCGACGCGAATATGCCGGCGAAGCAAAGGATGGAGAACACGATGAAGCCGGTCCGCATGGAGCGCATGAGCTGCGGGTAGTTGCCCGGGTGGATTTTTTCCTGCCCCATATAGATGGCCAGCAGCATCAGGGCAATGGCCATGCTCAGCGTCTGCCCCACGTTGCGCATGGTGCCCAACATGCCGGAAGCGTTCCCCAGTTGCCGTTTCTCGACCGAGCTCATAATGGCGTTCGAGTTGGGGGAGGAAAAGAGTGAGAAGCCCGCGCCCATCACCACCAGTATGACGGCGATAAATGTCACGGAGGTCTGTTCCACCAGGAAGCAAAGCAGGATCAGGCCCAGGGCGGTGATGGCCATGCCGATGGAGGCCAGGACGCCCGGGTTATGGTGGTCGGAGAGTTTTCCGGCGGCGGGCGACATCAGCGCCATGGTCAGCGGCATGGACATGAGGAGAAACCCGGCCTCGCGCGCGCCCAGGCCCTTGATGTACTGCAGGAAAAGGCTCAGGAAGAACCCGACGGCGCTGGTCGCGGCGTAATGGATCAGCGCCGCCAGGCTCGACAAGGCAAAGACCCGGTTGCGGGAGATCAGCGTCAGGTCGAACAGCGGATGCACCGCCTTTTTTTCCCGGATGACAAACAGCGGCATGAGCACCAGGCCGGCGCCGGTTAAAACCCAGCCGGCCGCCGCCGGCAGTTTTGAAAACCCATAGACCAGGGCCGCCATGGAGAGGCCATAGAGGACGGAGCCGGGCCAATCGAAGCTCTCGCCTTTGGCTTCCGCCCATTCCAGTTTCATTTTGCTGCGGATCAGGAGCAGGCTGGCGATTCCCAGGGGTATCAGGAAGGCAAAGATGCTCCGCCATCCCAGGTAGCGGGTGAACATTCCGCCCAGGAACGGCCCCGACGCCAGCCCCATATAGACCGCGGTGACGTTGATCCCCATGGCCCGGCCGCGTTCCCCGGGAGGAAAAACCGAAGTCAGGATGGCCATGCTGGTGCCGAACATCATTGCCCCGCCGATGCCTTGCAGGATGCGGACCCCGATCAGCCATTTGATATCCGGCGTGATGGCCAGCAGGAGCATGGTCAGGGTGAAGATGACCAGGCCGGCGGTGAACACCTTTCTCCGGCCCAGGATGTCCCCCGCCCTTCCCGCCGGGAGCAGCAGCATCGAAATCGCGAGCATATAGCTGTTGATGATCCAGCTCAGCATGACGGCGTTGAGGCTGAATTCCTCGCCGATGGAAGGCAGCGCCAAATTGACCGCCGACCCCATGAACGGCGTCAGGAAAGACGCGAAGGCGGTGACCGTCAGCACCGAACGCTTAAGCTCTTTTTCTGTCATTCTCCGTTGCGACGGCCAACCCGGGCGGCCTCCGGGCCGTCAGTGATCCACGCAAACTCCCTCATGGCCCGAGGCGGAGCAGGTTTGTCACCGGGTCGGTGGGGCGGGAAATGCCGGCGGCCCCGGCGGCATTGGGGATGCTTGCCGGCATCGGCAGGCCCGTCCCCATGACGGGATATCGCATTCGGCCCATAGTGATTGAGATTATTTTCACGCGCTGGTGTGACGGCCCTTATACCATCAAACATGAGGATAAAAATAGCAATAAACTGTTTTGGCGGCCGGCCCGGCCTGGCGCCGGCAGGCGCCGCGGGCGCGCGAAAAAGCCGGTGGCCGGCCGGCGCAGACGAATGGCGCAAGCGATGCCGCCGCGGCCGCGGTTTCCCCTCGTTCACCCGGGCGCGGGAAAATTGCGGGCCGCGCCGGGAACCGCCAATCCAAGCGGGATCGGCCCGCGGGGCAAGTCAGGCGGTCTGGATTCGCGCCAGCTCCTCCCGGTAGGCGGGAGGCAGTCCCCAGAGCCGGGCTCCTTCGACGAGCTGCTGTTTGTAGGCGGCGTTGGGCAGGGGCGGATGGGGCTGGCGATTGGCAAAGTAAAGCCAGACCCGCAAGCGTTTGCCCGGGTCGCCAGGGCGGCAGACCTGGCGTTGTTTGCGCACGTAAGCGTTGTCCGCCAGCGGCCGTCCGGGGCGGTAGCCTTCGCTTTCATCCAGGCGCTGCAGGTCGGCTTTGGAAATCGCAAACACGACTCCCCAGATGTTTTTGCCCGGCGCGGGAATCCCATCGCAAGTCCCGCAGCCCCGGTCCCGGGCCAGGCGGGTAAAGGCGAGCTGGTGGTTGGGCAGTTGGGCCACGGTCACGAAGCACGCGGAGGGGCAGCGGCGGACGAACTGCGCCGGATCCATATTGGAACCATAGGCAAAGTAGAGCATCTATCCCGTGTTCGGCCCCAGCCTAGCGCGGCGCCGCGCTTCGTCAAGGAACGGATTTGTGGTGGCTTGCGCAGGGACTTTGGCCTACCGTTTGCAGCCTATGAGACCGGTTCCGAAGTCATGAGCAGGCTGATCGCCATCGTCGGGCGGCCCAATGTGGGCAAGTCCGCCCTGTTCAACCGCATTGCGGGGCGGCGCATTGCCATTGTGCATGATCAGCCGGGGGTCACGCGCGACCGGGTTGCGGCGGAGGTGGAATGGCAGGGGCATCCGTTTACGCTGGTGGACACCGGGGGCATCGGCCTGCTGCGCCGCGAGAAAGCGGAGGACGTCATCGTCAAAGCGGCGCTGGAGCAGGTCGAACTCGCGATTGAAGCCGCCGACGTCATCATTCTGGTCGTGAACGTGCAGGAAGGCTTGCTGCCGCTGGATCGCGAGGCGGCGGCCCGGCTGCGGCGGAGCGGCAAGCCGGTGCTGGTGGCCGTCAACAAGGCGGATACCGATCGGGCGGAGAGCGGCGTGCCCGAGTTCGCGGCGCTGGGTTTCCCGCAAATGTTTCCGGTCAGCGCGATCCACGGGAAAGGCATTGAACCGCTGATGCAGGCGGCGATGAGCCGGCGGCAAAGCGGGGCCAGCCCGGCGGCGCCGGGAGTTGCGGCGGAAAGCCCGGGCGAGGTTCCGGGAACGGACGCGTTCTCCGCGCCCGGCGGCGCGCGT
>Ga0209200_1000137_pt1 | contig 82816 bp, 71 predicted proteins | sample AD_UKC033_MetaG_FD_184406 | JGI IMG/M metagenome (GOLD analysis project Ga0209200, IMG submission 184406) | Active sludge microbial communities of municipal wastewater-treating anaerobic digesters from USA - AD_UKC033_MetaG (SPAdes) (version 2) | ecosystem: Engineered > Bioreactor > Anaerobic >...
GCCGGAGCATCCGGACGATCTGCTCCTCACTGAATCGCTGCTTCTTCATGATTTCTCCTGTAATTCCAGATACCCTTACAGGGAAATCCTAACATCGTCAATGGCACTACTTTCGGGGGATAAGCCAGAGGGCCGTCGCCGCGAGCGGGCGGATCACGCTGGGGTGCGTCGGGACCGGGCCACAGGGGACCTACGTGATGCGGAACTTCATGGCGCAGAACGATTGCCGGGTCGTGGCGATCTGCGACCTCAAGGCCCCCGTCCGCGAGGCGACGAAGAAGCTCATCGACGAGCACTACAAGAGCAGCGACTGTGCGACGTACACGGACTTCCGCGAGCTGATCGCCCGCAAGGACATCGACGTGGTGTCCGTCGCGACGTGCGACCATTGGCACGTGCTGGTCGCGCTGGAGGCGGCGCGGGCGGGCAAGGCGGTCTACGTCGAGAAGCCACTGGGCCTGAGCCTGGCGGAGGACCAGGCGCTTCGGGCGGTCTGTCACCGCTACGGCACGATCTTCCAGTTTGGGACGCAGCAGCGGTCCAGCCGGGACTTTCGCTTCGCGTGCGAGCTGGTCCGCAACGGCCGGATCGGCAAGCTCCAGACGATCAACGTCTGGTCTCCCGGCAGCTCTTCCGGCGGACCGGCAAATCCCGTCGCGCCGCCCGACTGGATCGACTACGACAGGTGGCTCGGACCCGCTCCATACCACGCCTATACGCCCAATCGCGAGTCCAACTCGTGGTGGTGGTTCATCTCGGACTACGCGCTGGGCTATATCGCAGGCTGGGGAGTGCATCCGCTCGACATCGCCCTCTGGGGCGGCGGGGACAAGATCCTTTGCCCTTTGACCATCGAGGGCAAAGGCGTCTGGCCGACCCCCGATGGCGTCTGCGACACCGCGATGAACTGGGACCTCACGCTCCAGTACGACAGCGGCGTGACGATGCGCTACACCGGCGATCCGATGCCCGAAGAGTGGAAGCAGCGTTACGGGCGGACCACCAGTCACGGCACCGCCTTCGAAGGCAGCGACGGCTGGGTCCACGTGGACCGCGAGGGCATCAACGCGCATCCGAAGGAGCTGCTGGCGACCGAGTGGGGTCCGAACGACCTGCATCTCTATGAGAGCGCCAACCACGCCCGCAACCTGCTGGACTGCGTCCGCAGCCGCAAGGAAACGATCTGTCCGATCGATGCGGCGGTGCAAGTGGATACGCTCTGCCAGATCAGCGACATCGCGATCCGCCTGGAGCAGAAGCTCCGGTGGGACTGGGCGAAGGAACGATTCGTGGACAACGACGCCGCCAACCGCCGGCTCGCGCGGGCGATGCGGAGTCCCTGGCGTCTGTAGTACGCCGTCCACGTTAACTCGGTGGGCAGCATGTTGACGCAAAGCCTGTTTGGAGTTCCGCGTTTACGCGGTCTTTACCCGCCTGAAGGCGGAACTCCAAACGGTGTCCGCGGCTCTTGCCCACCATTTTGAGATGGACGGCGTAGTAGGGTGCGTATCACGCACCGTCTTGGATTGAGAAGGAGAAGGCAGTATGTTGAGAAAGATCGCACTAGGATTGGTTGCCTGCATGGCTCTCGGCGTGTGCAGCGCCGCGGAGAACGCCGTTACTGACGACGGGTGGATCTCCCTGTTCAACGGCCAGAACCTCGACGGCTGGAAGGCCAGCGAGCGCGAAGGCACGTTCAGCGTCAGAGACGGCGAGCTGGTCGTGAACGGCGCCCGCAGCCACCTGTTCTACGCCGGACCGGTGAACCGGGCCAACTTCCGGAACTTCGAATTCACCGCCGATGTCAAGACCACGCAGGGTTCCAACTCCGGCATCTACTTCCACACCGTCTATCAGCAGGACGGCTGGCCGGCCAAGGGCTTCGAATGCCAGGTGAACTCGACGCACACCGACCGCAAGAAGACCGGCGGGCTCTACAATGTCCAGGACGTGATGAACACCGCCCCCTCCAAGGACGACGTGTGGTTCAACTACTACGTCCGAGTCGAGGGCCGGCGCGTCGTCGTCAAAATCGACGGCAAGGTCACGGCCGACTGGACGCAGCAGGACGACTGGGCGCCGCCGCGGGATGCGCCGGGTCGCAAGATCGACCAGGGCACGTTCGCCATCCAGGGCCACGACCCCAAGAGCCTCGTGTACTTCAAGAACATCAAAGTCCGGCCGCTGGACCCGATCAAGGTCGTCGTCGTTACCGGCGGGCACGACTTCGAGCACGATCCCTTCCTGGCCGTCTTCCAGGGCCATCCCGACATTCAGTTCGTCGAGGCCGCCCAGAAGGACCACAGCGAGCTGTTCGAGGACATCAGCCGCTGGGATTACGATGTGATCGTTCTGTACAACATGACGCAGAACATCTCCGAAAAGCGCCAGGCGAATTTCAAGGCTCTGCTCGCCAGGGGCGTGGGCCTGGTGGGCATGCACCATGCGGAGGGCGCGTTCCCGGATTGGGAGGAGTACCGCAAGATCACCGGGGTCAAGTACCCGCTCAAGCCGCAGGAGATCGACGGCGTCCACTTCGAGACCGCCATGTACCAGCACGACATGGACGTGAACATCCAGGTCGTGGACCGCGAGCACCCGATCACGAAGGGCCTGAGCGACTTCACGATCCACGATGAGACCTACAAGGGCGCCTGGTTCGCCAAGGACAACCACGTCCTGCTGATGACCGACCATCCGAAGAACGACTCGACCGTCTGCTGGGTGCGCCCCTCCGGCGGCAATCGCGTCGTGTTCCTCCAGCTCGGCCACGACGGCAAGGCCTACGCCAATCCGAACTTCCGCCGGCTCGTCGCCCGCTCGATCCGATGGTCCATCGGTCGGCTGTAATCTGAAATCTGATATCCGAGAAGGCTCGAATAGCAAGGAGAATCGCATGTCGTCACAGGTGAATCGTCGCAGTTTCATGAAGCAGTCGCTGGTTGCCTCTGCGGGCAGCGTGCTCGCGGTCAGTGCGGGCCGGGGCGCGCAGGTCGGCAAGCTCGATATCAAGGTCGAGCCGGGCTCGAAGGGGACCATGCCTGTCGGCAAGATCGGCGATATGGAGGTCAGCCGGATGCTGCTGGGCGGGAACCTCCTGACCCACTACACGCACAGCCGCGACCTCAAGTACGTCTACAACCTCTGTGCCCACTACAACACCGAGGAGAAGATCCACGAGACGATGGCCCTGGCGGAGGCCCACGGGATCAATACGCTGTCCATCCACAATCCGCCGGGGATCGTGTCGATGCTCAAGCGGTACCGACAACGCTACAAGGGCAAGATGCAGTGGATCATCTGCCCCATCGCGGAACTCACCGACGACATGAAGGCCTATCGGGACATGGCGAAGGAACTGGTCGATGAGGGCACCGAGGCCCTGTACCTCTGGGGTGTCCGCTCCGACCCGCTCTGTGCCCAGGGGAAGATGGACATGGTCCGCAAGGCGGTCGAGATCGGCAAGGACCTGGGCGTCCCCTCCGGCGTCGGCTGCCACGACCTCAACGCGGTGGTGCAGTGCGAGAAACACAACATCCCGGCGGACTTCTACATCAAGACGTTCCACCACCACAATTACCCCAGCGCTCCGAAGCCCCATGAGCTCAAGGGCGCGTACAACGAGGTCCCGGGGTACTGGTGCCGCGATCCGCAGGAAACCATCGAGGTGATGAAGAAGGTGACGAAGCCGTGGATCGCGTTCAAGGTGATGGCGGCCGGGGCGATCCCGCCGAACGACGCGTTCAAGTATGTCTTCGAGAACGGCGCGGATCACACGCTGGCCGGCATGTTCGACTTCGAGATCGCCGAGGACGCCAAGATCCTCAACGAGACGCTCAGCAACCTGAAGAACCGAACCCGCCCCTGGCGAAGCTGATCGCTGCGGGTGCAAGACAAGAAGCCACAGAGGGCACAGAGAACACAGAGGCAAGACTGCCATTGCCTCCTTCTCTGTGCCTTCGATTGTTCGCGTGCTCCCGCGTGCTCCCCTGGAAGATCGAATCAAGACTGTTGCGTATATCGCTTTGCGGGGTGCCGGCGGAGAGTTCTTGGCATGACGTGTCGCGAGTGATAGACTGTATGCGCCGGCTCGGAGGATAGGGCAACGCTGGCGAGCGACCCGAGCGCCGAAGCCCGTGGGTATGCGGCGGAGAGAGCCCGGCAGCACGGCGGGCCTCTTCGCTCTCTCCGCTGGAACCCCAAAAAGCGACACACGTATTCTCGCGGAATTGTCTGTCCTTGCGAGGTCGCTGCGGGAGAAGTGCATTTGTATCGTGGGAGGCCCTGGGCCATGCAGCAACTGGAGATCGACAAGTTCAGGGCAGGTCTCCTGCAGCACATACTCGTCGAACAACCGATCAAGAGTAAGGACTTCGCTGCGGAGAAGGAGTGGAGACTGATCGCGCGACCTGATCCGGGAATGGGGACAGACGAAAGGCTTGGATTTCGCAGTCGTAACGGTCTTGTGATTCCATATTGGAAAATCAGTCTGGACCCAGGCGAGGACGAGAATGTCTGGGAAAACGTACGCGTGACCGTCGGACCAAACGCTCACCCTCGCGAAGCGAAGGCTTCGATTGAGGCCCTGCTCGTACGCTACTGCAGACTGCATAGCTTTCGCGTCTCAAACCAAGTGGACAATTCGAGGGTCACAGATCGCTACTGGTAGCGCGGCATGTGCGCTGGGCACAGGTCTGAACCGACATACCCACTCAGGTGACTCATGCCTGTCAGAAGCTATATCGCACGCCGCAATAGACGTTCGTGTTGTTGTGGAACTGGTTGAAGAAGGTGTAGTCCTCGTCGCCGAAGAAGACGTTCGCGCCGACCTCGTACATCAGGTGGTCGCTGGCCTTGTAGTTCACCATCGGCCGCATGTAGACGTCCTCGTCCGAGGGCGAGTAGTACGCGAACAGCGAGAGCATCAGGTTCTGGTTCATGAGCATTTTCGTCAGCCGGAGCGTCGTAACGTGTCGGAACTCGTCCCGTGCGTAGCTGCCCGCGGATAGACTGTCCTCGTAGTTGCCGTAGTCGAGCAACTGCTCGACGTAGTACTGCACGCCGGCGGTGAAATCCCGGGCGATCTCCTGCGTGTAGCCGAGGAGGTATCGCATCTCCGAGTTGTTGACGAGCGGGTTGTCGCCGGTGCGGTCGTCCACGGAATCGTAGTAGCCGACCTCCGCGTTGGCGATGCCCATGCCGAGCGTTCCGCGAATGCTGGCGCCGTAGACGTACAACTCGGGAAAGGTCGCCCGAGTCAGCGTCGAGTTGAAACCCGCGGGGCTCTTCCAGTAGCCCCAGTAGCCGTAGAGGGCCAGCTCATAGTTGCTGATGTTGCGATAGAGTCGCAGCGCGGTCTCATCCTCCTCGAAGAACTCCCGCCGTCGCGAGATCATCATCTCGTCGTCCTCGCCGGCGTAGCGACCGAGGATCGGATTGTAGTAGGAGAGCCGATCCCCGGTGATGTAGCGGTCGGAGTCGAACTCCGGCGTATAGGCCACGTCCAGGTTGGCCGCGTCGGAGAACAGGCTGACCTTGACCGCGTCCGAGGGGGCCTTGAGGTACTCCGTGTCCCGTCCGATGAAGAAGGAGACCCAGTCCTTCGGGAACACGTCGTTGATGAAGATCAGGTCGCCGGTGCCCCAGGTGAGGACCTGGCGTCCGAGCTTGAGGTCCACCGAGTCGCTCGGACGCGTGAAGAAGTTCGCCTCGCGGAGGTCGAAGACCGCCTGCTCCTCGACGAAGTCCCCGTAGGCGTCGCCCTTGACCTTGACGTCGCCCCAGTCTCGCATGGCGAGGAGATCGAACTGGTATCGGGCCTCGCCGATGCTGAGGTCCTTCCCCTCATAGGGGTCGTCCAGGAGCCGGGCGCCGACGCGGGTCTCGTAGAAGCCGTGATATTCGATGTCGTGCTTCTCCAGGAACTCCCGAACGGGGCTCCTCTTCTCGTGCGGCTCATTCGGCTCCTGCCGGGCGCCGACCGTCCAGGTGCACGCCAGAGTGACCAGGACCGCCATGGTCTTGCCGCGGGTCATTTCGTCACCTCCTGCGGCGGCTTGCGGAGGTACCGCTCCTCGAAGATCTCGCCGATGCCGATGTCGTACTTCACGTTGCTGAAGGTCATCTCGGTCTTGCTGCCGCTCTTGAGGTCCTGGACGAGGGACACGGTGACCGTCGGGAAGCCCTGGATCTCCTCGACCTTCTTCGACTCGATCGTGCGGTAGAGCTTGCCTTCCTTGTCGTAGAACTCCATCTTCATGGGGACGAAGGTCTTCTTGTCGATGGAGACGTTGTAGTAGCTGAATTCGACCGTCTCGGGCTTCTTCGGGACGTTCTTGACGACGTAGAACGCGTCGGTGGTTTCCACCAGCTCGTGCGTGTCCTCGTCGAGGTTCCGGCCCGAGACGTCCTCATAGAGGAAATCCGAGCCGACGAAGCTGGTGCGTTTGTCCCCTGCGGCAATCCGTTTGACCAGATCGAGCGAAGGCATGTAGAGCCATCGGTCGTCGTCCTTGGCGACGTGCTTGTGCACCATATAGCTCATGCGCCGGACGTCCGCCGGACGCTGGAAGTAGACGAAGTACTTCTGGTCGCCGCCGTCCTGGACGTCTTTTCGCACGATGTTGAACAGTCGCTCGCGGGTCTGGCCCTGCTTGCTCGTGATGACCATTTGGACTGTCGACTTGCCGTCGTTGCCCTGGTAGTAGGCGACGACATTCGCCTTGTTCACGATGGTCTGGACATCCGGCGTGTCCTCGGCGAAGCCGATGCCGGCCGCACCACCCAAGGAAATCAAGAGTGTCGATAAGGTCATTTTGTGGAACATACGGTACCTCCGTGGTTCTGGCACTGGCTTGGGACTCCGAGCTTCTTGAGGAACGTCATCATCGGGCACCAGTCGGTGAACGCCGACTGGAGGAGATTCAGTCCCACGAAGGCGGTGAACAGCAGCCAGTAGGGGGAATGATAATGGGCCAGTAGAACGCTGAGCAGGATGAAGAACCCTGCAATGGCTCGTAAGGATCGTTCGACGGTCATCATGGCACTCTCCGAATTCAAACAGTCGGTTTCTCTTCCTGTCGTGCCTGCAAGGTCCGGCAGGCCTGCCGACGGGACATCAGGCCGCAGATCACGGCCAGAATCGGGACCGCAATGATGCTGAGCCACATGAAGCTGTTGAAGCCCATCTTGCCGAATTGGTAGATGTTCAGGAGCACGACGACCACACTGGCCACCGAGATCACGAAGCAGAACGCACAATTGCACTTCGCGGATTCCGGCGTGGCTGCGATCCTGAACAACCGCTTCTCCGCCGCGGTCAGGATGGCCGGCAGGACGATCAGCGTCACGACGCCCGACAGCGCCATGATCGCACAGAGGAAGATGCCGACCGTCCTATAGGGCACCAGCGGCGCCGCCAGCAGCGGCAGGAAGCCGATCGCGATGACCAGGACGTTTCTTGCGATGGCCCGCGCGGGCTCGCCGAACATCTCCGCGGCGCTGGCCTGCCACGAGCCTGTCTGCGCGTGACTGCCGCGGGCCCGCTCCAGGAAGTGGATCGCGAAATCGACCGCCATGCCGAGCGTCAGGGCGCTGAGCACCGCGACGGGCATGTCGTAGTCCTTGCCGACCAATCCGATCACGCCGTAGATGACTGCGATCGTGATCGACAAGGGCACCATGCAGACCAGTCCCCACAGCGCCGAGCGGAACATGATCGCCATCATGATGAACACGATGATGAAGCTGCCCAGGAGCGACTGCAACATGCCCCAGACCATCTTCTGCTGCCAGACGATGTTGATGTAGGTCAGGCCCGCCCAATCGTGCTTCATTGGCATCGGCGGTGGCGTGGTCTCGAAGTACTCCTCGACCGCCGCGACGACTTTCTCCATGTCCTTGTTGTCGCCGCTCTTGAGCTGGAGCCAGATGTTGGCCTTGTCCAGGTCGTTCGTCACGAAGTGCCAGAGGTCGTCGGGCGTGTGGCTGCTCTGGAACTGGAGCAGGCTCTGGGCGACCGCGCCGCTGGTGTCGGGAATCCGGTAGTTCTCCGGCTTGCCGTCGATCAGCTCCATGTAGACCTTCTTGACGATGTCCGCGATGGAATTGCTCTTGCCGACCAGGCCGGTGCCTTCGAGGTGGTCCTCCAGGCTCGCGATATAGCGCAGCGCCTCGGGCTGCTTGAAGAGCTTCAGGGCCTCCTTCTCCAATTCGAAGAAGTCGGCCAGTTCATACCAGGCGTCCGCCGTGTCCTGGGGCGCCGACGCCTGCTGCTGCTCGGCGTACTCGGACAGCTTGCCGAGAAACGCCGTCTTCGCGACCTTGTTCGAGGCCTCCTTCACCACCGCGGTGTCCGCCTGCACCAGGAGGTCCGCTGCCTTCGGGTTGTCGGCGGACAGTTCCTCCACCTTGGCGCGGAGGCGGTCCCGCAGGCCCGTGACATACTCGAGAGAGACGTTCGGGTCGGCGCCGTCCCGCAGGACCAGGTACGCCATATAGGTGCCCGCGAAGTGCTGATTCAACTCGGTGTCCGCCAGGCGGATCGGGTGGCTCTTGGCAAACCACTTGATCGGGTTGTCGTTGATATTGACGCGAGTGATGCCGTAGACGGCGACAGCCGCGAGGATCGCCACCCCCAGGAGGATCGGTTTGGCCGTGGTGACCGTGAGCCGGCCGGCGCCGTGCAGCAGGCGGGTCAGCCAGGTCTGCTTCTGCTCGTGGACCACCGCGGCGCCGAAGTTCTCCAGTCCCTTCTCGTTGAGGAACATAATGTAGGCGGGCACGAACGTGACGGTGAAGACCCACGCGATCATGATGCCGACAGCGACGAGCACGCCGAATACCTGCACGGGCGGGATCGGCGTCAACGCCAGCGAGGCGAAGCCCGCCGCGGAGGTCAGCGAGGTATACAGCATCGGGACGAACAACGTGCCCATCACCTCGATCGTCGTCTGTCGGCGGCCTTTCTCCTTCGTGTACTTCTCGAAGAACTCCGACAGGATGTGCACCGAGTCCACCACCGCGATCGGCATCAGGAAGATCGGGATCATCGAGCTCATGATGTGCACGGGGAATCCGAACCCGATGAGCAGGCCCATCGTGGACAGGACCGTCACCATCGCGATGATCATGGGCGAGACGATCAACACCAGCTTGCGGAAAAAGACCAGCATCAGGATGAAGATGGTCAGCATGGCCAGCGGCGCGGAGATCGCCATCTGGATGAACATCTCATAGCCGAAGGTGTCCTCCGCGACGGGCAGGCCGGTGATGTGGTACTGCTCGTCGCCGGTGAACGTCGCGATGTGATTTCGCAGCTTCGTGTACACCTCGTGGCTGAGGTCCTTGCTCGTCAGCGGCAGGTACAGGCAGATCGCTTTGCCATCGCCCGAGACGAGGGTGTCCTTCAGGAGGGGATTGGAGAGGGCCTTGTCGCGGACCGCGAGGGCCTCGGACGCGGTCTTGGGCGGCTCGGGCATGAGCCACTCGAAGCGGATCTCGCCGGGACCGCCCTGGCTGATGTGATCCACCAGGGACGGGGCCAGCAGGTCCACCTCGACGACGCCGAGGGTCTCGTTCGGGTCCTTCGGGTTCGGCCACTGCAGCGTCTTGGCGAACTGCGTCAGGTCGTAGATCCGCTGGAGCGACTGGACGTTGAATACGCCGTTGGGGTTCTTGTTGTTGACCACGCCGACGACCACGATGTCGTTGAGGATGAAGTCCTTCTTGGTCTGCTCGTGGAAGACCCGGACGGCTTCGTGCTCCGAGAGCATGTTCTCCGGGTCCGTGTCCACCCTGATCCTCGGGATGAACGCGGCACAGACCAGGGTGAAGGCCACCATCACCACGGTGACCAGCTTGTGGTGGTCCACTGAGAATTCGACGATCTTGCGTTTGAAGTCCATGTCCATAATCCCCGAAACCCGAAATCCAGGACGGATCACCCGTCGGCATCGTCTTGAAACACCCACAGAACAGGGGGTGATTTGTATGCCTTTACGCTCTCAGGGGCTCCCTGTTCATCGTTCTGCCTTCTGCGAGGGGCTGCAATGATCGTAAATACAGTCTAGCACTCGAATTACGTTTGGATTCTGGATGCGATAGAACACCCTGGTTCCCTCTCGTCGAGAGGCGAGCACGCCCTTGTCCTTCATGAGGTTGAGCTGTTGGCTCGTGAGTGCTTGTTTCTCTCCGAGCGTTTCCACGATCTCCCCGACGGTATGCTCCTTGTCCTGGAGGAACTCGACAATCATCAGCCGAAGCGGGTGGGCTACTGCCTTGAGCACTTCCGCTGCGTGGATTGCCAGTTCTTTGTCCATGATCCAGACCCTTCATTCTGTAATATTGTAATATATAGATATTACGATATATCGTCGGGAAGGTTCATTGGAGATGAAGGATTTCTTGACGAATCGTGAGGTCACGGACGGGTGCGTCAGTGCCGTGCGGCCAAGCAGGTGACGGCCTGGTGGATTTCGTCGGGATGCCGGCAGATGTCGTCGGGTCCCGCGGCGGCGATCTCCGCTTCGCTGCCGAAGCCGTAGGTCACGCCGATCGTGCGGGTCCCGTGGTCCTTGCCCGATTCGATGTCGCGGGCCCGGTCGCCGATCATGACCGTCCGGCCCGGGTCGAGCGAAAGCTCGCGCAGAAGGTGCCCGATGAGTTCGCTCTTCTCATCGAAGCGTCCGTCGAGCTGCGGGCCGAAGACCTTGAGGAAGAAGCGGTCGAATCCGAACCGCTGGATGATTCGGTCCGAGTAGACCGTCGGCTTGGAGGTGACCACATAGAGCCGGTGGCCCGCCGCGTGGAGACGTTCCAGCAACTCCGGGACGCCGGGATAGACGACGTTCTCGAATAGCCCGACATCGCCGTACCGCACGCGGTAGAAACCCACGGCCCGGTCGATCAGGTCTTGGTCGTCGCTGCCGAGCAGGCGGGGGAACGTCCATCGCAACGGTGGACCGATGAACTGCACCAGTTCCGCCTTGGGCGGTTGGGCCCGGCCCAGGTTCTTGAGCGCGTACTGGATGCACCGCGTGATCCCGTCGCTGGGATCGCTCAATGTCCCGTCGAGGTCGAAGAACAAGGTGAGAGGTTCACGAATCGCGTCGGTCATCCTATACAAGACTCCATGCCACAATCAGAGCGGGTCATTATCCGGATTCCGCCGGACAGGTCAACCGTGAATTGACAGGCGATCGTACACTCTGCGATGGAGGCACCTCACGCTCGTTCGAGGGCGTCGAGCAGCGTGTGACCGGTCGAATGCAGCCTGTCGGTCAGTTCCGCGAGGTCTTCCAGGCTCTTCGCTGATTCGACGGCGTGAAGAATGTCGTCGATTTCGGGCGCTCCGTCGAGCTTGTCGAGATCGTTGTTCTTCATCGTGGTCACGAGATGCCCGAGTCGATTCGCCAGCCGCCGGCGGAAGAAATCGAGCCGGCTCGGATCGAGGGCGCCGGCCTTGAAGGCGGGCTCGAACTCGTGGAAGGCGGTGCAGGCCTTCTGGAGATACAACAGGACCATGCCCTTGGCCGCATGGCCTTCGGCCAGCACTCTGGCCCACTGGAATTCCTCGTTTCGCCAGTGCTCGTCCTGAACGGTTGTCCGGTACTCGATGTCTCGCATGGTTCGGTCTCAGGGTTTGGCCTTGGCGGGGGCGCACAGTTCCAGCGTGTGTTGAATCAGTTCGGGACCGCCCCAGTCGCCGTGGCCGGGGACGACGATTCTGGCATGACGGTAGTTGGCCTGCACCTTGCGAAGCGTGGCCGGATAGGCCGCCAGGTCGCCGTCGGTGGTATTGCCGAGCGACTGGGAATCCATGGACTTGATAAGGCAGCCGCCAAACAGGATTTGCTTCTGGGGCAGCCAGACGACGACGTTGTCGGTCGTGTGTCCGGACCCGAAATAGGTCGCGAGAGCGACCGTGCCGGCGCAATGGACCATCGTGCGGAATCGGTAGGGAATCTGTGGGACTGGGAGGCGCTTCTGCCTGGCAATCTCGACGGTCCGGTCCAAGGCGTAGGAGACCGCCCCGCGCCGGTGGGCCTCCTCCAGGCCGCCCATGCAGTCCTGGTGGAAGTGTGTGGGGACCACCGTCTTCACGGTCGCGCCCTGACTCAGCGAGATCCAATCGCACAGCGTCGCGGTCAGTTCGTCCGTCCAGGGCAGGTCGATCAGCAAGGCGTCGTTGCCATCGACGACGACGAGCCCGTTCGCGGGGCAGCGCCCGTAGTTGGGCAGATCGTAGTACGTGGTGTGTACCCAGACGCCGGGGGCGATGGGCTGCACGAAGACATCGTCCGAGATGCGGATGCTCTCGGCTCGCGGCGCCGGCCGCGAAGACTGGCAGCCAGTCGCCAGGACACACGCACAAGTGATGACGACGCACAATCCGCGCTGAGTGCTCAACGAGTGACCAGCCATATCCGTTCTCCGGTAGAAGTCCGTTTCTTCGGCGCGACCCCGAATGCCGAGGTCCGCGTCGAGTCCATCACAGTATAACCTCTATCCCAGGACGACCGCGGAGTCAAGATGCCGGGCACGATGAGGGCTGGAGAGGCGATTGCGTTCTCCGACCGATGGCCTACAATGGCGGTCGCCGTCGCCGGGTGGGGGCGGCTCGTTGTCTGGCCGGGAATCTGTCAGGGGAAACTCATGAACGCAAGCACGATCGTCCTGTGTCTTGCTTCGTCCTCCGTTGTGTTCGGAGGCACGGGTGCGCAGCCCGAGATGTATTACACAGACACGTCTCACGGCCGGTCCCTCGCGAAGGACCCCGACGTGGAGTGGTTCCAGGGGCGGTATCTGATGTACTACTCGGTAAACCGAGGCGCGGACGGATGGGCGGTCGGCGTCGCGGAAAGCGGCGACCTGACGCACTGGACCAAGGCAGGCGAGGTCCTTCCGGCGGGCGGTTGTGAGAGCAAGGGGCTCGCCGCACCCGCTGCGATGGTCCGCAACGACAGACTCCACCTGTTCTACCAGACCTATGGCAATGGGCGCGACGACGCGATCTGCCACGCGGTTTCCGATGACGGCATTCACTTCACGCGCAACGCGACGAACCCCATCTTCAGGCCGACAGGCGATTGGAATTGCGGGCGGGCCATCGATGCCGATGTGATCGAGCACGAGGGCCGCCTGCTGCTGTACTGCGCCACGCGCGACCCGGAAATGAGAGTCCAGAAGCTCGTCGTCGCCTGGGCGCCGCCGGACTCGGACTATGGGCGGGATAAGTGGACCCAGTTGTGCGATGCGTCGATTCTCGAACCACAACTGCCGTGGGAGAGGAAGTGCATCGAGGCCCCCTCGGTCTGCAAGCACGATGGCCGGCTGTTCATGTTCTATGCCGGCGGGTACAACAACGAGCCACAGCAGATTGGCTGTGCCGTCAGCGCCGACGGCGTCTCCTGGACGCGGCTCTCCCAGGAGCCGTTGCTGCCCAACGGCGATGCGGGCGACTGGAACGCCAGCGAGTCCGGCCATCCCGGCGTCTTCACCGACCGCGATGGACAGATGCACCTGTTCTTCCAGGGCAACAGCGACAAGGGCGCGAGCTGGCATCTGTCCAGGATGAAGATCGCCTGGGACGGGACAGGCAACCCCTACCTGATCCGTCCAGGGGATGGGAGGGTCTTCACGCTCCGATGATCGAGACTGCATCGGCGCCAAAGCGGTTTGCATTCCCGAATCGATCCTGCTACACTCGGTTGATTGGACGGTTTCGGTGACTCAAGCGACGATGGCGATGCCTGCAATACTGCGATTCAGTCGGTTCGAGGAGGCCAGCGGCTACTGCGGCAAATGCCTCAAGCAGGTGCCGGTCGGGCGGCAGGGGATCAACCACGTCCCGCACCTGATTCTGACGCTGCTGACCGGGCTGTGGGCGATCTTCTGGATTCGTGATGCCCGACGGACTCGCGAGTGGCGGTGCCTCGAATGCGGGACAACCGTCTACAAGATCATGGGCAACCCGTTCGAGAAGAAGAAGCACAAGTGGAGGTGAGGACCCTATGGAATGCCGGAAAGCCAGGAACCTGGAGAACTGCAACTGCTCGTATCCCGGTTGCAGCAACAAGGGCATCTGCTGCGAGTGCCTGAGCTATCACCTGTCGTCGAAGCAACTGCCCGCCTGCTGTTTCCCCGACGACGTCGAGAAGACCTACGACCGCAGCTTCAAGGCCTTCGCGAAGGCGTGGAAGCTATAGGACTCTCCTCACAAACGCCGGCGTTCGAATCGCGGCGCTGAGCAGGAATGTCAGCGGGACGCTCAACGCCGTCACGAGAACGAACTTCGTGAAGGGCGACATCGGCGCGCTCGCGACGGCAACCTGGATCGCGATCACCACAGGCACATGGAATAGATACGCGGCGTACTGATTCGCGGCCATCAGTCTGCCCAGGCGTCCTTGAGAATTCAGCTTCTCGCGGAACAGGACGAGCAGGCCCAGGCACATTCCGCAGCACAGGAACGACTCCCAGACGGGATAGATGTAGCCGTGGACCTCGCGACTGATGTGCAGGGCGCTCCACAGGTGCCCCAGCGAGAAGGTGTACCACAGCGCCGCGAGCGTCAGGCCGACCGACAGCCAGATCGCTCCCATCCTCGCTGTGATCCCGAGGAACCACTGCCTGCGATAGGCGACCGCGCCGAGAACGAAGCAGCTCAAGTCGCGAGGGACATCGGCAAAGGCCACCTGGATGAAACCCAGGAAGCCCACCCACCTGTCGATGGGATACCATTTCCGCCTCATGAAGAACGAGCGGTTCACCGTGAAGAAGGGACCCAGGATCGCGGCACGGGTCGCTTCCTGGATCAGCCACGCGCCGCCCGTTGGGCCGTGGGCCTGGCCCACGTGGTGGGCGATCACGAGGATCGTGAGGCCGATCTTCAGATTGTCGAGGAAATACAGCCGTCGTGCATCCGGCATCGTCGCACTCCGTCCGTGGGGCTTGTGACAGACGTACTCCGCTATCGAAACCCTATTATCGCATGGGACCGGACGGTTGGGTAGGTGCAAATTGGATGTGCCAGGCAAGCGGTGCGTACCACGCACCGCCTCTACTCACGTCCCGCTGTCGTAATAGACGATGTAGTCGCCCTCGTGATTGCTGGGGGTCAGGTCGGCCCACTTGACGAACCTCGCGGCGCCGTCGAGGTAGCCGACGACGAGGCCGTCGGGCGTCGGCTTCATCGGCCGATCCGTTGCGTACTGGAACGTCGCGCCGACGTGCGAAGCGTACCAGGCGGGCCATTGGCCGCCCGCGCCGACCGCGTCGTAGCGGTTGTAGCAGAAGCAAGTGACGAGCGTCTTCGACGTGGGTTTGTCCGTCACCTTCCTGGCGGTGACGTACTTGCGGCCGGTGTTGGCGTCGGTCCAGTTGCCGCGGTTGCCCCAGTAGATCCAGCCGATATGGGCGGCCGAGACGAGGGGGCGCGTGGCCGGCAGGGGGCTCAGCCAGTCGGGCTTCGACTCGAAATACTTGCGGGCGGTCTCGCAGGTGGCGTGCTCTTCCGTCAGGCCGTAGTTGCCGAAGGCCAGCATCGTCTTGTAACTGACCAAGGTCAACAGGTCGGCCTTGTCCCACTCCTTGTTATAGCCGGAGGCCGACTTGTCGATGATGTTGCCCTCCGGCAGGAACCCGTCGAAGTCGCTCGCGTAGAGGTTGCCGACGATGAGGCCCTGGTGCAGGTTGTTCTGGCACGCGACCCGCCGGGCGTGTTCCTTCGCCTTTCGCAGGCCCGGCACCAGCACCGACATCAGCACCGTGATGATCGCGATCACGACCAGCAGCTCGATCAGTGTGAAACCGTTTCGTTCTGGTTGGAGATTCTCCGTTCTCGGCATAGTGCCTTCTCCTGGAATTCGTGAATCCGTAGTATGTGTCGGTTAAGTGGTCTGCTACCGGTCCAGGTCGCCCGGCGTGACATCCTGGCCGCCGGGGTCCTTGAGGAACAGATAGGCCAGAGCGATGTTGCTGTAGCCCGGCTCCGTCAGTCTGGCCTCGAACGCATTCGGGTCGAAGAAGATCGCAGGCTGATCCTTGGCATACGTGATGAGGGCATCCACCGAGAACCCTTCGACCGGGTCCCAGATGCGAAGCCCGACCGGCAGCTTGCTCTCGCGAAGCGCGTAGATTCGCACCCAACCCGGACTGACTGCGGACTGGGCGTCGAAGATGGCCAGGTCCTCGCCGATGGCGGCCTCCGTGTTGACCGCGGGCGTGATGTCCACCAGTTTGCCGCCGGAGAGGCAGCGAATCACCGTCTCCAGCGAGACCTCGTCGGGCGTCTGGAGCATGCGCAGGATGTCCGCGGCGGCCGGATCGGCCTTGACCGCACGGCGCTGCCAGATGTCGAAGGCCCGGCTCACCTGCCCGTCCCGACCGAAGATGACCTGCGAGCCGACCCGCATCCGGGCATAACCGCCTTTGCCCATCCACAGTTCATATTGCCTGGGCTCAGCCAAAGCGTAGTTCCTCACATAGATGGAGGCATAGGCGAACGACACGGACTGGAACCGCTGCGCGACCTGGGCCCAGGCAACGCTGCCGTTAAAGGGGCCGGCCAGACGGTCGATGAGCACGCCGGCGCCGACGAGCACCACTGCCGCGACGGCCAGTCGGGCGATCCTGCCGCCCGCGTATCCCGTCACGTGCCCAGGAGCGGAATCGTCATAGGCGTCGCGCATCTTCCGCTGCACTTGCATGTCCATGCTGCTCTTCGTGTCGATCCGTGCATGCCGGATGAATCGGACCATGTCCTTCAGAGGCTTCATTCTTCTACCTCGCCGTCCAAAAGCGACCGCAGTTTCTCCAGGCCGTAGCGATAACGGCTCTGGACGGTCTTGATCGATGTCTTCTGCCATGCGGCGATCTCGCGGAAAGGCAGATCGCCGTACAGGTGCAGCGTCACGACCTCCCGCTGCTCGACCGGCAATTCCGCCATCGCCTGGGCGACCCGCGTGAACCGTTCGCTGTAGATCGCCCAGGCGTCGGGCGGCGCCCCGTCCGACGCGAGCCCGAGGGCTTCATCCAGACCCGCCGTCTCCCGGCGCCGGGAGGCGACGATCTGGTTGCGGGCCGCGTTGGCGACACACGTCGCCAAGTACCCTTTCAGGCTTCCGGTCAGCCGGAACGTCCGGGCCAGGCCCGCGAAGCGAATGAAGACGTCCTGCACGATGTCCTCAGCCGCTGTCCGGTCGCTCAGTATCGAGCCGGCCAGGCGCAGCAGATCCTCGCGGTACTTCTCGTACACGCGAGACAGCGCAGTCGCGTCGCCGCGGTTGAGCCGCCAGACCAACACCCTGTCTTCCACCATCACCGAAAAGGCCCTTTCAGCGAGAACTTCGGTTCTCACCAATATAACAGCCGCGACGCCTTGTTTGCTCTACGCATTGGGATATAATCAATTGAGACAGGAGATCGATCACGGTTATGGCGACGAAAGAGCAGATCTTGAAGGTGTTGGCCGAGAACAAGGGTCGCCTGCAGGCGGGCTTCAAGGTTCGCAGGCTGGCTCTTTTCGGTTCGTACGCGAGAGGGGATCAGCGGGAGGACAGCGATGTGGATATCCTGGTGGAAGTCGATCCTTCCGTCGGACTTGAGTTCGTCACATTGTGCGAGACCATCGAGAAGCTCCTGGGCACGCGAGCAGACGTTGTGTCCAGCCGGGCCGTCACACCTGATGGCTGGAAGGTGATTGAGCCGGAACTGATCTATGTCTAAAAGGCCCGTCGATTTGCTGCTGAACGACATTCTCGAGGCTATTGAGAAAACCTCGCGTTATGTCGGCGGGATGTCCTTTGACTCCTTCATCCACGATGAGAAGACGGTTGATGCGGTGGTAAGGAACATCGAGATCATCGGCGAAGCCGCCAATCGTCTCCCAGATGAATTCAAGGAATCTCACTCGGATATTGAATGGTATAAAGTCGTCGGGTTGCGCAACCGGGTTGTGCACGAGTACTTCGGTATCGACCTTGACATCATCTGGCAGATTCTCCATCGTGATTTGCCCGGCCTTCAGGCACACATCAAGCGTGTCCGCTCTTGACGCAGTCCGCCCACATCGGATATGCAGGCAAATCGTCTCAGAACGTGTACGAAAAGGCAGGTTGTCGTGGCGTGGACACCTTGCCTATGAGTCGCAGGGCCATCCTGGCCCCGCCAAGACGGTCTTGTCCTGCGGGCGAGACGCCCCCGATACTCGCGGGCAAGATGCCCGTGCTGCTTCTCACACGTTCGTAGTGATCTCAGCGACGATTTGCTCGTGGTTCTTGTCGGTGCAGTCGATGGTGACCTGGGCGTACTGGCGGTAGAGGGGCTCGCGCTGGTCGTAGAGGGAGCGGATGGTCTGGCCCTTTTCCATGACCACGCCGCGGGTGGGCAGGTTGGCCAGACGCTGCTCGATCCTGTCGACAGGCAGGTCGAGGTGGACGATGACGCCGTGCTCACCCAGGGACTGCATGGCTCGCTCGCTGTAGACGACGCTGCCGCCGGTGGCGATGACCGCGTTCGTCAGGTCGATGCAGGTCGCATAGTTCTCTTCGATCTTGCAGAAGGCCGCCAGGCCGTCGGTGTCGATGATCTCCTGGAGGGACCGGCCCTGCGCCGCCTGGATGAAGACATCGGTATCGAGGAAATACCGTCCGAGGGCCTTGGCCAGCAGCACCCCGACGGTGCTCTTGCCCACCCCCGGCATCCCGATCAGCACGATGTTCTTGTCCCTGGTGTCCATGGCGCCGCCATAATGTAGCGGTCCGCATCACTCGCGACAACAACAAAAGGCAGCGAGGTCGTGAAGTGCCGGGATGCTCGTAGCAGGGTGCGTATTACGCACCGGTCAACCCTCGGATGTGCAGACGATGGTGCGTCGTACGCACCCTGCGGGAAGTGCTTCGCGCCCGGGAAACGCTTCAAGTAGTCGTCGATCTCCTCCTGCATTGAGTCGGTCGTCGTGGCGTCGAAGTCTTTGATCAGCCATGTCCCCTTCTCCTTGAGCACCGCGATGGCCCAGCGCCCCGAGCGACCTTCGTAGGCGGCAAACTCGTTGGTGATCACCATGGCATTCTCCTCGGTTGCGTAGATGCTCTCGACCTTGATGTCCTTGACGCCCGGCAACTGCTTCATTCCGGTCACCACGCGAGAGGCCCGCGGCTCCTCGTATCGGAGCAGTCTGGCGGCGTCGGCGTCGCGTCCGTCAACAATCGCAGCGAAGAACGCCTCCACCAGTTGCCTTGCCTGTTGCCTGACCTGCTCGGGTGTCGTCGTCTCCACCGGCTCAAGCCTGACGATGCTCTTCTGCGGTTCTTCCGCCCATGTCCGCACAGCTTCATACAGCTCCGGCGTGGCGCGGACCCGCTGCGCCAATGCTTGAAGGCCGTCATAGGTCAACTCCGTCGGCACGGCCTGGTCGTCCGACAGTTCCCGTGCCGCCGCGGGAACGTATTGCTCGAAGTCTTCGCGTGTGACGCACAAACTCGCGAAGCCGATCAACGATCGATGCTCCGTCCGCAAGTCCCCGGACATTTGGACCTTGGGCTGTATCGCCGTAATGGTGAGCACCGTGCGTTCCGTGGCAACAGCCGCGCGAGGCGGCACGTACAGAGCCCACTCATACACTGTACCTGCATTCCGCGTGACTGCGACGTGTCTGCCGACGTAATGAAGGACCGGTTCTGTGTGATTCTCGTCCGTGGCCGAGATCAAGCCAAACACCCTCAGGGGCGTCTGCGCCAGGTCGCCGCCGAAGGACAGGTTCTCGTAGGGGGCGTTGGGATCAGGCACAGCCGGGCCGCCGGTCGTTCGCCAGCAGACCAGAACGCTCCCATCCTCGAGCCCGAGACTGACAGGAGCCCGTAAAGAACAGCCTTCGCTTTCATACGCGGTGAGGCCGATGCCGGTGTACTCGGCGACATGTTTCTCATTCTTCAAGGTATAGCCGGCCGGAGGCTCCGTGGAAAACAGACCCACGGGAGGCTCCACGTCGATCTGGACGGCATCCATCTCGCTGGTGAGAATCCAGTCTGTATCCAGCTTGATCCACCTTCTCACGCGTCCCACCTTGCCGGTGGCCGGCGACACCCAGTAGTCCGATCTGCATCTCACTTGCGGCGTGGGAACCATCTTGAACTCCCTCCGCCAGATATCGTAGGACTCGCCACCGATCTCCTCGTTGCCGATTCGGGTGTACTTGTCCAGATTTGCGATGTCCTGAAGGGCCATCTTCAGACCGAACTCCGCGATTAGAATCCGGTTGGGCTGCTGCTGAGAGGCCAGCAACCTCTGGAAGCCGACTGTCTTCGTTCTGTCGTTGATCTCCATGACATACTGCCCATCCCAGACGGTCCGCGTGACTTCTGTCACGCTTTGGAGCCCGTCGGGGCCTTGCTCTGTTGCAGGCCTCTCCAACGAGCGGTACATCCTCCCGTTTGCCGGATCGTACCAGTACTCCGCGGGGAACTCGCGTGCGCCGCTGAAATGTCGCATCCGCACGTGGATCGTCCTGGCCTGCCCGAGGAGATGGGGCACATCGGACAACGCGTAGGCATTCCCCGTGAATGTCATCGATTGCCAGAGAATCGCTATCGCCAGAAGCACGGCCGCCGCAATGACGGGCTTGGTCAGTCTGCTTGCCATGATGGTTCTCCAAAAGCTCACGGGGCGAGCGTCGGGCTGCTGATCTGTCTGGCTCAGCGTCCGGTGGACGCGATCCAGAGCCCGGCCCGTGGCCTGGGGCGACGGTTTGATTTCGGAGAGCAGATCGAGACGCCGTCGAAGCTCGTTCTCATTCATCTTCGACATGCTGCACCTCCTTTCCATCTTCCACGATACAACTGCGCAACGCATTCATCGCTCGGGAGCACAAGGCCCGTGCATGATGCGGCGTCTTGCCGAGCTGCTCGGCGATTCGCTCGTACGACTCCTGCTCGATGTACCGCAGGACAAAGGCCTCGCGCGAGAGGCCGCGAAGCCGGTCGATCGCTCCAAGGACCTGCTCCAGTTCCTCCGCTTCGATCAATGTGCCCAGAGGCGAGTCCCCTGTAGAAACGCGGTCTAACGATCCGTCGAGCGAGCAGGTCCGCCGGATCTTCTGTCGCCGTCGCCAGTCGAAGGCCAGATTGATGGCCGTCCGGCGGGCGTAGGCGTACCAGCAATCGATCCCGCCCTGGTCATTGGCGGCGCTGAGCTTGAGGAACAGGTCCTGCATGAGTTCCTCGGCCACGTCCTGGCGCAGGGTGAGCCTCGTCAGCAGGGCGAAGAGACTCGCCCCGGATCGATCCAGCAATTCGAGCAGCTCTGTCCGCCGGTCGCTCGCTCCAAACTCCTGTCCGGTTCGTGCCTTGTCACATCACCATTATAGACGGACAGATTCCGCCCGCGCAACACAAAGGCCGAGCGTTGCGGCTCGGCCTTTGTGCAAGAACTGGTTCGCGGCTGTGATTCCCCCGGGAAGGGTTGGTTCTTCCCGTCATTTCTCGATCTGCGCGAATCCGGGCGGGATTTGCGGCGTGAGGAGATCTTCGGGCAGCGTGGGATCCCAGTCGAATTGCTCCTGGACGGTCACATACTCTCCGCTGCCGTCGCTTCTCGGCCAGTGGCATTCCATCCGCACGGGGAGATTCGTGGCGGCGTCGAGCCAGACCTGGTGGAACGCGCCGTCCGGGTTCGTGCCGTACTTCTTGGCGCTGACATCGAAGCCAAAGCACGCGACGCCATCGATTTCCCGGGATTCGTAGAACCGGTCTGCCTGATCGATCAGGCCAATAATGAACGCAATATGGTCCATCGGGTTCCGCCGGCTCTGGCTGCGCTCGATCTGCCTGAAGGCGCCGGCGTCGTAATCCACGATGGTCTGCACCAGGCGAAAATCCTCGTCGTTGAAATCGAGACTCGCCAGCACATCGTTCGACAATCGATCGTCACCTGTATGACGTTGGCGGAAGCGATTTTACCTTACGCCCGACCTGAAAGAGATAGACATTGAAGGATTCATCCGGTAGTATCCGGACCGTGTCGTCCAAGTGAATGGCGGACCCCGGTGGGGTCGAATCGCGGAGCTGTTGTTCGAGAGCAGCAGGGGACGATATCGGGAGTTGTGATTCCGTGAACAGGACGATAGCGGTAGTTGTGTTCATATTCCTGGTCTGCGGTCCGGCGCTTTGCCTTCGGGTTCAGGCGGACGCCCATACCGTTGCCTTGATGCCGCACTGGAAAAAGGGCGAAAGCCGCACCTATACGATGATTCAGGGCCGCTGCACCAGACCGGGGACCGCCCCAGTGAGCGTCAAAGGCACGACATCGGTTCGCATCGAGGTTCTGGACGTCCATGAAGGCGGCTATCTCATTGGCTGGATGGCGGGACAGACCCGGCTCGACGATCCCAACCGGGCGATGGACCTCTTCACTCGGGCTGTGACGGATCTCACCTGCGGCGTCACCATCGTGCTTCAGTTCGATTCCCGCACGAAGCTCCGCGGCGTGCAGAACTGGCGGCAACTCCGGGCGACGGCCCGAGAGAGCGTCGATGCGACCCTGGAAGAGGCCCGCAAGGCCGGCATCGACGACACGACGATCCAGAGGACTCGCCGGCAACTCCTGTCCATGCTCGCCACGAGGCAGCAGGTCGAGATCCTGTTCACCCGGGTGCCCCAGGTGTTCTTCATGCCTCTCGGCCTGGAGCACGCCGTGGGTTGCCCCAGGGAATACGAGGACAAGCTGGCCAATCCGTTCGGCGGCGATCCGTTTCCCACACGCGCTTCGTTCACGCTGGAGAAAGCCGATTCCTCGTCGGACACCGCGGTCGTCACGTGGCGCCAGGAGATCGATCCGGTCGCCGGGGCACAGGTGCTGGAAAGGACCCTGAAGGACCTGGCCGCCCGCATGGGCAAGTCGCTACCGTCCGGCACAACGGGCGGCTCGCTCAATGTCAAAGACGAGGCCCGCTTTGCATTGCACCTGTCCTCCGGATGGCCTCGACACGTGAGCCACACGCGGATCACTACCGTCGCAGGAGCATCCCAGGAGGAGTCGCTGACCTTCACGGAGTAGATCGTCAAACGTCGTGCGTGGAGCGAGGATTCGTGCCTCGGGCGCTCCACGCACGACGTGATTACTCCCACTCCTGTGACTTGACGCTGAACAAGGCGGTCTCGCGGGCGAGGACCTGGCCGGCGGTGTCCACGATCTTCGTCTCCGCGTAGTAGAATCCTGGCTCCGCACCGGTGCTGTCCCAGGTGGCGGCGTAGGAGGCCGTCCCGACCAGACCGGCGAGATTGTCCAGCAGCAGGCCGGCGACAAGCTCGTCCGAACCGTACTGGCGGATCACGGTGTCCGCGAAGGCGTCCTGGGCCTCGCCCTCGGCGTTGAGCCAGACCTTGACCGTCACGAGGCCGCCCGGCGCATAGATCTTGCTGTCGGTGAACAGGGCACTGATGCGGACCGGCGAATCGAGTGTTTCGATCCTGAGCGTGTACTGCTTGTAGAAGCGGCTCTCCGTCGTCTGCGCATTGTACTCGAAGGGGTAGAGGGTCACGGCCAGAGTCGCTGTGCCATCCGCTTCGTGAATGACCCGCCAATCGAGTTGCCGATCAGGATACCAGCCCGGCTCGGGTTCGATCAGGATCCCATTCGGTTCCGCGAAGGCGTCGGTCAACGCAAGGGTCAGCGGCAGATTCAGGCCGATCTCGGCCTGGAGCCCGTCCCGCTGCAGTACCTGGACATCCTGCACGACCACACCGGCGGGGACCTCGTATTCGATCCGGTACATCGGGACCATTGGCTGGTTCGGCTCCATGAGGATGTCCCCGCCTGGGATGGTGACACGATCGTACCCATCGGCGGTCGCGACCTCATAGTCGGCCAATAGAATCTCGGGGTTGGCCGGAAGGGGTTCGGCGCCTGCAATCGACAGGCCGGGCTCCTCGACCGAAGCCGTGGCGATGCCGCTGCCCAAGGCCCCGAATTTCACGTCGCCGTAGTAGTTGTACTCCATCGCCCAGAAGGTCCAGAGATTGCTTGCCCCCACCCGGCCTCGCCGGTAGTCGCGGAAGGCCTTGCCGGCGGTTTCGTCCGGGTCCCACTGGGCGAAGAAGGCCGGCCCGGCCGAGCCGTTGGGAGCGGTCCCGGATACCTCGGTGGCGCCGATATAGGCGGCTGCGCCCTGGCCAAAGAATGCTTCGGCGAAGCCGTCGTCTCCGTCGCTGTGGGCGTCGACCGCGCCGCCATCATACCACCACCATTCGCCTTCGTAATTACCGGTCAGGCAGGACAGCGCAAAGACCAGGGGCCCGGCTGTCAGAGACAGCGTGCCGATGTCCACGCGGTTGAAGGGGGAGCAGGAGCCGGGGTTGCCGTGCCCGGCGAGCACGAACAGGTCGATCCGATCCTCGATGTCCTGAAGGACCGGCAAATAGCGCTGCTTCCACCCGTCGGCGTAGTGGCCGTCGAGGGCGTACAGGCGGTCATTGCTCTCACGGGCCAGGCAGACTTCCTCTTTCCCGTCTCCGTCGAGGTCGTCGCAGGTCACTCCGTCGTAGCGGGTGGATCCGCCGGTTGTCCGAGCGCCGTCGCAGTGGAGGAATCGCGAGTAGATCAGGCTGCTTCGACCTCGGACGAGTTGCCAGCCTGAAGCCGCGTCATAGGAGGCGCAGTCAGCCTGGAAGATGTGGAGGCGACGCTTGCTGTCGATCACATCGTCGATCAAGACGGCCAGTTCGTCGCCACCATCGCCGTCCATGTCCCCGGCCACCAGACTGTCGTAGGCTGTGTACGGCTCGCATGGGATTTCCATGAGCAGAGTGCCTCTGCGGTCGTAGACGTAGATCCGCTGGTCGCTGTCGTTGCCGATGACGATCTCGTCGCCGGGGTTGGAGGTGTCGATGTCCGCGATGGCCAATCCGTCGTAGGAGGAGAACGGGATGTCCAGTCGGTAGGTCCGATAGAGGCCGGGAGGCGAACTGACGTATTCGTAAATGTCAACGGTGCCCCCGTCGATGGGCCGGGCTACGACGACCACGTCCTGTGCCAGGACGTCCAAGACATGACCGCAGGCGATCACGTCCCACGACTCGAGTTCGGCGTCGAACCCGAGATACGTATGGGAAGTCGTGTTCGGCGGGTCGCAAACGACGATGAGCCTGTCGAAGGAAATGTCGCCGACGATGATCTCATCCTCGCCGTCGGCGTCGATGTCGCCCGCAGCCAGCGCGTCGCCGGAATTGAAGGGAACCATGAACGACGCGGCGCCGCTGAACGGCGTGCTGATCAGGTCCAGATTCCCGGCGGTGACGAGGCAGCCTGTATCCGTGTCCGGCTCGATGCGGATCGCCGACATGCCGTAACCGGCCAGGACGGCTGTGACGAAACCGTCGCCGGGATCCATCGGAAAATCGTAGCCGTTGACGGGTTCGGCCTTGTGTACATAGACGCTCCAATGATGGGGCTTCCTTCTCTCGGTCATGATGACGCCGCCGGCTGCTTGCCTGTCCCAGGCGGCGACAATGTCGCGAACGTTGCCGACGAAGTTCTCCCAATCGCTTTCCGCGCCGCTGGTGGCGACGCCGTAGGAACGATCGAAACTGGAGTACAAGCCGGATTGCATTGCCTGCATCAAGGCGCCAGCCGAATCGCCGATAATGCGTCCCACGCAAAGTTCCGGGACGTTGTCGGACGACGAGACATCGCCGTAGGGCAGGTCGGAGAGGCCGACCTCGACGGATCGTTTGCCGCCGGTCCAGTCGATGTCCGGCGAATTGACGGTCCATGCTGGCAGGATCTCGGTCTCGCCGACGAGCAGCAGATAGCCGTTCCTGAGGTAGTTGCCGGCCACGCCGTCGCTGCCCGTCATCGTGGCGCCCCACATGCGGGCGCAATCCCGGACCCACACGGGATCGTCGGAACCCGGGCCGGAGGGATAGCCAAGGGTGCCGTTGCGGTGGTAGGCAAGCCGGGCCATCTCGGAGAGTACCTCGGCCGCGGCGCCGAACTCGGTCAGACATGCGGCGGGATTGGTGACGATCAGATAGTCCGAGCCTGCGATGGCCGAGTCGATCTCGTCGTCGAGCCGGATGCCGTCCTCGGTGCGGACACACCGACAGGGGATCGTCCACGTATCGATGCCCCAGTTGTCGCGGACCTCGACGGGGTCATCCCCGATCTCGTAGTCGAACGAGCCGGGACCGGGGAACTGGATGGGAACCGCGTAGTACTCCAGGCGAACAGTGCGGCCGGCCCGGATTTCATACTGGGTCGACGTGGGAGTGAACAGGTCCAGGGTCACGTCGCAATGTCGGCCGTCCGAGGAAGGTATGGCCGAGACGTTGTAGTCGTCGAATGCATCCTGGATCGGCTGAAGACCATCGACGTTGTCGCGGACGACGTCGCAGTAGTAGCTGACGGTTCCCCTGTTGCGGATGTTCAGTCGGACGCGGAAGGCGTTGCCCTCCCGCCAGACCTGGCGGGTCGCCACGATATCGGGCTCGCCCTCCTCGAGTTCAATGTCCTGGATGATCGTCTGGATGCACTGGTCGTTCGCGATCGCGTCGGCCCGGATCGCATACCTCCCGACGCGCATGCCTGCCGCGTCCCAGGGAATCTCGTAGATGTGATCCGCCTGAGACGGGACTGTCCCGATATGGACGGTGTTGACATAGAACCGGACTTCTTCGAGCGGCCATTCCGTGAATTCGAGCATGATGCCCGAATGGCCCGGCGGAAGCTCGATGCCGCCCGGCATGTGGAGGATCGTATCCCACCCGTAGGCATGGACCCGGATGGGGATCTCCGTTCCCGCCGGGGCGGTCGCGCGGGGGATGTAGAACGTCTCGTTTGGGAACGGCCACTCGAATTCGGCGATGATCTCGTTGCACTCGTACGCCGGCTCGAACAGGCTGGCCATGCTGAGTCTTCCGTCGGCTACCACGGCGACCGCCTCGATGGTCCAGGGGCGGAAGATCTCCCCCTGCACGATCCCCGGCGCGAACACCGCCTGGAACGGAGGGGTGTAGTCCGTTTGAAACCGCATGCCGTCCGCGAAGAATTCGACCTTGTCCACGTCGTTCTCGTCCCGGATCACGGCCGTGATCCGGTAGCAGGGGAAGTCGGTCGCCTCTCGCTCGAAGACGAGGTCCTGGATCTTCGCGGCGGTCGCGCCTTCCGTCTTCGTGCGGAAATAGCCGGGCTTGCTCTCGACGGACTGCCCGTTCTCGGTGGCAGAGCGGACCTTGAACTGGTAGACGGTTCCCGGCGTGAGGCCCTTGATGTGAATCAGGTGCTCGGTCGTCTGCTGGGGGGAACTCTGACTGAAGCCGAAGACCCCTGCGTAGCGGTCATAGAGGGCGTTGCTGTCCGAGGGCTTGTTCGTCTTCCAGACGATATCGACGGTCTTGGGCATGATCGAGCGTGCGTAGGGACCGTCGATGATCCGCAGCGGCGTGACGTCGCATTCGGTGGTCCAGTCGAGACTGTTGTTCGTCTCATCCTGCTCGGAAACCTCTTCGTCGATGTCCGCCGTGACGCGGAAGGTGTGCTGGGCGTCGTGGCACTCGAAGAAGAACTTCCTGAACGTGACATCGGCCGTCCCGCCTGGGCTCAGCGGGACCGTGACGACCGCCCAATCGATCAAGCGGTCGCTCGTGAAGAGCCCGGCGCGATGGCTGGCGGGCGCTGCGCCGCCGCCGGTGTTCTTGATCCTTGCATGAAGCTGGTGGTCGTCCTCCCAGACGTAGTCCACGATCAGATCGGGCGACTGGGCCTGCCCGCCCTGAGTCTGGAACGTCTGTTCGTCGCTGACTGCCTCGTCGGATTGGGTTTTCGATTCCACGATGAAGTAGTACAGCGTGCCGGGCGCCAGGCCCTCCAGTCGCACGCTGTGACTGGTTGTCTCGGCGGCGTTGTAGGCATCCCCCGCGTACATGCCCGACGCGACGCCGTATCGGACGTCGCTGTCGCTCGCGTGGTTGGTCGTCCAGAGGACGGTCGCCCCGGTCTGCGTGATGTCCTGGACCGTCGGGCCCGACAGGATCACCAGCGGCTCCGCCAGCGTGCGGAACGTCCGCTCCTTGCTCCGCACGGTGTTCCCGTGGGCGTCGGTGGACTCAACCACGTAGTAGTACCTCGTATCCGCCTTCAGCCCGTCGAGCAGGATCTTGTGGGCGGTCGTCATCTTCTGGCTGGATTCGCTGAACTTGTAGATCTGGGAGGCCGTGCCGTACAGGACGAGGCTGTCGGAGTCCTCGTTCGTCGTCCACACGATCTGCGCGGATGTCTTCGTGATGTTCGTTGCCTCCGGCCCGTCGGTGATCTTGGGCGCGGTCACGTCGCAGATCCAGGTCTCCTCGCGCGTGTTGTTCTTCTCGTTCGACTCGGGAACAATGTCGTACGCGTCGGCGCGGACCACCACGGGGTGCGACCCGTCGGCGGTGCACTGCCAGGAGTACTGCAGGAAAGCGCCGCTGTACGTTTCCCCGGGCGACATCGGATTGCCAACGACGGCTGCGTCGACGAGGGTTCCGTCCACCGCCAGGGTGGCGGTGTGGCCGCTCTTGGCGATGCCCGTTCCACTGTTCTTGAGGGTGAAATGGACCGTCCCGCCGGTCTCCCATTGATCGACGACGACCAGGTCCGGCGCCGCCTGCGCCAGCAGGGTTGCAGCGGGGAACAGACAGACCGCGGCCACGAGGACCAGGTGTAGATGGGTTCTGATGACGTGCTTCGGATTGGTGCGCATGACTCTCAGCCTCCTTTGGGGGTGGCTCCGCGTGAATGGCCATCCCGAATCAACGTCTCGATTGATCCGCAGAGCTACGGTCGCAGGGAGGAAAACAAGCCCGCCCGCACGGCGACCCGGGCGGCAGTCCCGGGTGCGCCGGAAGCTCACATTCCACCATTATCCGCAGCCAGGCGGGCTCTGTCAAGGTCCAACTCGGGTCTGCCCTCGGGTTTGGCCGGGGTTGACGGACGGCGGGCGGACCAGTAGCATAACCACCTGCCCGACGGGCTATCGAAAGGAACTGTCATGCAGATCATTCAACAGACGAACATCCCCGGCCGCAACCCAATGCGCGGCAAGGTCCGCGATATCTACGACCTCGGCGACAAGCTGCTGATCGTCGCCACGGACCGAATCAGTGCCTTCGACGTCGTCATGGCCAACGGGATTCCCTGCAAAGGCGTCGTCCTGACGCAGATTTCGAAGTTCTGGTTCGAACTGTTCACCGGCCAGGTCGAGCACCACCTCCTTTCGGACAACGTCAAAGACTATCCGAAGCCGTTTTCCGCCCAGGGAGCGCAGCTCCAGGGTCGCAGCATGCTGGTCAAGAAGGTCGAGGTGTTGCCGATCGAGTGTGTGGTCCGCGGGTATCTGGCGGGCTCCGGCTGGAAGGAGTACCAGAAGACCGCGACGGTCTGCGGCGTGAAACTGCCTTCCGGCCTGACGCAGTGCGAGAAACTCCCGGAGCCGATCTTCACTCCGTCCACGAAGGCCGAGCGAGGGACGCACGACGAGAATATCAGTTTCGAAGAGGCCGCGAGGATCATCGGCAAGGAGCGTGCGAGCTACGTCCGCGATAAGAGCCTGGAGGTCTTCCAAAAGGCCGGGCGGTACGCCGAGAGCAGGGGCCTGATCCTGGCGGACACGAAGTTCGAGTGGGGCCTGACCCCCGATGGCAAGATCATCCTGATCGACGAAGTCCTCACGCCGGACTCCTCGCGGTTCTGGCCCGCCGACAAGTACGCGCCCGGCCGCGACCAGGAGAGCTTCGACAAGCAGTTCGTCCGCAACTGGCTTGAGGAGACTCACTTCGACAAGTCGGGTCCCGGCGTCGAGCTGCCCGCCGACATCGTCGAGAAGACCAGCGCCAAGTACATCGAAGCCTACGAACGCCTGACCGGCAAGCCCTTCACGTGGAAGAGATAGGCTGCCCGAGCAAGCGTCCTGGGAGGTGAGACCAATGGCTGACAGATCGGGAGACTGGTTCGCTCAGGCACGGCGGGATTTGGACCACGCTGCCGATGCCTCCGAGCATGGGCACTTCGAATGGGCGTGCTTCAGTTCTCAACAGGGCGCCGAGAAGGCGGTCAAAGCGGTCTATCTTCGTCTGCACGGCGAGAGTTGGGGCCACTCGGTCCTGAAACTCCTCCAGGGCCTCGCGGACAAGGTGAGCATCTCGGAATCCCTCCTCGATGCGGCTCGGGCCCTGGATCGGCATTACATTCCCACGCGGTATCCCAATGGCTTTGACCAGGGCTCTCCCGGCGACTACTACACTCGCAAGGAAGCCGAGGAGGCGATAGCTTATGCCGGACAGATCGTCGGATTCTGTGAAAGTCTTCTTTGCGGATAAGTCCAAGGTCATGCAGGAACTGTGCACATGGGCCGCCGAATTGAGGAGTCGTCGCCCGGACGTGGAGAAGGTCGGTTTGTTTGGTTCCTACGCCACCGACACCTACGGTCCGCACAGTGACGCCGATCTGCTGATCATCCTGCGAGCCAGCGAGAAGCCCTTCCGCGACCGAATCCCGGAGTTCCTGCCCGATGGCATTTCCATCCCCTGCGATATATTCCCCTACACCGCCACTGAGATCGAGAATCTCCGGCGGGAGGATTCGCCTTGGATCACACGCATCCTCAAGGAAGTTGTCTGGCTCTGAGTATCTCTGCCACAGAGGGCACCGAGGTCGCAGAGAAGAAAGCGCCGACACGGATTCGCAGGATTGGCACGGATTCCTCCGCGTAGGGTGTGCACTGCACACCGCCTCCCTCGAAGAACCCCATCTCACGCAGAACCACAGGGCCGCTGAGTCTGAAACACGGCTGCTGCGTCTTCCACTCATCTCGCCTCCCATTTCGACCGATGGAATCTGTAGCGGCAAGTTCTTGCATCCTCAGATGAGACCACCAGAGCATGGGCTGGATACCGGTGGCAATCAGCGTCCTGATCCAACTACATTTGGGATGCCTGGGAGGCGGTGGTAATGAAGTTTCGGATGTCACAGCGATTTCAATTGTCGCCGGAAGAGAAAAGGGTTCTTGAGTGGCTGTGCCAGCAGCACGAAGGTGATCAACGCCCTCTCGTTTTCCGGACCCAGGACCAGGACAGCGACGTACGCCTCAAGCAATTGGGGATGAGCCTACGCGATTTGGAGACCATTGGAAGGCGTCTGGAGGCCTGGGGTCGCGAACACTGCGATGTCGATCCCAAGTGCAATAGCGGAACCCCTCCGCTGCGAGTAGAACGCGACGATGATGGAATACGCCTGGTGCTGATACCATGGATAGCGGACTTTCTGAGTGCCTACGATGCTTGGCGTGAGGGTCGGGAGCGACAGCAGGATTAGCGTCTCCATACCGGAGACTCATGACGCCGATATCAGAGGTTTGACCATGGAACAGGTTGAGGTTCGGGAAGGTGCGAGGCGACAGCATAGGGCGATCTCATTATTCTGTGTAGTCCAGTGCTGGTTACGGGGGTGGGATGGCGTTCGTATTGACCGCGACCAACTTGAAAGGCTTCTGGGTCTAAGAAAATTCAAACAGGCACGTGTTGGCTGGATGAACGAGGACTTCTCGGAATTCTTCCCCTGCCAGCAGAACGTCTACGATCCGGGACCTCCCGAGTGTTTCTGGTCGATCCGCCTGTCCCGCGTTCCCTTCGACAAGAATCCCAACGTCGGAATGTTCGAGATGTGGCAACAGCCCTCTCCCAATGGCTGCTCAGACCTGCATGACATATTACGTCCGTTCTTCCCCCATGTGGGGAACTGCGACGAACGACTGCTTAGCTCGTACATATCCCTGCTGGCGCAGGGACAATTGTCCCCGCGTTCCATCCCGCCAACTGACAACCACGCCGGTGGTGATCATGAGAGCGGACAGACGGTCCAAAGAATCCTCGAACGCAGCAGTTATCTGTACCGTGATCTTCATGTGCCTGATTGAGGCAGGAACGCACGCCGAGAGCCGGGGCAACATACCCCCGAGTGGGTGCATGAGCACTATTGCATGGACAGCGGCGGGACCGGGAGGTAGGATGGTCGCCCGGTAGATTCGTGAATCCCCAGCGAATAACTCAGAGATCGCTTTGCAGGAATTGGGTGGTTTCAACATGGCAAAAGACAACGAGGTGACGGGCAACGGGCCGAACGGAACTGAGGGTCCCGGCGGCGAACGCGGACTGGACTTTATTCGCCAGATGGTGGCCGACGACCTCCAGTCGGGCAAGTGGGCGGGGCGGGTCGCGACGCGATTCCCGCCGGAACCCAACGGCTACCTGCACATTGGGCACGCCAAGAGCATCAATCTGAACTACGGCATCGCCTCCGAGTTCGGCGGGCAGTTCAATCTCCGCTTCGACGACACGAACCCCGAGAAGGAAGAGCAGGAGTACGTCGATTCCATCATCGAAGACGTCCGTTGGCTCGGCGCCCGGTGGGACGACCGGCTCTTCTACGGTTCCGACTACTTCCAGCAGATGCACGACTGGGCGGTCGAGCTGATCCGCAAGGGCAAAGCCTACGTTTGCGACCTCACCGGCGACGAGGTCCGCGACTACCGCGGGACGCTCACGCAGCCGGGAAGGCCCAGTCCCTATCGCGACCGGTCGATCCAGGAGAATCTGGACCTCTTCGAGCGGATGCGCAAGGGCGAGTTCCCCGACGGCTCCAAGACCCTCCGCGCCAAGATCGATATGGCCCATCCCAATCTGAACCTTCGCGACCCGATCATGTACCGGATCGTACACGAGCATCACCATCGCCAGGGCGACGCCTGGTGCATCTATCCCATGTACGACTGGGCCCACGGGTTCGAGGACTCCATCGAGGGCATCACGCACTCGATCTGCACGCTGGAGTTCGAGAATCACCGACCGCTCTACGACTGGTTCATCGACGCGGTGAACGAGGGGCGGACCGACGACGGTTCCGGGCCGTGGGGCAAGAAGATCCACCACCCGCAGCAAATCGAGTTCGCCCGCCTGAACATGACGTACACGGTCATGAGCAAGCGGAAGCTGCTCAAGCTCGTCAAGGAGAAATTCGTTCGCGGCTGGGACGACCCTCGCATGCCCACCATCTCCGGCATGCGTCGTCGCGGCTACTCCCCCTCCGGCATTCGCCAGTTCTGCAAGGTCATCGGCGTCAACAAGTTCAATAGCACCGTCGACGTTGCGCTCCTGGAGCACTGCCTCCGCGAGGACCTGAACAAGACCTCCGCTCGCGTCATGGCGGTTCTGCACCCGCTGAAGGTCGTCATCGACAACTACCCCGAGGGCCAGGTCGAGGAGCTGGACGCGATCAACAACCCCGAGGACCCGTCGGCCGGCACGCGGAAGGTGCCGTTCTCGCGGGAGCTGTACATCGAGCAGGAAGATTTCATGGAGGAGCCGCCGAAGAAGTTCTTCCGCCTGGCCCCGGGCCGGGAGGTCCGACTGCGGTACGCGTACTTCATCACGTGCACACGCGTCGTGAAGGACGCCTCGGGGAACGTGACCGAGCTCCACTGCACCTACGATCCTGCCACTCGCGGCGGCGACGCCCCCGACGGCCGCAAGGTCAAAGCGACTCTGCACTGGGTCAGCGCTGCACGAGCCCTCAAGGCCGAGGTCCGACTGTACGACAGCCTGTTCACAGTCCCCGATCCGGACGAGGCGCCCGAGGGCAAGGACTTCACGGCCAATCTGAACCCGAACTCGCTGCAGACGTTGACCGACTGCTGGGTCGAGCCCTCGCTGGCGAACGCGGCGGCGCTGACTCGCTATCAGTTCGAGCGCCTAGGGTATTTCTGCATCGATCCCGACGGTTCGCCCGGCAAGCTCGTCTTCAATCGCACGGTCACCCTCAAGGACACCTGGGCCAAGATCCAGGGGAAGGAATAGACCCTTCTTCTGGTGAATGTCTGTGATGACCAGGATGCAGGAGACCGCTGCGCGAACTCACGAGGTGGACGCAGTCTCCGGCATGCTCGGCTCAAACCGCCAGATGTTCCAGGTTCCTCCCCGATTGGAGCGAAAATAGATGTACCGACCGCTGTGATCCCAGCAGGGACAGTCGTCTCGAGACCCATTCGTCGTCAGTTGGGTCTTCTCTGCTCCCCCTCGGGTCATCATCCAGATGTCGAAGTTGGGTCGTTTCTTGGAGTCGAGTCCTTCCTCCGACGCGAAGACAATCCACCGGCCGTCCGGGGACCATCTCGGATTGATCACGTCGTACGCGACGTTCTGTGTCAGTTGGGTTTCCTCGTTGCCGTCGTTGTTCATGATCCAGATCTGTCGCTTGCCTGTGATCTTGTCCCGCCGTACGAAGAGAATCTGCTTTCCGTCGGGCGATATCTGCGGAGACTCGCCTTCGCGAAGCTGTGTGGGAAGACTGCCGTCCGAATTCACGGTCCAAATCTGCGGCTCCTCCGCCTCGGGGGGGTTCGAGGCATAGGTGATCACCGTAGCATCCGGCGAGACGGACGGAGAGTAGTCCTCGGAGAGGGTATTGGTCACGCTGGTCAATCCGCCGCCGCCCATGGTCTTGATCCGCCACAGGGTTCGTCCACCCACACGGTCCGAACTGAAGACGATGCTGTTTGCGTCCGGCGTGAAGGTGGGGAACGTATCCAGCCACTTCCCAAACGTGACGCGAGTCTTTCCGAAAGCCCCGACGTCCATCTTCCAGATGTTGCTGTAGGAGGAACTGTTGTTCTCCTCGACGAAGGCCTCGTAGACCAGCGTACTGCCCTTGGGCGAGAGGATCGGTGGACCCAGAGAAATCGTCTCATCCTCGTTGTTGGTCACCAGAGTGACGCTCTTGACGTTGGGCGATCGCTCAATCACTTCTAGATAGGCCAGGGTGGGTTTTCGCACGATTCGCAGTTTCACGCCCTGCGGCGTCGCGATAGGCTCCATCTCGACAAGCTCCACCGGGACTGTCTCAATCTTCTCCAGCGTGAACGGGTACTCCGTCTTGGTGGCCGGCTCGTACTGGATGACGTCCTGCGCGTCCAGATAACCTTCCAGTTTGACGACCACCTCGTATTCGTCGAACTCGTGAAACTCCATCTTCCGCGTCAGGTCCGTGATGCCAGCCTCTGTCCCGTTGACATAGACCGTGGCCCCTTTCGGTTCACTTGTAATGCTGACCGTCTTGGACAAGGGAGAAAGGGTTACCTCGTATATGTGCTTGTCCTTGGGTTCGTTCCGGATCGTCGTCTTGCCATCGAAGTATCCGGCCTTCTTGAGGAGAACCTCGTAGCTGTCGATCTCCCGGGTGAACGTGAGATCCTCCTTGAAAGGAGTGATGCCTCTCGCCGCTCCGTTCAGATAGATCGCTGCTCCGTTCGGATCGCTCGTGACGATCGCGAGCTTGTGTGTGGAACAGCCCAAACCGATCAGCAGGGCGGTACAGAGAGAAAACGTCGTTGCGATACTGTTTCGTCTGCTCATTTCTCCACATCTCCTATATGGAAATCAACTGTGATGACAGCATGCACGAGGCAAGAGAATGAATCGCAAATACTTGTGTTTTCGCTGGATTGTGGTCCGTATGTCCTCAATCTGGTTGTTCTGCTCGAATGTCTCAACACGATCTGCTCGCCCTCAACGCCGGAGCTTACCCCACCGGCCCGCGAGACTTCATCGCACCCGTCTCGGCACTTTGTACCTCTATCGCGCGGGATCCTCAAGAGAAATATGGCTTATCCGGTTTTCGCGTGCTTTGGTGGTTCTTGGGGACCTGTCCCCAAACCCCTGAGATTTATCGCTTTGGGCCAATAGCATGGTATGGACAAGAGGGCGACGCCCCCTGCAGGCGGAGTCGGCATGCCCTGTGCAAGCGAGCACGAAGGGGTCTGACCGGGGTTCCCGCCGACCGGTCCAGAAAGGCCCAAGACATCCGCGCTGGCGTGTCGTGCCGCCTACCCGCCATGCTATTGGCTGGAAGCGGAAAATCTCCCGTGCACGACCGCTTCGGGCGTGCCTGGATCACGGAAGTACGCAAGAACCGGATGAACCAGAAATGTCGTTCTCGCGCGTACATCGTACGCCCTCCACGGACACAAAAGCGGTTGATTTGCGCCGATTCCGTCGTACAATAGTGAATCTGCGGCTTGGAATAAGGCAGATCAGGCACGCCAAATGCGTCGCTTGTCCCTGGTCCCTCGTCGTTCGCCCAGACTCGTGGTTCGAGCCGGAGTCCGAGCGACGCGTGACGAGGGATGCCTTTTTCCAGGCCCTTTTGCACTCTAACTGGAGACGGAATCGGTGCGTATTGCCTTGGGACAATTCAACGCGACGGTCGGCGATCTGGCCGGCAACGTGGCGAAGATGAAGAAGATTTGGTCCGACGCCATGGCGTCGGGGGCGGACCTGGTGGCGTTTCCGGAGATGGCGATCTGCGGGTATCCGCCGGAAGACCTGGTATACAAAGAGCAGTTCGTTCGGGACAACCGTACGGCCCTGGAGGATCTGGCTCGCGCCTGCAACCGCGGGACGGTCGTCGTGGGTTTCGTATCGGAAAAAGGCAGATCGGGCCTATATTCTTCAACGAAATCTCGCCGTTCGATTTCGTTGAAGAATGGAAACGACGAGACTCTCGACGCGCGACCGGGGTTTGAGGGGGAAAAATCGAAGAGGGAGGTTTTTCCCCCTCAAAGTAGGCCCGATCTGCCTTTTTCCGATCCGGGGGAGGCCTCGGGCCTATACAACGCCGCCGCGGTGATCCAGAAGGGCCGGATCGTGCACACCTACCACAAGTGCAGCCTGCCCAACTACAGCGTCTTCGATGAGCAGCGGTACTTTCAGGCGGGCGACCGGCCCGTCGTCGTGACCGTCCAGGGCCTGCGGGTCGCGGTGACCATCTGCGAGGATCTCTGGCATCCCCAGCGACTGACCGATCTGCTCCTGGGCGTCGGGCGGATCCATCTGCTGCTGAACATCTCGGCTTCGCCCTTCGACGTGGACAAGCTGGCCCTGAGGAACGAGGTCATCGCGAAGTGCTCGGACGCCTTCGACTGCGCAGTCGCGTACTGCAACCTGATCGGCGGCCAGGACGAGCTGGTCTTCGATGGTCGCAGCACCGTCGTGGACTCGACCGGGCGAATCGCGGCCCGGGCCAGGGCATTCGACGAGGATCTGCTGATCGCCGACGTCCGCGAGGATGCGAATGGGATTCAGGTGGAAGAACAGAAGGTGAGAAGGGTAGAGGGTGAGAAGGTCGGAGAGTCGGTCACAAGCGGCCGACGCCCGGGAACCGACCAGACTGTCCGACCTTCTGGCCTTCCCAGCTTCTCACCTTCTTCTTCCGAGTCCGCGGACACGGTCGAGGAAGTCTACCAGGCCCTCGTGCTCGGATTGCGTGACTACGTCCTGAAGAACGGATTCAAGCAGGTGATCCTGGGCATCAGCGGGGGGATCGATTCTGCGGTGACCGCGGCCATTGCCGTCGAGGCGCTGGGATCCGAGAACGTCCAGTGCGTGACCATGCCGTCGCGGTTCAACAGTCCCGAAACGATTGCAGACTCCAAGCTCGTCGCGGACAACCTGGGGTGTCCTCTGCTGGCGATCCCGATCGAGCCGATCCTGGCGCAATTCCACGCGTCGCTGAAGGCGGATCCTCGCTGGACCGACCAGGGCATCGCGTACGAGAACCTCCAGGCGCGGATTCGCGGGATGATCCTGATGTCCCTGAGCAACCAAGTGGGCTCGCTGGTCCTGACCACGGGTAACAAGAGCGAGGTCTCCGTCGGGTACAGCACGCTCTACGGCGATTCCGCGGGCGGTTTCGGCGTCATCAAGGACGTGCTCAAGACGATGGTCTACCAACTGGCCGAGTACATCAACAAGCGGGCGGGCCGGGAGGTGATCCCAGTCGCGGTCATCCGGCGGATTCCCAGCGCGGAGCTTCGTCCGAACCAGAAAGACACGGACTCGCTGCCCGACTACGACGTGCTGGACCGGATCATCACAGGCTACGTCGAGGAGGACAAGTCCGCTCGCGAGCTGGTGAAGGCGGGCCTGCCCGCGGAGACGGTCGAGCGGGTGATCCGGATGATCGACCGCAACGAGTACAAGAGAAGGCAGTCGGCGCCGGGGGTTCGGATCACGCCGAAGGCCTTCGGCAAAGACCGCCGCCTGCCCATCACGAATCGCTACACGAGTACGGACGCGCGATGAACCGACTGGCTGTGAGAAAGGCGTGGGAGGCGGTCCGCAAGCCGGATGTATGCGCGAAGCCGTACTACGTGCAGTTCGAGGTGACCACGCACTGCAATCTGGCGTGCTATATGTGCGTCCGCAACGAGGTGATCAAGCACCCCAGGCACCTGGCGTTCGAGGATTTCCGTCGGGTGTTCGACCAGATCAGGCCGCCCACGCTGACGCTCAGCGGCGCGGGCGAACCCCTGCTGAATCCCGCGTTGTCGCAGATGATCGCCCATGCGAGCCGGCAGGGGACGCGGACGATGATCCCCAGCAACGGCACGCTGCTGTTGAAGGGGGACACGGGAAAAGGCAGGTCGGGCGACGCGGTGGATGCGCGGAAGCGCGGAAGCGCGGATGCGGATGCCGCTCCCACGCTTTCACGCTCCGACGCTCCCACTTCTTCTGTGCTGGCGGCGTCGCTCGTGGAGGCCGGCTTGAACGTGTTGAAGATCTCGATTGACGCCGCGACCGCGGGGACCTATGTGGCCATCCGCCGGCAGGACTGCTTCGACAAGATCGTCGAGGGCGTCCGTCGGCTTGGCGAGCTGAAGAAAGCGAGGGGAACCCGCTCCCCGGAAATCCGCTTCGACGTGGTGATCCTGAAGGAGAACTACGCCGAGATTCCGGACATCGTCCGTCTGGCCCACGACCTGGATGTCGGAACAGTCTTCTTTCGTGCACTCCAGACCAAGGGCATCGGCAGCCAGCGGGAAGAGGAGATCGGCAAGGACATGGATTTCGAGGGCCTCGCCCGGGCGGTCTGCACCGGCATCCGCGAGGCCGCCCGCCTGAAGGTGCGGACGAACCTCAAGGACGTCGCCCGCGACTTCGAAGCCTATCGGTCCATCTACCTTATGCAGGACGCGAACATGGCGGGACAGATCTGCCTGCTGCCCTGGCTCCAGTGCTTCATCTCGGTCAAAGGGGAGCTGTCGCCGTGTTGTGCGACGTACACGAACGAGAGCTTCTCGGGCGGGAACGTCTTCGAGCAGCCGTTCGAAGCGGTCTGGAACGGCGAGAAGATGCAGGCCCTGCGACGGCAGTTCAAGAGCCGTCGAAATCCGTTTGCGGTCTGTCGCGACTGCCTGCCGCGCAGTCTCCCGGTGCTCTTGAAGATGAACTCGCTGCTGCCCGGCTTCGTCTGGGGGCGCCGGTCGCGAAAAGGGGCCTGCGGCAACTGCGTGCAGCCGCAGGGAAAGTAGGCGTTCGGCGGGGGCTATTTCTTTTCGCAGAACCAGCCTATCCCGTTGCACAACCACGTCAGCGGCCAGATCCGTCGAAAGGGCGCGTCGATCATCAGGTTGACCGCCTGGAGGACGACGGGATACCGAACGTGTGAAATGGAAAGCCCTACGGAGCGCACCCGGGTGAATCCCGCCTGCCTGAGGCACCGCGTGATTGCAGCCGGATTCACCGGCTTCTCGTCGGGGACCAGCTCCGTGACATTTCCGAGGAAGGCCCGCAGGCAGCGGGTCGCGACGTTGGGAAGGAAGAACCGGTTGGGTTCCTGCACCGCCAGGACGCCGCCGGGCCTGAGAATGCGGAAGAACTCCTTCACGAACGGGTCGAAACCCACCTTGTGCACGTGATGGAGAAAGAGGGGACAGATCACGATGTCGAATGTGGCCGAGGGGTAGCCGGATGCTCTGATGTCCCCCTCGCGCGTGACCACGTGACGCGGGCACTGAGACAGAGCCAGGGGCGATATGTCGATTCCGTGAATCGAGTCGCAGAGTCCCTTCAGGTAGCCTGTTTCCCATCCTGAGCCGATGGGAGCGAGGAGCGCCTTGGCCTTGCCCCGATAGGGGGCCGACCGAATGAAGCGGGCCAAGTAGCTGTAGAAGCGGATCTTCTCCGTGTCGCCGGAGAGCCAGTGTCGCTCTCGCGAGGCGAACGGGAAACGGGACGTCCAGTGGTCGAAGTCAACGTAGAACCCTTTTTCATGCCAGTCTCGCTCGCACTGCAGCGATTGCTCCGTCCGTGTCGAAAGGTCCTCATTGTCGGCCACGGCAATCTCCTTCAAGAACGTGGACGCGGTTGCTCCGGCGGTTGCTGCCCCCCTGCGGGGCTCTCCCCGGCGAACCGCTCTATGCATGACGCCGATGGGTTCCCCAAGCCACGGGATCACCCGCAACGGTCTTTCCAGGCCCGCCGGACATCCTCTCGAGGACTCGGATGTTGTAGTACCGGTAGTCGTCGTAGTCGCCGTAGGACTCTTGATGGCTGTAGAGGTCCTCCACGATGTCGGCCACGGTCTGTTGCGGCTGATATCCGAGCAGCGTCTTGGCCTTGTCGATGCTCACTTTGTAGTTGCGGCAGTCGTTCCTGTTCTTGATATCGATCTTCACCTTCAGGCCGGTCAGCTTCTCCACCGCGGACTTGACCATGTCGCTGACCTGGCCCACGGTGTGGTTCTGGGAGGCGATATTGAAGACACCGCTCACGGCCGGGTCGGCCTGGATGGCCCGTAGATAGGCCGACGTCGCATCGCGCATGGCCAGGATGGGACGCCAAATCGACGGATTGTCGACCGTGATCTTCCGCTCGGTCATGGCCGACTTGAACATGGTGTTCACGATCAGGTCCATTCTCATGCGGGGGCTGTGCCCGCTCACCGTGCCCTTGCGGAGAGCGATGACCGAGAAGCTCTCGTCCTGGAGTTGGAGGACGCCTCGTTCGCCCTGCAGCTTCGAGATGCCGTAGGGATAATCGCAAGTGGCAGGGCTTTCCTCGTCGTACAGTTCGTCCACCGCGTAGCCGTAGACCGAACACGAGGAGGCGTAAATGAACCGTCGAACGCCTGCCTTCTTGGCGGTGAACGCCAGATACGAGGGCAGGGCGCCGTTGAACACGAAGTTCTTCGGGGGATCGTATTCCGCCATGGGGTCGTTGGACATGCCGGCCAGGAAGATGACCTGGTCGTAACCGCGCAGGTCTTCCTGCGTGCACTCGAAGAGGTCCTGCGCTCGGACGGGAACGCCGGCCGGCAGGTTGTTCCCGAACCATAAAAGGTCCACCACATCCACGGCATAGCCGTGTTCCATGAGAACCGGCACCAGGGCGGAACCGATATATCCCGCACCGCCTGCGACCAGAAGCTTCATCCTCGTACTCCTATGGTCCTACGAGCGCATCATATTTGCCGCAATCGAGGGAGGTGTCCTCGGGGACGCGGAACGCGACATCATGAATGGACATGGAACCGACAGGACGGGTCTCGTCCAGGCTCCGGGCGTATTCCAGCACGGTCCTGCGCCGGCTTCCGATGTGAATCACCCCCGTGACGTCGGTGTCAAGCAGCCGGACGATCTTCCTGGCGATGACGGAGACCTTCTCTCGACTGGTCCACTGATCTGCGAAGGCACTCGGATAGGGAAACACGTCCGGCCCGAAGGTCGTCCGTACGATAAGCCCTTTGGGGTACATCCGCACGGCGCACTCGCCTCCCAGTTTGGACCACGCATACCCGTTGACCGGATGCAGCGCATCCTCTTCGCGGTAGTTGCCCCGATCGCCCTGGAAGACGTAGTCCGTGGAGATGTAGATGAGCCGACAGTCGAACTCCATACAGAGGCGAACCACGTGAGCCGTCCCGATGATATTGACTTCGACGGCGTGCCCGGGGTCTCGGTCCACCCTGGGCGGAGAGGTGAACGCCGCGGCATGGATCAGCGTCCGGCACGGCTTGTCGCACAGGTAGCTTCTCATCTGCGGGTAGTTCGTCACGTCGAACTCGGCGGACGAAGGGTACTGTGCGTCCGGCAGGATGGCCCGAAAGGCCGACCCAAGCAGTCCGCTGCCCCCGGTGAAGAGACATCCCGATCCACTCGTCATCCTGTGCCCTCGTCAATCCCGCGGTTAGCATGGTCCATATACGAAATGATCCGATCGCGCATCCGCTGCCCAGGCCGCCACCGTGAGCGCGTTTCTATCCTTGTCCGTCATGAGGGGCTCCGATCTCGCCGCGGCGTCGAAGGCGTCTTTAAGCCCTGGATCGCACAGAGACCAGTCGATATCCGTTGCCAAAGGGGAGATCCCCGCTTCACAGGTCGGACTGTACGAGCCGGAACAGAAGTACTCGATGACGCTGTCCTGAGGAAAGAAGTTCCCGTGTGCGAATCCCGGAGGCACCCAAATCCATTCACCCCAATCCTGGTCGAACGTGGATCGCATGTCATAAGCAATGGCCCGGCCAAACGTGGGGGATCCCTTGCGAATGTCGAGCACGACGTCCACCATGTGGCCGACCAGGGTTCGCACGAGCTTGCCCATGCAGGGGTTCCACTGGAAGTGCAGACCCCGGACGACGCCGCGTTTCGAGTAGCTCTCATTGGCCTGAACGAATCGGATTTGCCTCATGAAACTCATATCGGGATGGGTGTCGAAGTCCGTCAACCGATAGGGTTCCGTGAAGTACCCTCTGTGATCCGGGAAACGGGCGAAACGAATCACCTTGACCGCCGGGATCGAGAGTGACCGCACCGTCAGTATCTTCATCTTCAGCCTCTGTCCATTTCGTGTTTGCTCTGCCGGTTCCGGGCGCCATGGCTGCGGCTCTCGGGAGTGCGGCCCGCTACGCCTTCCTGGAACCCACGATCTTCTCTCTGCGCACGAGGTTCAGGGCGATGTTCACCCCCGCCATGGCCCAGATTCCGGAGTACACAAGGAAGTTTGTCAGAAAAGAGTAGCTCTCCGAGTAGTGCTTCTCGTGGAAAACCGCCATCGATCTGTAGAACTCCCACGTATTCTTGTAGGGCAGGACCCTGCTGCCTCCCAAGCCGCCGTGGTGCATGATCACCGCCTGGGGCACGTAGTGAATCTTCCACCCGGCCTTCTTGATCCGATAGCACCAATCCAGATCGTCCCCGTACATCGTGTACGATTCGTCCATCAGGCCCACGCGGTCCATCACTTCCCTTCGGACCATCATGCACGCGCCGGACAGGGAGTCGATTTCGCCCATCTCGTCGGGGTGCAGATGCGACATCACATAGTGCCCGAACCTCTTGTTCCGTGGAAACAACTTGTGAAGCCGAAGGAAGTAGTAGATGGCGGACATGGGCGTCGGGAAGCCTCTTCGGCACTGCTTCTGCAAAGAGCCGTTCGGGTTCAGGACCTTGGGTCCGCAGGCCCCGGACTCGGGATGGCTGTCCATGAAATCGACCAGGGCGTCCAGGGCTCCGGGCCGTACAACGGTGTCGTTGTTGAGGGACAATACGTACTCGCCCCGGCTGGCTCTGAGCCCTCGATTGTTGGCCTTGATGAAACCTTCGTTGTTGTCGCTCTGGATCAGCGTGACCGTGGGGAACTGCTCTTTCACCAGTTGGCCGCTCCCGTCCTGGGAGTGGTTGTCCACCACGATGACCTCTATCGGGAACCTGCAACCGGTTGCGAACAAGGACTGCAAGCACTGTTCCAGGTACTCTTTCGCGTTATAGTTGACTATGGAGATCGATACGCGTGCGCCCACCATGCACCTCACAAAGGCAATGAGCCAAGGATCTCTCCAGGCAGTCAGACCGGTTCCGGGAGACGGCCGGGCAGCACAACCGGGAGAAGCCGACGTTCGCTTGGTTCTCGATGACCTGCACCTTCGGGAAATGCGACTTGACCATCGGCACGCTGTCGTCGTGAGAGTTGTTGTCCACCACCCAGATGCTCGTGGGCGTGCCGTCGGCACTGCAATAGACCGATTCCTGGCAACCTTTCAGCAACTTCTCCGTGCTGTAACTTACCATGACAATCGACAAAGCTCGTATACTTCTTTCTGCTGTCGGGCTATTGTATCAATCGCGAATTTCTGCTCAACTGTTTTTCTGGCCTGCTCGACCATTTTTTCGACCTGGTCGCGGGGCTTCGCCAGGATCATCAGGACGGCTTCGGCCATTGCGCCGCCGTCGCCCGCGGGCACGACGAACCCCGTCCGGCCCGAATCCACCATCTCGCGGACCGCCCCGACGTCCGTCGCCACGACGGGGACCTTCATTGCCATCGCCTCCAGCAGGGCCACCGGGCACGATTCCAGGATCGAGGGCAGGACGAACACATCCAACGCGGAAAGGACCCGCGGAATGTCCTCGCGGAAGCCGGCGAGGAACACGCTGTCCTCCAATCCCAGCTCGGCCCTCAATTGCTGCACCTGCTCCCAGCAGGCGGCATCCGTATCGAGCTTGCGCCCGACGATGACAAACCGGGCATGGCTGACCCGCTGTCGGATCTTCGCGGCGGCTTGGAGGAAGTACGGGTAGCCCTTGAATCGGTTCAGATTGCCGATCGCGCCGATGAGGACGCAGTCCGCCGGTACGCCCAGTTCGGCGCGGAGGCGGGCCCGCTCCGCTGCGTCGTAGGCCTCGCGGACGAGCGAATCGGCGTCAATACCGGAGTATATGACCGAGGTCTTGTCCCGCAGCCGGGGATTGCCGGCGGTGCGCGATTGTCTGAGCCCCTCGCCCTGCACGATGACCCGGGACGCCAGACGCGTGACCATGGGCAGCAGGAGCCGCTGGAGCGGGCCGGGGAGATGGTCGTTGTAGAGCCACACGATGGGGACGCCCGCCCACCGGGCCGCCAGGGCCGGAACGAAGTTCGTCACGCCGTCAACGTGTACGAGGGTGATGTCCTTCGACCGGATCAGCTTGCGGATCTTCGCTGCATTATAAGGCAGCATGCAGCAGAACCGGACGAAGTTGAGCAGGGGGTGATGCCGCGCGAAACACTGAATGGATCGACACCAGAAGGCCTCGAACCCCTCCGGCCGCCAGAGCTCGGGGCTCTTCTGCCCGAACAGAAAAGACGTTTCCACGCCGAGTGTCCTCAGGCGCCGCGCGGCAGTCTCCGCCAGCCGGTGCGGCCCGCCGAACCGGTTGTCCATGATGCAGTACAGCACTCGTATCGGCTGTGTGTCGCCCGGAGTGTCGTTCATGCCGATATCGTAACGTCTGTTCTCGCCCGTTGCTCGGAAAAAGGCGGGTCAGGACCGCGTAAACGCGGAACTCCAAACGGACCCGCCTTTTTCCGATCTGCAGGCAGTACAGACCTCTCTGGCAAGTGTCCGCCGATTCGACTATGATGGGGTCTATCGGATAGCTTCCGGGCTCTTCCCGAGCCGCCGGAGGTCTCCGACCAGCGATGATTCACGAACAGAAGAACGACTCAGAGGGGTGAATTCGTATGTCCGCACTCGTTCGAATCGCAGTAGCCGTTTTGGCAATCCAAGCCGGCGCAGGTGCGCTCGGGGCCCAGGAGATCGAACCACTCGTCCGCGTGCTGGAGGCGAAGATCCCCCAACTGATGGAAGCCGAGCACGTGCCCGGCCTGTCTATGGTTCTCATTGGCGACGGTCGCATCGCCTGGAAAGGCGTTTTCGGCGTCCGCACGGCGGGCAAGCCCGAGAAGGTGGACGACGAGACGGTCTTCGAGGCCGCCTCCATGAGCAAGCCGGTCTTCTCTTACGCGGTCCTGAAGCTGGTCGAGGAGGGTCGATTCGACCTCGACCGCCCGCTGGACAGTTTTCTCCCCGAGCCGTACCTGCCCGACCAGCCCCTGGCCAAACAGATCACCGGCCGGATGGTCCTGCTCCACCGGACCGGATTGCCCAATTGGCGCGAGGGCGGCTGGCGAAAGGGCGGACCCCTGAAGGTGCTGCACGACCCGGGCACGCGATTCACTTACTCCGGCGAAGGCTACACGTACCTGCAAACCGCGATCGCGCACCTGACGGGACAATCCGTCGATGCCTGGATGGACCAGGTGTTGCTCGGGCCTCTGAACATGACGCGAAGCAGCTACGTGTGGCGTGCGACTCTGGAGGACAACTTCGCGGGCGGGCACGACAAGGACGGGAACCTCAAGCCGTCGCGTCGATTCTACGACCTGGGCAATGCCGCTTTCTCTCTCTACACCACGCCCACGGACTACGCGCTGTTCCTGATCGAGATGATGAAGCTGGACCGCTCGGCGAGCCATTCGCTTAAGGCCGAGACGCTCGAAGGGATGACGACCTTGCAGGTCCAGCCCGAGCAGGGCGATGACCATTCGCGGCGCTCGCTCGGATGGGTGATCGCCCCCGCGGACAAGGGCGGATGGGTCTGTCACAGCGGCAGCAACGGGACGGGCTTTCGGTGTACGTCCCGGTTCGATCCGAGGCGCCGGTCGGGCTGTGTCATCATGACCAACTCCGACAGTGGCGTCAAAGTCTGGGAGTCCATCCTGGCAATCATCGACTCGATGGTCCCCCAGAACAAGCCGCAGGTCGCGGCGGGCAGGGAAACTACCTGGTCGCCCATTCAGCGGACGATCAAGTATGAGTACCGCGTCATGAACACCACGTCGAAGGCCGCCGGCAAGATCGACGTCTTCATGCCCCTTCCGCTGGAGTCCCCCCGCCAGGAGATCCACTACCTGCACCTCTCGGAGCGGGGCCAGCAGCGTGTCTTCACCGACGTACACGGCCAGACGCTGGCCCATTACTCGTTCGACAGTCTCGAACCAGGCGGCTGGATCGACCTCGGCTTCGTCGTCGGCATTACCCTGCGGAACATGCGATGGAACGCGGGACAGTCGGCGGACCCGAACGCCCCGGTCCTGGCGCCCGAGCAGAGACAGCGGTATCTGAAGCCCGAGACGAACTACTCGATGGATGACGAGTCGATGCGCAGGATTGCTGCCGACCTGACGCGGGATGCGACGAGCGACCTCGACAAGCTGACGAGAATCCACGACTACATCATCGGCAAGGTCCGCTACGTCCGAGACAGCAAGTGGGACCCCGCGGCGGTGGTTCTCGCCCGCGGGACGGGTTCGTGCAGCGAGTACAACTACGTGCTCTGCGGCCTGTGTCGCCTGGCGGGCCTGCCGACGCGGAGCGTGGGGGGCACCAGCAGCGGGTTCCGCGACCTTCCCACGACGGATTGCGTCTTCCATCGATGGACGGAGGTCTATCTGACGGGGTACGGCTGGTTCCCCGCCGACTGCTCGCGAGACGCCAATCCGATCCGTGGCAGGAGGAGCCACTTCGGCCGCGTCTACCACGATGCGATGATCTGGTGCCGCCAGGCGGGAGGCGAGGACGACTCGCTGGGCTGGGAGTACCGCGCCAAGCTCCGCATCGAAGGGGACGATCCCGGCCTCCAGGAGGACCATCGCACCCGCTGGTTCGAGTTCCGGCCCGAGAAGCAGGTGGACGCGGCGTATGCCTGGCTCCTGGACGGGGGACAGACCCCGCCGGCGGCGGACCTCCTGGAATGCGCCCTGCTCCGCTGGGAGAAGGCTGGCGAGCAGGACCGCCTGAAGATGATTCGCGCCTTGGCCGCCTCCGGCCGGAACGAGTGCCTGCGTCGGGCCGCGACCTTGCCCGAAGCGGACGGACTGCGTGAGAAATCCATGCGAGAGCTGTGCGACAGTGCCGAACTGGCGACAGCGGCTCTGGAGAACAGCCGCCATCTCTTCCGCTTCCGTTCATGGTTCAGGAGCAACGAAGCCGACCTGCTCGCGACGGGCGACGGCCGGTTCAAGCTGGCCAGGAAGGCCCAGAAGGCGGAGACGCCCGTCACCACCGCTCATTCGTCGCAGATCTGGACGGACCTTGCGGCGGAGGCGGCGGACCGGCTGGCTGATTCACTCCGTGTCGGCGAGGGCAAGGCCGTCGTCGTGATGCCTCTGGAGGACCAGACCCTCGCCAGCCTGGGCGACGCGCGTGTGTCCCTCCACAAAACCTTGAAGGATCTGATCTCTCGGAAGATGGCGGTCACGCTCCTCGACGAGGTCCGCTTCGACCAACTCATGCGGGAGCAGGGCCCCGGGAACAGGGAGTACTGGGCCCTCGCGAACGGAGATCGCGGGAGTATGCCTGCGGAGATGGCACCCGACGTCATCCTGGTCCCCCTGTGCATCACGGAGCGGCCCGACAACGAGAAGCAGGTGGTGCTGTACCATTTCGAGATCAAGGTCCTCGAACAGTCCAGCCGGCGGTACACGCAGGTGATTGCCCGCAGGAACCGTCGGGCCGAGAGCGAAGAATCGAACCAAGAGATTTTTCCCCCTCAAAGCAGGCCCGACCTGTCTGTTTTCGACGAGTCGGCGTCGGATCGAGGCGTTCTCGTCGCCGGCGGCGACACGGTTCTCGCCCGATGGGAGCACGACCTCGTCGGGCGCAACGGCTACGACTGGCCCCTCGCGGGCGTTGCATCTGTCCTCTCCGCAGCCGATGCGGCGCTGTGCAATCTCGAATGCTGCGTCTCGCTCCGCGGATCGCCCGCCGACAAGGGGGAACGCTGTCCCTTCTACTACCGCGCGAGACCCGAGATGCTCCGCTGTCTGACGAGCGCGGGCATCGACATTGTGACCGCCGCCAACAATCACGCCGGCGATTATGGTCCGCTGAGCGTCGCCGACACCGCGATGTGGTGCGAGAAGGCCGGACTGGTCTGCGTCGGCATCGGCAACGACATGGGATCTCCCGAGAAATGGGAAAAGGCAGATCCGTTCGGAGTTCCGCGTTTACGCGGTCTTGACCCGCCGGAAGGCGGAACTCCGAACCTCGCGCGCCGAGGGATTCGTTCGGTTCACGCGGCGCAGGAGCCCCGCCTGATCCGCGTCGGGCCGGTCTCGGTCGCCCTCGCGGGCATGGACACTACGATGCCCCACTCGCGCGTGAAGGAAGACCGTCCCGGCACCTACTATGCTGGCGAGGAGGACCTCGGAGCATTTGAAAAAGAGATGCAATGGCTGGGGCAATGGGCTCAGGGACGCTGCGACCTCCTGGCCCTCACGATCCACTGGGGCGACAACTGGGTCCGTGACACACAGCCCGCCCATCGGGAGATGGCTCGCATCGCGTTCGAGCACGGCGTGGATCTCATTCTGGGCCACTCCGCCCACCGCTTGCAGGGCATCGAGCTGATGGATGGCAAGCCGGTCGTCTACGACATGGGCAATCTCCTCTTCGACTGCGAGCTTCAGCCCCAAGGCAGGCGAAGCGCCCTCTTCCGCCTGCACCTTTCCCCCAAGGGCGTCCACAGGATCGAAGTCATTCCCGCGCAGGCCCTGGAGGGTCACACTGTCCTCGCCCGGTCGCCAGAAGCGAACGAAATCCTCGCGGAAATGCGCGATCTGTGCTCTGCCATGGGGACGGATCTCGTCGTCGAGGAAGACATCGAGGGCCGGCCTATAGGTGTGATCGATATTGCAGAACCCAAGGCAACCTCCCGTCCGGAGCCGGACCGCGGCAGGAAGGTGAGCGCGGAAGAGAAGGTGAGAAGATCAGAAGGTGAGAAGGTCGGAGAGATGGCGGCACGCGACGGGAGCCCAGGGAAGAACCAGACTGTCCGACCCTCTGACCTTCTCAACTTCTCACCTTCCATATCCGATGCAGTCCTCGTGTCGGAGGTGCCTGAAGACGCCCGTAGAGTGACTCCGCCGGCAGAGCTGGCTCCGAAAGTGGAATTGCTGGCGTCGCGTCTGCCGCAGTCGGCGGTCGAGGGTGGAATCCTCCCGGTGTCCACGTGGTGGCGCGTGGCCGGCGAGATCCCGCCGAACGTGATGCCTGCACTGCGGCTCAGTGTCGAAGGCCAGACGCCGCGACGTGGCACGCCCTGGTACACGCGTCACGACCCAGGCGACTGGACCGCGCCGCTGTCGCTGCTCAAGCCCGATCAGATCGTCGAAGACAACTACCCCGCCCGCCTGGCGGGTCTGCCCGCCGGGACGTGCAAGGTCTACGCGGTCGTCATCGACACGACCCGCAGCGAGGAGAGCCAGATCCTGGGCGAGCCGTACCTCCTCGGGGAGGTTCAGATCACGCCGCGAACGACGAAATGATGCCTATTTCGCCGCCAGCGCGGCGATCTGGGCGTCCGTCATCGCCTCCCGGCTGAACAGGACATCCGCAATGCAGCCTTGGAAGCTCTCGGTGTCTCCGAAATTCGGATTGCAGCCGATGCCTACGTCCTTTGGGCCCGACGCCAGGGTGCTGGGCGCGGATGTGGTTGCGACGCGTCGGCCGCCCACGTAGAGGGTCAGGTCGCGGTATTTCTTGACGACCGCCACGTGCAGCCATTTGCCGCTCTGCACGGGACCGGCGTCCAGGTGACAGCCGCCACCGGGCTGTTCGACATTGACCACCAGCTTGCCGTCCTGGACGGAGACACGAAGCGGATCGTTGACGGAGACGCACCAGGCGGAAAAGACGTGATGCCATTTGTTCCCGTCCGGACCCAGGCCCTCGGGCTTCATCCAAGCCGCCATTGTGCACGTCCGCAGGGGAAATCGCGGGGCCGAGTACACGAGCTTCGAGTCCCTGCCGTTGAAGCGCAGAGCGGTGTCCGATTCTCCGCGTGGGCCGGGAGCGGACTCGACCTTCTGCGCCAACAGCAGGGCGCCTTCCATCGGTTCCGCGTTGCCCGCCAGCGTGGCGCGTAGCACCGCGCCGTGCTGCGTGCTCGGCACGGTGGGATCGAGCACGAAGGACAGGGGACCGGGTCCTCATAAGGCGGCTTGCGGTCCCGCAACCGCATCATGTCGAGCATGCCGGGGTTTGCGTCCGGCGCGGGGATCAGCCAATTGCGGATGATGCCGTCGAGCCGGGCCGCCATCGGGCCTTCCAGCTTCATATGCACGCCCGGAACCGCCAAGTCCGGCGAGGCCGCGGCGGCATTCGCCGTGATAAGACCCGCCAGAGTACAGAGCCCTGCTATTGTCCGAGCGACCGCGTGCATCATGGTCGCGCCTGCGCGCCGAATCGAACCACGGCCAGGACCGGGTAGTGATCTGAGGGGTAGCGTCCGTTCTCGTTGTCGCGAAGGATTTGCGCGGCCTTCACCTCGGCGCCCGGCTGGATGAAGATGTAGTCGATCTTGCCGCCGGCGGCGCCGCCTTTGAATGCGTGGAAGGTCCCGACCTCCTGCTCGGTCGGGTGCGCCACGCGGAACGAGTCCACCAGGGGGACCGGACTCTTTGACTGGGTCCCGTCCGGCGTGGTCAGCTCGGACAGCCCCTTGAGATACCAGACGGCAGGGTTGTTCTCGTCCGCGTTGAAGTCGCCGGTCAGGATCACGGGGTCGGCGTGCGTTCGCTGAGTGATCCGGCGGGACAGCAGGATCGCACCATGTTGGCGGGCCGGCTGCGATTGGTGGTCCAGGTGCGTGTTGAACAGGTAGAAGGCCGTGCCCGAGTTCTTGCGAACGAATCGGCCCCAGGTGCAGACGCGCGTGCAGGCATTTCCCCAGGTGATCGAGCCCGGGACTTCGGGCGTATCGGAGAGCCAGAACGTGTCAGAGTCGGTCACGTCCAGGCGGTCCTTGCGGTAGAGGATGGCGGAGTATTCGCCCTTGGTCTTGCCGTCCTCGCGGCCGACGCCGATCTCCGCGTACTGGGGCAGCGCGGCGCGGATCTCGTCGATCTGGAAGCGCAGGGCCTCCTGCAACCCGACGACATCCGGATCGTGCCGGCGGAGCACGTCGAAGACCATCTCGCGGCGGTTGGACCAGCTATCGGCCTTGTCGTCGGCGGTGCCGTAGCGGATGTTGAAGGTCATGACGACTAAGTTCGGATCGCCGCCGGCGAGCCCACGCGCGGACGACGAAAAAAGCAGATCGGGCCTATATTCTTCAACGAAATCTCTTGGCTCGATTTCGTTGAAGAATGAACAGCGAAACCCTTGTCGCACGACGAGGGTTTGAGAGGGAAAAATCGAAGAGGGAGATTTTTCCCTCTCAAAGCAGGCCCGATCTGCTTTTTTCTCGCTGGCTGACGAGGTCCTCGCCAGGGTACCCAAGACCAGCAAGAGAAACAGCGCCAGCAGGATCTGCGTCGTGTTGCCTGTAGCATGTCGGTGCCATCGCATCATGAGTCCTCCTTCGAGTGTGGGTCTATGCTTTGAGCGTGTTCTTCTTCTGTTCGTCCGAGAGGGATTCGTTGAGCGAGCCGGAACGGAAGCCTTGGAGGTCCGCGGTCACGTACCGGAAGCCCAGGGCCCTGAGCTTCTCGACCACCGTCGAGCGGATCGGCTCCGCGACGAGCTTGGCTACGTCCTGTGGGCGGACCTCGATCCGTGCGATCGAATCGTGGTGGCGAACGCGGAACTCGACGAAGCCGAGCGACCGCAGAAAGCTCTCCGCCTGGTCGATCTGGCGGAGTCGCTGCTCGGTCACCTCCAGGCCGTAGGGGATTCGCGACGCCAGGCACGGCGACGCAGGTTGATCGGCGGTCGGCAGACCCGCCTGCCTGCTCAGCTCGCGGATCTCATTCTTGGTCAATCCCGCCTCCGCCAGAGGCGAGCGGATGCCCGAGACCTTCATGGCCTTGTTGCCCGGCCGGAAGTCGTCCAGGTCGTCGTGGTTCGTGCCGAAAACGACGTGGGGAAAGCCCCGTTCCTTCGCGATGTCGAGCAGCGTCCGGCAGAGCTGCGATTTACAGTGGAAACATCGGTCTGCGTCGTTGGCGGTGAAGTGTGGGTCGTCCATCTCGCCCGTCTCGACCACCATCAGCTCGACCCCGATGGCCTGGGCGGTCTTGCGAGCCCTCTCGTGCATGTTCTCGGGCTCCGCGGGACCGAGGCTGATGCAGGCGAGGACGTTCTCAGGCCCGAGCGTATCGACTGCGACCTTGAGCAGGAGACTGCTGTCCACCCCGCCGGAATAGGCGATGGCGACCCTGCCGAGTTCCTTCAGGATTCTCCGAAGCGAGTCATGCTTGTCTTTGAGGTTCATACGTATTCCTACGTCCCCGCCTCCGCGATGGCTCGATCCAGAAGCTCGTTCAGGCCAAGTTCCCTCGCCCAGTGGGTCAGATACGCATAGTCGAGCGTTTGCCCCTGCACACCCAAGACGCCCAGAACATCATTCCACTGTCGTTCTGACGTGCCGCCGGTCATAGCGAACCATCGCAGTTTCAACAGAATGATATCCTCCGGAGAGACGATGCAGACATCCTTCTGGTTGCTCTCCGTCAACCTCACCTTCCGACTGCGGACCAGCAATTGCTGCTCGAACTCGCTTGATCCCTGGACAAAAAGATCGATTTTGAACGAAGTCTCAAAGTGGATCACGTTAAAGCCGCCATGGGTACTCAGGGCGTGACGCATTGCCTGCTCGCTGATGTAGAACTCACCCTTGACCATCTCGTAGAACTTGTCAGCGACAGAAGAGAATGGCTTAACTGTGATATCTGCATCCTGGGTAAAGCGCCTCATTCCATAGGTGGAACTGGCCATTGAACCTCCGAGGGCATACGGTATGCCCAGGGTATCGAGTATGTGAATGAGACACTGCACCACTTCGATGTGACGTACCTCACCCACCTCGATTGCCCCCATAGACCTGTTCAAAAAGACCCGGGCCGAGATGCTGTCGGGCCCACAGCCGCTGCAACTGTTCTTCGCTTGCATCCGGGTGGCGCATTCGCAGACCAGCCAAGGCCAGCAATCGTCCGGTGTCGTACATATCAAAAGCCAATTCGAGCTTTCGGCCGACAGGTACTCTCCGGCAAATCTCATAATGCGCCCGCACCACATCGGGCGGCGTATCGGTCCTTCTGTGTTGTGGTTGCGACTCCACCATGCCCCCAGAATACCACAGAACACGCCCGCGGGGTAGTGAGAAGTGGGGCGTCGTGGGCGAAACGGGTTGAAGGTCCGTTCGTAGTGACGCCGTGAGGCGTTGTCTTCTTCGCGGGGGGAGGATATGCCCTTACGGGCACACTACAAGCAGGCATTCTTCGCATCATCGACGAGTCAGTAGTTCCGCGTTGTCCACCCACATGACGAAGAAAGGCTGCTCCGCGTCTCGCTTCTGCATGTAGACCAGGACCGGCACAAGAATCACCGCAGGAACAATGAGGCGCGAACGAGTGTTCCTGGGGTGTTCTTTCTCGACTTCCGGTTTCTTCTGGCTTTCCATATGGGCGCTTCTCCCAAGATTCCGATAGAAGAGGGAAAGCCGATGGTGGGACTTGAACCCACAACCCCGGCTTTACGAAAGCCGTGCTCTACCGTTGAGCTACATCGGCGTGCGACAAACACGTAGTATACCATATCGGCAGGTTGGGAGTAAAGCTTTGACGGGGTCGAAAAAAGCGAAATCTCGCCCTTCGGTTTCGCTTCACTTGGCTGGGCCGGCCCGGTAGAGTGGAAGGCCCCCGGCTTCCTGTCGGGCGTTACGGCAGGGCGGGGGATGGCCGGACGGCGTAGGGGGCGTCCGCCGGGATGTGTCCTTACCCTCCAGGATGGGGTTTGCACGATGTCTGCGGCGAAGAACGACTGGCATACGCAATCAGCAGAGGATGTACTGAAGGCATTATCCACCTCCGAGAACGGGCTGACCGCGGCCGAGGCGGTTGCTCGCCTGAGCCGGTACGGTCCCAACGAGCTGCTGGAACAGGCGGGCAAAGGCCCGCTGCGGATGCTGCTGGAGCAGTTTACGCAGACGATGGTTCTGATCCTGATCGCTGCGGCGGTGGTCTCGGGACTGCTGGGCAAGGGGCTGGAGACGGTGGCCATCGCGGCCATCGTGGTCCTGTTCGGCGTGCTCGGCTTCGCGTCCGAATACCGCGCGGAGCGAGCGATGGCCTCGCTCAGGCAACTGGCGGTGCCGGTGGTTCGAGTCCGCCGGGATGGCAGGGTCCGGGAGATCTCAGCCCGCGACCTGGTTCCAGGCGATATCGTCGTGCTGGAGACCGGCAACTCGATCCCTGCGGACGCCCGCCTGATCGAGAGCGCCAACCTCCGCGTCCAGGAGGCCACGCTGACGGGCGAGTCGGAATCCGTCGAAAAGGCCACCGCAACGCTTTCGGGGAGCGATCTGCCCCTGGGCGACCGACGGAACATGATCTACCTTGGGACCGCCGCCACCTACGGCCGCGGGACGGCGGTCGTCGCCGAGACCGGGATGCGAACCGAACTGGGCAAGATCGCTGGGATGATCCAGCAGGTCGCGTCCGAGCCAACGCCCCTGCAAAAGCAGCTTGACCGCGTCGGCAAGACGCTGGCGGTCGTGGGCGTCGTTGTATCCGCGCTGGTCATGCTCTTTGGGGTGCTCGGAGGCGAGTCGATTGGCACCATGTTCCTGACCGCGGTCAGCGTGGCGGTGGCTGTGGTGCCCGAGGGGCTGCCTGCGGTCATTACGATCACTCTGGCCATCGGGGCGCAGCGGATGCTGCGGCGTAATGCCCTGGTCCGCAAGCTGCCTGCGGTCGAGACGCTCGGCTCGGTGGACGTGATCTGCTCCGACAAGACGGGCACGCTCACGGAGAACCGCATGACGGTGACGGTAATCGACGTCGCAGGCGAGCGGCTCGATCTCACGGAGACCCTGCGCAAACGCCAACCCGAGGTCGCGGCGGGCCCGCAGGCGCTGGCTTCAGCGGGTCCCATCTCCCCTGCGATTCGCCTGACGCTCGTTTCAGGGGCCCTGTGCAACGACGCGACGCTCAAACCGAGCGCCGACGGCAACAGCCTGCACGCGATTGGCGACCCGACGGAGGGCGCCCTGGTGGTTGCGGCGGCCCAGGCGGGTCTGCTCAAGGACGACCTGCAGGCCGCCATGCCGCGAGTGGCCGAGTTTCCCTTCGACTCGGATCGCAAGCGGATGACGACGGTTCACCGAATGCCGACGTCGGGCGAACTTGCGTCGTCGCTGCCGCTGGCGGGTTGCGGCTACGCGGCCTTCGCCAAGGGGGCCATCGACGGCCTTCTCGAACTGGCGTCGCAGGTCTGGGCGGTCGACAAGGTCGAGCCCATGACCGCGGACTTCCGATCTCGCATCCTCGCTGCCGCGGAGGGAATGGCCAAGCGGGGCGTTCGCGTGCTGGGAATCGCGTTCCGTCCATTGGCGGAGGTTCCTGCCGATCTGGCGAAGGATCTGGAGCGGGACCTCATCTTCGTCGGGCTGGTCGGGCTGATGGACCCGCCGCGAGCGGCCGCCCGGACGGCTGTCGAGATGTGCCGGACGGCGGGGATTCGCCCGGTCATGATTACCGGGGACCACGCTCTGACCGCCGCCGCCATCGCACGGCACCTGACCATCGCGGACGACCCCAAGGTCGTGATCGGCAGCGAACTGAACGGGATGAGCGACGACGAATTGCAGACCGTCGCCGAACGCACGAGCGTGTACGCGCGGGTGTCGCCCGAGGACAAGCTGCGGATCGTCAACGCCCTGCAGAATCGCGGGCATGTGCTCGCGATGACAGGCGACGGCGTGAACGACTCCCCGGCATTGAAGAAGGCGGATATTGGCGTCGCGATGGGCATCACGGGAACGGACGTGGCCAAGGAAGCCTCCGCCATGGTGCTCCTGGACGATAACTTCGCGACCATTGTCGCCGCGGTCCGGGAAGGGCGGATCATCTACGACAACCTGCTGCGGTTCATCAAGTTCTCGCTGGGCGGGAATCTGGGCAAGGTGCTCGTCATGCTCGCGGCTCCGCTGCTGGGGATCGCGGCGGCCCTGCGCCCTCTGCAACTGCTGTGGTTGAACCTGCTCACTGATGGTTTGATGGGTCTGGGCCTGGGCTTCGAGCCGGCGGAGACCGACGTGATGAGTCGTCCGCCGCGGAGGCCCAACAGTCCGATCCTGGATCGGACCAACGGCGTACACATCGGATGGGTGGGCATGCTGATTGGGGTCCTGTCGCTGGGTCTGGGTGCGGCCTGGTTCGACGCGCAGCGCCCCGAGGATACGACCTGGCAGACGATGCTCTTCGCATCACTGGGCTTTGCACAGATCGGCCAGGCGCTCGGGTTGCGAGCCTGGGGTTACTCCATCTTCTCGGTAGGCGTCAATCCGATGATGGCGGCGGTGGCTTTGGTCAGTCTCGTGCTGCAACTATTGCCGATCTACGTGCCGGCGCTGGCCCGGTTCTTCAGCCTGACGCCCCTGTCCGGTCCCCAGTTGGTGCTGGCGATGGCTGTGGGCGTTGTGACGTTCATCGTGGTCCGCGGGGAGAAGGCACTGCGGAGGAGACGGACCCGATAGAAGTGCGGCTCGATCACTCCTCGCCAAGGGCCTCGATGTCTGCAAGGTCCTTCTTTCGGCCGGTTGCCCGCTTGTTCGCGATGAAGTCCTCCCGGCCGAGAAAGTGCACAGGAACAGCGCCGTACGAGCCTGCGACCTTGCCGGCGTCGGCCTTTTCCCACGGCACTCCGCTGACCCTCGTAATAAGGTCAACACGCAGGGGGGGGACGCCAAGCTGAATGACCATGCCTGGCGTCGTGAAGTCCCTCTTGGACAAGTTCAGTGAGCCGAAGCCGAATGCGTCGAGGGCTGCGAGGATTCGCTCCGCGTTTTGATCTGTCGGGTGCACGAACAAATCGATATCGCCCGTAACACGCGGGGCGCCATGGAAGGCCAAGGCGTATCCACCGACGATGAGGTATTCAACTTTGTGATTGTTGAACAACTCGAGCAGTTCTTTGAAGTCGTTGGGAATCTCCATAGCACTGGCGTCTGAGTTCATCGACCGCAGCCAAACGCTCCTGGGGCGGTCGGCTCAGCCAATACTCCAGGTTCTGTCTAATCTCGGAGCTACCCTCGATGGGACGAACATCCACGATCCTGCGAATCATACTCTGCATTGTACCATCTTCCCTGAAGGTGGCCAATGAAAAAGGGCCGTGAGCCCAAGAGGTTCACAGCCCTGGAACACGCTTTCTGAAAGCCGATTACAGCATGGTGCGTCGTCGCAGCCAGCCGACCAAGCCGGTGCCGAACATGCCGAGCAGGACGGCGCCGGGGGCCGGGATCACCGGGGCTTCCACATCGCCGTAGAGTGTGAAGGCCACGGTGCCATTCCAACGGTTCCAATCTTCAGGAGCGCCAGTATCGTCGAAGCTTCGCTGCGCGTGCTTCACGGCGGCTGTGAGTGCGTTGTAGCTCCACAGCCACTGTGTGCCGCCAATGGCCGGGGTGTCGCCGTCAGCTTCCATGATGGAGATCCACATCGGTACGCCGCCGGCGATGGGGGTCGCAATGAGGCTGCTGTCGAAGGCGTAGATCGTTCGCCCGAAGAAGGAGGAGGCCGGGTCGGTGACCGTCATGCCGCTGTCTGTGACCGTGGCCGAGAGGGTCTGACGCCACAACTCCGTTCCCGGGACATTGCCGGCATTGTCGAAGAGCGCCACACTGAAATCGATGGTGGTCACCGTGGGGTCCAGATCAACGCCATAGATCCCATACCAAGTCGCTGCGGTAAGGACGCTGTTGCCGGCCAGTGTGAAATCGTCAGCCACTTCCACGCGGCCGGCATTGCTGTAGAGGCCCGGCAGCGTGGTGTCGACGGGCTGCTCGAACAGGGACGCGGCGGGGGCTCTTGTGCTCCACAGGAGCGTCAGACAGAGTGCTACCATGGTTCGCTTCATGATCTGCCCTTTCATCAAGGTTCGCCTCACTGGCGTCGCCGCTTCCTGTGGCCACGACAGTATTTCCATGGCTCGCACGCCTTACGACGGCGGGCCACCGACATCACACACAAATTGCGTGCGTATATCCATCAGGCAGGCACCTCCTATGCACTCCCGTGCTCACCGTCTCAGGCTACCCGTAAGGACTGCCTATTGTCAACCCCAAAATGTGAGAAAAAGGCATGTTTTCACAGATGAGCGGCACCGGGTGAGGACTCATCGAACCACTCGTCGGCTGGGTCGAACGGCGGGATGCAGATGTTGACGATTCGCAGGTTGCCCACCGCGCGGTGACGGCAGAGGGGCTTGATGAGGGCCGTGCTGAACGGGCGAACGGGGACGCGGTCGCCGTCGAGTTCCAGATAGCCTTCCCCTTCGAGGACCAGGTAGATTTCGGTGTGCTCCTTGTGGTAGTGGACCTTCGAGTCCCGCCGGATGTCGACGACGTGCACCGTGGCGGTCGAATTCTCCGGAAGGGCGAACGCCCGTTTCGCGAAGCCGCACGGGCACTTCACCGCCTCGATGTCGTCGAAATGGGTCACGACGTAATTGGCCATAGCATCTTGCGGCGCCTCATGCGCCTTGTGTATCGACCAAGCCTTGGTTGGACGCGACGGTGTAGGTGCAGACCAGATCGCCGGTGACGTTGTTCATCGTCTCGAACATGTCGAGGATCGGGTTGATGCCCAGCGCCAGCGCGACGATCACCGCGACCTGATCGGCGGGCAGGCCCAGGTTCTCCAGGATGATGAACAGGAGCATGAGGCTGCCGCCGGGGACGCCGCCGGCGCCGATGGAGGCCAGGACGGTCGTGATGACCATCACGACGAGGGAGCCGAGCGTCAGATGGATCCCGAACATGTTGGCCGCCAGGATGGCAAACATGGGCAGGTGGACGCAGACGCCGTCCATGTTGATCGTCGCGCCCAGGGGCAGCGAGAAGCTCGCCAGTTCCCTGTGGACCTTGAGTTCGTCCTGGGCGGTCTTGATCGAGACCGGCAAGGTTGCGGCGCTGCTGCGCGTGATGAACGCCATGATCATGGGCTCGCGGATCCGACGGAACACCTGGATCGGATTGCGGCGTGTCACCGCCCACATCAGGACGGGGTACACAACGAAGATCATCGCCAGAATGCCGACAATCACGCCCAGTGTGACACTGACGTAGGGCCCGACGATGGCGGGGCCGTAGAGGCCGAAGTTCACGATGGTCAGGGCGAACACCCCGATCGGCGAGTACTCCAGAATCCAGTCCACCAGCTTGAAGGTGGCATCGAGCGCCGCCTGGATCAGGTCGCTCAGCAGTTGAAGCCGCCGGGTGCGCTCCGGGTCCCCGGTCTCCATGAGGACCCGCATGGCCAGGCCGAACAGGATGGCAAAGACGATGATGGGCAGGAAATGGCCGTCGGCCAGGGCCTCGAACGGATTGCGGAACAGGTTCAGCAGGATCTGGGAGAGCGTGCCCTGCGTGGGGACCCCGCCGGCAACCTCCGCCGCCTCGGCCGCCTTGAGGTCCTTCAGCTTCTCCCAGGCCCCCAGGTCAGCGCCGGCGCCTGGGTTGATGACCATCGCCAGTCCCGTGCCCAGCACGGCGGCGAACAGCGACGTCGCGAGATACCATGCAATGACGCGGATGCCGATGTGCCCGAATCGCTTGATCGGCAGGCTCGACGCGCCGGCAACCAGCGAAAAAAAGATGATCGGCACGACGATCATCTTGAGCATGTGCACGAACACCTCGCCGAAAGGCATGATGAAGGGGATGACCTTCTCCGCAGGCGTCGCACCGGGTTCGGCGGCTCCTCCCGTTGCTCGGGACAGATACCAGAACACGATTCCGACCAAGGAGCCTGTGGCGAAGCCGATGAAGATCCGCACGACCAGTGGGGTCTTGAAGTACCGCTGCACGATCGTTCCCATAGGGTCTCCAACCTTTGGAATTGACGATTCAACATCGACCAATTACCATAAGAGCTCCAGGTTGTGACCAACGAGCTCCCGGCGTCATCTTCAGATCATAACGGTCATCTGGAGCGAAGTGAAGCGCTCGGGGGACGAATATGAATATCGTCTCTGTTGTATATGGGGGACCCCATGGGCCACGAAGCGCATACGACCAGGCGGCCGGCGTTGTTTGTTTGCATGGGTTTCCTGTGGCTGGCCGGCGGTTGTCAGCGTGCCCAGGTCTCGTCGGGGCCGCTGATCGGGATCACGAGCGACTATGAACCGGCGACCCAAGACAAGTCCGCGCAGACCAGCTCGCCATTCGCCTACGCGAGGGCTGTCGCGGAAAATGGCGGCGTGCCCATCATCCTGCCGACCATCGACGATGAGCAGGTCCTGCGAGCATACCTGGAGAGACTCGACGGCCTTGTCGTCATCGGCGGGGACGACATCCCGCCGCGGGTGTATGGCGAGGAGGCCCATGAGACGGTCAAGCCTCTGACGCCCCAGCGGTACGAATTCGAACGAAAGCTCATCGCCCGGTGGCTCGCGAGCGGCAAGCCCATACTCGGCGTGTGTCTGGGCATGCAGTTCACCAACGTGGTCCAAGGCGGGACGATGGTCCAGGACATCCCGTCCGAGATCGGCAAGACGGTGAATCACCGCAAGTGCCATCGTGTCGAGATTGTGTCGCCCAGCCTCCTGGCCGACATTCTCGGCGTCCAGGAAGCGATGGTGTTCTCCAGTCACCACCAGGCGGTGGACGACCTGGGCACAGACCTGAAGGTGATCGCGCGGAGCGAGGACGGAGTCGCGGAGGCCCTGGAACGGACCGACGGCGGGTTCGGGCTCTTCGTGCAGTGGCATCCGGAAGCCATGACCGACCGGGCCCACCGGGACGCCATCTATGGCGCTCTGGTTCGCGCCTGTTCCACTTCGAAGCGGGGTCGGTGAACAAACCTCTTTGACGCCGGGCGCGGTCCCCGGTATGATCTGGCCGGCTCGTGAATCCCCGGCTCGGAGACCCTATGCGCCTACCGAAATTGCAGTTGTACACGCAGGTCCTGATCGCCTTGGCGGGAGGGGCCCTCTTCGGCCTGCTCGCCAATGGGCTCGGGTTCGCCGGGTTCGTGGGCGTCTATGTCAAGCCCGTGGGGACAGCCTTCGTCCGGCTGATCAGCATGGTCGTCGTGCCTCTGGTGTTCGCGTCCCTCGTGGTGGGCACCGCGAGTCTCAAAGACATCCGTGTGCTCGGTCGAATCGGGATCAAGACGTTTGCCTTCTATATGTGTACAACGGCAGTCGCCGTCAGTGTCGGCCTGCTGCTGACCGGCATCGTGCGCCCCGGCTCTCGTCTGCCTGAGCAGAGCAGACAGGAACTCATCCATGGCGAGGAGAAGCAGGCCGACTCAACAGCGGGACCCTCCTCAGAGAAGCCTTCCTTCCGAGATCTTCTGTTGAATGTCATCCCGACGAATCCCATCAAGGCCCTCGCGGACGGCCAGATGCTCCAGATCATCTTCTTCGCGCTGCTCACGGGTATTTGCCTGACGCTGATTCCCGCGGAGCGCGGGCAGCCGGTCATCGACTTCTTCAAGGGCATCGACGAGATCATCGTGCGGATGGTGCACGTCATCATGCGGACGGCGCCCTATGGCGTCTTTGCCCTGATCGCGTCGGTCGTGGCCGATTTCGGCGTTGACATCCTCCTGATGCTCCTCAAGTACAGCGTGGTGGTCCTGCTCGGGCTGTCGATCCACTTGTTGGTTGTCTACCCCCTGGCGCTCACGGCGTTCGCGAAGGTGGGCGTACGGCGCTTCTTCCGCGGTCTTCGTCCCGCGCAGTTGATGGCGTTTTGTTCTTCATCCAGCAACGCGACGCTGCCGGTGACGATGGAGTGCGTGACGAAGAATCTCGGCGTGCCGCAACACATTTGCAGCTTCACGCTGCCGCTGGGGGCGACCATCAACATGGATGGAACGGCGCTGTACCAGGGCGTCGCGTCGGCGTTCCTGGCACAGATCTATGGAATCGACCTGAGCTTCACGCAACAACTGACCATCGTGCTGACCGCTGTCCTTGCGTCCATCGGCACCGCCGGCATCCCCGGGGCCGGCGTCATCATGCTGGCCATCGTGCTGGGCAGCGTGGGCGTGCCGTTGCAGGGGATCGGGATCATCATGGGCGTGGATCGTTTCCTGGATATGTGCCGGACTGTCGTGAATACTACCGGAGACGCCGCGTGTGCCGTAGTGGTTGCCTCCACGGAGGGGCAGCTCGATACGAAACCGATGAGGAATGGATAGAACCCGCCGTCGCAAAAGACGGCTCCACGCGCCCTTCACGCAAGGGCGCCGGAGCCGTTATGAGGATGTGTTATGAACTTTCTATTGGATACGTCTGTCGTGACATCTTGTTCGGTCGAAAAAGGTCGGCGGGTTCTGGCATTGACTCTCATGCTCGTGTTCCTGGCCAGGGCCGTCCCGTGCGACGCCTGCTTCTCGATTGTGGTCGGCAAGGACGCCTCCTCCGACGGCTGCGTCCTGGTGGGCCACAACGAGGATGACGGGGCCCCGCAGATCGTCAATCATCACAAAGTCCCCCGACGGACGTATCCGCCCGGCGCGACGGTGACGCTCCGCGACGGCGGGATTCTTGAGCAGGTCCCGGAGACCTGGTCCTACCTCTGGTCGGAGATGCCCGGCATGTTGTTCTCCGACAGCTATATCAACGAGTGGGGCGTGACCGTCTGTTCGGACAACTGCCCGTCCCGCGAGGACCGCCCGAAACGGACCGCCGGCGGAATCGGATGGGACCTGCGACGCCTGGTGGCCGAGCGGGCCAGGACGGCGCGGGAGGGCGTTCTCCTGGCCGGCGCACTCGTGGAGCGGTTCGGCTATGTCGACTCCGGGCGGACCTACGTCATCGCCGATCCCAGGGAGGGCTGGCTCCTGTGCGCCGTAAACGGCAAACATTGGCTCGCCCGACGGGTGCCCGATGATGAGGTCGCCATGGTCGCCAACACGTACACGGTCCGCAAGGTGGTCCTGGAGGATGGCGAGAACGTCCTGGCCTCGAAAGACATCCTGGAGTACGCGAAATCGCGGGGCTGGTACGATCCGACGGTCGGCACATTCGATTTTGCCGCGATCTATGCGAATCCGCAAGCCGCCTCCCATCCGAACAACACGGGTCGGCAGTGGAGCGGCTTGTGCTATGTCGCGTCCGAGCCCTTGACGCCGGGACCCGACCTGCCGTTCTCGGTCGTGCCCAGGAGCAAGCTCAGTGCCGCGGATGTTATGCAGATTCTGCGACACGACAAGGAGATGGAATCCTCGCCGGTCCCTGCGGATTCGCCGTTCATCTGCTCGCTGTGCAGCGGCGCGACACAAACCAGTTTCGTCGCCCAGCTTCGCACGGGCGTTCCGACGGAGATCGGCGTCGTGTACTGGGTTTGCCTGGCGTCGCCGCGAACGTCATTCTACATCCCGTTCCATTTCGGCATTGCGGACTTCCCCCTTGGCTACCGACTCGAGTCGGAGCGTCCCGGATCCCGCGAGTATGACGCCAAGGTTCAGGCGAAGTTCGTTGCCGATCCACAGCAGGCATTCTGGACGTTCTCCAACTTCCGGGACAAGATGGATCGCGAGGATTCTGCCGCGATGACGTGGCTGCGGGCGAAACAGCAGCGGATCGAACGAGAGGCCCATGAAATGCAGGGCTCCATCGAAGAGGCCGCATATCGGCTTTATACAGACCACAAGACTGCCGCGCTACGGCTGCTCGAGAACTACTCGAAAGGGGTATACATGTCCACCCTGGAGGCGATGTCCGCACTGATCGACGGGAGCCAAACGGATGTGGATCTTCGCAAGCGGGCGGACGACCTGGCCCACAGCATCCTGCTGATCGATACGCATCTCGACACGCCTTTCGAGCTCGAGAGGCGGATGCAGGACATCTCCGGCCGGATCGAGGGCGGGCACTTCGACTACGTCCGCGCCCGGAAGGGCGGACTCGACGCCCTCTTCATGGCTGCCTACGTCGCCCCGGAATACGAGGAGAAAGGCGGCGCCAAGGCCTACGCGGATCGGACCATCGATATGATCGAGGGGTTCGGACGCAAGTGGCCCGGGCAGTTCGTCCTGGCCTGTTCGCCCGACGAGGTCCGCGCCCAGTTCGGAGGCAATCGGGTCGCGATCTGTCTGGGGATCGAGAACGGTTCGGCCGTCGAGGGGAATCTGGCCCATGTTCGGCATTTCTACGACCGTGGGATTCGATACATCACGCTGGTACACTCCGCGGACAACCATATCTGCGATTCCTCGTTCGACGATACGCACCGATGGCATGGGCTCAGTCCCTTCGGCAAGGCGTTGGTCGCCGAGATGAATCGCGTCGGCATGATCGTCGACGTCTCGCACGTGTCCGACGAGGCGTTCCATCAGATCCTGGAAGTCTCGAAGACCCCGGTCGTCGCCACCCACTCGTCGTGTCGGCACTTCACGCCCGGTTGGGAGCGGAACCTGAGCGACGACATGATCCGCCTGCTCGCGGCCAAAGGTGGCGTCGTTCAAGTCAATTTCGGGGCCATGTTCGTCAACGCGACGGTCACTCGGGAGTTCATGCAGGTCCACGAGGAGGTCCGGCGGCACATTCGAGACCACCGCCTGCAAGGCGAGGAGAGAAAGCGTTACACTCGACAGCGATGGGAGCAGGCGACCTTCTCCAAGGCGCAGGTCTCCGAGGTGGCCGCACATATCGACCACATCGCAAGGCTCGTGGGCATCGATCACGTCGGCCTGGGGTCCGATTTCGACGGGGTCACGGAGGTCCCGGTCGGGCTGGAGGACGTCTCCTGCTATCCGAACCTGATCGCGGAACTCCTGAAGATGGGCTACAGCGAAGCGGACATCCGCAAGATCGCCGGGGAGAACTTCCTTCGCGTCTGGAGCGAGATCGAGCGGGCCGGCGCGAAGCTCCGTGCGGCGAAATGACCGGTCAACGGAGCTTGCGGAAGGCGTCGGGGGATATGCCGAAGATCCTCTTGAAGGCGCGGGAGAAATGGAAGGCATCGCGGAACCCGAACTCGTAGGCAACTTCCTTGACGCGAGTATTCGGGCTCTGGAATCGCTGGGCCGCGGCGGTCATCTTCAGGCGCATCAGGTACTGATAAGGACTCTGATCGTCGAATCGGCGAAACAGCCGGCAAAGGTACGCTGCGTCGATGTGGCACTGGTCGGCGACCTGATCGAGCCCGCGCAGGGCCAGGCAGTTCTTGCGGATGAAATCCCGGCACGTCTGATAGGTGGCGAATGCGGCCATGGTGTGGGCCTCCTCTGTCACGGCGGTCTCGGCGATCTTCAGGATCAACTGCTGGAGGATTGTCGCGCACAGCAGAGGGCTGTACCGACTGTCGGTTTCGCCGTTGCCGATGAGATCGTCCAGGATGCGCAGGATCGCCTCCGGCGAGGCGACCCGCGTCGCCGTGCCGGGCGAGAGCCCGTATCGATCCAGCATCTTCTGTGCGCCAGGACCGTTGAAGTCCACGAAATACTTCACGAGGGGGGCCTCCGCGTCCGTTGTGATCGTGTGCGGGATGCCTGGACCGTAAGAGAAGACCTTGCCCGGCGAGAGGACGTGGTCTTGGCCCGCGAGATGCAGGGTTCCCTTGCCCCGAGCGACGAACTCGATGGAATGGAAGGGGAAGTCCGAGCGGTCGATTCGATAGCCCGGGCGACAGTGCTCGCAGCCGCCGCAGACGACGGTCAACGGCTGGTGCGTCCGGCCCGAGGTGTCCACGTAGAACCGGCGGGCCTCCAGCACCTCAGTCGAGAAGAACGCAGGCGGGTTGCCTGGGGGTGCCGCTGTGCTTCGCATGGTTGCCTCGATGTCAAGAATCATCATGCATTTGACAATATTCGCCATTTTCAGGCTGTTTGAGACTATTATACTTCATGGAAGACAGTTGATAGAGTCAATAACGTGCAGGTTGGCTGCAATTTGCAGAAAGGACGAACATGGCTGCGAAGAAGAACCCCAAGGCGGCTTCGGTGCTCCAGAAGGACGATTTGATTGTCATCGGCGGGGCGGGCGGATTCATCGCCGGCGCGCTGGCCCGACGGTTCCACGACGAGGGCTTCACGCGAATTCGAGCGATCGACAAGAAACCGCTGCCCGAGTGGTATCAGCGGGTGCCCGGCGTGGAGTGTCTGTGCATGGATTTGAGCAACGAGAAGAACTGCCGACGAGCCTGCGAAGGGGCGGTCGAGGTCTACAACCTCGCGGCCGACATGGGCGGCATGGGCTTCATCGAGCGGTTCCGCATCGAGTGCCTCCGCAGCATCCTGATCAATACGCACATGATTGAATCGGCCTGGCGAGCGGGCGCCCAACGGTACTTCTTCTCGTCCTCCGCCTGTGCCTACAACGTCGAGCTGCAGAAGAGGCCCGATGCCGAGGCGCTGAAGGAATCGGACGCCTATCCCGCGATGGCGGAACGCGGCTACGGCTGGGAGAAGCTGATGAGCGAGATGTTCTGCCAGGAGTACTGGGCCGAGCGGGGCTTCGAGACGCACATCGCCCGTTTCCACAACGTCTACGGTCCCTGGGGCACCTGGGACGGCGGCCGCGAGAAGGCGCCCGCCGCGATCTGCCGCAAGGTGATCGAGGCCAAGGACACCGGCGCCAGGGACATCACCATCTGGGGCGACGGCCACCAGACCCGCAGTTTCATGTATATCGACGACTGCGTCGAAGGCATCGACATGATCATGCACTGCGACAAGCTCATCGCCACGCCGATCAACCTCGGGTCGAACTTCCTCGTCTCGATCAACGAACTCGTCACGCTGGCGGAGAAGATCGGCGGCATCGAGCTGACTCGCAAGTACGACCTCGACGCCCCCAAGGGGGTCGGCGGGCGCAACAGCGACAACACGTTCATCCAGCAGGTCCTGGGCTGGGAGCCGAGCACGCCGCTGGCGGACGGCCTGGCAAGAACCTACGCCTGGATCGAGAAGCAGTACAAGGACCGCAAGAGCGGCAAACGTACGGTGAGTTGAAGTGTGATTGTTGATGTGTGATTTGTGATTGAAGAAGATGCCTGAGGCCGGATGATGAGTCGTCGCGAATCCCAAATCAACAATCAGCAAGCGGACATCACGAATCTCCTCGGCTGCCTGCCGTACCGGCTCGCCTTAGCCGGGGGGTGGATCGATCAGCCGTTCGTCTCGAAACACAATCCGTCGCCGCCGGGCTCGATGGTCGTTGTGTGCGTCGAGCCCGAGTCCTGGTTCATGGAGCGAGCTGGCATTTGCATCGGCACCCGGAATATCGCGAGGAGGCTGTGGAGCGATCGCCTACCCGACGGAAACCGGGAGCAACTGGTTCAGCAGCTCTACGATGAGGAGAACCGGGGCAAGGCGGAGCCGTCGGGCTCGCAGGACATGATCGGCCTGGTCTACCCTGGCGTCAGCCGGCTCGACTACGACTTCACCTATCGCGGCGGGGTCTTTCCGCGTCGCATCGAGTCGAGCAACGATCCCCAGGTCGCCTGCTGGCTCCAGAAGGTCATCCACATTCTCCCGATCAACCAGCGGCCGGAGGGCTACAACCCGCTGGAGACCAGGAACCTGGACCCCGCCTGGATTGCCCGGCTCGGGCGGACTGGTCAAGACTGTTTTGACGCCATCGTCGCCAGGGACGTCGCGGGCCTGGGCGAATCGATGAACGAGTGCATGCGATGCTGGGAAGCGATCCTGCCCGGCACGGTCTGCCATCGTACGATCCAGATCGATCTGCCGGCCTTGCTGAGGCACTATCAGTCCAGATATGCTGGCGCGATGTACTCCGGCTGCGGCGGCGGATACCTTTACGTGGTGTCCGACGAACCTGTACCGGGCTCATTCTCGGTCAAGGTCAGAATCGCATCCTAAGGGGTGGTCGCCCCTTGGGACGCAGCGAGAGGCGGGCCCTTGATGTAGCGGTCGGCCCACGTCAGGAACGTCGGCCAGTTGGGCCCGGTGGTGTGGCCGCCGTTGTGCTCCCGGAAAGCGAGTTCACCGTCCATCAATCCGGTCTCCCTGGGCGGGAATTCAGTGGTCCCGAGGTCCCGCTTTCCCAGGAGGCGGTACACCGGTCCCGCCGCCACCGCGGCCATGAAACTGCCCCTCTGGTCTACCCATCCGCCTTCTGCGCCCGGTCCCGACGACGCACCGTAACTGATGAACGTGGGTCGCGGCGCACAAAGCGCGATCAGCTCGTGCGAGTCCACGGGCAGGTCGCCCGCGTTGAGCGGTCCGCCGTACTTGAGGAAGTTGCCGGCCATCCAGTGGTATTCGCCGCTTCCCGTGAGGTTCTCGACCAGTTCGCCCCAGTTGCGACGGTGAAGCTTGGCGCCGCCTTCGCCGGAGGAGCCGATGAAGCCGATGGCGAAACGCTGGTCGTAGGCCATCGCGACGAGGGCGGCTTTGCCATAGCGGGAAAGGCCTTCGATTCCGACCTGCCTGGCATCCACCGCGTTGTCCGTCTCGAAGTAGTCCAATGCCCGGCTTGCGCCCCAGGCCCAGGCCCGCAGCGCGCCCCAATCCTCCGGCTGGCGGCACTGGCCCTTGTTCACCAGGCCGATGACCCCTGTCGTCAGACCCGCGCCGTTGTCGGCCTGGATGCTATTGGGACTGAGGATCGCGTAACCCCAGCCCTTGGCGAGGACCTGCTGTTGCCACGTGGGTCCGGCGGGAGCGCCGGGCCAATTCATGGCAGGGGGTCTGCCCCCTCGTCTGCCGCCGGGACCGCCCGGCGGGAAGATGAACCCGAACTCTATCATCACCGGCACCGGCCCGGTCGCGTCGGCCGGCGTGGTCAACGTCAGTTGGATGTCCACGCTGATCGGCGGATAGGACGAGTTGTCCACATGGCCCACGAGTCGTTTGGTGACGACCGGGATGTTCGCATCCGTCTCGGCGGTCGTCGCAGTGACTTCCCACGTCACCTTGGGCGCGTCCTTGGGCACGCGGCCATAGACTTCGCGGTCGAAGTCCTCGACGATCTCGGGGCGCCGCCGGCTCCACCACATCTCGGCGGTCGTGACCTTCTGTCCGTTCTTGAGGACCAGCGGGTCGGGCAGGTTCGGCCAGGGGTTGGCCTTGGATTCATCGTAATTGGCGTAGTTCGGCGCCTGCGGATTCATGCCGTTGGCGCCAGGGCGAAGCGACGTGATGCCCAGGCGGTCCATCATTATCCGATGGTCCTGTTCTGCCGTGAGCTTCAGGGGGGCGGTCGATGGCGTGGCCGGCTCCGCTCCGCACGCCAACGGGCCGCCGGACAATGCCCACAGGACAAGGACATACAACGATGGAGTCGATCTTGCCGAACTGGTGGACATAGGCATCTCCTTGATTCTTCGTTCCATCTTGACTGATCTGCGCCGTTGTTCGGCGCCATGATACATCTGATGCCGGGCATGGCACCAGCCAATAATCGCCTCGCCTGGGTCAATTCGGGCAGTCTCCCGCGAGCATGCCTCTGGACCATTTGTGGTCTGGGAAGACTGGATTTCCTGTTGACTGCCGTGCGAGCCCGCTGTAGAGTGACGTATCAAATCTGATACGTACACGTACAGTTGACACGAGGCGTTTCATGGTGTCCGGGCACGACATTGCGATGGCTTTGCGGACCGCGTACTGGGCGATGCACCGCCGGACCGAGGCGAGTTTCGGTGAGCGGGGGACCACCGCCAATCAATTCGTTCTGCTGTTCCTGTTGGTTGAGCAGGACGGGATCACCCAGCAGGAACTGGTTCGCCGGGCCTCCTCCGACGCCAACACGATCCGTGCGATGCTCGTCCGCCTGGAAGAACGTGGTCTGGTGACCCGCGAGCGGCATCCGACCGACGGACGTGCTCGCCGTGTCACACTGACGCGCAAGGGAAGGCGGACCTACGAGAAGCTCTGGTCTCAGAGCGAAGCGGTGCGCGAGCGGCTGACGGCTGCAGTGGGACCGCGGAACGCCCGCAGAATGGTCGAGTTCCTGGCACAAATCGTTCGCGAGTGTGAGATATGAAGGCGACGGAAAGAAGGCAGATCGAGCCTGCTTGGGGAGGGAGAAATCCCTTCTTCGATATGAATGACTGAAAGGAGGATTTCCATGAAGTGCGTGTCGTCAGTTCGACTGGCCGTGGCGGTCTTGCTCTTGTGTTCGGCCCGGGCATGGGTGCCGAAAGCAGCGGCGCAGGCGCCCGCGATGCCGCAGATGTCCCAGCGTCCGCAGGTGATCGTTTCGCCGGAGGTCCAGTCCGACCACCGGGTCGTCTTCCGCATCCTGGCCGTGAGGGCGTCGGAGGTCACCCTGCGAGGCGACTGGGTGGAAGGGCCCGACCTGAAGATGACCAAGGATGAGCAGGGCGTCTGGTCGGCGACGGTCGGGCCGCTCGTGCCTGATCTGTACTGCTACTGGTTCACTGTGGACGGCGTGAGGATCATCGATCCGCGGAACCCCCTGGTCAAGCAGGGCGTCAACAGCGTGGACAGCATGTTCTTCGTCCCCGGCGAGGAGGCTGCTTTCGAGGACAACCAGGCCGTCCCGCACGGCCAGATCCGCCAGGTGTGGTACTTCTCCAAGACGCTGGACGCCCAGCGCCGGATGCACGTATACACGCCGCCGGGCTATGACGCGGGCAGCGAGCGATACCCGGTGTTCTACCTGCTTCATGGCGGCGGGGACGAGGATTCCGGCTGGAGCACGATCGGGCGGGCCGGCTTCATCCTGGACAACCTGATCGCGGCGGGCAAGGCCAAGCCGATGATCGTGGTCATGCCCAACGGTAGTCTCCCGCGTCCGTCGAACCTGCCTGCATTCACGCCGGGGACGCAGCCATCGCCCGAGGCGGCCGCCGCGATGGCTGCGGCAAGGACCCGTTTCGTCGGCGAACTGATGGACGAGGTCATTCCGTGCGTAGAGAAGAGCTTCCGCGTGCTTGCCGACCGCGAGCATCGGGCGATTGCGGGTCTGTCCATGGGCGGCGGCCAGACGCTCCTCGTGGCGACCGCCAGGCCCGGTCAATTCGCCTACGTGGGCGTCTGGAGCGCCGGCATCGGCCAGAACGCCGAGGAGTGGGAGAGCCAGAACGCTGCGTTCCTGGATAACCCCAGGATCAACGAGTGGATCAAGCGGTTCTCGATCCGAGTCGGGGACAAGGACTTCGCCCTCAATGGGTCCAAGTCCCTCGCGGAGGTATTGACCAAGCACGGGATCAAGAACGATCTGCGGACTAGCGGCGGCGGTCACACCTGGATCAACTGGCGCCGATACCTCCACGAGACCGCCCAGTTCCTGTTCGCCGATTCCGGCGCGAAGTAAGGGCTTGAGTCACAACAGACACGATACAGAACCTGTCGGCGCGAACCGCGGCGGACGTAGCCGTGGGGTTAGCCGACACAAGGAGAAAAGCAATGCACACAACAAGAGCGATCCGTTCCATCGTGGCCGTCGCGATGCTGGCGGCCTGGGCACTGCCCTCGATAGCGGCCGAGCGACCCGCGGCCGAAACCCCGCGATTCCGCGGTCTACAGGGTCCGCGAGTCGTCTCGCCGGAAGTGGCCGCCGACCGGAAGGTGGCTTTCCGAATCCTGGCGCCCCAGGCCGACGCCGTGAAACTCAGCGCCGGCGACATCCCCGACGTCGGCCAGGGCGCCGACATGGCCAAGAACGCCGACGGCGTCTGGGAAGTGACGCTCGGCCCGCTCGATGCGGGGGCCTATCGGTATAACTTCAACGTGGATGGCGTTTCAGTCGTTGATCCCCGCAACCCCTCCACGAGCGAATCGAACGCCAACACGTGGAGTCTCGTCTACGTCCCGGGTTCGGACTTCATGGATACCAAGGACGTGCCGCACGGCGCGGTCGCGGAGGTCACGTACTACTCCAAGTCGCTCGAACGGTTTCGTCGAATGCACGTGTACACGCCGCCGGGGTATGACCTGGGGCAGGGCAAGTACCCGGTCTTCTATCTGCTGCACGGCGCGTTCGATTGCGACGACTCGTGGACGTCGGTGGGTCGGGCCGGGTTCATTCTGGACAACCTGATCGCGGCAGGCAAGGCCAAGCCCATGGTGGTCGTCATGCCCGCCGGGCACACCGGGCCCTTCACCTTCGGCCGTGGCGGGCTGCCCATGGACGAATTCGTCAAGGACTTCAACGGCGATATCATGCCGTACATCGAGAAGAACTACCGCGTGTACGCCGACCGCCAGCATCGCGCGATCGCGGGCCTGTCCATGGGCGGCATGCACACCCTGAGCATCGGCATCCCCAACCTGGACAAGTTCGCCTATCTGGGCGTGTTCAGTTCCGGCGTCTTCGGAATCGGCGGCGGCCCCGGCGGCGCTCCTCAGGGACCAAGCTGGGAAGAGCAGAACCAGGCGACCCTCGACAACGCAGATCTGAAGAAGGACCTCAAGCTCGTGTGGTTCGCCACCGGCGTCGACGATTTCCTCATCCAGACCTCCCGTGGCACCGTGGACATGCTCAAGAAGCACGGGTTCAACGTGGTCTTCAAGGAGACGCCCGGCGCCCACACGTGGACCAACTGGCGGAACTACCTGAACGAGTTCACGCCGCAACTGTTCCAGTAGCGAATGGAAATGACAAAGCGCTCGACGCTCGCCTACGGTTTGAGGGGGGAAGAATCGAACCAAGAGACTTCTCCCCCCTCAAAGCAGGCCCGATTCGCCCTTTTTCTGAGACAAGTGGCAGGCTCAGCCTGTTTGTAGTGTGCCCGTGAGGGCATATCTTCAGGCATCCGAAATGATAACGCCTTACGGCGTCACTACGAACGGGCTGGCGCCTGCATGAGAGGAACTGTTATGACAACCGAAGTGAATACCAGGGTGATGTCCCTGTCGATGATCGTTCTCTGCCTGATCGCCGTCGGCAGTGTCCAGGCCGCCGAGGTCGCGGGCATCTGGAACGCCGAGTTCGATACGCAGATCGGCGTTCAGAAGTATACGTTTGCCTTCAAGCAGGACGGCGCCGCGGTGACTGGGAAAGCCATCGCGGACGTTGCCGGCCAGACTCGCGAAACCGAGTTGAAGGAGGTCAAGCTCGACGGCGACAAGATCTCCTTCGTCGAAACTCTCGACTTCCAGAGTACGGAGATCCGCATCGCCTATGCGGGCACGGTCGCCGGCGACGAGATCAAGTTTACCCGCAAGGTGGGCGAGTTCGCGACGGAAGAATTCGTCGCCAAACGCGGGACGACGGCCGCCGTGTCGTCGGGCGAGACAAGGACCGCTCGGCCACAGCGAAGAGGGGGGCCGGACTTTGGGCCGCCTGTGCCGCTCGGGCCCGACGACAAGCCTGCGTTTCCGGCCGCGCCGTCCGGGTTCGACGCCCGCCGGGATGGGATCGAGCGTGGCAAGGTGGAAGTCGCGGAATACGACTCCAAGACCGTCGGCATCAAGCGCAAGATGATGGTCTACACGCCGCCAGGCTACTCCAAGGATAAGAAGTACCCCGTTCTCTATCTGCTCCACGGCCTGGGTGACACCGAACTGGGCTGGACCCGCGTGGGCAAGGCGGACGTCATCCTGGACAATCTCTACGCGGACAACAAGGCCGTCCCGATGATGGTCGTGATGCCCCATGGTCGTGCCTCCGCGGAGCCCTCGCCCGCCAACCCGTTCGACGGCAACCCCTTCGAGACCTACGCGGCCTTCGAGAAGGACCTGCTGGCGGACGTGATCCCGTACATCGAGTCGCACTTCTCGGTCCAAGCGGACCGAGAGCACCGTGCATTGGCGGGCCTCTCGATGGGGGGCGGCCAATCCCTGACCTTCGGTCTGCGGAATCTCGACACCTTCGCCTGGGTTGGCGGGTTCTCCTCGGCGCCGAACACGCAGCCCGCGGACTCGCTGATTTCCGACCCCTCGGCCGCCAATGCCAAGCTCCGTCTGCTATGGGTTTCCTGCGGCGACGTGGACGGCCTGATGAGCGTCAGCAAGCCCTTCCACGAGGCATTGGCCAAGATGGGCGTTCGGCACATCTGGCACGTCGATGCCGGCGGGCACACCTGGCCCGTTTGGAAGAACGACCTGTACCTCTTCGCCCAGTTGCTGTTCAAGGACAAGAATGACAGGCCGGCTGCGCCGACAGCCGGGCAGACGAGCTCTTCCCAGCAGCCGGTCCCGCCTTCGGGACCGGCTCAGGGACCGAGCGTCCGAGCGCCCGGCGCGGGCAGGATGCGCATGCCCAGGCCGGGACCGTGTCCACTGCCGATTCTCCCGGCGCTGCCGACCTACACGGAAACGGGTTTCTACGCCAAGACCGATGTCCCGCACGGCAAGGTCGAACAGGCCACCTACAAGAACTTCGCGGGCGCCGAGAAGCGGATGCACATCTACCTGCCTCCGGACTACGAGACGAACACGGGCGCAAGGTATCCGGTACTCTACCTGAATCACGGCGGCGGCGACGACGATGCCAAGTGGACCTCGACCAACCAGCGGGACGGCGGCAACGCACAGTTCATCCTCGACAATCTGATCGCGGCGGGCAAGGCCAAGCCGATGATCGTCGTGATGCCCAGCACTCGCGGCATCGCCTCGGCTGAGCCTTCCGCGCCGGGTCAGATGGATGCCTGCACGCGAGAGTTCATCGAGGACATCCTCCCCTACGTCGAGAGCCACTATCGGGCCAGACCTGGTCGGGAGAACCGCGCATTGGCGGGACTGTCGATGGGCGGGTTCGTAGTCATGAACGCCGGCCTGTCTCGCCTGGACACGTTCGGAGAACTCTACGTCTACAGCTCGGGGTACTTCGACGAGCAGCGCAAGACCTTTGAAGACAACTTCCAGAAGCTCTTTGAGGACCCGAGCACCAACGATCTCCTGCGTGTCCCGTTGTACATGGCGGCGGGCGAAACAGACATCGCGCTATTCAACAGCCAGAAGACCCTGGCGGTGTTCAACAAGTACGGCATTCGCACCTTCTGGGTCCTCAGCACCGGCGGGCACGACTGGGCCAATTGGCGTCGATACCTCCACCAGACGGCCCAGATTATGTTCCCCGACACAACACCGCCATTCTGAGGGCTCGGCCTTCCGACAAGCCCATGTGTGGGGCGCTGTGTCGTGTCACGGGTCGTCGAATCTTCTCATCCCCTGCGGGCAGTTGTCTCGCTGGACTCCGGTAGCGGGTCTACAGGCCCTTGGCGAGCATGTAGTAGACCTCGTTGGCGCGGATCTCCTTCTTCAACTCGCGGATCGTGGCGGCTGCATCGATCAGGAGGCACTCGATTCCCGCCATCTCGGCGAAGTCCTCCATGTGCTCGCTGGTCAAGGCCATGCTGAAGCCGGTGTGGTGGGCGCCGCCTGCGAGGATCCATGCTGCGGCTCCGGTCCTGAGATCGGGCTTCGGGACCCACACGACGCGGGCCACCGGCAGCTTGGGCAGCGGCGCGTCCGGCGGGACGACATCGACCTCGTTGACGATCATGCGGAACCGATTGCCCATGTCGATGATCGTGGCATTCAGGCCGGGACCGCTGGCCACGTTGAAGACGAGCCGGCAGGGGTCGTCCTTGCCGCCGATGCCGAGCGGATGGACCTCCAGAGACGGCGAGCCCTCCGCGATGGAGGGGCAGACCTCGAGCATGTGCGCGCCCAGGACCTTGGGGCCGGCCGGGTCCAGGTGATAGGTGTAGTCCTCCATGAAGCTGGTCCCGCCCGGCAGGCCGGCGGCCATGACCTTCATCGCGCGGACCAGGGCGGCGGTTTTCCAGTCGCCCTCGGCGCCGAAGCCGTAGCCGTCGGCCATGAGCCGCTGGACGGCCAGACCCGGCAATTGCTTGAGCCCGTGCAGGTCTTCGAACGTCGTAGTGAAGGCCTTGAACCCGCCTTCCTCCAGGAATGTCCTCATGCCCAGCTCGATCCGGGCGGCCTCGCGAAGGGCCTCGCGCTGCTTGCTGGCCTGACCGCCCTTCACGATCTTATACGTGGACTCATACTCGGACACGAGCCCATCGACCTGACGGTCGGTGACGCTGTTGACGCGGGCCACGAGGTCGCCGACGCCGAAGCCGTCGACGGAGTAGCCCAGACGCATCTGGGCGGCCACCTTGTCGCCTTCGGTGACGGCCACCTGGCGCATGTTGTCGCCGAACCGGGCGACCTTGCCGCCTTGCGCATCGTGCCAGGCGCACGCGGCTCGCGCCCAGACGCCCAGCTCCTCCTGGACCCGTTCCTCCTGCCAGTGCCCGACGATGATCTTTCGGCTGCGGCGCATCCGGGCGCAGATGAAACCGAACTCCCGGTCGCCGTGGGCGCTCTGGTTGAGGTTCATGAAGTCCATGTCGATATCGGCCCACGGGATGTCCCGATTGAACTGCGTGTGCAGGTGCACGAAGGGCTTGTTCAACGCACTGAGGCCGGCGATCCACATCTTGGCTGGCGAGAAGGTGTGCATCCAGGCGATCATGCCGATGCAGTTGGCCGCGGTGTTGGCCTTCATGCAGATGTCGTAGATGGCCTCGGGCGTGGTCACGACCGGCTTGAAGACGACCTTGACCGGAACCTGCTTGGAGCGGGACAGACCCTGAGCGATCTGCTTGGAATCCTCATCCACCTGTTTGAGGGTCTCGGGACCATAGAGGTGCTGGCTTCCCGTGACGAACCATAGTTCCAGTTTCTTCAAATCGGCATTCATCAGTATGCTCCGTTTATGTGCATTCCGTTCTGGTCTTGCGATTGAGGGTTCTCAGTCTAGCACAGTCTCGCGCGGGTTTTCAAGATGGAGTTTGGCCTTTCTTGGCATTTGCCCCGTTATTCGAATCCCTCCGATCTGCTGGGGAAGCATACGGATTATGGTTAATAACGGAAGGTGCCGCGTCTGCTGGTTGCAGGCACGGCACCCGGGATCAAATCATCCGTCATCAATCATCCATCATCGATCATGCATTGGCCTTGTACTTAGCCCAGTAGTCGGGGTAGAACTCCTTTGCCTTGGCGGCCAGCTCCAGGTCGCTGATGGCGGTCAGACGACCGTCCACTTCGTACTGATCGATCACCCAGCGGGCCAGCTTGTGTACCTTGATCTTGTTGATGCGGTCCTCGTCCTTGAGACCGAAAAACTCGTTGATCCAGTGGACGACGCCGTCGGCGCCGCTTTTGTCGGTGATTGCGACGCGGGGCGGCCTGCCGAGCAGCTTCTCGGTATCGAAGATGTTGTAGATCCGCTCGTCCTGACGCAAACCCCCGGCGTGGATGCCCGCGCGGGTGACGTTGAACGCGTGGCCCGCGAACGGATAGTTGTCCGGAATCGGCAGGCCGATGGACCGCATGTAGTTGGCGAGTTCCGTGATCGCGAGCGTGTCGATCCCGCACAGGCTGCCCTTGAGGGCGATGTACTCCATGACGGCGCCCTCGAGCGGCGGGTTGCCCGTCCGTTCGCCGAAGCCGAAGAGGGTCGAATTCAGCGCGTCGCAGCCGTAGAGCCAGGCGGTGGCGCCGTTGACGTGGACCTTGTGGAAATCGTTGTGCCCGTGCCATTCGAGCCGGTCGCTCGGGACCCCGATCTCCTTGTTGAGCTTGTAGATCAGCTTCGGGATGCTCCGCGGCAGTTCGGCGCCCGGGTAGCTGATGCCGAAGCCCATCGTGTCGCACAGACGGATCTTGACGGAAAGCTCCTCCGGCACGCCCTCGCTCATCTCCATGAGCCGGTCCACGAACGGCAGGACGAACCGGTCGATGTCCGCCCGCGTCACGTCCTCCAGGTGGCATCGGGGGCGGACGCCTGCGTCGAAGGCGGCCTGCACCACCTCGCAGTAGGAGTCCATGCACTCCTTGTGGCTGCGGAACTTGAGCTTGTGGAAAATGTGATAATCGGAACAACTCGTGAGCAGACCGCTCTCCTTGAGACCCGCCTCCTTCACGAGTCGGAAGTCGCCTTTGACCGCGCGAATCCAGCCGGTACACTCGGGGTACTTGTGTCCCAGCTCGCGGCATTTGTCCAGGGTCTGGCGGTCGTTCTTTGTATACAGGAAGAACTCGGTCTGACGGATGACGCCGTTCGGCCCGCCCAGACGCGAGAGCAGGTCGTAGATGTGGACCATCTGATCGACCGTGTAGGGCGGCAACGACTGCTGGCCATCACGGAACGTCGTGTCGGTGATCACGATGTCGCGGTCTTTCACCGAGGCGAAATCGAACTGAACGGGCTTGCCGTCGATGTATTCGACGGTAGGTCCGTCGAACCGAATCCGCGGAGGCAGGTCGTGGGGGAAGATGTCCTCCAGCAGGTTCGGCCGGGTCACCTCGGGTAGGTTGTGATGTCGTCTGGTCTTAGCCATTTCGGATCCTCTGTCATTTATGATTTACGATTCACGATTCGCGATTTGGCTATCGCTCTGCCAAAGCCCCTCTATAGCAAATCGCAAATAGCGGATTCTACTCCACGTCTACGCCTTGCTCTTTGCAGACGTTCGTGATGAAGTCGACGGCCCCGCCGACGGTCGATACGGACAGAGCTGCGTCTTCATCCATCTCGATGCCGAATTCCTCTTCGAACATCGCCACCAGCTCGATGGACTGCACGCTCTCGGCGCCCAGGTCCTCGGTGAAGCTGTGCTCCGGGCGGATCTCCTTCGGATCGAGTCTCAGGACTCGTGCGGTGACCTTCTTGATTCGTTCTTCCACTGTCGCCATTAGTTTGCCTCCCGTTTCAAGTGTCCTAAGTGATGAGTTCTGCAAAATGGAGGATTATGCCTACTTGCAGAACTCAGGCTCCAAATTACTTCAACATGGCCCTGCGGCCCTTCTTGACGGCCTCGTCCCGCGGGCCCGCGGTCATCTCGAAGATCGCGTCCCACATGGCGCGATCCGCCTCGGTCCACTGGCACTTGCGCCGGCTCATCGCGGTGGCGGCGGTCTCGTACAAGGTCTTGTGCCCGAAGCCCTTTGTGACGACGCCCTCCACGAACCACGCGAACGACGGAATGTACTTGGGCAGCGCCTTGCCCGCCGCCATGATGATGGCCATCGCGCCGACGTACGCGCCGGTGTTGAAGAACGCGCCGACCGCGGTCTTCGTATGGTCGCCGATCAGGCAGCCCACCTTCGTCGAGCCGGTGTCGATGGCGTGCCTGCCGTCGAGCATGACGGAGACGGTCGTGTAGTCGTTCTTGAGGTCGCTGTTGGTGGTCAGCGCGCCGAGGTTGACCCATTCCCCGACGTAGGCGTGCCCGAGGAACCCGTCGTGATACTTGTTCGAGTAGCCCTGGATGATGGACTCCTCGACCTCGCCCCCAAGCCGGCACCACGGCCCGATCGAGTTGCCCTCGCGGCACTTCGTCCCGAGCAGGATGGACTTCCTGCCGATGTAGCAGGGTCCCTCGATCCGCGTGAAGGGGTGCACCTCGACGTCCTCCTCGATGTAGATCGGTCCGTGCTCCGCGTCGATCACGACCATGGGATGGACCTTGGCGCCCCGTGCGATGTATACGTCGTTCCTGTTGCCTCGGATGGCACTGGGTTCCTCGACGGTCCCCTCGATCCCGCTCCTGCCCGCGATCGCGAAATCCGCCGCGATCTGGTGCGGGCTCGCGAGGATCAGGTCCCACGTGTAGTTCCACGTCGGCAACTCGCACCGCACGTTCGGCAAGGCGGCTTTGGCCGATTCCAGGAAGGCCGCGATGTCTGCACCGTTGACCTTCTTCAGGTCGACGGCCGTGATGCGGGCGTAGAGGACCTCTCCCTGTTCATTGACCCCCACCTCGCTGCGGCCCGTGGGGACCGTGAAGCCGTCCGCCTTGACGCGGGCATCGACGATCAGCAGATCGGCGCCCGTCAGACTGGCGGGATCGTTTACCGGCCGGTCGGTCTTTGCCCGGTAGACTTCGGCCATGTACTCAGGCAGGAAATACGCGATGTCGCTCGCTCCGATCTTTGCCTGGAGCTTCTCGCCGAGCGAGGTCATGCCGCAGCGAAGTTCCCACAGCGGCCGGCTCAGGGTCAAAGGGTGGAAGTTCTGTCTATGATCGCCAGACTTGTCGACAAGAATCAACCGCATCGGGGGCCTTTCAGATATCTTTCGGTTCAGATATTCGACTGCCATCCGTGGAGACGCACAGGCGGGCCATTCTACGGAACCATGTGCCCACGGTCAACCTCAATTCGCCCGTTTGCGACGATTAGGTCTTGTTCTTTCTGTGCGTTCGAGCCACAATGGGGTCGTGGAGACTGCGCGTGGGCCGATGTCAAATGGATGTGGAACAAATCGTTTCGAGCGGCTGGTTGTCGGCGTTATCCTTCTGTGGCTGACTGCCTCCGTTGCGTTCTCGTCGCTTTTCGGGATTGTACAAGCTGATCCCATGGCAGCTCTCGCGATTCTGCCGATTGCGGCCTCTTACGCCTTTTTGGCGGCAGGGATACAAACGGTGCTGTATTCGCTGCTGATGGAGTGCTGCATCTGGCGGATCCTGGGCCGGAACGTATTGGCCATCCTGGTCAGCTCGCTTCTTGGACTTGTGTGTGGACTTTCCGTCTTCTGCATCATGAGAGACTTCCTGGCGCCTCTCTTGTTTGCAGGCTTCTTCGCCGGTCTAACGACCGGTCTTGTCCTGTATCTCTTGCAGGGGCGACAGCCGATCGGCGAGGCTCCACCGCAGTCCCCTGGAGTAGTCACATGACCTTGACAAAGGTGATCTGTCTCTTAACGACCACGTGGCTGGCAGCGGGGAGTTCGGCCGCGGTGCGGAGCGGGCTCGACAATGTCGGACAGCAGGCGGGCCTCTTTGCGGGCCAACGCGTCGGCATCATTGCCAATCACACCTCCTACAGCAGCGACGGCAAGCACATCGTCGATGTGTTTCGTGCGATGCCAAGTGTCCGCGTGACCGCCCTGTTCGGCCCCGAGCACGGGTTCCGAGGGATCGAGGAGGCGGGCGCTGCGGTCGAGACCCAGACCGACGCGGCGACCGGCATGCCGATCCACAGTCTGTACGGCAAGACGAACAAGCCCACGCCGCAGATGCTGGCGGACGTGGACGTGCTGGTCTTCGATATCCAGGACGTCGGGGCCCGGTTCTACACGTATCTCTATACGATGTCCCTGGCGATGGAGGCGGCCGCCGAGTGCGGCAGGCGATTCGTCGTCCTGGACCGGCCCAATCCGATCAACGGCGTCCAGGTCGAGGGTCCGATTCTGGAGCCCGCATTCGCTACCTTCGTGGGTCTGTACCCCATCCCGGTCCGGTATGGCTTGACGGTCGGCGAGCTGGCGAAGATGATCAACGGTGAAGGCTGGCTGGCCAAGGGTGTCAAGGCCGATCTGACGGTTGTCCCCATGACCGGCTGGCGGCGGGACATGGGGTACGACCAAACGGGCCTTCGCTTCATCAAGCCATCGCCCAACATGCCGGACCTGGAGACCGCGACCCTCTATCCCGGCCTATGCCTGCTGGAAGGGACCAATGTCTCCGAGGGCCGGGGCACGACCAAGCCCTTTCGCCAGCTCGGCGCCCCCTGGATCGACGCGGGCACCCTCGCAACCCGCCTGAATGCCCTGAATCTGCCCGGTCTGCGATTCACCCCGACGACATTCACTCCCGCCAGCTCGAAGCACCAGGGTAAGTTGTGCAAGGGTGTCGAGATCACGCTCACGGATCGGAACAGCCTCGAACCCTTCTGGTCCGGCGTCCTGATCGTCAACGAGATTCACAGGATGTACCCCGACCAGTTCGAGTGGAAGGCTGCCCACTTCGACCGCCTCTGCGGCACCGCCACGATCCGCGAAGCGATCACAGGCCCAAAGCCCCTTCAGCCGCTCAGAGCCACTTGGGCCGCCGAGTGCAAGGCCTTCGACCAGACCAAGCGGAAGTACCTCCTCTATCGCGAATGACCCCGAGCGGTCGCGCAGGGGAGATTCGCGATCCACACGTGTCCTGCGAATTGGGAGACCAGACATGGATGCGGACAGACAAGAGCACCCGAGAAAGTCCTTCTCAAGAACCTTCCTCTTCGTTGGCATCGGCCTCCTTGGGATGGTCGCGTTGCTGTGTTTCCTGCCCTGTCCACGCCAGCCCCTGACCTCACCGCCTGTACCTGCGTTGACCTTCACTACAAGTATGGAGCACTCGACTCCTTCTTTGGCTTTACGCCCATGCTGGAAAGGGTATTAAGTAACTATCTCAAAACAGTGTTTCTGGCCGATAACCATCCGTAGGAGCCAATTGAAAGGAACCACGGATGGCACGACAGAAACGCAAGGTGAAACCACTTCCCACGATCTGGGAGGTCAGTGACGA